>Ga0247742_10002401_pt1 | contig 12288 bp, 13 predicted proteins | sample UWRJL208509C2_FD_180944 | JGI IMG/M metagenome (GOLD analysis project Ga0247742, IMG submission 180944) | Plant litter microbial communities from Arlington Agricultural Research Station in Wisconsin, United States - UWRJ-L208-509C-2 | ecosystem: Environmental > Terrestrial > Plant litter >... | reverse complement strand
TGGTGGATGAGACCCGAGATGAAAGCGAGAAAAATCGCTGAGTGAATGTGATACCATCAGCGAAGAGGAGGGTCGTCCATATCGACTACGACCAGCCATAGGGCCCTGAGACGGCTATTATAGCTGGGGATTGCTGACCCACTCTGCTCATTGCTGCCTTTCGCGATCCAAGCCGTGGGCAGGCTCCGTTTTTCATCGACCTTCGGCGCGTACACCTGGAAGTCGCATGAAAGCCGATTTCTTAGCAAGTGTACCTGCTTATTATGAGGACAAGAATGACGTCTTTTATAAGACACGTAAAGTTTGGAGGTAGCCACTTCATAGTATGGCAAGAGAAAGAATGATCCGTGGCTATAATATGTTGACAGCAGGAATCAAGGAGCTCAACATACTGTAAGGTATAAATGATAAATCGGTGGGTCTCCATGGAAAGTGAAAAACACGCACGGGATGGGATAAAACACCTCAAATTGACCCAGAACGGCACCAGCGGCCTCAGATACCTGATACCATCGCCAATCTCCTGGATAAAACGGTCATCCAATTATTATGGGTCTGGGTTCACGAGGAACTGCAGGCTGAAGAGGCGCGATGGCAAGTAGTGCAGGCCCTTGGTCATTCGTTGTTAGGCGTCGATGAAGGGACGCTGAGGGCCTCTGGTATGGCCCTCCGTATGGACGGGTGTAATATCACCCGTACTTCCACGTTAGTTGTCTGCGTGGAGAAGCGGAGGACGTAGGGGATAAATGAAATTTGATATCTCTGCCCGTGAGTTAGGCAGCATTTAAGTAGAATTCGATGGTAGTGAGGACAATGTCGAAGATATGCCGCCCAAGAGGCAAGCGTGCGTGGCTGTACGAAGGAGTTAACCGAGGGGGCATAATAGAAGCTGCAATAAAGTATGATGAATAAGTAGTGGGTTTTAAAGTAGAGTACCTTGGAGCAACCTAATATACCATCCGACCACGATCCTCATCATCTCTCATTTCCACCTTTCCTTCCTTTCTTAATGCGCCCAGACGTCATCGTCTACTCAAGTACAACACCGATGAGCAACAATCCCAGACCCAACCACCAGCGAACACTCAAGATGAGCCAAGACGATGACCACGTCCGCCACAGATTCGCCAGCTACGCGTTGGACGAGTATTATCACAGACAGTTGCTGCCAGCTGCGTTCATCGCGGTAAGCCCCAGCTCAGAGTTCTGCCTGCCTAGTTTCCTTTCCGAACTTGGGGGGTAGACCACTCACGAAGTTCGTCTCTTCTCTGACAAGAACAAAAGTCAAGAGGCATGCTAGCTAGCATGAATACAGTGGGTGGCGATGTCTTGAAAGAAAGAGAACTGACAGACACGTTCGAGATGCGAGGTGGGATGCTGAGACTGTCAAATAGTCGCGCATAGAAATGGGAGCATTGCATATTTTGACTACAAAGAACGTCAAACCAGTAAAGATTCAAACTACAAGTTGAAGGTGAGCGTATGTGGTAAAGAAAGGAATGTTGTTCATTGGCTGCCTTATTGCCGGTGATCCGGAGCTCAAGACCATCACGGACAGGTTAGCGGTCCTAGGAAATGAGCCCAGTTGCCGACCATGCATTTTGTCGACACCAACTCATTTTAAATGACCGGTACTACTCTCTCGGAATCTAATTCACTCGCTACAGAATCATAATCATGTTGGATTGGTATTGTCAGTGCCATCATATGGCTAATCTTGATTTCGTTCGTAACCAGACCCATGCTTCAATTCGTTCGTCCTAATATGTCACCGCAAAGTCCTCTGTGTTCCGTGTCGAGTCACTTCCATCTTCAGGCACTATCGCTATTACTTTTTATTCTCTGTCAACACCACTTCGACCGCCTCCGCATCATTCATGCGACCCAGGTCCCTATACGTGGCTGCAAGGCTTGCCATGCTCTTGAGGGTGTCAGGATGACCGTCTCTTAATACCTGCTTCCTCCTCTCCACTACTGCCTCCTGGAGCACCACCGCATCATCCAGCCGGCCCTGGTCCTTGTAGGTGTCAGCAAGATTGGCCATGTTTTCGAGGGTATGACGATGGTCGTCTCCCAGTAGCCGCTTCATCTTTTCCATTGTCACTACCTGAAGCACCTCTGCGTCGTCCCAACGGCCCTGTTTCCAGTATGTGACCGCCAGGTTCGACATCGCTCTCAGAGTGTAAGGATGGTCATCACTCAGCAGGAGCTTCCTCTTCTCCATCACCACCAACTCAACCGCCTCCGCACTGTCTAAGCGGCCCTGCTGTCTATACGTCCAAGCAAGATTACCCATGGCTATCAGGGTATCAGGATGGTCCTCTCCCAGTAATCGCTTCCTTTTCTCCAATAACAACACCTCAAGTGTCTCCGCGTCGCTCAAGCGACCCTGCTCCCTGTACGTATAAGCAAGGCTGCCCATGCATGTGAGAGCGTCAGGATGGTCCTCTCTTTGCAACTGTTTCATCTTCTCCAGTAGCATTTCATTCAACACCTGTGCGTCACTCCAACGACCCTGGGTCCTGGTCGTGATGGCGAGACTACCCATGCCCCTGAGGGTGTCAGGATGGTCATCACCCAACACCAACCTTCTCTTTTCCAACACAACAAGCTGAAGCGCCTCTGCATCACTCCAACGGCCCTGGATCCAGTATATGTTGGCAAGATATTCCATACTTGTGAGGGTGTCTGGATGGTTGTCTCCCAGCATCTGCTTCCTTTTCTCCACCCCCATCACCTCAAGCACCTCCGCATCCTTCCAGCGACCGTGTTCGAAATAGGTCTGTGCTATATGCATCCCAACTATTGGATCCATGTCATCTGGCTTGAGTGAAGTAACCAAGTTCGTAATATGTTGGAGAAGTGTGCGGCGATATTTGATCTCCTCGTCTGTGAGTGCGTAAGAGGCGGATAGTCCAATGACTGTGAGGATGAGTTTCTGCATGACATGTCGGTTTCCTTCTATAGTGGTGCCGCTCCAGTGGTGTACCATTGGATGGATGCTGTAGGTGCGATTTTGGTGATCATATTCAACAAGGGAGTATGACATAAGGCGCATTATGACTTTCTGGAACATCCAGGAGCTCCAGTGCGAATCCTGTTTGCCCAGCTGGTTCAACAACTTGTTCACCTCATCCTGCAGTTCGGAATCATCCAGATGAGATTGACACAGCGCCGCTTTTTTGAACATCTCCTCCGAAATCCCTTCATGATGCAGCAGGGAAGAGATCTGGAGGAACAATCTTGCTGATGGATCAAGTTTGTCGTAGCTCAGTCTCCATGTTGAATAGACGGCTAATTCGTACGGATCCTGTCCTTGAGTCTCCTCGTTCTGCAGCAAATTGTCACGTTCGTGTTGGTAGAGTTCATGATACTTGCTCAAAGATGAGTGGCAGTGAATGAAAGCGCCTGCTTGGGCAACAGCCAATGCAAAGCAATGAAGTTCCTGTCTTGCATTTCAGCACGAAGATACCTAATAAAGAGGGGGGAAATACCTGTATGATTGTCTCCGCCAGTGCAATATTTCCGACATTACTTTCCGCCCGAGCTTGAACCAGAAGCAATTTTTTTGCATCTTCGGGATCCATTCCTTTAACATCCGCGTCCGCATCTTTCGCAGTGTAATGGCGAAGCTCTCGGTTGCGTGTTGTAATAAGAATACTTCCTGACGAGCATGAAGGAAAAAACTTCTTTAACTTCAGGTCAACATTGTCCGCGTTGTCGAAGAGGAGGAGCCAATTTGGGTTGGTCTGGCTTGCAAGCCAACGCAGACTCGCATCCACAGTTCGCTGGGAATTCCCTGGGACAATGGTCTCGAGATCCGTTTGAATGGTCTCTTCACTTGTGGCGTCAACATAGAATATGTCGGAAAAGCTAAGAAATTAAGTCGTTAGTAAATTACGGTTATATGTTAGCTTATTTGAGCAACTGGCATACCGTTGGCCAAGTTTGGATTCCTCAATGAATTTAAATGCAAGCTGGCTCTTTCCTGCACCGCCAAGGCCATGCAGCACGAAGATGCGTTGGTGTGTCCTCTCTGAGTCAAAATAAATGCGCATCTTATCGAGGATGTCCTTCCGACCTAGGAATGAGGCCACAGGTGGCGGACAGAGCTTGCGTTCTGGAATGTCCTGAACTAATTCTAGGGGTGACATAGGGGATACCGGGGAAACGGTGAGACACCCTCCAGACTGTAAATGAGGTTTTTCCGTACCAAGCTGCTCGATTGTAAGCCGCGCTTTCGGCGCTGTGATTACCTTCCCCAATAGTGCCAGCTTTTCATCGACCTCCTTCCTCCTCAGATATTGTACCGTATGAGCCTCCACTTTTCTCAGTCTCTCCCATTCGGAAAGCTTGATCCCTTGCATCCCTTGCTCGACATTCAGCCGAAAGTATGTCATCGGCAATTGAGCGAAGAGGCGTAGCATGTGCTCATGTATATCCTCACAATCGGTCGCAATTGCCTTCAGCACATCTACGACGTCCATTGGTATGATATGCTGAAAAAACCCAGGTCTCTTGATGCCAACTGTCTCGACCTGGCCAGTACCAATGCTCACTAGGCACCCTATGGGACGAGCGCCAAATAGGGTGTTAGCTTCATCGAGCACAATCCAGCTAGGGTTATTGCGACCTATGCCTCCATCGATGAAAGGCTGCGCCCTCCCAATCTCGATGCCCTTGAAAAAGGTCGGCGCTGCAGATGTCGCACGAGCAGCCTCCCAAATTTTGCATTCAGGATGTGTTTCATGAGACTCATAGGTCCTGAACAACACCGGAATGTTTGCGTTCATGTTATAGGCGTTCTTTGTGCAGACAAAGCTGAAGAAAATAAGATTGGAATAAATGCTTGAGTAGCTTGTACACTCACGTCCGGCAACCGGTGGACCGTTGATTTCGTTCCAATAAGGGCGATTCCGAATCACCAGTTACATCTCTCACAATAAACTTGATCGCTGCCTCAAGTTTTTTCGCTTTAAATTTTCCATCTCCTGGCCTTCTCTTCGGGTGAGAGAACACTTCTTTCACCATAGTATCGTAGTGTTTTATTGCTGTGTATATATCCATCCGAAGCCGTCCAAGCATTAAAGCAGCTATCCTAAAAGGTAAGAATTAGCTGCAACGTATGATGTCCAGAAGCAAGTAGCGCACCCTCCGGTGCTGGTACCACCGATTAAATCAAAATAGTCACACGGCTTTGGCAGGTGAGTGAGGGGCGGTTGGCCATCCTGCTTCAGTTTGCTGTTCTTGTTGACCATCGCCTTGTGCATAAGTTCTTTGACAATGAGCAGTCCCGAAATTCCACGAATGCCGCCGCCATCTACTCAAAGTTACAAGTTAGAAAATATGTCCGCGGGCTAATATCAATAAGTATCTGCCTAATGCGAGCTTGATAGATTTTTCTTCGTTCGAGGAGTTCATCGTTACAGTATAGGTGATGGACTCAATAGCGATGGGATAAAGCCTTCATACTTGTCCCCAGAGGTGAATTCCACATGGGAAGTCTATCCTCACCAGTGTCCTGGTACGGCCTTACTTTTTACCGCAGATGTTTTTGCGAACAAACCAGCGAGCATCGTGGGACTTGGGACTCGGGAGATCTCGAGAAGTCATGCAGTATCGCAGAGGAGAGCTGTTCCATCCAAGTTCAACAGGTATGCGAGGTTCAGAACTTCAATCAGTAGCCAGAGGAGAGCTACAGCGGGCCAGCAGCCACAACAAATTTTTGCGATTGAGGTGTGGTGGTTAAAGGCAGCCTCTCAGAAGGGGCCAACCCGGAATATAGTCGGCAAGGCAATTCGGTCTTAGAATCACTTGGCTCGCTCTACCTCCTTTGGATCGTGTAATCTAGACCCCGTGGTTCGTCCTTTATTCTCGCCACACGCACGCTCCGAGCTAAAGTTCACGGTATTGCTGTTGCAGTCGAGTGAATGAAAGGACGCGCAACTCACTTCTAGACAGGTAACCAGCTGTCTATGAAGGTAGACAATGGACAGGTTCTCCCTCATAAATGTCGGTGCCAGGCAAGAGCGTCACGTGTGGATTGCTGTCCGACTCGAGGTGTTGGATCATATTAGTATTACTTTCAACTTTCTCTAGATCGTTGAAGCTTCGCCTCTTGGAGCTTGACTGCTTGTACAAACTTGCACTCTTGTGACAGACAGAAACGGTAATGGCCGAAGGTGGACGCTTGGTGCCGTGCATACTACCAGTACCTTCTAGGACGCTGAGATCGCGCTCGAAGACAGAGCCTGATATGCCTCGGTCGCCCTTCCCGATTTCCAGTGAGACGCCACTTCAACAGCAGAAATTATATTGGGCGGGCAAAGGAGGAAGTTGGCGGGGGAGGTTTTCAAAATCAAAAGTTGTTTTCGTGTTGCTCGCCATTATCACCATCTGGACGATAGCTGTTTACACGCAACTTGGTTTCAGCACGTCGAGACTACTTGGTGTTTCTGATACAACAGGCGCTTTGCAGATAACTGAAGGTACCTTGACGAAATCATGGCCAATGAGACAAGGAAGCAGCAACTCTGGAAACAGGAGCAGTGTATCCTCGGCCGAGCTGTGGAGGTACCCTCTCATTGACCGAGCTGTCCTCGATAAATTAGACAAAATTCAGAATTTCGTCGAAAATGATTATTATCGACTGCGAATTTCGAACCCTAACGTGGATCCTGTGGTCACTGGCATCCAAGAGCGACCAACAAGCGCGTTGGCATCCACCGCGCAGATGAAATTAGCACGGGAAGCTATCTGCGAGTCGGCCAAATATCCTCGACCATGCCGCTTTCTCCTCCCACTACGAATCGCAGAGCAAGAATCCAAGGCGCGGATGCACTTCTCACAAATCGCCGAGCTCGCGGCAAGGCTCAACCGAACGCTAGTCTTGCCCAATGTTGGCAAGAGTAAAATCGGGGCATGCTTCAAGTGGAGTTTTGGAACATACTATGATTCTCAATTTCTTGCTGACAACTCTGGCAATTTGGATCGGTTTGTTGCGCTCGACGACTTCAGAGGATGGCTCCATGGACAAGGTTTGTATGGAAGAGTCGGCTCCCAGCTGGCATCCGTTGCCTCTTCGCTGCCAACTGCCATGAAGTTTCGAGATGAAAAGCTTTACGCTAGAGAAGAAGTTGTAGTATATGCGTACGAAGGGTATGAAGCATGGAAGACCGACCTGCCAGGGTGTTTCTCGACGAAGTTCCAACAACTTGAGTTGGAGACCTTCCCTGCATTCATATCGATCAAACCATCTGCGAACAAAGACATCAGTGGAATGTCGACCGGGGATTCTATAATGGACGCATTCTCTACTATTTCTCCGTTCTCTGGTCCCAAGGACACTGATTCACCCTTTGGTGGAGTCTCAAGTGCCGACCCTCGTGTACTTGTCATTAACTGGGACCTCCGCTATCCTGTCTTTCCCACCGGACCATCCCTCCAGTATTCCGAGAGGCTACAAGAACTGGCATATCTCTATGCGCCGGCAGGTCCCTACCTCGTTGTACAATGGCGGATGGAAACTGTCGACCCCAAGGTCTTGGATAATTGCGCACACGCTCTTGTGGACCTCCTGGTTCGCTTGCTTTACGATGAAACGCTGGCCACAAACATAAGCGCTGTTTGGTTTGCGAGCGACTACCCATATCCTATTGCTCGGCGGACAAAGTCACAACCGCGTCCGGCTCTTGTTGCGAAGTCGGGAACCTTCAAAAATTTCGAGATTAGGCACGAGAAAGCCATCGACGTGCTTCGAAACGCATTTGATGGGCAGAGTGAGCTAGCCAGGTGGAAGTTGACAGACCTTGCAGATGCTATGGAGATACACGAGAAAGACGCTGAGCTCATACACGATGCTGGAGTGCTAGGAATAGTAGACAAGATGATCAGCATGAATGCCCAGCTCTTCGTCAGTGGGTCAAATCATTGTAGCCGGAAAAGGTGTGTTCATCCTAGTTCGAGTCGATACATTCAGTAACTTGGTCGGCAAAAGCTCCTTCACAAAGCAGGTGATTGATGAGAGAGTTAGACGGAACAGAAGAGAGAGATCGGTGGGCAACATCGTCGACACTTTTGGATAGGCCGAGGAAATTGATGAACGAACGTTCTGGCACGATGGGAAGCATAGCACGGATATATGTCATGCTGATACCACATAATTCTCGTGTAATGATAGCGTAGAAAAATCGCACCCAAAGTTTAATCCCGAGGAGCACCCCGTCCAACGCCAGAAAATTGGGGCCTGTACTCTCCAGGTGCACTCTCATCCTTCTTGCTACGGTATCCGTCACGGTCGCCACCACGAGGTGCTCGGTAAGCACCCTCTCCACCTCCACCTCCAGGACGGACGGTAGCAGGACGAGGAGGGCGAGCGGCTTTTTTGTGTGTGGCAGGGACAATCTCGGCGGGGAGATGGAGCCTGGAGGGAGATGAGATCTGGCCAGTGGTAAAATTCATATGAAGCGCACCATTCGCGAAGGTATTCAACACCCTCGGGTGTAAGCACGTAGTAATACCATTGCCAGGAGAACTGGGTCTTGACGAAGCCTCTGGAGGTTAGACTCTGCAGGGCTTTGATGACTTGCAGGTTAGGGACATCGAGCTCTTCATGCTTCGGCGCATTGAAGTCTTTTTTGGCGACAAGAACACCCTCTAAAGTTCATAACCATCAGATGATGGCATTCACAGAGTAAAATGTTGGGGGTACCCTTGAAGAGGTTCTCGTAGATGATGCGCCTGTTCTGTTTAGGAATAATCATGCTGGGCGGTAACTTGACTGGTACGGAAGCTGGGGTAGTTAAGGGCGTGGATCAGAACGATTTCTTTGGTTTGAAAATCAATTAACACACTGCGACACTGGATTCGCACTGTTTCCGAGCTGCAGGAGAATCCTAGTCAGATCGTCATCCAATGGTCAACGTATCCATCCAGCCCAATCCACAGCTCCAAATTCCACCAAACTGAGATACAATGCATTCCACGGGCCTACAGGAAGTATGGCAGACTTACAGCACGGGTTTTGACGACGGTCTTGAAGGAGTCTTGACGTTGATGGGCGAGGCGACGAGCACGAAGGTTTGGAGGTGGCTGAGAGTTTGGCGTTGTTTGACAAGTACCTTGGATCCTTCAGGGGCTATTCGTGAACCAATAACTTCCTGCAAATTCATGAGGGCCTGGTGCACGGGAACTCTTCGTTGTTAAGGGATTCCATAAATATCATATAAAACTTCGAACTGTAGCGGGATTCATATCACTAGTGCCACTAGTCTAGTGATTATTATGACTGCTCCTTTCGAGTCTCCAGGCCAGATAGAATACTGGGTAGGGTTTCTTCACAAGGACCCAGAAACAGGAAATCGGCATCTTCATCACCGTCTGTATTTTCAAGATTGAAGATAGCAACTTTACCACCATTTTCAGACACCTCGTAGGCATAACCGGCTGCAGGATAAACCTTCGACCCCAGCGAGGGCATCTGTATGAGTTTACTAATACGCCGATTAAAGATATGGATACATACCGTCGAGGATGTCCCGACAATCAATGCAAGGTCTGCTTCGTCAACAATTTCCCCAATCGTTTCCATGTTGTGAGGAACTTCGCCGAACCACACCACACCAGGTCGAAGTAGGCCCTTACATTTTCCACAGCGAGGGAGGTCGTCAAGGGAAATATTTGATTCCTCTTTGCTGTCGAAGTTATCCTCCGTACCTCCCAATGCGGCGCAGATCGGGCTGGAGATGTTGAAGTCCACATCACCGCACACAGTACAAACAGTGTCAAAAATGCTGCCGTGCATCTCAAACATACGGGGTTTGCGACCGGGACACGATTTTTGGAAAGCTTCTACGCTGAGCCCATCTACATTTTGAGTAATCAAAGTGAATTTGGCTTCAGGAGCGATTGATTTTAAATATTCCGGCATGAGAAGCTTCGCGAGGGCAAAGTGTGCGGCATTTGGTTCTGCCTTCAGAGCTCTTCGAAAGAATGACGATCATCGATATCTTGCATTTAATAAAGCTTTCGAGAGACTTACTTCTCTCTGCGGTAATGATAAAATTCCCAAACTCTACTGGGATTTTCGGTGAAGGCTTCAGGAGTTGCAAGCTTCATGGCATCGTGCGTCTTCCAGAGGCCTCCTGCCCCCCTAAACGTTGGTATACCTGGGAGTGAAGGAGTTGAAGGGACTGACCATAAGGGGCGAAGAAAAATACCTGATGCTGCTGATAAACCAGCTCCAGCAACTGCAATAATGCTTTTGCACTTTCTCATTTCTTCCAGAAACTGCTCGGCATCTGCAGATGGCATCTTCAAGAGATTTTGGGTGTAATAGGGGTTCCAAAAATCCGACGGGAGAGCTTTTCAGAGGAGTGCAGGTCTGCCCTTTCGTTTGTCAAGAAGAATTCACGCAAGTATAGGTCGTAGTTGCTGACTGTGGATCGAATCATGACCAGAGGTGACGCGGTGCAATTAAACGCGCTTGTCACGTCACGTGTGAAGGTGACACAGCTTGGCTTCCATGCAAAGTGACATCCAGTTCAAATCCGATCCTTCATGTCGCGGCAGCCACAAACTCCCAGTCGGCGCTCTCAGCGTTTTCAACCCACTGCTACTCCATCTTCAAAGTCGGCCGACAAGAACATCCTTGAATGTTCTTGGGCTAGCGAACCTGTTCACCGACGAAAGACAATTCCTCACATTGACCTATTGCCAGAGGAACAGGAACAGGAGCAAGGGGAGCAGAAGGACAATGGAGGTGATGAAGAAGGTGAAAAGAGGGGGGAGGGTTTGCAAACGATTTTCTACGACGCGTTCAGGATGAAGCGGAAGGCTACTGCTTATAGAGGTTCCAAACGGATGCAGCGAGGGAAGACGGAAACACTGACTTACAGAGTGGGAGATACTGTGATGGTGGAAACCGACACACTCTACATTATGAAGCGTCCACCTAGCATTGGAGTTATAGTCGCTCTGTGGGAGACCAAGGCGGAGGACGCCGATGAAGACGAATTTGTTGACCTCACCAAGATGCGAATTCGCATACATTGGTTCTTGAGACCGTCTGAGCTTGCCAGTATTCGGGCAAAGCGTGATCATGAAGAGGTATGTAACTCAGCATTACTCTTATATGGCACTCACGTAGTTTGGTAGAACGAGGTATACTATTCCTTGACCACTCGCGTTATCGTCACCCTAGGAGTTGTTCTCTCTCGGTGCCTTGTGACCGGCGACATCAAGAACCTGCAGGTAGAGAAGAAGAGTGCTGGAGGAAAAGAATGGGATCACATGCCTGTCACGCCTTCCAAGAGGCGACCAGGCTCTCCACTCAAGAAAACCATCAGATTCTCGCCTGTCAGTGTCGCGTCCGACGATTCCGAAGAGGAGGGAGTCGAAGAAGACAAGGAGAAACAGATTGATGACCCCGACAAGATCTTTTATTGCCGTCTGGCTGTCGACTCTAGGCGCGGCATCTTCTACGATTTCAAGTGGGAACGGCATCGTCGAGACGCACTTGCTAGGTCAAAGATCCTTATCGACGAACCTGGCCCGAGTTCGAAGCAAGACGAATCGAATAGCTGGGGACAGGGTCAGTCCTGGGATGTGGTAGAAGAAAAGCGAACCAAACATTCCAGTGCGACCAAGAAAGTCAAGAAGGAGCCAGGACGGCCGGACGATATATCAGAGTCGGAAGCTGATGACTCTGACGACTTTGAAGGCGGCTCGGAATCCGATTCTGATGTTGATATGGACGAGGAGGATGGCCATTCGGACTCTGACGGTGTAGGTGACAGTGATGAGTTGGATACACTCGAACCAAGAACGCCGTCGAAGAAACGTAGACGAGGAGATGGTACCTCTCCTCGTAAGCATAAACCCAACAAGACTCTCGTGCATCCTACCCCTCACTCCAAAGCTGCTCTCGCACGAAGACAAAAAGGCACATCGTCCTCGCCTCGTAAGCGAAAATCGACCGTCAACTTTCCAATCCGGTTCCCCGAACAGTCGTTGACCTTTCAAGCCAGTATGGCTCATCTTCCCAAAGACCCTTGGTTGCGGTCTATGCACGCTCTTCATGTGGGGAGTCGTCCTGATGCGCTGCCCTGTCGTGAGGAAGAGAACGAGAAAGTACTTCGCTGCGTTGGAGAGTTACTAGAGGAAGGCAGCGGAGGGTGTGTTTGTAAGTTTGGTCTCCTCTTATCGATTGGTTCTCATACTAACATCGTTCTCTGGTGTAGACATCTCGGGGGTGCCTGGGACAGGAAAGACGGCAACCGTCCATAGTAT
>Ga0247742_10002400_pt1 | contig 12292 bp, 11 predicted proteins | sample UWRJL208509C2_FD_180944 | JGI IMG/M metagenome (GOLD analysis project Ga0247742, IMG submission 180944) | Plant litter microbial communities from Arlington Agricultural Research Station in Wisconsin, United States - UWRJ-L208-509C-2 | ecosystem: Environmental > Terrestrial > Plant litter >... | reverse complement strand
CAACCGTAACAATATGGCCTGCAGGCGGTTGGGATCTACTATCAGCCCACCAGGGACAGGATACCGAAGGATGGATACCGGTCTCACATGTTGACGGTGCTGTCATGACCAAAAGACACGAAGGAGAGACGCACCATAGAGAGAGTACAACTGAGAGCGCGACGGAGTGAGAGTTGACGTGATGGTGTGAGGGAGAGAGAAAGGGGGAGGAAAGAATGAAGTCGAGGAATTGTCCTCGAATATTATAAGAGAAGTCGGACGAGCTAAATATAGATTCTCACGTGATTTTCCGCCCTAGTCAGCGTCCCGATTTGGACAACAAACATCGCTCAGGAGCGACGCGGAACGGTGCGCCGTGCAATGGTAAGTACCATGAAATATGAACCGTTGCACTGCCGTCAGTCGCCACCATTACTTAGTCTCTATAATGCAGCCGTAAATTTATCAGTGCGGTGGTAATTTTGAATATCTACAGGCCACAACACCGCTCAGTGCAAACTTAGTACGGCGCAAACCTGGAACTCTGAGCTCTTTACACAGATAAAATGAGCACGATTTTTATATAGAGTCAATAAATAGTACGAATAGGAAGAATGAGAACGGAAAATGTTGCCGGGAGGAATCTGCGGCCAGTGTTCTTGGGAATTTGGCGAAGCCAAGCTCCAGTGGTCTACACTGGGACATCATTAACAAGGCGTTCACAGCGGCAGGCTTCAATGCATCAAGTGTGGAGACTGAGCGCTATTTTTTAGGCTAATTTAGTTTAGAATTAAGTACCTGCCAATATCTTGGTCAATAGTAACTGCATTGTAATACAATGAGGACGCAAAATCTCTACGTCATTTCAGCACTCCAAGAGCAATACAAGAATATATACAGTAATTGAGACCTCATATATTTTGTCAAAAATAATTGGAACTCGCAGTGGAATGGCCCAGGAGAATTACTTTAACAGTAAATTGTGAATGCAAGGCTGCTCGGATAATACAAGATGCGTTAGCACGATTGCAACTCGTTACAAGACAGCTGCAATTCCGGCATTCGGCTACAATCTTAAACCAGATCGGTCATGCAATTCAATCTTCGTAAAAATATTTTTCTGTATTCTTATATTGTGAAACCGTAATTATTTTTACAAAAAGGTCATATATATGTATATACCCAACTGTTAGTTTTGCTGATGCTCACTGAGGCTCAGCTTCATGGCGAACAAGCACCAAGCAGACATCTCAGACGCCATTCTATCCCTCCAGAGGGCGGTAGAACTCACTCCAGAATGGAACACCGACGCCTCTCTCTGGCTCAGCTGCCTTGGGGATGCATTCGAGAGTCGCGAGGAATTTGACAGGAATGGAGAGGTTTTGTCTGATGGTTCTCGTGCCTGTTTGAACTTTCGTTTGGCCGCATCACATACATTCGGAAGACCGGTTATACGTTTTGAGGCTGCGTGCAGATGGGCCGCTATTTCTCATTTATACGACTCAGATCACCAGTTGGAGGCTTACAAGACCTCAGTTGGACTCCTTTCGCAGGTAGCCAGCTTGCAGGAAACGGTTGAGAGGCGCTACGCTCATCTCACTATGATCTCCGAGGTCACCACAAAAGCAGCCGCTGTAGCCATTTCCAAGAAAAGGCCCGATCTTGCGCTAGAGTGGCTTGAAGAAGGTCGATGCCTCGTCTGGGCCAAACTCAATCAGCTTCGTACCCCAGTCGACAGGCTCAGTATCGTAGACCAGGCGTTGAGCGATAGCTTCCTAGTTGCATCCAGAGCACTGGAGCTCTCCGGATCTCGTCAGAGCCTACCGTATCTCCTGGGTGAAATCACCATGTCCCAAAAAATTGCGGCACAAGACGCCGCAAATGCTCATGTCAAGTTCGCCAAAGAACGAGAAATACTTCTCTCGCGTATTAGGCAAATCTCTGGGTTTGAGGATTTCCTGCGACCTCCAAAGCATTCACGCCTTCTGAAAAACGTCCCTCCATCCGGCTATGTTATTGTCATCAATGCATACCCTGGCCAATGTGATGCAATCATTCTAAGAAAAAACCAGGATGTACCATTTCACATCCCCCTCAACGGATTCTCTTACGAGGAGGGTTCAAGGCTCCGTGCAGCACTCCATAGCTATCTCCGGAGAAGCGGCCTCCGCACTCGAAATGATTATCGTGGCCCCCGTGAAGTTCGGGAGCCAGGTGAAAAGAGTCTCATTCATGATATTTTAGAGCAGCTGTGGATTGGTGTTGTTAAGCCAATATTCGATGGAGTTGGTTTCACCGTGAGTCTTCACTGTTTACTTACAAGCTATACACTCAGTTACCCGATGATAGCTCCCTAGTCGCCCTGCTGATCGAATACAGATCTGGTGGTGTGCTACAGGCCCTCTCGCATTCCTGCCCTTGCATGCTGCTGGGATTTACGGGGAGGCAGAGTTGGGCCCGGGTTGCTGCGTATCTGATTTCGCCGTATCTTCATATATTCCGACTGTCAGCGCGCTCCTGCAGAAATCGAACACACCGCGACGCGCCGACCCCCCAAAAATTCTATTTATCAGCCAACCAAATACCAGAGGGATGAAAAAATTACCGGGTACTACGGCAGAAGTAAAAGGCGTTATGAAGAAGATCGAGACAAAAGGAATCGAAGCCGAACACCTGGATTCCGAACAGGCCACCATCAATGAGGTGAAGGAGAAATTAGTGTCAAGCAGTTATGTGCATCTTGCATGTCATGCCATCCAAGACACCACGAACCCACTTTGAAGTGGGTTCTATCTACACGACGGCCGTCTCCATCTTTCAGAGATCATGAAGCACAATATTCCAAACGCCGAAATCGCATTTCTATCTGCATGCCAGACAAGCACCGGTGACGAGAAGCTGTCAGAAGAAGCTGTTCATCTCGCAGCAGGAATGTTGGCTGCGGGTTATAAAGGAGTTGTTGCTACCATGTGGTCCATCAGAGACCGGTACGGACCAGAAGTTGCAGAAGAGTTTTACGGCCACCTATTTGACAGCGACGCAGAGGAAGACGGCGAAAGGAGACATGGCACTAAAGCAGCATATGCTCTGCAGGTTGCCATACAGAAGCTTCGGGCACGAATTGGAGACAGTGAGGAGGGAATTTTGGCATGGGTTCCATATGTTCACTTCGGAATTTGAGGGTTAAACGAAAGAGGCAATATTTTCTAATTTAGGGGCACTGTATTTGTTCTGCCATAACGACGGCTTCCATGCCAAACAACGTGGGTGCGCCGAAGCCCAAGGGCCAAGGTTAATCGTGCCTTTATTCTCGTGACTTTCAACGACAACCTACCTTGAACTTCCCAATGGCATCTGCTTCGTACCTTGTCTTTCCAGATGCGTACTATAAAATCTACTTTCACGCCGCAAAACACCCCCACAAACCAGTGAATGGCGTTCTCATTGGCAAACAAGATCCACCACGAGCAGGTGGTGCGGTCAGCATAGTCGATGCAATCCCCTTACTCCATCATTGGACAAGTCTTAGTCCGATGATGGAGATAGGACTCGATTTGGTGGGAGGCAACTTCACCTCTAACTCAACGGGGGATTAACGGATCTACGTCTGAAGGCGACTCAACACGCTGGCTCCGAAGGGTTGAAAGTGGTGGGGTACTATCAGGCCTGCGAGAGGTTGGATGAGACCGTCCTGGCTCCCGTCGGAGAGAAAGTAGCAAGCAAGATTAAGGCCGGATTTGAGGACGCAATTGCTTTCGTTGTAAGTGCAGATCGTCTCTTTCCAGAGTTTTATTCCGACATGGCGAATCAGGTTGATGGTCAAAGGCTTGGAAGTGCAGAAGCCGCGCTGGTGGTGCGTAAATTCACCTGTTCGAGTGCGAAGAGGCCTCTCACTCTTTTGAACTAGCCCTATGTTTCCAACCCTTCAACAAGCAGTTGGCGACCTGCTACTGGCGAAGCACATCCATTTACGCCGGGGTCGAAATTCCAGCTGACGTCCTCCGACATACCAAAGCAGGCCGCCAGTCTTGTTGAAGAACAAAATTTACAATTTGCTTTCGGAGATTTTGACGACCATCTTGAAGATGTGACGATCGGTGAGCCTTCCAACCCATCTCACTCTACGAGCATCCTTGAACAAATCGTACTTCTAGATTGGCTGAGGAATAGAGCTTGTCTTCCTTAACGATTATCTGTAAACTCTGGCAATGCACTTTATGCCCATAATATGCTACTCAAAGACGTTTGACTAAGCGGTTCCTCCTCAACCTCGTCGCAACCGCCCCTTGAATGCCTCGATAAACGACTATCATGACCAGCACCCCAAGCGGGTACATCAAGAAGCCAAAGAAGACCCTTTGGACTTCCTCCATTCTATCCATCTCTCCTATCATGGCTCTCTGGTCCAACTGCATGAAGTAAACTTCGGTGTTCAGCTTTCGGACAGACACTTCCAGAGTGGCAATTCTTTTGGAATTATACATTGTAGAGGTCACCTCCTTTCAGACGCATCAGCTCGAAGGAAGAGTTTCGCGTCGAAGATGGACTCACCAACGTGTTCGATGGCTCAGACTGTTTGGTTCTTGAGTGAACCTGGTCGACGGGTTCTGATTAGGCCGGCTGCTAGAGCTAACAGCATTTATACCTTTCTGGAGGTCCATCACCCAGTGGCATTTGGACAAAGAGATCGATTGGACCGACCTGATGCACACCACGAGGCAAGTCAAAGCCATTTGTGAAAGGACATTGCCACAGGCGTTGGTCTTGTCACGTGCTACATTTTTGGGCGTCTATTCGCTTGACCTGAACCAAGTTGAGCCTACCGTCTTCAAATCTCACGAGTCCCGACTGCCTACCGCCCAACTTCCAGGGCAAGATTCAACAAAATTCCTTTAACGAAAACGACGCAAAGGGAGAATGTTGAACTCGCAACAGGAACTGCTCGTGGCCACATTGTCGAGTCTCGTTAAATTGGCGTTGGCCAAAAGCTTACGACTCGATTGGTGGTCGAAGAAAGTGGCCATATCTTAGTGAGTGGCTTTACACTAAACTCTTATCGCGCAATTTCGACGATCATCGAGCAGCGCTGAACAGAAGATGACGTAGGCGCCAATGAGAAAGAGGCTACCGGTTCGTCAAGCGATTACACCAGACCTGCTCCTCAATACGATCAAGCAATGAGTGCCGCCGACATGCCCAACATTGCCAAAAATGATGTACACTAGGAGAAGAGACGAGGGCAGTCCCGACGCTCTGCCAGCACACGTTCTTCCATACCGAACGCTACTACAAATTGTAGCGGTAGGTTCAGGGTAGAGCTGTCGATCTCCATGTGCTTGCTGGTAACGTTAAACTATCCGAAGATGGATGTGAAAGCTGTGCAGGCCGACTTTATGTTTAGGCGCCTGTATGACGAGGGTCTTAAAATAGCGGCTCAATGGAGGACGTGACCTATGCCTGGATATCGGCTCTGGAGGCTGACGAACCAAACAGACTCAATCAATTGGCGAGTATAAGAGGTGTCAGCTATTTCTTTTCCAGTTCCATCACACCTTGCCTTTCTTCCACCACCATCGAGCCTTTCAACGCTGGACCTCGCCATGCACAGATCACATCTATCGTCCACTTCCAGTCATTTTACACGTTTTAAGTGAGCTCGCCTTGGTCCGTTTGTCACCCTCTCTAACTTGTTAACATCGCCCAGTCTGAAACCCAATGTAAGCCACCTTGCCGTGCTCTAATACACTGTATTGACTCGCACATCATCTCGCCCAGGACAGATGATCATCAAATGTATCCTCACCAACGCGAACGACCTCAACAACAACGACCTCTGAATTTCCGAGTCTGCAGCCAGCCAACCACAATTGCACACTTTGACCGCCAGGCTTGCCTGGTATGGCCGTCTCTCCTGCAGGTGCAGTGAGGGGCAGGTCATGGGCAGCAGAGCAATCTACCAGGTCCCCCAAGCTACCTGGTAGGTAAATCCTCCCTGTTTAAATCCCGGAGTGGCATCCCCGATACGGGTATGGAGTGAGCCAGAGAGCGGGCTGACCACTCTGTACGTCTGATCAACGGGCAGTGTGTACTCCTACTGGAGACTGCTGGGGATGTTATGCGTTGTACAATCTGGTCGGCGTAAGGTCTCCGGGGCGAGGTAAGCCATCCACCTATATATATTTAGGACCGGACTGAAGCCAAGTTGCCAGCCATACTCGATGACTTGGATAAGGGCAGGCAATATAGTAGTCTTCTTCCGTGACTGTTCACTCTCGATGTACTGACCCGTTGCATCTAGCACTCTACCTACAGTACCTTTCCAAGGGCCTCTTGATCAGACCCAGATTCTTCGGCCTCCTGGCCTACGCAGCCTTTCGCAGTTCGTCTTACCCTTGACATAACCAAACTATCCATCCGCTCGGGTACTGGCACAACGGAGTCCTAACAATCATGTCGCCAGCACCACTCTCGAGCGTGCACGATCCTCTACCATTCTCGTCAGTGTCTTAATCGCATCCTAGAAGCACGCCGCTAATACTTCCCCAGTTCGAGCAGTCACTTCTAATCTTATTCTCTTGTTTATTTGTCTCGTTTCGTTTTTTTCTATTTCTTTTTCTCGCAGTGTCAAAGCTGCTTTTAATTGGGTTTTGGCGAAGTTGAAGCACCATGTTACATCCTCACATACTTTGAGACCTCAAACTCACAACCCAACTCTATTCACATTTTCTGTTCATTGATTATTTTGCGTATCTCCCAACTATCTTGCCGTCGTGCTACCTTTTCTTCCAGTCCACCGTCTCTTTATTTCTTGAAACCAGAAACCACTCAAATATAGCTTTCGGCCACGTTCGGATTCACTGGGATCATTATAGAGCTGTTTCTATATGTGCTAGAAGGTATCGAGACTTTCAAGACTCTGAACGCAAGTCTCACAAGGTTGCAAACGTCTGTCCGATGTGTGAAATGTGCCCTTCTATAAAACATAAATTTACAAATACTTCTACCTCCGAATTCGAATGTATATTTGAATACCCAAGTTAGAGCTGCAAGAGGAAAGCTCTGTGTGCGCTCATAATTTTCCTTTGTCTTTTGCGTGTTCTTTCTTCTCGGCAGCTTCCAACATATGCTTCACTTCTGTTGCAGCCTCCGCAAGGTAGTGCTTGAGAACTTGAGTATCCCTCTTCAGACTCGTGATCGTCCATCGAATGTAGTCATCGCCAATGGCATACGAGAGGCCATAGCCGTCAGGTACAACTGCAACAGAGTTCCATATCAGCAAACACGACAGCAGCTGCGAGAGCCATGCAAAACTCACCCTCTCCGTAACCCCAACCCTCAAAGTATTTGCTACTCAGCTGACTCGTACTGAGCTCCCAATGGCTCGACTTGACGAAGGCTGGATCGGTGTATATCTCTGGTAGAGGCTCCCCATCCTTGAGGAGCTTCTTTAACCCAAACAAGTGTCGGTCGACACCTTGGCCATCAGCCGCCCACGCAGCGTAATGAATATGCCTAGAGGCAGCACGGCTGAATAGCGTGCGCAGATGAATAGGGTCCTAAATTGTCCAACGAGGTCAGACATCGAGAGCAAAGAAGTGTTTCTGAAAACGAACGGTAACAGTAGGATCCAGCATAGCCTCTGCCCATGCCTTGCTCTCGTTACTCGCACTCCTGATCACTTCTGTCCTTCCAAGTTGATACTTCCTCGTCTGTGCACTCTCATACGTCACTGCTGGCCTGCCGTGGAACTTATGGAATGCAAGCTGCTTGATCAGCTGAGCAGTCGCGTCGGGAGAGGTCTTGTGGTGTTTGGTGAAGTTCTTGCCGAACCCTTCATAATGCAGGACGTGGAGGTCATGATCACCAACGAGAGCATCAAACCGTTTCTCAGCCGATAAGACGAGAGATTCGACTTCAGGGTTAATTTTGAAGACGAGTTCCTCGACGGGTGGTATAGCGGAAGGATTAGATATAGTGGCGGGACCAAGGTCAACCTTGTGGTGGGCAATGGAAGCGAGTACGAACTCGTTCATACGCAGAGTAGGTGTTCCATCCATGCACGAATGTTCACCCAGGAAACCGGACCGGCCGTTATCATAAACGATAACTGGAACATGAAAGAACGAGATCAGCGGCTACGAATCGGAGAAAAGAGAATTCAAGACGCACACTGGTGCTTGTCATACCACCTATTCCGTCCGTCTCCGACCCACAAACCCCAGCTGATATCCTCGCGAGTAACCGGCTTCGTGTCGTCCAACGCAACAACGATCATCGCGCTTTCAATCTTCTTCAGCAGCTCCGCGTTCTTGCCGTCGGGTGAAGCGCCAATCAGCGCCTCTCTCGCGTCGGCCCACAGATCTCGGTTGTCAGAGGTTAGCGCGCCGATGGGAGTAGAGTGGCGTTCAGAGCCAGCATGGGCGATGATATTGTTGAACTGAGCCTCGAGCTCGACTGCGCTGAATTCGCGTCCGGATGCGTCGGCGAGTGGGACAACGAAAAATCGGTTTTTGCGCAGAACAACGATGTGGTTGTTGGTTATGGGATCGAACTTGGCGGCGGTATCGGATGGCTTGACGGGGTAGCGAGAGGCGTGGAAGAGCCACTTGTAGGAGGACATGCAGAGAGGTGCACCGCGGACTTTCTCTGGTTCGAGCCGACCGCTATGACAATGTTAATTCAGGCGAAGAGAAGAATGTAGCCTGCACACCTTTCAACCAGTTCGCGGAATGGCAGCGTGGCCTTGATCAGGCTTGCAGCACGCTTGGCGGGGTCCCTCCGAAGTTTGTCGTCGACATGAAGATAGAAGTAGCTGACGAATACAACAACGGGATCGCGGTATCCCATGTATGCCGCCTCATTCCACCAGTCGCTCAGCCAGCTGGCTGTCTCTGGGGCAGCGGCGCGATCCTTCAATCTAAGTTGCAATTCTGCAGCGAGTGGTGATGACAGGAAGGAAGATACGGAGGTTTGGGTCTTGCTAAACTCGGCAGGCGTGAGGAGCGGTTGAACGCTCTCTAGATATTTCGCACATGTAGATTCCAACGTCGGAACTGGAAGTTTTGGTAGTGAAGCCTGGTATCGAAGCATTGGTGGTGCCGAGGGATCCTCTGAGTAGCCTGCTGGCAGAGGCGGCGCTGTTGACGACTTTCTCGACATTAAAGTAGGTGATTGGCGCTATTTTTGGTTGAATAGTGGTTTCTAAAGGTAAACAGGGTACTTACAATTACACGCTTTGAAGCGTTTGCAGTAAGTCTAAGCATCAGAGGACAAGTCAGCGCTGGCCTTGACGATAGTAAGAGGAGGTCAAAGTGTGGAACAAGCCAAGACGCACCTAAATAGTGGAGATAATACGTCTAGCAAATCGGAGGCCCGTTGTGACTGTCCCTTTTATTCCGGAGTCGGCGCGCGACTTGGCCGGCCACGTGAAATCACATTGCCGGATCATCGAGGTCGCCCTCGGCCGCCTGGACAACAGCCGCGGCCTAGTCGAGCAGAACTGTATACCCCGGTTGGAGAACTCAGTGGATGCGTTCCTCTGACAAAGAGATCAGCTGAAGGTCGTATACGTATGCCCGACCTTTCAATTCAATGGAGAAGAACTCACATAATGTCTTATAAGATCCAGGCCAGTCAGGCGACCAGATGGTAATTTTACGAAAGAAAAGTCGACCGGCCTGACCATCCACATCTCATTGCGACGCATATATACGGGTTATTCACTTCGAAAGTGAGGTAAATCCCAGTTAAGCGGCGTACCCGTGTTACCTAGCTGCAAAACCTGGTCAACACAGTTAGTGCGTCGCATCTGAGTATCAGAGAGCCGTAAGTCCCCCGATGACAAACGGGTAAGAGCTTCTGCAATGCGCAGGGGGTTGGTCTGGGAGAGAGAACGGACTTAAAGGAAAGTAAGCAAGGAAAGTCCTGTACCGCTATTATATACCCAGAGATGGTCGGGATTATCTAATCTAATACATATCAGATCGATACACAGGTGTTGATGAATTGACCGCGACGACGCGCGTGCTAGGTCTCGTGATCGCGTCTCTACTTCATCTTTGAATACACACTTAAAATACTATCTGTTGAACACTTATGTAAATTTGCTGCATAATCTCTATACGGAGCCCCGTCAGGCCTAGGAAGAAACCATAACTCCGAATTGGCGCCCAGGGTTGTCTATTTATAGCAGCAATAGCATCTTGCTGAACTTCCCTACAATCTTTTGAAAATATTTATTTTACAAGATACAAGTCGGAGTTGTATAACAATCGCTTCAAATCTGACTAGATCATATAGAGGCACAACAAGAGCAGTCGACCAATCTAAAAAATCACTTGAAACGGCGGGTTTCCGTCTACTGGGTTCTGATGGGGAGGGAGGCTAGTGTACACAATTGTAAAGTTTAGTACGGGGCTACGCCTTCAGAAACTATAACACCAGTCGAAAAGAGAGAGAAAGAGCGATGATTATAATTACAGTACGGAAGAGAAGGAAAAAAGTGACTTTCACGACGGCCATAATGGCCACCACCATTGACAGGAGTACTTGAATGGCCTTTGACCCCGAAATAATGCAAATACGGTAAAAATTGAATGCAAGGAAGCGTAAAAGCTTCCAATAGCCGGGCATAGCGACTAAGAGAGCAAAAATTACGAGAACCATCGGTGATGTAGAGTTCCAAAACTCTCGCACGGGTTCGTACCAGGCCCTTCCTGGCCAGCAGAATATCAAAATATCGTTCAAGCCTTCGAAACCAATGATCAAGCGTGTTTTACCTGGGGAGACCAGAACAGAGCGAACGACCGCGCTATCTGGCCAGTCGTCCAGCTCGTGTGTCGTAGAAGTTGTACAGCTTTTAGTATTGAAGAATTCAATCGCCTTCTGCTTATCGAGCGAGGGAAATATGAGAATCTTCCCGTCTGATGAGAACGATATGGGGATCGCCTTGACTTCGTTCGGTGGGTGAGAAGATTGGAGGACGTCCTGGGGTGATCTGGGAAGGTTGTAGGTTCTTGTTTCAAGGTCCCAAAGACGTATTTCGCCAGTGTCATACACAACAGCGATATGCTTGGAACTCAGAGATGGTAAGATAGAGGCGCACCGTACGACATCAGAAGAGGTCGAACGAGGGAGGTGGTTGGCTGTGGCCATTGTGTAGTCCAGTGGCCGCATATGTGGTTGACCAGTTTTCGAAACCCAGATAGATAGGCTACCGTGTCCGTCGCCAACGAAGAGCAAATGACCACAACGCGAAAAAGCCGCACACGTCGCACCTGTACGAAGACTGGTTAACGTGACGGTCGCCATCTTGGGATTTTCCGACGTGTCTAGGTCCCACTTGTAAATCTTACGACTTTGAGCAGAAAATGCTACAATGACTGCGGTTGACGCGGATATGCATGTAATTGGTGTAGTGTTGGAGAATGGCGCATTGCCAGTCTTGCCTTCTACAAGGCGGTAGATAGTTCCCCTTTCATCCAATGCGAACGCGGAACGATTCGTATAGTCCTCGAAGGTGAATGCCGTAATCGGATTGGGACCCGTGAACGGCGGAATAACGGGAGTCCGCACTCCGTCAAGACAGTCCCACTGAGATACACCTGCACGGCTTCCTACCAATAGAGACCGTCCATTGAGGGATAGGTGCAGTGCAGAGACTGGCCCTGGAAGTGATATCGTCAGGCAACGTTCGTAAGCCTCGCTCATAATGCTGTCAGTTGTCGTGGAATATCCAGAAGCAATAAGAATCCGATTGAAATGGGAGATGGTAGCTGAAGGACCATCCTCCAAAATATCGACCATTAGTTCACCCAAAGAATAGGCAAGCTGTGAGACTATCCCAGGGGAAGCTGGTGGGGGTTTCTGGGTGAATGAGTTGTCGGCGCCATCATCTGATTTTGATTGTGTAGGCGTAAAAGAATGGAGCGAGAGTGTCAACGTCTTTGCAATAGCTTGCGCTGCGGGGCGCCGGAACTCCCATCGACTCCAACATCGACGAGCTAACCTCCAGATTTCCACAGACAATTGGGGCGCAGCAGCGATGGTCGGTCTACTAGGCCGTTGATGCTGATCAACGACTAGGTTGCGTACCATCGATGACGGTACATTTCCAAATGGGATTTCGTTAGCCATGACCTTCCACCAGAGAATACATGAAAATCTGAATAGACATAGACACGTCCAAGAACAACATACCTCGTATATGACCAGACCAAAAGCATAAACGTCGCTCTTCATTGATACTGGCGAGCCCATAAAGAGCTCCGGGGCCATCCAATTTTGTGGGGTACTACTTTCGGTCGGCGCTAGC
>Ga0247742_10002397_pt1 | contig 12298 bp, 8 predicted proteins | sample UWRJL208509C2_FD_180944 | JGI IMG/M metagenome (GOLD analysis project Ga0247742, IMG submission 180944) | Plant litter microbial communities from Arlington Agricultural Research Station in Wisconsin, United States - UWRJ-L208-509C-2 | ecosystem: Environmental > Terrestrial > Plant litter >... | reverse complement strand
GAATTACTCTCGGTGACGAACTTGTTGATGCTTTTGGTATTTTCATCTACTTCTGTCAAACTCTTCCAGCAATGGAACAGGGATACTACACGGATCAATGAACTGGAGAAAAATTCACTACAGATAGAGCTGAGAGAGTTAAAAAATCAGATTAATCCGCATTTCCTGTTTAATATGCTCAATAATGTGAATGTGCTGGTGACTAAAGACCCGGCTAAAGCTTCACTTATAATAATGAAGCTTTCGGATTTTTTAAGATATCAGTTGTATGATGATGGTAGCCAGTCGGTATTGTTTCTTTCTGAAATACAATTTCTTTCCGATTTTATGGAACTTGAAAAAATCAGGCGGGATGATTTTAATTTTACCTGTATTATAGAAAATAAAAGTTCAGATAAGCATGCGCTGCAGAATCTAAGACTTTCACCTAATTTATTTATAACTTTTGTAGAAAATGCACTTAAGCACAGTGTGGATCCAGATAATCCGTCACAGGTTGATGTGTTGTTTTCTTTGGATGATAAAGGTTTACGTTTTGTATGCACAAACACAAAAGCAGAGGAACCTGTTAAGATCCGTGAGAGCGGTGGTCTGGGATTGGTAAATATAAGGAGAAGGCTGGAATTGTTATATGGAAAAAACTTTAGCCTTAAAGTAGATGATTCCCAAATTCAATATAAACTAACTTTAGTGTTACCATTATGAATTGTATAATTGTAGATGATGAACCCCTCGCTAGGGAAGGGATGTTGTTGCTATTGAGTGATGTAGAGAGCCTTTGCATTATAGGCAGTTTTAACAGTGTAAAGAAAGCTAAGGAATTTATGCAGGATAATAGTGTAGATCTTATTTTTCTGGATATAGAAATGCATGGAGTAAACGGACTCGAATTTGCAGAATCAATTCCCGGCCAAACCCTTGTAATATTTATAACGGCCTATCCACAGTACGCCTTAGATAGTTATGAACTGGATGCTATTGATTATTTAGTGAAACCGGTCGTTAAAGAAAGGCTGGTAAAAGCAGTAAACAAAGCTAGTTCTTACCATAAGCTGCTATCGGGTAAAAATACGGTAATGGAAAGTCTGGAAAAAGATTTTATGCTAATAAAATCAGAAAGAAGGTACCATAAAATAGTGTTTAGTGATATCGTTTATATTGAAGGGTTGAAAGATTATGTAGTAATATATTGTAATGATAGTAAGATAATTACAGCTATGAATTTAAAAACGATTCATAGCTACCTGAAGCCTGAAATGTTTGTACGCGTCAGTAAATCATATCTCGTAAATCTGACTTATATAAATTCGTTTGATAATCATACCATTTACGTGAATAATGCAGAAATACCTATTGGAGAAGTGTTCCGTAAAGACTTTCTGGAACACTATCTGGGTAAAAAAATATCAGATAAACTTTAAATCCAAACCCCTATACTCCACATGAAAAAGACCATTTTCTTATTTTTAGTTTTATTTCTTTACCTGCAAATGAACGCCCAGGAAAACAATGACGAAAAACAAAAAATCCAGGCGGCTATTGCAGACAAGTTCCCATCAACACGCGTTTTGGATTTTCAATATTTACAGTACCTGCCTGCAGATTATGATAGTAAGTTATTAGGGCAGGATTTTCAAAGTGGGCAGATAAAAGCTCATTCAAAGTTTAAAGTAGCAGCAAACATTCCTGTATATAGTAAATCTAAATGGAACATAACCTCCTCTTTTAATTATAAATATGAGGGAATAGAAACCAGAGATGTTAAGGATAATACTGGTATTGATGCTTTATCCTATGATAGAAAATATGATTTTCATTACCTTTCTGCGGCAGTAAGCTTTACTTATTTTTCGATTTTATTTAAAAAGCCATTTATATATAATATAAGTATTTTTGCTGATGGGACAGAAAAAGATGTTGAACGGATAAAAGGTTTTGTTGGAGGTAGCCTCGTATTAAAAGCTACAGCAAATACCAAAATGACCGTTGGACTGCTTGTATTTATTGATCCGGCATCACCACTTCCTCTAACGCCAACTTTTACGTATGAACATAAATTCCAAAATTCTCCATGGACACTTGATTTCATTTTGCCACAGCGCTTATTGTTTAAGCGTGATGTCTTTAAAAATGGCAGGTTATCAATAGGAAGCGAACTTACTTCGGATGGGTTTTATATTTATAATACTAATCCGGGCTATCCAAGTGTTTATGATTACAGACAGCTCGAGGTGAGATCGGGCATAACTTATGAACACAGGATAAGCAATGCCATTATCGCTACATTCAAAACCGGAATGGCAAATGTATTCAATTCGAGAATTACTGAAAGGGGTGAAAGTACTACAGATTATATTTTTTCTTCAAAGCAAGATGCAACGGGATATTTTAATTTAGGTATTTCGTTTAATCCATTTGTCAAAAAGAAATAGATAGTAGTATTATTAAACTAAAATGGGGATAGTGTAAACTATCCCCATTCAACTCAAAAAATTCAGCTCAAAAAAACCACTTTATAATTAACTTCATTTTTTTCGCAATTCGGTATTCATCTTTCGAATGTAGGGATACATTAGTTTTTGCAGGGATTCATGTAACTCATTATAGGAATGAATACATTCTTCCAATTCTTTTAATAAGATCAGGTAATAGTCATGTGTGCCTTTGAGTTCTGATGCATTTTTCCGCATCTTAGATTCATGTTTTTCAGGGATAATTTCGCCGCAAATAGAGGATAGTCCTTCAAATTGGGCAATTACCTTTAACATATTCTGATGCTTTTTCGATTCTATTCCCTGCATTTATAGTTGTAATTATTTTAGGGTTTATTTTTTGATGTTTAAAGCTAATCCATAAAATTGCCGTGACTGGATAATTTATTCTATAGTATTCAAGGCCTTTTTCAATAATAATTCCCTTGAATCTCCAAGAGGGAAAATTTCAGTTTCCTGTAACTCATCTGCTTCAATAGATGGATGGATTCCTAGAGAATAGTTTCCTTCATGATTGGCATTGTATAATTTGTAGATTGCAGGCTCTAAAATCCAACCTTGTTGGCCTGGAATCCTGTCATCTGTAATCGGAAAGCCTGCCACATCCTTACCTACGGTTTTTTCACCTATAGTAATCACATTCATAAAAGGCTTTAAGTTGTTTATAATTATTTCTGCGGCCGATGCTGTACGCTTTCCACATAAAACATATAATTTTTGAATAGACGGATGTGCGCTTTTCAAAGCCTCAAATCCTACCTGAGACTCATTCATTTCCAATGCTTCCTGAAAAGACTGGTCCACATCTCCTCCATTTGGATTTCCTTCATACTCAATAAAGAGGTCATTAGATTGGATATTTGGGGCTAAAATAATACTCAGTGCTGTTGCAGAAGAGACATCACCGCCACCATTGTACCTTAAGTCTATAATCATCTCATTGATGGATTGATTTTTAAATTCCTGGAAAATTTGCAGGAATGATTGTGCTTGGCCGACATCAAAATGTGAAACTTCAAGATAACCTATCTTGTGATTTCCTGTTGTAATAACATGATGTGGAATAGACTGGGAAAACGTAAAGCCTTGCAGGAAGTTTACTCCTTGTGGTGCTGAAAAACCAGATTGGGCCGAATAATTAACCACTTGTAACTGTGCATGATCGGAATCTACAAGACCATGATAAAGTGTATTGAAATTCCCAGATGTCAATGCAGTTCCGGCAATGGATGTTATCAGTTGGCCTCTATGTAAACCTATATTCTGCGCAGGAGAATTTGAAAGGACATATAAAATTACACCAAAAGATTGTCCCTGGTATTCTACATAAGAAATGTCGAATCCAAATCGCTTCCTTAAGTTTTGTGGCACTGTTTCAGGTAAAGAAGGATGCATGGCATAAGAATAGGGATCACTTGGATTTAACAGTTTTTCAAAATATTCTTTAGGATCTAATGATAGATCAACATAGCCGGGCATACCTTTACTCCAGTAATAGTACTTTTTCATTTGTCCGTATATCCACTGGTTTACGTATTCATTGGTTCCTTCCTCATAAAGTTGAGGACCATCGTCTGCCTGACAGGAGATGAGAGTAAAACCTAGGGTAAAAAGCAGTGTTTTAAATAAAGAAAGATGTTTCATTTATATAGGTCTTGCAAAAGATGGGGGGCAAATTGGGCAAAGAAATGTTTTAAATTAAAAATCAAAATAATCTACCAGATCTATGGTGCCGTCTACACCAGAAAACTTTTCACCTGAGTCTGCTTTTTCTTCCAGAACAACTAATCGTGATTTATTCGATGACATGACCATAGTAACAAAAACTTGCTGACCTGGAATATAGGATTCGGTTGTTCCATGTTTTACAAGTTCCATTTTAAGAATAGGAGGTGCACTGAAAGGAAATTCTAAAAATGTACTGAATTCAGTTTTGCCTATATTCTCAACAATACCTAATTGCTGGCCATTTGTTTTTCTAATAATACCATCAAGAGTACCATTATACCCACTGTTGGAATAACGATTTAGTGTTGGAAAAATAAATTTATAACAGGTAAGTCCGGATTGGCTCAGGATACTTGGTTTGAAAGATAGCACATTGTCTATCCAGAAGCCAGATTTGTAATAAAAAGATAAAGTATCAATAGGAGTCTGTACTGTAAAATCGTAGGTATGTAATATTTCTCCGGTTACCTTATTAATAATCTTTATATTTTTAACTGTCTTCGTGTAATAAACAAAATCATAGTCTTTTATGATTTTTTTTATAAAAGCCGAGTTTTTGTCTATTTCCAGTAACTTATCGTTTACATTTATTTGGATAGAATCTTGTGAAGCGTTATAGCCTCTTATAACAACTTTTCCGGCTTCTTGCTCACTATAATATGGTGTCAATTCTTCATTTGCACAAGCTGTGAAAAGGGCTGCTGTTATTGAAAAAACAAGTATTTTTTTCAATGTATTTTTCATATTCAATTGTTTATTACATTTTAGCATTACTGCTTTGTATTATTGTAAAATAAAATTAAAAACACTGAACGGTGTATAAAAACACCGACAGGCTTTTATATGCATTATTATTTTTTGATAAATTTTAATCTTTCAGTAGTTGTACCATCAGATACTATCAGGAAATAGATACCACTGGATAAATTATTTACAAAAATACCTGTTTCATTATAAGCTGTTTCTTTAACTAACATACCGTTAGTATTATAAATTTGTAAAGAGGTGTCTTCTGTATGAAACTGACTAGCCAATTTTAACTGTAAATTTTCTGAAACAGGGTTTTGCTTTATCAGCGAAACAGAGGATTTTCCATCCACAGCACCAATTCCTAAAATAGACTCAGCCGTAATATGGACATCATCTACTTCGAAACCTACAAAAGAATTAATATTCGCTACTAATGCAATATAAACCTGTGATTGGCCGGCAAATTGAGTAAGATGTGTTGTGTAATCCTGGAACTCTGCCCCAAGTTGAGTCTGCCTTGTAATATGAAGTGTATCTATAACTGTAAAAGATTCGCGTTCTGGAGAAGTGGAGGCATAGATATATAAGTCACCGCTGGGAGTATCATAAATAGCTCTTTGTGCGTGTAAAATAAACTCTATTGCTCCTGTATAATAAGATAGATCTATAGGAGGAGTAATCGCCCAGTTGTTTTCTACAACTCCCAGAGGAGCTCCTGTAGACATATTTATATTATAAGTACCCAGTACGTCGACAGTACCGTCAACTACTTGGCCGCTATTGCTAATTTGTATGTTTTTACGGATTAACCAGTTGCTGGAATTACCATCTACATCAATTAAATTCCAATCTGAAGCATTACCATCATTGAAGTTGTCTTCCCAAATTGTAAATTGAGCAGATGAAATGGCTGAAGTCATTACGAAGGCAAGAAAAAGTACATTTTTTTTCATTTTTCATTTTTTTTAAAAACATGGGTAGATTTTTCTACCCATGCCTGAATTAATAGTATTGATTATAATTTTTTATATTAAAAACCAGAAAACTTAGTCCAAGTGTTTGTCCAGTTAGGTTCTGTAGCAAATGCACCTGTAGTTGCACCAGCCGAAGGACTAAATCCCGCAACGTTAAAGAATGGCTGTGTGAATCCCCAATTCCATGTAGAACCAGAAGTTGCAATAGATGTAGAGCTACCAAAACCTAATCCTATAGCTGGTAATACAGGATCAGTGTATGCTTGGATAGATAAAGCACCCCATGTTGAATTAGTAGATAATGAAGGAGCTTCCCATCTGATACCTGTTACATATCCTGTAACTGTAGCGCTTGAAAGGTTGATTTCACCAGCTCTACGTACATGGATGGCGTTCTCATAAGCAGAAGCACCTGTACGAGGTGTAGCAGAAGCTGAACCTACAGTACTAACACCGATTATTGATAATTGTGAAATAACAGGTTTTGTAATAAGTGTAGTAACCGTTCCTCCAGCATTGTTATCTAATTCTATACCGTTTGAATCTGGGCTAGTACCGCTTACACTATGTGTAGAATTTTGGTCAGCAATTGCAATAGCTTTAGTAATTGAACCAGTGTATCCATTGTCAAAATCGAAATTATCATCATCTGGAGCAAAAGAAACAAGGTGACTTGCATTTACAGTACCACCAAACCACTCATAAGAGTCATCTCTACCGTAAGATACTTGGATGTGGTCAACAACAGTACCGTTACCAACACCTCCGAAAGTCAATCCGTTGATTTCTACTCCGGTAACTTCGTTTAAAATACGACCTGCGTATTCAATACGTACATAGTTTAAATCTCCAGCATCATGAGCACTGTTAGTACCTCCGTAATAGAAATCAGATAATTCAGATTGGTCACCTAAACCTTCGATAACATTAGTAAATACTCCAGTGTTTGTTGGAGCATCTCCCAAAAGAACTACACCACCAAAATCTCCAGGTGCGGCTACTGTACTAGCATCGCAATCTAACAATTTATAACTTGTAAATACAACTGGTGCTGCTAGAGTCCCTTGTGCGTCAATTTGACCTGTTTTAGTAATTACTAATACTCCTGTAGCACCACCACCAACTAAAGGCACACCTTTAATAAAAGTACCTGCTTGGATTGTTAGTTTAGCTCCGTCTTTTACGCGAAGTACTCCTGAAATCGCCCATACTCTGTCGTTAGTCCATGTAGTGTTAGTAGTAATATTACCACTTACAACTGTTACAGGAAGTGAACAAGCAGTAGTATAATCTGCTCCAGCAGCTTTCATTTTGAAAGAAGAATCAGTAGAAGAATCATCATTTTGGCAAGAGGTCACTAGAAGAGACGCGATTGCGAATAAAAAAAGTTTTTTCATGATTTAATAATTACTATCTTTGCTGCTATTACACTTGGCCTTTGGAGAGAGCAGCAAATTTCTTTCCTTAGGCTTTTCTTTTTTTGGTAAAATATTTTTACAGAAAATTCCGCTTTACCTACCGGGGTCTGACCTAATCTCCATCTTTCACTTTTAGGTTTTTTGATTCAGTGAAAGGATCAATATCTGTTCTTATGGAATTTATAATAACAAAAAGAAATTGTGTCGGGACGTGATAAATCTTGTGTACCTTGTTTCGTTTAGGTTATACGATGGTAGATATTATTGAAGATTCCGGACGCCGCTAACTTTTACTATTTTGTTTATTAATTTTAAAGAACTACCTAAGGATTTGACAACATTAGCCTGCAAATATTCATTACTGCTTTAGCTTTAACGAAAAGCAAATGCCATTAATCCCTTTCTACTTACATTAGACTTGTAAAGGCCAAAATATCACCTTTAATTTTATCCTTAACGGTTTCTTAATACCCGTAACATTTACGATAAATTGGATTTAATAGAATCTTTATTTCTCGAATCGGTGAGAATTTATAGAGATTTTATTTATAATTGGGATAATGTAAATGACTAATACGCAATATTGCAAAACCGAATTTTTAATTAAAAATTGTCAAATTTTGTCCAGGTATCTGTCCAGTTAGCTTCGGTTTTAAAAGCACCGGTCGAACCTGTAAAATTTAATGTGCCACTGTTAAAAAAAGGTTGTGTAAGCCCCCATGTAGGAGCTGAACTCGCTGCAGAGGCAGTACTGCCAAAACCCAGTAAAGTACCTAATGGCAGCACCGGATCAATAAACCCGTGGATAGATAATGAACTCCACGTCGAGTTAACTGGTAATGACGGACTTTGCCATTGAATGCCTGTGGAGTATCCGGTAACCGTAGTATTGCTAAGTTTTATCTGGGCATTCGTGCCTATGTGAATAGCGTTTTTGTATACAGAAGCCCCCTGTGGAATACACACATTGCATCCAAGAGTATTCATCCCTATAATAGACAGTTGTGAAATAATGGGTCTGGTAATTATCGTAGTTATATTACCATTATCTAATTCGATACCATTTGAGCCAGGGTTTCCAGCACTTAAACTGTGCTGGGAATCTTGACTTGCTAGTGCTATGGCTTTAGTAATAGTACCGGTATAGCCCAGATCAAAATCAAAGTTATCGTCACGTGGTGCGAAAGAAACCAAATGGCCCGCATTTACTGTTCCGCCAAAAAATTCAAAAGAATCGTCTATACTATATGACACCTGAATGTGATCAACGACAGTGCCGTTACCAACACCTCCAAATGTCAGTCCATTGACTTCATCTTCAGGAGCTAAAATTCTACCGGCAAATTCAATGCGTATATAATTTAAATTCCCGGTATTATGGGAAGGATTACTACCTCCATAATAGAAATTAGTTATATTAGGCTGATCTCCTAAGCCTTCAATAACGTTAGTAGTCATGCCATTATTCACTGGTGCATCTCCTAAAAGTACAACTCCGCCGAAATCGCCGGGGGCTGCAAATGTACCAGCATTGCAATCTAATAAATTATAACTTGTGAATACGATAGGTGCTGTAGAAGTTCCTTGCGCGTCAATCTGGCCAGTTTTGGTGATTACCAATATCCCCGTTGCTACACCCAGGGCTAATGGCTTTGCTTTAATAAAAGTGCCAGCCTGGATTGTTAATTTGGCTCCTATTACACGAACTACTCCTTCAATGCTCCAGACTCTGTCATTAGTCCATATAGTATTGGATGTAATAGTTCCACTTACGGTTTGTACCGGTAGTGAGCATGCCGCGGTATAATCTGCGTTGACAGTTTTCATCTGAAAAGAATCAGCGGGAGACTCTTCATTTTGACAAGAATTTAAAGCAAAAACTGCAATTGCCGATAAAAAAAGTTTTCTCATAATAATTAAGTTTAATGGTATATTTGGGGCCATTTGTATTAATTTTTTTTGGTAGGCTAGAGAATCTATTAGTTAATAAATGCCCTAGAATGTATAATTTATAGATAAGCTGATAGTTCTTCCACTCCAGGCCTTGAATAACTTACGATCTATACTCGCATCATATTTGTCAGTAGCATTAGCACCAAGGCCGAACTGATCTCTTGGATTCCCTCCCTGCTCAAAATCAAGTATTTTGGAGTAGCTATTTACATTATTATATGTTTCGATTGCCCGGTCAAAAATGTTTTTAAAACCTAGTTTGATCTCCATATTTTTCTCCTTAAAAAATTTATAACTTACCTGTCCGTCAGTAACAGCATAAGGCATCCTGATCTCTTCTGCATTGTAGTCGAATCCTACGAGAATATATTGGTCGCCGGATGCATTTTGTCTTATACTGAAACCGATACGGTCACCTATATAGTCAAGTCCTAAATTATAGGCATAAGGTGATTGTCCATATAGCGGACGGTTAGCCTTATACAACCCTCCTGTTCCGTCTATATTGACGAAAGAAGTAACCTTAGTATCATTAATAGATCCGTTTGCGTAAATATAAATGTCTTTTAATGCTTCTCCTTGTCCTAAAAAAGACAGGTTTTTATTAATTTCCATTTCAACTCCCCAAAGTTTTGCACTGTAGGAATTCGTATTGTAAATATATCTTGAACCACCGTCAGTACCGATCTGTCCAACCCCTTCTATAGGATTTTTTAGATCTTTATGATAAACACCAAATGACAAGATCTCTCCGCGGGAAGCAAACCATTCCATCTTAAGGTCATAATTATCTGCAATTGTAGAAATTATTCCGTTTGTCCAGTTTAAAACCTGGGCCTGGCGAATTGGATCATAGTATGGAATTTGTAATCTTTCTGCAAATTGAGGACGTAATATCGATCTGTTATACCCTAACCTGATATTCATTTTATTGGTGGGACTTAATGTAAGATTTACTGAAGGTAGGTATTGCCATACTTTATCGTCTTTTTGTTTGGCTCCAAAACCAGCCTCATTGTCGGACTGGCTGGAAATCTGGGAATACACATAACTTTCTGCTCTTAGTCCCCATACCAATCTAAAAAAGGTGCCTATTTTATTATCTAACATTAAGAAAGGGGAGTGTATCTTTACATCTCCCGCATATTCTTTTCCGTAAGTACCAGCCTTTTCCCATCCGAAACCACCATAGTAATATTGGGAGCCATCCAAAAGTCCAGAAATAGGATCAGAGGTATCGACAATATTATTGCTTGCTCCTTGTCCGACTACTCTTAGTCTCGCTCTTTCCTGTTGGTTTGTTGCTTTTCTATAAGTACCAAAATACCCAGCCTTGATCTCGTTTTTAAATGAGCCTCCGAAGTCAAACACGTATTTGAAGTTTATTCCAACGTTGTAATCATCTTCACTGCTTGTAAAATTGGCTCTGCCAAAAGGAAAGTCTCCTCCGCTGTTATTAATTTCGTGATAGATTAACACATCGTCACCTACATTTTTTCTATTAGCAGTTATAAATGTGGCATCTTTAGTATCTTTTGAAGTATTGCCATAGGCTGCAAACCAATTGATATCTAATTTATTGAAGTGGTGACTGCCTTCAATTTTATTCTGAATAAGGGTTTGATATATAGGATAGCTTGTTTCTTGTGTAAAAGGCAGATATGATCCATTAACTATTCCTTCAACATTACCGGCATAATAATTCCAACCGGTTATTTGTGTCAGCTGGTTATCGTAAATATGCATGATTGTATTTCGAATGGTTATTTTGTGATCACCAAACTGTATTCCTGCATTGAACATTCCTCCTAAAGTAGAATTAAAGTTATAGGATGCACCGGAATTTTTAAAGCCATATTGTGTCAATGTAGAATAACCTTGTCCTTTCTCAGCTTCAAATTCGGTATTCCTCATGAAGCTTCCTCTTTCTGTATGATCTATCTTTAATTTATCCTGAGTATTTCTAAAGTTTACCGAGGCCACAAATCCAAATTTATTATCGTTTTTTAATTTATATACTCTCCCCAGCGCAAATTGTAGCGATGTTCCTGGAGCACTATATGTAGTGTATGTAGTGAAATTGTCTTGTGTGAATCTTTTTGATTGTTCCAGGAAAGGTGCTGATTCTGCTTCATTAGTAGGTATCTCTATAGCAGTAAGGTTGGATGGATAACTTCTTTTACCATTGTCGAAACCTAAATAATCGTATTCTCCTTGCTGTTTAGTAAGCCTGTCTTTAAATGTACTTCGGCTATTGAAGGACGAACCTATGGAAAAGCTGGTGAAATTTTCTTTAGGGATATCCTTTGTTTTTACCTCTACGTATCCTCCGGCAAAATTTGCATTCATGTCAGGAGTGGCATTTTTACTGACTACAACACTTTCTACCATAGCAGTCGGAATGATGTCAAATGAGAAATTTTGTTGATACGCATCGGTACTCGGTAGATTAATACCATCCATGACTGCCTGGTTCCAACGTTCTCCCATAGAGCGGACAACCACATATTTATCATCGACGGTTGTTACACCTGTAATACGTTTAAGCGTACTTCCCACTTCCTTATCAGGAGTTCTTGCAATTTGTTCGGCAGAAATACCATCTGAAAATTGTGCAGCTTTTTTTTGCTGAAGTAACATACCTTCAGTAGAAGCAGTAGCTCTTTTATAGTCAAGAGTAACTACTACTTCATCCAAGGATTCTGCATCTTCTTTAAGAGCTACATCAAGTGGCGTAGTTTTATCTTCACCTATTTCCACACCTGTAATTTTTTGTTTCTGGAATGAAATAAAACTCATTTCAACAGTGTAGGTCCCAGGGGCGATCGACAGAGAGTAATTACCGTCTGTGTCTGACTGGGTAGCGTTTCCTGTTTCTACAATTTTTATGTGTGCTCCAGGTAATGCAAGCCCGGAGTTGTCAACGACTTTTCCGGATATTTTTCCGTCTTTTTTTTTTTTAGGCTGGTCTTTTCTATTGACC
>Ga0247742_10002396_pt1 | contig 12299 bp, 12 predicted proteins | sample UWRJL208509C2_FD_180944 | JGI IMG/M metagenome (GOLD analysis project Ga0247742, IMG submission 180944) | Plant litter microbial communities from Arlington Agricultural Research Station in Wisconsin, United States - UWRJ-L208-509C-2 | ecosystem: Environmental > Terrestrial > Plant litter >... | reverse complement strand
ACGCGTTAACGACTGCTTGGAGGTCGAATTGGACAAGAACATGAAAATCCTCATCGTTGATGACTTCTCAACGATGCGGCGGATCATAAAAAACCTGTTGCGTGACCTTGGGTTCACCAACACGGCCGAAGCAGATGACGGGACGACCGCATTGCCGATGCTGCAGAGCGGCGCTTTTGACTTTCTGGTAACGGACTGGAACATGCCTGGCATGTCCGGTATCGACCTGTTGCGTCAAGTGCGTGCCGACGAGCGCCTGCGCAGCTTGCCGGTGCTGATGGTCACCGCTGAAGCCAAGCGTGAGCAGATCATCGAAGCCGCCCAGGCCGGGGTCAACGGATACGTGGTCAAGCCTTTCACAGCGCAAGTGCTGAAAGAAAAAATCGAGAAGATATTCGAGCGCGTCAATAGCTGATGTTCGCTGCGAGGGCGCTATGGATTCCAAAGATTCGACGATGGGTGACTTTGAGTCGACCCTGAAGAAACACGCACAAGAGCTGGTCGCAAGCCTTGAAAAGGGCAAGTTCGGCGAAGCCGTGCAACTGATCCATGAGTTGAACCAGACCCGTGATCGCGGCCTGTATCAGGAAGTCGGCAAGCTGACGCGTGAGCTGCACAGCGCCATCGTCAACTTCCAGATCGACCCGACCATGCCGCAGGCCGAAGAAGTGTCGCAGATCACCGATGCCACCGAACGCTTGTCGTACGTGGTCCGGCTGACCGAAAACGCGGCCAACCGCACCATGGATCTGGTGGAACAAAGCACGCCCTTGATGAACGGACTGACGGCTGACGCCAAGGCGTTGAGCGCCGATTGGGGCCGCTTCATGCGTCGCGAGATCGGTGCCGAGGAGTTTCGCGATCTGGCCAGGCGTGTCGACGGTTTCCTGACACGCAGCGAGCAGGAAACCCATGAGGTTGCCGGCCACCTCAACAACATCTTGTTGGCTCAGGATTACCAGGACCTCACCGGTCAAGTGATCAAGCGCGTGACCCAGTTGGTCACCGAAGTGGAAAGCAATCTGCTCAAGCTGGTGCTCATGGCCAGCCAGGTCGATCGCTTTGCCGGCATCGAGCATGACCAGGAACTGTTCCGTCGACAAAAAGAACAAGAAAAACTTCATTCCAAGGGTGAAGGTCCGCAGATTCATGCCGATAAACGTGAAGACGTCGTATCCGGTCAGGATGATGTAGACGATCTGCTATCCAGCCTGGGTTTCTAGGTTCTGAGTAGGAAAGCGGTGTGAGCCTGCTGCGTGTTGATTGACCGCACCCGGTTCACCCGCTGACGACTTCGCGCATGACCTGGATCGGTTGACGGTTAATTTTAGGAGCACCCCCCCAATGAGCTTCGGCGCCGATGAAGAAATCCTTCAGGATTTTCTGGTTGAGGCCGGCGAGATTCTGGAGCAACTGTCCGAACAACTGGTCGAGCTGGAAAGCCGACCGGATGACGCTGACTTGCTCAATGCAATTTTTCGCGGTTTTCACACTGTAAAAGGGGGCGCCGGCTTCCTCCAGCTCAACGAGCTGGTTGAATGCTGCCACATCGCGGAAAACGTCTTCGACATCCTGCGCAAAGGCGAACGCCGGGTCGATTCCGAGCTCATGGACGTGGTGCTTGAAGCGCTGGATGCGGTCAACGCCATGTTTGGCGAGGTGCGCGAACGTACCGACGTCACCCCGGCAACGCCTGAACTGCTCGCGGCGCTGGCGCGTCTGGCCGAGCCTGCGTCCGCCGACCAAGTGGCTGCTGCGCCGGTGATTGCCGAGCCTGTGGCTGAGGCGTCCGACGACATCACCGATGACGAATTCGAACAACTGCTGGACTCGCTCAACGCCGTCAAGGCTCAGGCTGCCGGTGGCGCAGCGTCTGCTCCGATTGCCGCGCCCGTAGCGGCCCCAGCTGCGCCCGCTGCCAATAGCAGCGACGACATCACTGACGCCGAATTTGAATCGCTGCTCGACCAGCTGCACGGCAAAGGCCAGTTCGCCGTAGATGCCGTTGCGCCGCCTGCGGCCGCTGCGCCCGTGGCCCCGGTTGCCAGTACTTCGTCGGACGAAATCACCGACGACGAATTTGAAGCGCTGCTCGATCAATTGCACGGCAAGGGCAACTTTTCCGCAGAATCTGCTGAGAGTGCTCCGGCCGCCGCGCAGCCACCGGCCGCGCCTGCTGCCCCTGCCGCGCCTGCCGCTGCCAATGGCAAGCCGTCGGACGAGATCACCGACAACGAATTTGAAGACCTGCTTGACCAGTTACACGGCAAAGGCAAGTTCGAACCGGATGCGATCGTCATCGCCCCAGCACCTGCTGCTGCGGTAAAGAAACCTGAGCCAGCCAAAGCCGCTGCCCCTGTTGCAAAACCGTCCGCAGCGCCTGCGCCCGCCAAAGCGGCTGCGCCGGTTGCCGAGAAGTCAGAAGCCGAAACCACCGTGCGCGTCGACACCGCGCGGCTGGACGAAATCATGAACATGGTCGGCGAACTGGTGCTGGTGCGTAACCGTCTGGTGCGCCTGGGCGCCAACAGCTCCGATGAAGCCATGTCCAAGGCCGTGTCCAATCTGGACGTGGTCACCGCTGACTTGCAGACCGCCGTCATGAAGACGCGGATGCAGCCGATCAAGAAAGTCTTCGGCCGCTTCCCGCGACTGGTTCGCGACCTGGCGCGTCAGTTGAAGAAAGAAATCGCCCTGGAACTGGTGGGTGAAGAAACCGACCTGGACAAGAACCTGGTCGAAGCACTGGCCGACCCGCTGGTCCACTTGGTGCGCAACGCGGTCGATCACGGTATCGAATCTCCGGAAGAGCGCGAAGCGTCGGGCAAACCCCGAGGCGGGCGCGTCATTCTGTCGGCCGAACAGGAAGGCGATCACATCTTGCTGTCGATTTCCGACGACGGCAAAGGCATGGACCCGGCTGTTCTGCGCGCCATTGCCGTCAAGCGTGGCGTGATGGACAAGGACGCTGCCGACCGTCTGAGCGACAGCGACTGCTACAACCTGATTTTCGCCCCGGGCTTCTCGACCAAGACCGAGATTTCCGACGTGTCGGGCCGTGGCGTGGGCATGGACGTGGTGAAAACCAAGATTGCCCAGCTCAATGGCTCGATCAATATCTACTCGACCAAGGGCCAGGGCTCGAAGATCGTCATCAAGGTGCCGCTGACCCTGGCGATCATGCCGACGCTGATGGTCATGCTGGGCAACCAGGCCTTCGCGTTCCCGCTGGTCAACGTCAACGAAATCTTCCATCTGAACCTCTCGACCACCAACGTCGTCGACGGTCAGGAAGTGGTGATCGTGCGCGACAAGGCGCTGCCGCTGTTCTACCTCAAGCGCTGGCTGGTCAGCTCTGCCGCTCACGAAGAACAGCGTGAAGGGCATGTGGTGATCCTGTCGGTAGGCACCCAACGCATCGGCTTTGTCGTCGATCAGCTGGTGGGTCAGGAGGAGGTGGTCATCAAGCCGCTGGGCAAGATGTTGCAGGGTACGCCAGGCATGTCGGGCGCCACCATCACCGGCGACGGACGTATCGCGTTGATCCTCGATGTACCGAGCATGCTCAAGCGTTACGCCACGCGGCGTATTTGATTCTGGGTGGGCGGACCTTGATCGGTCCGCCAGCTCTACGGGGTATTTATGGCAGTCAAGGTTCTCGTCGTCGACGATTCGGGATTTTTCCGTCGGCGCGTCTCGGAAATTCTCTCTTCGGACCCGACCATTCAAGTGGTCGGTACAGCGACTAACGGCAAGGAAGCCATCGAGCAAGCCTTGGCGCTCAAGCCTGACGTGATCACGATGGACTACGAGATGCCGATGATGGATGGCATCACGGCAGTGCGTCACATCATGCAGCGCTGCCCGACACCGGTTCTGATGTTCTCTTCGCTGACCCACGAGGGCGCTCGGGTGACACTCGATGCGCTGGACGCGGGTGCCGTGGATTTCCTGCCGAAAAACTTCGAAGACATCTCGCGCAACCCTGACAAGGTCAAGCAGATGCTCTGCGAAAAGGTCCATTCCATTTCGCGCAGCAACCGTCGCTTCGGCGGCTATGGCAGCACCCCGACACCCGCAATGCCTGCATCGGTGACGGCCGCGCCATCGACCACCAGTTCGCTGCACAGCGCGCCCGCCGCGCCGCGCCACATTCCAACGCCTGCGCCGCGTCCGGCGGCTCACACTGTACAGGCCGCGTCAGCCCCTCACGCGCCTTCCTCGCCCGCGCCAAAACGCAAGTCCTACAAGCTGGTGGCAATCGGTACTTCCACGGGCGGTCCGGTGGCGTTGCAGCGGGTGTTGACGCAACTGCCGGCGAACTTCCCGGCGCCCATCGTGTTGATCCAGCACATGCCGGCGGCGTTCACCAAAGCCTTTGCCGAGCGTCTGGACAAGCTGTGCCGCATCAGCGTCAAGGAAGCCGAGGACGGCGACATGCTGCGGCCGGGCCTTGCCTTATTGGCCCCAGGTGGTAAGCAGATGATGGTGGACGGACGCGGCGCGGTGAAAATCCTGCCGGGTGACGAGCGCCTGAACTACAAGCCGTGCGTGGACATCACCTTCGGTTCTGCGGCCAAGTCTTATGGCGACAAAGTGCTGGCGGTGGTGTTGACCGGCATGGGCGCCGACGGTCGCGAAGGCGCGCGTCTGCTCAAGCAGGGCGGCGCTCACATCTGGGCTCAGGACGAGGCCAGCTGTGTGATCTACGGCATGCCGATGGCCATCGTCAAAGCTGGTCTGGCGGACGCCGTTTACAGTCTGGACGACATTGGTCGCCACCTGGTCGAGGCCTGCGTCTGATGGACGTTCTCAGCCTGATCGGGATCATCCTCGCGTTCGTCGCCATTATCGGCGGCAACTTCCTGGAAGGCGGACACCTGGGCGCGTTGCTCAATGGTCCGGCGGCTTTGATTGTGCTCGGTGGCACGCTGGCAGCGTGCCTGTTGCAGACCCCCATGAGCGCGTTCAAACGGGCAATCCAGATTTTCATCTGGATTTTGTTTCCGCCTCGCGTCGACATGGCCGGTGGCATTGATCGCGTCATCAACTGGAGCCTGACGGCGCGCAAAGAAGGGTTGCTGGGCCTGGAATCCATCGCCGATTCCGAGCCCGATCCCTACTCGCGCAAAGGCCTGCAACTGTTGGTGGACGGCGCAGAACCGGAAGCCATTCGCGGCATTCTCGAGGTGGATTTCATCACCCAGGAAACCCGCGACATCCAGGCGGCCAAAGTCTACGAAAGCATGGGCGGCTACGCGCCGACCGTGGGTATCATCGGTGCGGTCATGGGCCTGATCCACGTCATGGGCAACCTCGCCGATCCCAACCAGTTGGGCAGCGGGATTGCCGTGGCCTTCGTCGCGACCATTTATGGTGTGGCCTCGGCCAACCTGATCCTGCTGCCGGTGGCCAACAAGCTCAAGGCCGTCGCTATCCGGCAGTCGCGCTATCGTGAAATGCTGCTCGAAGGCCTGCTGTCGATTGCCGAGGGTGAGAACCCGCGCTCCATCGAATTGAAGCTGCAAGGCTTCATGGAGTAATGGACTGACCATGGCCCGACGTCGGCGGCACGAAGAACATGAAAATCACGAACGCTGGCTGGTGTCCTACGCGGATTTCATCACCTTGCTGTTCGCCTTCTTTGTCGTGATGTACTCGATTTCGTCGCTCAATGAAGGCAAATACAAAGTCCTCTCCGAAGCGCTGGTCGGCGTGTTCAACGAGCCCGAACGCAGCGTCAAGCCGATTCCCATTGGCGAACAGAAACCCCAGACCGTCCGGCCTGCGGACCCGCTGGTGGTCGACAGCGAGCAGAACGATACCGCCATCGGCCAGGCAGCAGACGATCCGCTGAAAAAAATGGCCGACGACGTTAACACCGCTTTCGGCGATCTGATCGCCTCCAAACAAATGACCGTGCGCGGTAACGAGCTGTGGATCGAAATCGAGCTCAATTCCAACATGCTGTTCGGCAGCGGTGATGCGATGCCCAGCGACAAGGCGTTCGATCTAATCGACAGAGTGGCGAAAATCGTCAGACCGTTTGATAACCCCATTCACGTCGAAGGCTTCACCGATGATCAGCCGATTAATACCGCGCAATTCCCGAGCAACTGGGAACTGTCGTCGGCGCGGTCATCGAGCATCGTGCGTATGCTCGCCATGGATGGGATCAACCCCGAGCGTCTGGCGTCAGTGGGTTACGGCGAATTTCAGCCTCTGGCCTCCAACACGACGCCAGACGGAAGAGCGCGCAATCGCCGTGTGGTGCTGGTGATCTCACGCAACCTGGACGTGCGCCGTAGCCTGACCGGTTCCGGGACGGCTGCCAATGCAAAACCCGATGCCGCATTGCGCCGGGCTGGCACACAAACTGCACCTGCACCAGCCAAGCCGCCGCAGGGCGTCAAAACTTCGTCATCCGCCCCATAATCAGTCTCGGTCGTGGTTTGACCGGCGGGAAAAACGAAACATGAGAGTGTGGGCAATCGCCAATCAGAAAGGGGGAGTCGGCAAGACCACCACCTCAATCGCTTTAGCCGGCTTACTGGCTGATGCGGGCAAGCGCGTGGTCGTGGTCGATCTCGATCCCCATGGTTCGATGACCAGCTATTTCGGGCATAACCCGGACGAGCTGGAGCACAGCTGCTTCGATCTGTTTTTGAACAAGGGTGTGGTGCCGCAGGGGCTGCCGGGGCAACTGTTGCTGCCTACCAGCGACCCACGTATTTCCCTGCTGCCTTCCAGCACTGCGCTCGCCACCCTTGAACGGCAATCGCCGGGGCAGAGCGGCCTCGGCCTGGTGATTGCCAAAAGCCTGGCGCAGCTGTGGCAGGATTTCGATTACGCGATCATCGACAGCCCTCCGTTGCTGGGCGTGTTGATGGTCAACGCCCTGGCCGCGAGCCAGCAGCTGGCGGTGCCGGTGCAGACCGAGTATCTGGCCGTGAAAGGCTTGGAGCGCATGGTCAATACCCTGACGATGATCAACCGCTCGCGCAAAGTGCCGCTGCCGTACACCATTGTTCCGACCTTGTTCGATCGCCGCACCCAGGCGTCCATGAGCACCTTGAAACTGCTGCGCGACAGCTTTCCCGAGCATGTCTGGAACGCCTATGTGCCCGTCGATACACGCCTGCGCGACGCGAGTCGGGCCGGCGTGACCCCGTCGCACTTCGACAACAAGAGCCGTGGCGTACTGGCCTACCGGGCGTTGCTCAAACACATGCTCACCGAGCAACTTGTCGGCCAGGTGGCTTGAGATGGCCGCTGATCATTTATCGCTGCGCGACGTCATGCCGCATTCAAGTCGGCCACCCCTCCAGCCGATACAGCATTCAGGCGGCAATCGCGTCACTTATTTTCGGGCTCCACTATGAACCGCCCTCTGGACATTGCATCACGACCACAACTGGCGCTGCAGAACTACCTTGATGCGTTGCTTCAGGACGCGACCGAGGAGCTGCTGGCCGAGCCCGTTGCTGTCGACGATTTCGAAGCGGCCGTGCGCGAAGAGCAGGCCCATGACGCGAGGTTGCGCGCCGTTGCCAAGCCGGTGGCCGTTGCCATCGCTGCGGCGACGCCCGCACCGGTGACTGCAGCGGTATTGATGGCTGACGCTGTCCGTCCTGCTCCGGTCGCGGTTCCGCCTCCGGTGATCACTCAGATTGTTGAAGAAGCGCCGGTGATCATTAGCCCGGCGATGCCGGTGATGGAAATTCCCGCGTTGATCGAGCCGGTGGCGGACGTCCATCTGCCATCCCAGCGCAACCCGATCCCACCGCGCACCCCCGATGCGCGCCCGGCCTGGGCTGCCGAGCCGTTCGAATGTCTACTGTTCGACGTCGCAGGGCTCACATTGGCAGTGCCGCTGGTGTGCCTGGGGTCGATTTATCCGTTGGCCGGTCACGAATTGACGCCGCTGTTCGGGCAGCCGAACTGGTTTCTGGGGATCCTGCCCAGCCAGGCCGGCAACCTGAAGGTGCTGGACACGGCGCGCTGGATCATGCCGGATCGCTACCGCGACGATTTTCGTCAGGGGCTGCAATACGTGATTTCGGTGCAGGGCTACGAATGGGGGCTGGCGGTGCATCAGGTCAGCCGTTCGTTGCGCCTGGACCCGAACGAGATCAAATGGCGCTCCCATCGCGGGCAGCGGCCATGGCTGGCGGGCACGGTGATTGAACACATGTGCGCGCTGCTGGATGTTTCCGAGTTGGCCGAGCTGATCGCCAGTGGTGCGGTCAAGCAAATGCACACCATCAAATAAACACGGGCCGGCGTACGCAACGTCGGCCGCACAGCGCAACAGGCAAGGGGTTGGGGTTATGAATAAGTCGTCAGCACAGGGTTCCGAAGATCCGATTCTGCAGTGGGTCACCTTCCGCCTGGACAACGAGTCGTACGGCATCAACGTGATGCAGGTCCAGGAAGTGCTGCGTTACACCGAGATCGCGCCGGTCCCGGGTGCGCCGAGCTACGTGCTGGGCATCATCAACTTGCGCGGTAACGTGGTGACCGTGATCGATACCCGTCAGCGCTTTGGTCTGCCGCCGGTTGAAGTCAGCGATAACACGCGTATCGTGATTATCGAGGCCGACAAGCAGGTGGTCGGGATCATGGTGGATAGCGTCGCTGAAGTGGTTTATCTGCGTCAGTCGGAAGTCGAAACCGCGCCAAACGTGGGCAACGACGAGTCGGCCAAATTCATCCAGGGCGTGTGCAACAAGAACGGCGAACTGCTGATCCTCGTCGAACTGGACAAGATGATGTCCGAAGAAGAGTGGTCCGAGCTGGAGAGCATCTGATTGATTCTTGAGGTTGCGGTAATTTTTCTGGCGGTATTGTGGGTCGCGAGCGTCGCGATGTTCATGGCCCACACCAAACGCCAGCGCACAGTGGCCACGCAGCAGCTGGAAGCCGATTCGCTGCGTGACCAACGCATCCGCGATTTGGCCCGGCGCCTTGAAAACTACCAGGGTGGCACGGTCAGAATGGGCGAAGAGCTCCACGAGCTGCGCGCCCTCGTCGCGCCGCTGCCGGACAAAATCACCGTCCTCGAACAGCGCGATCCTTCCACCTTGTCCTTCGCCCAGGCCGCCCGGCTGGTCACCATGGGCGCCAGCATCGACGAACTCACCCAATCCTGCGGCCTGACCCAGGCCGAGGCACAGCTGATGACCAAAGTGCACGGGACCGGAAAGGGGTGAGGGGCTTCGCTGATTTCATGATTTGATCAAGCCTGCAGCGCTCACACCCCTTCAGCTAAACGCAGATCTGATCGTGCCCATGCTCTGCGTGGGCATGCCGCCCCTGACGCTCCGCGTCAACCAGAGACGCAGAGCGTCCGCCACGCATTACCACGCGGAGCGTGGGAACGATCAACACACAAAACCTGTTGGAGCGAGGCTTGCCCGCGAAGTTAACGGCGCGCAGTGTCAGGAAAATCGGGGCGGCAGCTTCGCGGGCAAGCCTCGCTCCAACCGTTGCGGGTTGAATCGGGGAATCCTCGAACCTCGCGGGCATGATCCTGCCCATGTTCTGCGTGGGCATGCCGCCCCTGACGCCCCGCGTCAACCAGGGACGCAGAGCGTCCGCCACTGCATTACCACGCGGAGCGTGGGAACGATCAACACACAAAACCTGTTGGAGCGAGGCTTGCCCGCGAAGTTAACGGCACGCAGTGTCAGGAAAATCGGGGCGGCAGCTTCGCGGGCAAGCTTCGCTCCAACCGTTGCGGGTTGAGTCGGGGAATCCTGGAACCCCGCGGGCATGCCTCACTTCGGGGTGATATCGCGCTCCACCGGCCCGGCGTCGGGGTCGTATCCCACCGGGAATTTGCCCTTCAGCTGCCAGGCAAACGCGATGATTTCGGCGATGGTCAGGTACAGGGCTTCGGGGATGCTGTCGCCCAGTTCCATGCGTGCCAGCAGTTTCACCAGTTCGGCGTTTTCGTAGATCGGGACTTTGTATTCCCGTGCGATGGCCAGAATTGCTTCGGCCAGGGCATCGTCACCTTTGGCGGTCAGCGTGGGGGCTTGATGGCCGTCGTAGTTGAGGGCGACGACCTGGCGGGGTAGGGCGTTTGACGTGCTCATCAGGCGTTCTCGTCGATCCAGCGTTGTTCGAGCACCGTTCGCGTGCCTTGAGGCGGCACCCCGGTGTTGCACGCAAGGTCGCCGACGTTCAAACCGCAGGCCACCAATCTTGCGCGTAAGTTGCTTAACTCACTGTCGATCAGCGCGGCACTCGACTCGCGCTCGGCCCACATCTGGCTCGACAGACTGCCGCCGACCAGTTGTGCCTGAACCTGCAACGGGCCAAGGGGCTCAAGATCGAACGCCAGCTCCACGCGCCACAGCTTTTCTTTCTCTTTCACCTCGCGCTCTTCTTTCGGGGGCTCGCGGTCCGGCGTGTCTTCGCGCTGCAATTTGACCTGTAACGGCACGATGTCGTGGGCGTTGCGCATGGGAATTTCCAGCTGCCAGGTCGTGACCTGCGTGCCATCGGCGGCGGTACGGGTCTGTTCCAGGCCCCCGAGCTGGTGGCTTTGCAGGCGCGACACTGCTGCCGCGGCGAGTTTGAGCAGGGTCTCCAGGTCGTCCTCATTTTCCGGGCTGCCCAGCGAACGGGCAGGCAGTGGAAAGCTGGCGGGCGGTGTGTGCGCAGCGACCTGACCGAGCATGCCCAACGCGCTTCTGACCATGTTCGGCATCGCGCGGGCCAGGGTGTTGGCGGCGGCGGCAGCGTTGTAATTCACGTTATCCGGCAGGCCCGGCAGGATTTGCGAAATCAGCCGCAGCAGGTTGGCCTTGGTGTCAGGCACCAGCGTGGGGTTGAGCCCCGCCATCAGGCGCGACTCCATGAACAAGCCGCTGCCGTTGAGCGCCTGAGCCACACCCTTGGGCGTGGTCATCTGCTGAACATCCGGCAAATCCGCCAGCAGTTGTTCGATACTCGCCCGCAGCGACGCCGGCATATCGCTGGTCTGCGGCAGATTCTGCAACGCTCCCAGCAATCCCTGCAGCGAACCCTGACGGCTTTGCTGGGTGGACAACTGCTGGGCCAGGGCCAATTGGTCGAAACGGTTGGGCAGGGCAACGAAATTCAGCGCCTGGCTGTTCTGTACCTGGGCGCTGAGCAGACTGCCCGCCCTGAGCGGCTGAGGGCTTTCGATGATCAGGTTGCTGCCGGCCAACGCGCTGTTGAGCAAGGTCACGATCGATCGATACGCCCCCGGCTGACCGGAATCGGCCGGCAACGGCTGGCCGTTCAACGGGTTGATGAGCTGAGTGGTCAACACCTTGGCCTGCACCAGCGTGCCCACCGGTAACTGCCGGGTATTGATCGTGGTCAGGCTGTTGGCGACAGATTTTTGCAGGTCCAGCAGGCTGATGGTCAGCGTGTCTGCCGACCCCTGTGCGACGTTGACGCTGGTGCCGGGGGAAAGCGGCAGGCTGCTGGTGACCGGAAACGTCGTCTGCCGGCCATTGTTCAGTGTCAGCTTGAGCAGCAGTTGAAAGTCCTGATCGAGCTGTTTGAGGCTCACCACCTGCGCGTCCGCCGTCTGTCCGGCAGGCAGCAGCCCGTCGCGCGGCTGCAGCAATTGCAGCACTTGCGCCGGCGGCACTCCGGCGCGCAACAAGGCCGTGGCGGCGGTCACCGGAGAAAGATTGGGAATATCGCCTGTCATCGAATACCGACCTGTGAAAAATTTGCCATCTTGGTGCCCGGAGATGGCATGTATAATCGCGCCGGCCGTCGCCAGCGCAGGCAGTGGCAGCCTGCACCAGTATAACGGCCGCCTCGATGGCGACTTGAACCGCTCTTCACTCCCTGCGATCAGAAAAGAAGGTCCGCATGCCGATCCCTGTCCTGGAAGCCTCGGCGCTTGCTTGCGAGCGCGACTGGCGAATGCTGTTCGAGAACCTCGAACTGCGGGTGACGGCGGGCGACATGCTGCAGATCAGTGGCCCTAACGGCAGCGGCAAAACCAGCCTGTTGCGCCTGCTGTCCGGTCTGATGCAGCCCACTTCGGGCGATGTGTTGTTCGACGGACAGCCGCTGAATCAGCAAAAGTCGCAGTTGGCGCACAACCTGTTATGGATTGGCCACGCCGCAGGCATCAAGGATCTGCTCACTGCCGTCGAAAACCTGACCTGGCTCTGTGCGCTGCACACTGGCGCCGACACCCAAGCGATCTGGCAAGCGCTGGATGCCGTTGGGTTGCGCGGTTTTGAAGACGTGCCGTGCCACACCCTGTCGGCGGGGCAGAAGCGCCGAGTGGCATTGGCCCG
>Ga0247742_10002393_pt1 | contig 12306 bp, 18 predicted proteins | sample UWRJL208509C2_FD_180944 | JGI IMG/M metagenome (GOLD analysis project Ga0247742, IMG submission 180944) | Plant litter microbial communities from Arlington Agricultural Research Station in Wisconsin, United States - UWRJ-L208-509C-2 | ecosystem: Environmental > Terrestrial > Plant litter >... | reverse complement strand
CCCGGAAGCGCGGGCGTTTCTTCAGTCCGAAGGTGAAGAGACGGCGGCAATCCAACTGCAGGGATACAAGAACGCGTCACCCGCGCAACAGGCCGAACTGAATCGCATCTGGTCGGAGGCCGGGAAGCAGAACTCCGGTAGCTACGGCGCTGCCTTTACAGCGGGCATGCCGAAAACAATTCCGGGGCCGACTATTGAGCTTCCGGTGATCGCACCGTCTGCCTTCCAGAATGCTCTCCGCAATGTGCCGAAGTCGATCGCGTTGCCGGTTGACCTGTTCACCAGGAACGGGGTGAAGGTCCCATGAGCCTCTCAGGAGGAACGTTCGCAAGCTCGGACGGAATCAGCACTGTGACCCCGACGCTATTGCTCGGGTACGCGGCTACCCGGAAATCCCGGAACGTCGTGCACGAAATCCTCGGACTCGCCGCGCCCGTCATGACCTACCAGCCTTCACTGCTTCGTGCCGGCGAATTCAAGCTCCTGTTCGAAACTCAGGGCCCAGCCGTCGCCGCCCACAACGCATTCTCGAACCGCACTACGACGTGGACGTACGCATTCACCGACAACACCGTCGCCAACATGACCTTCGCCGTGGCAGAGGGGAACGTGAGTATCGAGCTGGTTGCTGACACTGATCACGTCTACACCGTCACATTCCCGTTCCAGGAGACGACGTGAGCAGCGGGCTTCACACACTCTCCGCGCAAGTAGCCGACGCGGGCGGTGGCAACCCGTCGCCAGGACTGAACCCGATCAGCGGCAGGCTGACACTAGACGAAGGGTGGGCCCCGTACGCCCAGGCGACAGTCGTCCTGCCACTACCTACGCCGGACATACTCGCCCTGCTAGACCCCCGCCGACAGCAAGTCAAGATGTACCTGGACGCTAGCGCCCTGTTCGGATCGAATCCGTCCTCAATGCACTGGATCGCGTATCTCCGCTCCCGAACGATCGACCGGGCGGCACAGACGTGCACGATCACGGTTGCATCAGGAGAGGCCGTCCTTCAGGACTATAAACAGACGTCGGCCATCCCAGTCGACCCGGGGACCACGAGTCTTCGAGTGCTAGTCGCTTACATCCTGGCCACGGTGATCCCGTACACGACCCTCGGCGGCACCGCAGACGCGGTCATTGACCAGCCAACCGCGTTCTGGAACCCAGGCGTCTCCGCTTGGGCATACGTGCAGACATTCGTTCAGAAGGCAGGACTACGCCTCTGGTGCGACGAATACGGGATCTGGTCCCTCGACGTATCGACCCCGAACGACCTCGTCGGCAACCTCGTGCTTTCGACTACCGACTCTATAACTGGCCTTGAAGACGCGATCAATCGCGACGGCGACGAATGGTACGACAGCGTAATCGTTGTCTACTCATGGACCGACGCTGCCGGGGTGCAGCAGATCCAAGCTGACACTGCCACTGTGCCCGGATACTCGAAGGCGCTCACGATCGACGTGAGCGCGCCATACCCCGGCCCCGGAGCAGCATCGGCCGTCCTCTCCCGCGCAATCGGCAAGGGCAACATAGTCACCCCTCGCGCAGTCTCCGACTACGACGCACGACCGGGAATGGACGTCTCCGTAACCGACCAAGAATCGAACACCCTGGCCGGCGCGGTGTCGTCGATCGAATGGGCATTCCCCGGTCACGAGATGGACGTGAAGATTCGCAACATTCTCGAGATCACCCCGTACTCGTGGCGTGCCCTCGCCACCGGAATCACATGGTCCGCCTCACCCGCAGGCGGCACCTGGGCCAACGAATAGGAGAGCCAAAAATGGCAATCGGAGACGCCGCAGCCGCAGCAGGCCTGCAGACATGGACAGCAGCACAAGATCGCCGACTGGGGTTTCAGAACGACAATCAACGAGGCGACGACATCGCCGCGCTCATCCCCAACACAATCGGCCCTTGGACTGCTTACAACCCGACCCTCACCAACCTGACACCGGGAACGGGCGGAGCGATAGTCGCCGCATGGCGCAAGGAGCGCGAGCTTATTCGCGTGCAGATTCGCGTCACCCTCGGATCGACCGGGTTCACAGTGGGAACCATCCCGACTGCGAGCCTTCCAGTCGAGATGCTGACGCCACCTAGTCCGACTGCTCGACTCGACAGCGCCACCACCTATTACGACCTGTCAGCTAACCAGTCGTTCGGTGGTGACATCTCCTGCGTGGCGACATCGACCACGACCGTGCGCCTTCTCGCGTGGCCCGCTGCCTCAGGCCTCGCGCAAGCGGTAACCGCAGTCGCGCCGTTCACCTTCGCGGCCGGCGACGTGCTCTCCACCGAGTTCACATACCGGCCGAAGCCCTGACTTCGAGCCGGCAGGTCTTTCAGACCTGTTCTTCAGCTCCAGCTATCGGTGCGCTCACAGACGCCTCCGGCTCAGGTCGCCATCCGAAGGCCCCTGCAAGCAGTGACAGCATCAACCCAACGAACGCAAAAATCAGCCACTGCACTCCACCTGCGGTCGCCACTGCGCCGCCGTCGGCGGCATACGCGTGCGCCTGAATGTAACCAACGATCAGGCTAATGACGCCGATGGCAGCAACCAGCCCCGTGATGGCGAACATTCCGACGACGTAAGGATTTCTCTGCATCCCCACACGCTAGCGCCTACGGTCGCTGCCAAGTCTTCCTACAGGCTGCGCACGCGATTATCGTGTGCACCCAGAGGAAGGCGGGAGATGAAGGTCGGAGAACATTGGGCATACCAACGGTGGGACTACTCACCGATGGAAGAGGTGGCAATATCGAAACTCGGCAAGAAAAAGATCGAGGCCCGGTTCCTCTCTCGAGGTGACGGTGAGCGAGTCAAGTCAATCTCACGCGATCAACTCCTTTGCTTATGGCGCGACCGTGGCAAATTCGAGGAGCGAGTTGAGCAACGCGAGCGGCTTGCCGAGCAGCCCGGGCCCGACCTCGACGAAGAGTGGAACGGCGCAGAGACGATCCTCCACGCGGCGAAGGTCATCGATGTGTTCGACCTTCACCCGCTCGGAATGGCGCGCATCAGCAGCGTGAGCGCTGCAGCGAAACTATTCGGGGTGCCTGAGAAGCGGGTCACGTCGGGACCCGCCGCCATCGTCGACGGCGACTACGCGGAAGTCCCCTGGTCGACCGTCGAAGATCTCGTCCGGACGTTTGCCAAAGCGCGCCCCGAAACTGTCGTCAAATCGATCGAGGCAGATCGGGCTTACTGGAAGTCCGAAGCGGAAGACAGATATAACGACAGGCCGTATGGCAGCCATGACGACTACATGGCCGAGGAAATGGCGCGCTTTGAGCGGCTGTTTGGTGAGGCTAACGATCAAGCCATGAAGTGGTGCGGCGTTCGTCGGGTTGCCCTCGTTCAACAGGTCAAGGCGCTGAAGGAGAGGGAAAGCCGACTCCGGTGGCTTGTCGGTCAGGCCCGCGATGAGCTTGCCAGAAAGCCCACGCAAAAGGCCCAGGCACTGGTCGCCGCTATGGATGATGCCCTAGCAGTCCGCAGGTAGTCCGCAGCAGTTCCGACTTGCCGCCGTTCACGACGATCAATACCAACGGCCAAAGCCCGGGATTACGGGGAAAACAACGTCGGGCTATCACGACCATTCGGCAACGAAGAGTACGAGCTGTACTACGGCGTCTAATCAAGTAGCCCCGAGAACACGGGGATCTAGGACCTAGCAGTCCGCAACGAGTCCGCACGAGCAGCGAGACGGTCATTCAAAACGGCCGCAACCGCAGCTCGTGCGGACTCGTCTTTGTCCGGCCACATGTGCCCATAAGTGTCGAGCGTGGTCTTCGCGGACGCGTGCCTGAGCCGCTTCTGCACCGTCTTGATATCGAGCCCCGACGCAATCAGCAGCGATGCGAAGTAATGCCGGAGATCGTGAATTCGGAATCCTTCGGGAAGACCCTTGATGGTCTTGCGCGCTTCGATGAAAGCGCGCTCGATCGTGTACGGAGTCACCGCACGACCAAACGCCCCGACCACAAGCGTGTCACTCCCCCATCTCGCAGGAACTCGGTTGAGCTCCAACGCCAGCTCGATCGGAATCGGAATAGGCGTCCTCGACGTATCCGACTTCAGTTCGTCCGCCGGCCACTGAATCACCGGCGAGATGACACCGCGCATGAAGTCCACATCACTGACACGTAACGCCGCGATCTCCGCGACCCGCAGCCCCGCGAACGCACCGAGCAGCACCACCGGCCGGAAGTGCTCCGGCAGCGCGTCATGGAGTGCCCAGATCTGCTCCGTCGTCGCCACGTAGGGGCGCTGCTTCGGCGCTGGCGGAGACGTTCGCCGCGACGTAGGCGACCGCGGGATCAGACCATCATGAACCGCATCCGCGAACAACTGACTCAGCCGGCGGTGCAGGGCGTAGACAGTCGACACGGCGTAGGTCTTTTGCAGGGCCACAACCCACGTCTTCACCTCCGACGCTCGCACATCTTTTAGCGGCCGGTTCGCAAACGTCTTATTGATGACGGCCATGTGAACCCTCGCCTGACGCACCGTGCTAGCTCGATTCACCTCATACGCCGCCAACCACGTCGCCGACCACTCCCCCACAGTCGTCTTCGAATGTCGGGGGTCCGTGTAGGTGCCGGTGACCTTGGACGCGGTTACTTCGTTCAGCCAATGCTGGGCGCTGTTTTGGGGGTCGCGAGGGTTGTCCTTGAACTTGAAATGGCGCGCATGTTCCTTGCCGGCGTCATCGCGGTACCGAGCGCGCCAAGTCCCGTTAGGGCGTTTCTGGATGCTCGCCATCAGTGCCCTCCCCGACCGCGAACGATGTCACCGTGCGAATCAACGACACCACGGCATCCCGGAGTTCGCTCGATTCGAAGTTGTACCCAATCGTGCTCGCGATGTTCGTTGGCCGAAGCCATTCTGCTTCGAGCGTCTTCACGTATTCGGTGATGTTTGTCGGGCTCGATCCCGATTCGTCTTTGACGGACTGCAAGACCTGCGGATCTCGCTCCACCAACCACCCGAGTTCTATGACGTCGCCGGCGACCTCGAGCGAGCTGTGAAACGCCGCCTCGATGCCCGCATCAATGCTCTTGCGGTGACGCGCAAAATCGTCCATCGGATCGCGCGGATGCTCGACGTCGGATAGGGAAAAGCCGAGCACGTCCGCGATGACTGCCGCCTCACTCAGACGGATCGCTCGCGCTCCCTTTTCAATTCTCGAGATGGCCGACGCATCTAGAACAAGGCCTCTCTGGCGCAGCAACTCAGCCAAGTCTTTCTGGCTGAGGCGCTGAAGACGCCGACTCTCTAGAACCTCTTCGCCGAATCGATTCTCGATGGGCGTGTCGTTGGATTGCATGGGGACACACTATTGCACGCAGCGCATAAACGGCTATAGTTGTTCTCAGCGACACCCGTTGCAACACTGCAAACCAGGAAGGACCAACGATGGCAACACTCCTCACCCTTGCCGAGACAGCCGAACGTCTCCGCAAGTCCGAAGCTCAACTCAGATGGATGCTGCACAACGGCACGGCTCCGAAGTCGGCGCTCATCGGCGGACGGCGGATGTTCCGAGAAGCGGACGTCGAGGCGTACATCGACGCAGCGTTCGAAGCGGTCGCGTAATGACCAACACAAAGAAAAAGACGCCGAACGAGTTGCACCTCGCCGGCGTCGAATCGGAAACCCCAGAAGAGGAAACCAACATGGATAGCGTAACAAACACCCTCAACGATGACTCGCCCACCGCGGCATCTTTCGTGCGGATCATGGCCGCGGGCCACCAGCCCACCGCAGAGATCGTCGACGGCGGCGGCGGCATCTACCAGGCCATGATCTCCGCTGAAGAAGCGAGAGCGCTCGTGATGGTCGAGTGGGACGCTGCTGAGCAGACATGGCTCGTGTATGTGGACGACGGAGACGGTCGCCTCACCCCCATCGAGGCGCGACAGTTCGCGTGCGACCTCACCGCCGCTAGCAACCTCGCGGACATCCTCAACGTGGCTGACCAGAAATTGGCCAGCTGATGGCCGCCGACTGCAAGTACGAGTGGTGCGACGGAACGCAGCACGGTGCCGAAGGCGGTCACCACACAGGTGTCATCGCGGCCGCCGTCTCCACGATCGGCGGTGGGATCACCAACCTCGAATGTTCGGTCCACGACGACGAAGACGATCAGGACTACCTTCCCCCGCTGTTCCACTTCGACATTCAGTGGTGGGAAATCGAGATCGATGACGTAGAGCAGGAGATCGCTGACATGAGGAACATGGTCGACCAGTTCGCGGACGCCATGCGCAAGGTCAAGACGGAAGTGGAGAACTGATGCTGTCCAACTTCGAACTGCTCGCATCACTCATCAAACAGGACAGGTTCTTCATGGAAGTAGACGAGCACGGATTCGGTGATCTGCTGATCAACATCCTCCGCACATGCCACGACATGAACCACCAGAAGTACGACTCAACGTGGCTGGCCGACGCGATCGTGGACCTCATCACGCCCTGGGCTGTCGAGGGGGCCATCGTCTGGCCCGAGATGGAAGGCAGTGGGCCGACCTCGTGGGATGAAGTGGACGCCGCCGAGAACCCTTCCGCCAACCCTTCGGAGAACCCTTCCACAGACGGCGCCCCCGACACCGAAACCGGCGTGGTCACCCTCGACATCGAGGAGGCGTAATCGAATGACGGACGCACGTATGCCCGAACGCTACTTACTCGACAGGAGGATCGCGAGCCTGACCGATGGGGAGTTTCGGGCATACGTGACGGCCGCGATGTTCTCCGCATCTAACCGCACCGAAGGAGTCATCACCCACAACGACCAATCGTTGCTGCCTCACTACCAGACCATGTACGCGACGGCGCTCGTCGCCGCTGGACTGTGGGAATTCCACGAAGACGGCTACCGACAAGCCGACTGGGACGACACTCAGAGCACCGTCGCGCAGCTCGAGGCGACCGACCGCAAGCGCCGGCAGAACCGCGACGCCCAAGCCCGCCGCCGCGCCAAGCTGAAAGGTGTCACCGATGACGTCATGCATGACGAAGAGCCTGACGTCACGGGTGAGATCAAAGGCAAGGCAAGGACAGGCAAGGACAGGCAAGGCGAGGACTTAAGTACTAACCATCTACCTGGTGTTCTTGTCGCAGTAAACAGCCCTCAGAGCGACATTGTCACCGATGCGAAGAGCGCGTGGGGTGGGGTCGCGTGACCGCCCGGTACTGGACCGTGACGGTCACGCCGAACGCTGGGTACGGCTCCTCTGAAGCAGATGCGGTCGCGCTTGCGGAGACTCTGTCCTCGCTTGGTTACTCCTGCGAGGTTGGCGAGTTCTTCGATGACGAGGTGTCGGAATGATCGAGGGCGTCGACACGCTCCGCGATCAGGATCAGTGCGTCCCAGATGCCCTCGAGCACGTCGACGACGGTCTTCTCGCCTTTTTCTGGCGGATCGTCGGGCAGGTTGTGCGACCCGTTGTAGATGTCGACGACGTCGGTCTTGAGCGTCATGAGTGTTCCTCTGGCTTGGGGGCAATGTGACTGAGCACCACCGTAGCCCGGAGTGGGCAAAGGTGACCCGAGTGATGCGGCCTCGCATCAAGGCCACCCTGCCCGCTCCGTGCGTTGACTGCGGCCATCCCGTCGACCCTGAGGGTGCATGGCAGGTCGGGCACATCGTCTCCGTGGCGCAGGCGAAGCAGATGGGTTGGACGACGCAGCAGATCAACGACCCGACGAACCTCGGTCCGTCGCACTCGAACAAGTCGGGACCGCAAGGGCGGTCTTGCAATCAGTCCGCGGGCGGGCGGCTGGGTGCGCAGGTGAGCAACATGAAGAAGAAGACTGATAGGAGGCTGCTGCCATGGTGACGCAGATCGTTGGGCCGAACCGGAGCAAGTCGGTCGACTTCACTGCCGACATTAGCGGCTGGACATCGGACGATTACGTGCTCCGGTTCTGGTACTACGTGCAGGGCTACGTCACCAACAAGTGGGGACACCACGCCCGCAACATCGCGGACGCGCAGGTGAGCGACATGCAGGGCGTCGCCATCGAAACGCTCATCAACTTCGCCCGCGACGAATATAAGCCTCTGTGCGAACGCCTCGGCGCAACCCCGACCGACCCCCGCCTGTTCTGGTCATTCGTCAAACGTCAACTCAATTGGAAACTCGCCGACTACTTCGCCGATCTGAGGAATGACCAAACGATCGAAGACGACGAAGAGATGCCGTCGCTTACATGGATGCGAACGCAGTTCTCGAAGCACGTCGATTCCTCAACGCTGCAGAACGACCTTGCCACTGCCCTCGCCCAGATGAACCACACAGACCAGACGCTGTTCGCCCTCTACTACTTCGAGGAGATGCAACGTAACGACGTGTGCGAGGTACTGGGGCTTTCCAGCAACGGCATCAACGTGCGCATCAGACAAGCGGCTGAACGGCTACTGCACGCAGCGATGGGACTCACCACCGAACTTCAACCGCTCGACGGCAGACAGCCTGTCGACTGGGACCTGTCACGCGCAGACCAATGGACGCGAGCAACGTACGGCGTTCCCCTTCCTACCTACCTCGAATACGTCACCATCCATTACCGCGCAGACGTCAGCTACCTGGTCGACATTCTCAACACCGCCAACCGCATCTACGGCCGCCGCTATCACTACGAAGAGAACCCGCGAGCGCAGGCACGAGGTGCGCGCCTGACCGATGAGCAGGTCAACGAGATACGCAGACGACTTGCCAATGGCGAACGAGGCAGGGACATAGCACCCGACTACCCCGTGAAAGAGGGAGCCATCTACGCCATCAAGCGAGGCGATGCATACGGATATGTGCCCCGAGACAGCACGGAGAACGCAGCGTGAACAAGTTTTTGAGTGAGGACGCTGGACCCCCGCCAGTAGGCAGCATCGATTTTCTCAGAAGTGAGTGGGAGTCGATCCGGGACAGCACTGTTCGCCCTCTGGATCTCACGGGGTTGGCTGGGGACGGTCCGCATCGTGAGGAGTTTCTGAGGGGTGCTGAGCTGCTGCGGTTCCTTGGTCCGAAGGCGAAGCGGGACAAGCGCACTCGTGAGTTGATGACGCCGCGGCCGGCGCAGCTTCTGATCGCGGATGCGGTGGAGAACGCGGATAGGTTCCTCGGGTTGCTGGCACCGCGGCGCAGCACGAAGACCTCCGCGATGTTCGCTATCGCGATGGGGCGGATCTCGAACCGGGATGACTACCGGGTGGGGTATGCGATGGCGACGACGGCGCTGAAGGGGCGTGCACGGTTCAAGGAGGACATCGCTGCACCGCTCGAGTTCCTGTTCCCGGATAAGAAGACCAGGCCGTTCACGATCAACTATGCGGGCGGTTCGGAGTCGATCCGGTGGAAGGAAACGGGGTCGCTGTTCCAGTTCCTCGCGCCGAAGGGTGATGGGTTCCGGTCGGATGCGTGGGACTTGATCCTCATCGATGAGGGCGGGGAGGCTGAGCCGGAGATGGCGGAGGACATCCTTGCGGGTGCTGGCGCGACTATGGACACCATCCCCGATGCGCAGCTTGTCGTCATGGGGACGGCGGGTGACGTGCGTGAGGGCGGGCTGTTGTGGCCGACACTGAAGGACGGACGCGAGGGGAAGAACCGCACGTCGCTTGTCGCGTGGTCCGCTCCCGAGGGCACGACTGTTGACGATCTGAAGGGTGACGATGGGGAGAAGGATTGGGAGAAGGCGAAGGTGCTCCTCATCGCGGGGCATCCCGGTATCGGTCACGGCTCCGAGCTGATCGACATCGAGCCGAACTTCTGGTCGTGGAAGCCGGAGCGGTTCTTGAAGGAGTACCTGGGCATCTTCACCCGCCCGGGTGGTGCGTCGTTCATGAACTACCCGGCGTGGCTGGGTATGGCGGACACGGGGCGGATGCCCTCGCCGCCGTCGCATTTCCGACTCGCGTTCAAGGTTCATCCGTTGCAGACCTCGGCGTCGATCGTCGCGGTGTGGCGAGTCGACCGGAAGGTGAACGTCGGCGTCGTCGACACCCGCAAGGGAGTGACGTGGTTGTACCCGCGGTTGCTGGCGCTCGCCGCTAAGTACAACGTACCGATCGCCTACGACACCGCGAACAGCGTCGACACGGCGGAGGCGGACAGGCTGAAGAGAGCCAAGCGCCGGCCTCAGATCGAAGGGCTCAACTGGAACCAAGTCAGCACTGGTGCGGCTGCGACGTTCAACGAGATCGAGACGGGGAACGTGGTGCACTACGGGACGCCCGAGCTGAACGATGCCGTCCGCGTAGTCGTGAAGCGCGGCACCCGGGACTCGAAGCGGTGGGCGTACGGTCGCCCGCCCGGGAACGAAGAGGCGGACATCACCACCCTGGAAGCGTTCTCCATCGGGCTGCGCGCCTACGACGAAGCCAAGCCCCGGGTGCCCATCACCCTCATCACGTCGGAGTCTGCAGCGTGACCGCGAAGGTGGATGCGTCGGAGTGTTCGACTGTGGTGTGGTGCCCGAAGTGCGCTTGGTATTCGGAGGCCACTCGTACAGAATCGGGCGGCCATGATCTCGCCGTGAAGCACGACACTCGCGAGCATCCGGAGAACAACGGGGCCATCATGAACCGCTTCAACTTCCGCAAGAAGTCTCTGCCCCTCTCGGTCTGAACCGGTTTAGGTACTCATGCGAGACTAGTCTTGTGGGACTAGTTGCGAACCTCAAAACCGCGCTCGGGTATGGGCCGAAGTTTGACGTGCTCGCTTCCCCGTTCTCCGACGCGCAGCTTGTGCAGATCGTCTATCAGGACATCTACGGCGCTTCTGCTCAACTCCCGCTTTCACGCCTCGAAGCGATGGGGATTCCCGCCGTCGCGAAGGCGCGCAATCTACTCGCCGGCACCATCGCCAAGCTGCCCCTCCGCGTGCTCAACTCGACAGGCATCCTCCCGGACGACCAGCAGCCGTCGTGGACTTACCGCACTGACAGTGCAGTGCCTCCGTTCCTCCGCATGCTGTGGACCGTAGACGATCTGCTGTTCTACGGCTCCTGCCTGTGGATGGTCGACCGCGGAGCTGAAGGCGCGATCCTGAACGCGGAGCGTGTCCCGTGGGAGTGGTGGACGACCACGCCCGAAGGGGCGATCAAGGTCCGCAATGAGCTTGTCGACGCCAACGATGTCATCTACTTTCCCGGCCCGGTCGAAGGCCTTCTCGAGAAGGACATCGAGACACTGCGCTCCGCGAAGACCATCGGCAGCACGGTCGCGAAGAGGGTCAAGACGCCGATCCCTGTGATGGAGATCCACGCGACCGGCGACGGCGGCAACGAACCGACCGAGGCGGAAGCTAAGGCACTCGTCGCTGAGTACAACAAGAACCGCAACGACCCGGACGGCGCGACCGTTTACACGCCGTCCAGCGTCACGCTCATCAGCCACGGCGACAAGGCCGATGCAGGGTTCATGGTCGAAGGCCGAAACGCTGTCCGCCTGGACGTTGCCAACATCACGGGCGTCCCCGCGTCCTTGCTCGAAGGCTCCGTGTCCAGTGCGTCCCTGACCTACTCCACCAGCGAAGGCAAGCGCAACGAGTTCGTGGACTACGGACTGTCGATCTGGATGGAAGCCATCACTGGGCGTCTCTCGCAGGATGACGTGGTCAATCGCGGGCTTCACATCGAGTTCGACCTAACCGACTTCCTCACCACCACGCCGTCACCCACCGGCCTCCCAGAACAGGACTAGAGCCATGACCACTGTGCAGATTCTCGCCGGCAATCTGACGGCATCCGTCGAAGAGCGAGTGACCTCGGGCCTTCTGCTTCCGTTCGGCGAGCTGGGCAACACCAACCTCGGCAAATTCACCGTGGATGGCCCCGGCATCTTCTCGATCCCGGCCGACGTGAGCGTGCTCAATGCGAACGAAGACCACAAGCAGACCGAGCCCCGCGCCCGCTTCCTGACCGCCACAGAGACACCCGCGGGAATCGTCGCCTCATTCAAGGTCGGCGCTAACCCCGAAGGTGACGCACTGCTGGCCCGCATCGAAGACGGCCGCAAGAACGGCAAGCCCGTCTCCCTGAGCGTCGAAGTCAAAGACGTGATCCTTCGCGCAGGCAAAGCGATCTCGGGCGCACTGACGGGCGCGGCGTTCGTAGACCGGGGCGCGTTCCCTTCCGCCTCCCTGATGGCCGCTGACGCGGGTGAGCTGCCCGTGGAAGAGACACCAGTCGCCACCATCCAGGAAGTCGCAGAAGACGGCTCGTTGGACATCGAGACATCAACCACGCCGGATGTCGTCAACATCCATCCCGCCGACGCGGACGCGCCGGTCC
>Ga0247742_10002392_pt1 | contig 12306 bp, 14 predicted proteins | sample UWRJL208509C2_FD_180944 | JGI IMG/M metagenome (GOLD analysis project Ga0247742, IMG submission 180944) | Plant litter microbial communities from Arlington Agricultural Research Station in Wisconsin, United States - UWRJ-L208-509C-2 | ecosystem: Environmental > Terrestrial > Plant litter >... | reverse complement strand
GCAGCATCGTCGCCACCACCGCCAGCTGCCCAATGCACCTCAGCGCGGCGATTAACAACGACACGCCAATGCCCAACCGAAAGACGGTGGACACGCCCACGTCAAACAGGATAAAAGCGAGTCCAACGGTGACATTCGTCCATGTCAGTGTGGACTGGTCCGATCTTTCAGGCAGGAGAGCAGGGTTGGCAAATGCCGACGAGTTGAGGAAGGAGAAGCTGAGGGTATCGTAGTCGGACATGGTCGTGAAAGTCGTTAGAAAGATTGGGGAGGGCCTTTTTAGAAATGTTGCATGAAGGTACGACTGAATTCAGACCCGACTGTCTGTCCGAGTTGTTGGAATATTCTTTTGCGGTGGGAGTGTGGACGAATGACGAAAGAAGAACGGCTGTTTTTAGAGATTTGATAATGGCACTGCCACCCAAAAGAGCGCTCAGCCAATCACGAGCCTTGCTTCTCATATCAGCCGGCTGACGGGCCGAAAGTCAACCCCAGAAATGCTCGTGTGCTCGCAACGTGCTCAAGCCCTGACGTTATTTGGCTTCGCACCCCAATATTCCTTGGGATATGCATTGCGAACCATGGGCGAATATCCTTATTCTAATGCTCGGGGTTGGCCTGTGCGATCTCCAGTCGCTTAACAGCAGCAGCAGTTGGCAAAGCTCGCCAGTCTACGCGACACAGGCCAAGGTATTTCGGCGGTAAATCATGCGGACGTACTTCTGTCTTCGATCCACAATGCTGGTTGGTGCTCACCACCTCATGTCGTTTGTCTTTCAATAGGACGTTATTCTTCATTCACTTCGTGATGACAGCTCCAACGAACAGCTATACCGCGGATTTGATTCGAGGAATAACTTCTTACTGCACAAACTGCGATGTAACCTTCGCATTGATGATGAACTCGAGTCGATCATCTGTTCATATGGAACGCGCATGTGATCACTTATCGACTACTCACCGATATTCCACATAAATACCACCATAATCCAAAGAATTCTCCACAACAAAAAAACCACCTGTATGTCTACCCAAACTCCCAATTCCAAAAAGCCCTCCTTGTCACCTCGAAAGGCGGCGCTCTCGAAATCCAAAGCGTCCCGAAGAACAAACCCGGCCCAGGCGAGATCCTCATAAAGATCCATTCAGCCGCTCTCAATCCGGTCGATTCTAAAGTAGTGCTTTTGATATACAAATCTACCCGTCCATTTTGGGAACTGATATTGCCGGGGAGGTGGATGAGGTAAGAGAAGGAGTTGAGGAATTCAAGAAGGGAGATCGAGTGTGAGTACTAATCTTCTATCGGTATGCCTTGGTGGTTCGTAGAGCAAGCCCCTCTCAGCTTGCAGTCCTCCGTGGTCCCGATATTCGCTTACGTGCATCTTACAGCCTCGGACATGTACCATTGGCGGGACCTCCACGGATGAATTTGACTTTTGCACTTCGCTCTTCGACGGATCACCTTTGGCTGATCTCAGTAGGATTCTCGCACGTGACTCATCTCATCCTATAACCCTCAGGTTACCCTGTTTATGATGGCCCTTGTAAGATATCTAGAAGTAAAGATACGGTACGAGATTAGTCTAACGATATACGAGACAGTAAGTAGGAAGAGCTCACCTCAGTGTTTGCGTGGCAAACGACTGAGGGGTGTCTCGTAGCTTAAATACCGTGTTCGAATGTACAGGGTAGAGCGGAGAGGGAAACGGATTGACACTAAAAGTGAGAATAATTATTCGCGATACTCGCGCTATAGAACAAGAGGACAAGCAAATGAGGAATGGGCGCTCGTACCATAATTCGGAGCCAATGCGAAAGCGTTCGCGTCCCGTCGTCGCATGATAATTCCCATATTCTAACAGTCCTCTCACGTAAGGACCCTACGAAATTTCAACCTTTCCTATAGTAGCTATGTGGTGTCCCTCGTTAAATTATGATTTTAGTTTTTGACAATGTGGCAGATAGGTTGAAGTACATGTGGCGGCCGGCTGTCTACTGAGTAGTACCGCTGAGCGCTTGAAGCACGGGCGCTTAAGTACTTAAGAAGAGAGATCCGTCAATCCCGCATCGCGACGCCTTATCTCTGAAGAGATTATTTTTATAGATATTTTATGGTATTTTCTGTCTCGAAGGACATTGAAGCGATAGTCCATAGGATGAGTCCGATCCAAATTTGATCTTGAGAATTATGTCCAAGTCGGATCGATCACAAGAATATGAGACCATACTGTTGGAATCTCGCGCAGTGGAATCCCAGTAGAGTAGATTATATTTCCGTATCGTGTATCTACGGCTTTTATACTACATGAGTATGTATTAGTAATTACATTAATAATGTTCATTTTATCGAATATTCGAGTATGCCGAGGCGTGCCCGATTGTATTCCCAACACATTCGATAAGCTTCTTAATTTTTCCATCTCTTATGAGTTAATTTATACTCATTTTTCTATTCAACATCTTCCATCGCTGGTAATCTTGTGTTAGAACTGACGATCCGAAATTTGAATGATTCTTATGTGCTGTGTGAAGGGCTGTGCGAGTATCTCAGTATTATCTGTGATACTAGGTCTAAACAAATCCGTAGAAAGGGGGGAATTTGATACGAGTGAAACTGAATGTGAATGAAACAGCGTGAAATGGATCTCTCATGAGCCGGAATTACTTCTTGTGAGCTGGACTTGACAACGACAGGGGGACTGAACGCGACTGGACGATGACTGGAGGCAAACTGAATAAAACTTGGTGAGGACGACGACTGGTGGGACCAATTCCACGGCCACCACTCGGGCTGGAAATACTTGTAGTGCACATGAGGGACAAAATTATAGTTTTTATAATATAATCTCCTAAAGGCTGCTGCATTGTAGGAATACATCTATATCCAACTGAGTTAAAGGGCGCTAATTCACGTCTCAATGCCATCTGAAGCATTTGGATAGATATACATACGTTTATGGTTAGGCAGACCTCCAAGTTAAGGAACCAGACAATGCCGGATCGCGCGAAAAGTCGAGTTTAGAGATTGTCTTTACTGCAGTCCAATGAACGACACCAAGGGCCTCTAGACGCGCGTTCTAACCGCGTGCCCGAGTGGGCGAAGCTAGTTCGAGTCACTCCCCTACGAGCACACTCATGAATGGTCATTCACTCCTGGTAGGAGTAATGATCGAAATCCTCACTGGTAAAGACACAGTGCGCAGAAAGGGGAAGTCTCACCTTCTCTTTCTTCGGCACACTCACTGTCTTTGCCAGGTGAGTTCAGTCGTCGTCAGGCGAATTTATCCATTTCGGCAAATACTTACCGTCGTCGCCAGAGGACAGCTACCACACCTTGCGTGATTTCAAGCCCGGTCATCATTGGAGGCGGAAGTCAGATGCAAAAGTGAAAACCATCCATGGATGTCCCGCCAACCTTAGACATGGTCAATATATCAAAGACAGAGCCGGATTCCAGCAATACGCTCTTATGCTCGCGTCTATGACTACACGAGTACGTATCTCCACTTAGTTCCCGTACCCTTTCACAATATATATATATCTAACGAGCGCCTAACCCTAGATCCTAGCCAACATATCTTACGACCAAGCTTCCACGATCCCCGTCATTCTGACCTGCGCTTACATTGGGTTATACAACAACCACCCGTACGGACTGGAACTTGATGCACTCACAACACCGGACACAGTGGGCAAGTATAAAAGGAAAACCCATCGTCGTTTTCGGAGGCGCTTCGTCTGTTGGCCAGATCGGTAAGCACAGTCTCACACCACCCATCCACATCGGCTCCATACCCATCCTCTCTCCCAACAGCATCCAGCTAGCCAAACTCTCCGGATTCTCACCGATCGTCACTACCGCATCCTTCAAGAATGCACCAGCCATCAAAGCCCTCGGCGCAGACCTAATCCTCTCCCGTGACCTCACCCACGCCCAAATCCTCGCCAAGATCTCTCAAGCCACCTCGGAGCCCATAACCTCGGTCTTTGACTCCATTTCTTATCCTACCACACAAAAACTCGGCGCTGAACTCCTCGCCCCTGGAGGGATAATCGGCACAGTCCTCGCCCCATCCTCTCACCATCCGAGCTGGAAGGGGAGAAAAGAGCATTATATATTTTAGGGGCACCAAGGATGCCGCATAATGTTGATATGGTGGATGGCTTGTACCATGATCACTTTGAGGGGTGGTTGGGACGAGGCATGTTGAAGCCGAACAATGTGGAGGTGCTTCCAGGCGGGTTGGAAGGTGTGCAAACAGGATTCGATAGACTGGAGAAGGGCGATGTTTCGATGTCGAAGCTTGTCATACGGCCTCAGAAGACTGCGTAATACCTGTAAGGACTATAACCTTGTATTATTCTTCTTTTTCAATTTTCAATGGCCAACGGCCTGCAATAGCAACGCGCCGACTTGGTGCCGTATATCAATTCCCAAAACGGGCAACCCCGAGTCCGTGCGCCACACGGTAATACTTCGGCTCTTCTAACACGGAGACCTCACATACATCAACAATTCCAAACATTTGCTCTACAATATAAAACTCCTGACGCTCTCATTAAACAACCGTCCATTCTTTCTCTCCTTCTTAAACATGGCTCTCTCTTTCGCGTTGAACTCATCTACGAAAGGTGATATATTCACGTCCACACGTGAGGGTTTTAGATCCGGGAAGGTGCCAAAAACCCCTTTCCCTTTGACTCGTTCCCACTTATGTTTCGCGGATCTCTGGCGGAGTCACCTCGCCGAGCTGGTCGATTTGGCTTGTTATATGCCAGTCATTAGCGCTTTGGGCGCTTTGGCGGCAGGCGTTACCTCATCCGGTTCTCAACATGACACCGAAACAAAGGTCTTCTTCGAAGTCACCCTCCGAACCTGATCATACTTCGAGATGCCGAAGTTAAAAAGGGAAACCCAAATATTATGGACTCTATATTCGGAAGGACGGCCTATGGCCATTCATCTGCCTTCATGAGCACTACGTGAATGCCTTCTTAGCGGCAAAGGAGGGCAGCGACGAGGAATTACCTCTCATGGCAATTATCAAGACCTCGATTGACCATGAACTGGGTCATTGGATCTTCACTCTTGTAAGTGTCTTCATCTTTACGATCTACCCATGGAGACTCGACTAACTTTCGGGGAATTCTATTAGCGCGTAGGACTCGATGCCAATGAATCTGCTGCAGCCTTGGTGCCTGGAGACTCACATCCCACAAGCAATCTCAACGAAGCACCTTCAAGTGACTTCACCCCGAAAATCGACAATGAGACACTCAAGATGATCGGAGCCACATGGAAACGATCGTCAAAGGGTGGGATAGGGGAAGCAGGCGATTTTGTTGAAAATCGTTCCAGAGGAGAGCAACCGCGCATCACTGATATACGCACCACCACATATACGTGGTACAAAGAGGAAGAAATTGCACGATAAAACTACTCGGGTGTGCCGAAAATAACTGGACACTTGGATTTTCGCCGGCCCCCGTTCGCAACAAAATGGCGACGCTCTGGCCACACAGGACCATTTTGATTTTTAAAAAAAATTATGGTCGCAATATAATATTTAAGCAAGGAGGAATGTAAGGTACCTTACCCGCCTGCGCACGGAATTCGACTCGAACGCATCGAACGCGATCTCACTTAGCGCCCAGCATCCATGGCCAATTCGGAAATACGCATCAACATCATGCACCGACTCGTCGACAACCCCACAACCAGTAGCCCCTACGTCATCTCTTTTTATTTCAATTTTCGATGATTTGCTGACTTCCTCAAAATCTTGGACAATATTTCTATTGCAACTATCGACTGCGGACCCCTTCGCCTCTGTCCTGTGACACTTTATACCCCTGATCACTAGCTACGAGTAGGTATAAAAACTACCTTGTATCGTAGAAAGTCTTCAGTGAATATACGGGTTTCACTCACTAGCACGAAGGACAACGAACAACGAAGTTAAACCAAGTTCATACGACGAGAACTCAACGAACGCACGCACGATCTGATGCCCTGACGCCGACACCTCCCTGACGCCTCTCTGACGCCTCTCTGACGCCCTTTTTCTCTTTCGAACGCATCCGCTCACCCCGTTTCGACGACGACCCCTCACTCCTCTCCCATTCAATTCCTCACCCCGCTTCACCACCTGTTTTCAGACTCACTCTCACGCCTACGGCAGACAATCGCTGCTGTACTTGCGCCGCCCTTCGCACCAACATCCGTATGAGAGACTTTCAGTTAATCTGATTCTCAACTACGACAATATACTACAGGAAGCTGCAGGATGAAACTGTGTTCTTCCCAACCTCGGGAGACAAGTGTCCGTCGCTTCGAATTTGATTGTCTTCGAAATTCCACTTTCGCACCAATCCGGCATTCAAGAGTCCTTGAGGGCTCTTTCCCCAAAACATCGAAATCGGATAGGTTTCGACATCATACTGTGAGCAGTAAGGAAGCCAAAAGACTCAGTCTATCACCCCCCGCACACAAGATATGTTGTCATTTCTCCTGTACAAATGAATGTAGTGTTAATGAGTTTATACTGAGAACGTTCTTCAAGTTCCTCGAGAAAATCAGGATAAGATAAAAGTGGCTGAACCTAGATTAGATAACCCTGAATTTTGAACAAATCAACATAATGCACCTTCACTTCCTCCCATGTCTTTCAGTGGAAAACACTATTTTTCAGATAATTAAGCTCCAAAACAGCGCAAAGTTGATTCGAAGGATAACTTTAAAACGTACTCATTGCTCTCTAGTTCTCCAAATGGTAGATTGGGCGTTGATGATGAGTCAACTATTCATATCTAACTGCTCTTTGAGGCGCTATTCTCAACTTTACAAAAAACTTGTAAACTTGCAAAGCCGAGGCGACAACCATTACTTCCTTCTGCAACGAAATCAATAAGCTAGCTGTAAGATTATCCATCAAATGATGATAGGGACATAATTCAAAAAAGTCTAGTCTACATAGTGTCCTACTTGTCAAACCGGAAGTGTATATAATAAAACTTAGCATTGAATGAGCGGACCGGGATGACAAAGATGAAAGAGTGGAAATGTAGTAGATAGTTCCTGAAGATGAAATAGGGATGAAGTACGATATATCCCTTACAAGTGACGGTGGGGACCGTCCTCTATACTCTAGGTACTTATGCGCTTCACACTAGGAACGGAATACAACAGTAAGGCTGACGGCTCGTGAAATGCAGCAAATTGAAGAACTCACCCTCTGTACATTGGATAGCAAGGGCCGGAGAGTATCGCATATCTTGGCAGCATGCGCGCTGACGGGGACTATCATAGGAAAATAATATATGTAGAAGCCAAATCCGAGATATTAACGAATGCTTACCAGGTGCCTGAGTTGGAGTTTATGTCACATCCCGTTCCAATAGGTGTGTTCGGGTCGATCGTTAGTTTTTCTTTGTTGGCAATCGCCTTGGCAGGAGCACTCGAGGAAAAGGGGCCAACTTGTCCGCCTGGATTTGTGAAGGATATCGATTAGATGTGAGGGGAACAACGATAATTATAACAAGCAGTTGAGTACGCACAGCACACAAGCACTGCGTTATTGTTGCAGGTGACGGGAACACTCGACGGACCGCTTCTACGTGCCGCTAGTAGGAGGAAAGGCTTCAGTTTCATGCGACGATATCAGCAGACGAGGATTACCATCAACGAGAGAACTTCTTCGAATAGGAGGAAGTGGTGGTAGTCCACGTGCAAACCGCTGGGCATTTGTTTCACGGGATGTGAGGGTGACACCGACACCAAGCGCAGAGGCACCTGCGATGAGGGAAACGAAGACGGCTAGAACTCTCATTGCGTGTCACGTAGGAAGAGCTGGTACGAACGAGGGAGGAAGCGATGAAACGAAGTAGCGGGTAACAATGGCCTTGTTTAAGTATGACTGACAATGAAGGCCCCTATATGCAGCTCGGGATTTCGGTGACGAAAGTACACGATCGGTGAGACATCTCTTGATTAGGTTCCAGCTCTTTCATTGCATTTGAGGCTGTAAAAACAGTATTTGACCTTATTGAGATAATGGCGGGGCAACCAGAGGCGCGTCGGAGAACTTGGATCGCGTCCTCAGAATCGTGAGAAAGGTGGATCGCGGATCGTCTGAAGATCGTCCAAGAAGCGACTCCAGAGGCGCTTCGCTCGGCGATCCACGATCCTGGACTCTGGGAGGTTGATCCTCTCTCATTTTTGTGATACCTCCTCCGTAAATCCTGTTTTAATAAATGACTTTGAGGGCTTAAGACTAGCTGGTGGGGTATTAAGGTCTCCAAGAAGGGTGACTACACGACGCGCAGAAAAAACTGGGTGAATCCCAGGTTTTAAGCATATAAAATCAGATTGTGGCTGAATTTAAGTGGGAAAAAGGCATATTCAGATTAACATAGAAAATTTTGGACATAATCCTCTCGAGATCCTGAAAAAAAAGGCTTTCTTGCTCATGTACAGGCCAAATAGTGACGTTTCCTTGCGATTCGAGCAAGATCCAGTCGAATCGCACAGAAAACATCAAATTGTTGATTTGGGACGGTCAAAGCTCGGGGCCAATAAGCAGGATCCTAATACGATTCGATGAGTTGGACCGGACCTGGATCACCTCCTGGATCGCATACAGAATCACACCAGGATCGTCTACTCTGACCGTCCCTGATGTCGCCATTCTGAGACATATGATTACTCATCGATTACTCATCCTCGATATTAAATACCGCCGTAGTGTTCCACGACAAGAAAACCACCTCTATGTCTACCCCAAACCCCCAATTCCAAAAAGCCCTCCTCCTCACCTCGAAAGGCGGCGCTCTCGAAATCCAAAGCGTCCTGAAGCATAAGCCCGGCCCAGGCGAGATCCTCATAAAGATCCATTCAGCCGCTCTCAATCCGGTCGATTACAAAATTCGTAACGGCGCCTTTGACATACAAATCTACCCCGCCGTTTTGGGAACTGATATTGCCGGGGAGGTGGACGAGGTAGGAGAAGGGGTTGAGGAATTCAAGAAGGGAGATCGAGTGTGAGTACTAAATCTTCGCCTCGGTGGTTTCGCAGAGCAAGTTTCCCTCAACGTGTAGTCCCCCGTGGTCCCAACATTCGCTTACGTGCATCTTGCAGCCTCGGACATGGTCAATACATCAGAGACAGAGCCGGATTCCAGCAATACGCTCTTATGCTCGCGTCTATGACTACACGAGTACGTATCTCCACTTAGTTCCCGTACCCTTTCACAATATTTATATATCTAACGAGCGCATAACCCTAGATCCCAGCCAACATATCCTACGACCAAGCTTCCACGATCCCCGTCGTTCTGACCTGCGCTTACATAGGGCTATACAACAACCACCCGTATGGACTGGGACTCGATGCTCCCACAACACCGGACACAGTGGGCAAGTATAAAGGAAAACCCATTGTGATCTTCGGAGGCGCGTCGTCTGTTGGCCAGATCGGTAAGCTCAGTCTCACACCACCCATCCACATCGGCTCTATACTCATCCTCCCCCTAACAGCCATCCAGCTGGCCAAACTCTCTGGATTCTCGCCGATCATCACCACCGCGTCGCTCAAGAATGCACCAGCCATCAAAGCCCTCGGGGCAGACCTCATCCTCTCCCGTGACCTCACTTCCGCCCAAATCCTCGCTGAAGTATCTCAAGCTACCTCGGAACCCATAACCTCTGTCTTCGACTCCATTTCTTATCCTACCACACAAAAACTCGGTGCTGAACTCCTTGCCCCTGGAGGGACGATTGGCACAGTCCTCGCCCCCATCCTCTCGCCATCCGAACTGGAAGGCGGGAAAAAAGCGGTACATATTTTGGGGGCACCAAGAGCGCCGCATAATGTTGAGTTGGTGGATAGCTTGTATCATGATCACCTTGAGGGGTGGCTGGAACGAGGCGTGTTGAATCCGAATAATGTGGAGGTGCTTCCAGGCGGGTTGGAAGGTGTACAAGCTGGGTTCGATAGACTGGAGAAGGGTGATGTTTCGATGTCGAAGCTTGTCGTAAGACCTCAGGAGACTGCGTAGTACCTGTGAGTACCTTGTTCCAATTTTCTTTTTCAATTTTCAACGGCCAACGGCCTGCAATAACAACGCGCCGACTCGGTGCCGTACATAAATTCCCAAAAGGGGCAACCCCGAGTCCGTGCGCCACACGGTAATACTTCGGGTCTTCTAACACGGAGACCTCACATATATCAACAATTCCAAACATTTGCTCTGCAATATAAAACTCCTGACGCTCTCATTAAACAGCCGTCCATTCTTTCTCTCATTCTCAAACATGGCTCTCTCTTTCGCGTTGAACTCATCTACGAAAGGCGACATATTCACATCCACACATGAGGATTTTAGATCCGGGAAGGTCCCTAAAACCCCTTTCCCTTTGACTCGTTCTCACTCACGTTTTGCGGATCTCTGGCGGGGTCACCTCGCCGAGCTGGTCGATCTGGCTTGTTATACGCCGGTCATTACCGCCTTGGGCGCTTTGGCTACAGGTGTTGCCTCATCCGGTTCTGAATACAACACGGAAGTCAAAGATCTTCTTCAAAACCACCCTCCAAACCTGATCATTCTTCGAGAAGCCAAAGTTAATAAGGGGAAACCCAACTATTATGGAATCCATATTCGGAAGGACGGCCTATGGCCATTCATCTGCCTTCACGAGCACTATGTGAATGCTTTCTTGGCGGCAAAGGAGGGTAGCGATGAGGAATTAGCTCTCATGGCAATCGTCAAGACTTCAATTGACCACGAACTGGGTCATTGGATCTTCACTCTTGTAAGTGTCTTCATCTTTACGATCTACCCTTGGAGACTTGACTAACTTTCGGGGAATTCTATTAGCGCGCAGGACTCGATGCCCATGGATCTGCTGCAGCCTTGGTGCCTGGAGGCTCACATCCCACAAGCAATCTCAACGAAGCACCTTCAAGTGACTTCACCCCGAATATCAACAACGAGACACCCAAGATGACCGGAGCCACATGGGAACGATCGTCAAAGGGTGGGATAGGGGAAGCAGGTGATTTTGTCGAAAATCGCTCCAGAGGTGGAATCATGGAGCTTAAGCCCGATGGAACTGGTAGGTTTCTTTATTACTGAGGTCGAGTCAAGTTGATGATTGAATTTTTGTATAGCATACCTTGTCACTGCTGCAGGTGACATAGCGCTTCCGTCAAGCTATCTGTCGGTCTATAGGCGCAACGGTACCCGGACGAGCAACCGCGCAACATTGGGGTATGTACCACCACATACACACGGTGCGAAGAGGAGGAAGCTGCAGGATGAAACTGTGTTCTTCCCAACCTCGGGAGACAAGTGTCCGTCAAAAACTTTGGTTAAGAAAACTTCAACACCTCCTCTCAAGCGCCCGCGAAGTAGTGGTCCTCTTGGAGATGATGAAAAGCGTATACAGTGTATGTCAAATACATTTTTTACTTTCTTATTGCTAATAACGTTTATTCAATTAGTTGAACTTTATAAAAACAAGGTTTTCCAGCGGCGAGCTCCAGGGGAGGTCTGTCAGAAAACCCGTACCAGGAATGTGAAATCAGCATATTGGTAAAATCTTCGTTTGTACCAACAAAAGTGTTTTTTTGCAATGTTACCAACATAATTCTTCTTCTATCGAAAGATGTAAAGGGCATAGGACCCCAGGGCGGGCTGTAGCTTAGTATACGGCACTTCGTCTCTCGAATATATGTCGTTATCAGTTCACATTTAATCAACCCGTAGATCTCAGCATCGAGACGTCATATCGACCTCGATTGTCAGAGCCCAGCGGATGACTGTCTGTTTGAAGGTGTAGCGAATATTACAACAAGTTTGGATACACCAGGAGACGCCTAGAGGAAAAGCCCCACGCTGGGTCTTTCGAGTCAAGGCGGCAGGAGGAAAAGAAGATGCAATTTTGGAATGCCTTGCGAAACAAATCTAGTTCATAGATGCTCGACTCCAAAAGAAAAAAAAATGATGACTAAAAGCGAATATTGAATAGGATTCGGCGACTAGAATAACACGGGATAGTGTACAGATATATACTTGGTGAGCCTTTGTAAGTAAGATTACGGAGGTGGGATAGCGGGAGCTGAACTCGCGGTTTGATGAAATAGAGCCATGAACCAGGATTGGGTGCCGTCCCTCGGTCAGCTATAAAATTCAATAGGCGCCATCGGACGAGCAGGCCTCCTAGAGGATACAGAGACGGTATCACACGGCAGTATTTCCTTCTTTTCAAAGTTAAGTGTCGAGCTTGGATACTCGTTCAGGATATAA
>Ga0247742_10002389_pt1 | contig 12308 bp, 10 predicted proteins | sample UWRJL208509C2_FD_180944 | JGI IMG/M metagenome (GOLD analysis project Ga0247742, IMG submission 180944) | Plant litter microbial communities from Arlington Agricultural Research Station in Wisconsin, United States - UWRJ-L208-509C-2 | ecosystem: Environmental > Terrestrial > Plant litter >... | reverse complement strand
ACGGTGATCGCGGTCACGGTGTTCATCAGCTTCGTGTTTTTCGTCACCTCGGCGGATTCCGGCACCGTGGTGCTGTCGACGCTGTCCGCCAGGGGCGGCACCCCGGACGAAGACGGGCCGAAGTGGCTGCGGGTGTTCTGGGGTGCGATGACCGCGCTGGTGACCAGTGCGCTGTTGTTCTCCGGCAGCATCGATGCACTGAAGTCGGCGGTGGTGCTGACGTCGTTGCCGTTCTCGATGATCTTGCTGCTGATGATGTGGGGGCTGCACAAGGCGTTCTATCTGGAGTCGCAGAAGCAGATCGCGCAATTGCATTCCCTGGCGCCGGTGTCCGGTGCGCGACGTGGCGGCTGGCGGCAGCGTTTGAGCCAGGCGGTGCATTTCCCGTCGCGGGACGAGGTTTACCGTTTCATGGAAAGCACCGTGCGGCCGGCCATCGAAGAGGTTACGGCGGTGTTCGTCGAGAAGGGGCTGAACGTGGTCACGGTGCCGGACCCGGCCCATGACAGCGTCAGCCTGGAGATCGGCCACGGCGAGCAGCACCCGTTCATCTACCAGGTGCAGATGCGCGGGTATTTCACCCCGTCGTTCGCCCGTGGCGGCATGGGTTCCAAGCAGCTCAACAACCGGCGTTACTACCGGGCCGAGGTGCATCTGAGCGAGGGCAGCCAGGACTACGACCTGGTGGGGTACACCCGGGAACAGGTGATCAACGACATCCTCGACCAGTACGAGCGGCACATGCAGTTCCTGCACCTGGTGCGCTGACCGGCGCGGGCCTTTCAGGTCTGCGCGGTCAACACCATGAACAGCACCAGCGCCGCCACCGGCACGCCGAACACGATACTGCCGACCATCATTTCCGTGGTCACCGACTGGCCGGCAGTGACCACGCCAATGGCGCCGTTGATCATCGTCAGCGCCAGCCACAGGACGATGAAGCTGTAGGTCAGCGTCTGGCGGCTGAAGCCGATCTTCTCGCCGATGAACAGCATCAGCGCCAGAAGGGCCAGGCCGAAGGTGATGATGATGGTGGTGTGCATGATGGGTTGCCTGCCGCATGTGGGGTGTCCGCGCGGCCCCTGTCGCGAGCAGGCTCGCTCCCACAAGGGATTTCCTGGAAAGGTTTCTGTGGGAGCGAGCCTGCTCGCGATGGGGTCAACTCGGTCTCCGATTGAGCTTAGTCAAACCAGACCACCATTGGCGCGCAGGATCTGCCCGTTGACCCAGGCCGAGTCCGGCCCCACCAGAAACGACACCACCCGCGCGATATCTTCCGGCTGTCCCAGGCGTTCCAGCGGCGCCATCTTCGCGAAGTTCTGGATCTGCTCCTCGCTCTTGCCGTGCAGGAACAGGTCGGTCGCCACCGGCCCCGGTGCGACCGCGTTGACCGTGATCTGGCGGCCGCGCATCTCCTTGGCGAACACCTGGGTCAGGGACTCCACCGCCGCCTTGCTGGCAATGTACACCGCGTAGCCGGGCAGGTTCAGGCCCACTGTGCTGCTGGAAAAATTGACGATTCGTCCACCGTCGTTCAGCCGCGTGGCCGCTTCGCGCAGGGTGTTGAAGGTGCCGCGGGCGTGGATGTTGAAGGTCTGGTCGAACAGTTCGTCGCTGTGTTGCGCCAGCGGCATGACCTTGAGGATGCCGGCGTTATTGATCAGCACGTCGACCTTGCCCAGTTGCGCTTCGGTTTCGTCGAACAGCCGGCGCACGTCGTCGGCGTTGGCCACGTCAGCCTTGATCGCTATGGCGCGATGCCCGGCCTGGCGCAATTCCACCACCTGCTTCGATGCTTCGGTGGCGCTGCTGGCGTAGTTGATGGCGACGGCGAAGCCTTCGCTGGCCAGCTGTTTGGCGATCACCGCGCCAATGCCGCGGGAGGCGCCGGTCACGATGGCAACTTTGGAGGTCTGAGTGGTCATGACAGTATTCCTGTGAAGGTTGGGGTGGAGCCAGATTCACATGTTTACTCTGGTCGATAAATGCACGAGAGTTGCCTTGACTGTTCAATAATCGCCAACAATCGATAACCGGGAGCGCAGCGTGGATCAAGTCAAAGCGATGAGGGTGTTCGTGCGTGTCTATGAACGCAGCAGCTTCACCCTGGCCGCCGAAGACCTGAATCTGCCGCGCGCCACCCTGACCCACACGCTCAATCGGTTCGAGGCCTGGCTCGGCACTCGATTGATGGAGCGTAGTACGCGCAAAGTCCGCCCGACGCTGGACGGCGAGGCGTACTACTTGCGCTGTGTGCAGTTGCTGGCGGAACTTGAAGAAGCCGAACTGGCTTTTCGTGGCTGTGCACCGAAGGGTCGATTACGCGTCGACCTGCACGGCACCCTGGCGAAAAACTTCGTGATCCCCGCGCTGCCGCAGTTCATGGAGCGCTACCCGCAGATCGAACTGTCGATCAGCGAATCCGACCGTTTTGTCGACCTGATCGCCGAAGGTGTCGACTGTGTGCTGCGCGCCGGCACGCTGAGCGACTCGGCATTGATCGGCAAGCGCGTGGCCAGCCTGCGCCAGATCACCTGTGCCAGCCCATCGTACCTGCGCAAGTACGGCGAACCGAAAACCCTCGATGACCTCAAGCATCACCGGGCGGTGAACTACGTCTCGCGCACGACCGCCAAACTGTTTCCGTTCGAATTCATGGTCGATGGCGAGCTCAAGGAAATACCCATCGACAGCGCGATCTCGGTGTTCGGTGCCGAGATCTACGCCGCATCGGCCATTGCCGGGCTGGGATTGATCCAGTGCCCGCAATACCGGATGGAGGCCCAGATCGCCCAGGGCCTGATCCAGGAAGTCCTGCCTGACAACCCGCCGCCGCCCATGCCGGTTTCCGTGTTGTACCCGCACAACCGCCACCTGTCGCCACGGGTCCGGGTGTTTGTGGATTGGTTGGGAGAGGTATTCGCGGGGGCGCAGTGAGATCGAAAGATGAAATGTGTGAAACGTTTCAGCTAATCATCCAGTCAGAGGTTTTTTGGCGTTTATCTGGGCGTATGCTCGGTGACTTGCCAAGCAGTCGATGCCAACTTCAAGACAGACAAGAGAGGATTCGATGACTTACACCGCTGCCGAAAACCGCTACGACTCCATCCCCTACCGCCGCGTCGGTCGCAGCGGCCTGGTGTTGCCGGCGTTGTCCCTGGGCCTGTGGCACAACTTCGGGGACAGCACGCCGATCGACACCCAGCGCGCCCTGCTGCGCACGGCGTTCGACCTGGGGATCAACCATTTCGACCTGGCCAACAACTATGGCCCGCCGTATGGCAGCGCCGAGATCAATTTCGGTCGTCTGCTGCGTGAAGACTTCAAGCACTACCGCGATGAGCTGATCATCTCCAGCAAGGCCGGCTGGGACATGTGGCCCGGCCCTTACGGCCAGGGCGGCGGCTCGCGCAAATATGTGCTGGCGAGCCTCGACCAGAGTCTGCAACGCCTGGGCCTGGACTATGTGGATATTTTCTACTCGCACCGCTTCGACCCGGACACGCCGCTGGAAGAAACCGCCAGCGCCCTGGCCACTGCGGTGCAGCAGGGCAAGGCCTTGTACATCGGTATCTCGTCGTATTCCGGGGTCAAAACCCGTGAGATGGCGGCATTGTTGAACGAGTGGAAAGTGCCGCTGCTGATTCATCAGCCCGCGTACAACCTGCTCAATCGCTGGGTGGAAAAAGACCTGCTGGACGTCACCGAGGAACTGGGCGCCGGGGTGATTGCCTTCACGCCGCTGGCTCAAGGGTTGCTGACCGACAAGTACCTGAACGGGGTGCCGGCGGATGCGCGGGTCAATCGTCCCGGCGGTGGTTCATTGCAGGCCTCGCACTTGTCCGAAGCCAACATCGCTCACGTTCGGGCGCTGAACGAAATCGCCCAGCGTCGCGGTCAGAGCCTGGCGCAACTGGCCCTGGCCTGGACCCTGCGCGATCCGCGCGTGACCTCGGCGCTGATCGGTGCGAGCCGGCCGGAACAGATCATCGAGAACGTCGGGGCGTTGAAGAACTTGTGTTTCAGCGCGGAGGAACTGGCGGAGATCGACCGGTTCGCCCAGGATGGTGGGATCAATCTCTGGGAGAAGCCTTCGACGGCGGAGTAAGGGCCTGGCCCGGGACTAGCAAATGTCTGTAGCGGCCCCTTCGCGGGCAAGTACGCTCCCACACCTGGAGTGCATTCCTCCTGTGGAAGCGGGCTTGCCCGCGAAGGGGCCAGCCCCGCCGGCGAAGACATCCGGGTTCACTTGAAGAACGGCACATCCCCCAACACCGTCGCCCGCTGCATCACCCGCCGCGCCGGACGGTAGTCATCCACCGCGTAATGCTGAGTCACGCGGTTATCCCAGAACGCGATGTCGTCCTGCTGCCAACGCCAGCGAATGGTGAATTCCGGGCGGGTGGCGTGGGCGAACAGGAACTTCAGAATCGTCTCGCTTTCGGTGTTCGACAGCTCATTGATCCTCGCGGTGAAACCCTCGCTGACGAACAGCGAGCGACGTCCGCTGACCGGGTGGGTGCGAATCACCGGGTGCGACAGCGGTGGGTTCTTGCGCCGTGTTTCTTCCCACTGCGCCAGGGCCTGCGGCGTATTGCCATAACGCTCCAGCGGAAACGAACGGGTGAAATCGTGGGTGGCCGTCAGCCCTTCCAGCAGGCTTTTCATCGGTGCGGACAGTGCTTCGTAGGCCGCAATGCCACTGGCCCACAACGTGTCGCCGCCGAACTCCGGCAGCAGTTTGGCACTCAGCACCGCCCCCATCGCCGGGGTCGGCAGGAACGTCACGTCGGTGTGCCAGATCGCATTGTCGCGCACGTCGGTGACGGCGGTGTCGAGGATCAGCACTTCCGGCTGTTCCGGCACATTGGGGTAGATCGGGTGGATGTGCAGGTCGCCGAAGTTGGCTGCAAAACGCGCTTGCTGTTGCGGGGTGATCGGCTGATTGCGGAAGAACAGCACCTGATGCTTGAGCAGTGCCTGCTCGATGGCATCGCGCTGCTCCAGCGTCAGCGGCTGGCTGATGTCGATGCCGCTGATTTGTGCGCCGAGGGCGGCGCTTAAAGGGGTGATGTACAGGCTGCTCATGGTGGTTCTCTTCGAATTCGGGGTGTGCCGCGTTTTTTTGTGGGAGCGGGCTTGCTCGCGAATGCGTCGTGTCAGTCAACGCAGATGTTGAATGTAAAACCGCATTCGCGAGCAAGCCCGCTCCCACAGAGGTCAGTGTTCAATGCGCTTGGCCGTGCCAGGGCACCAGTTTGCGTTGCAGGGCGCGCAGGCCCATTTCCAGGGCGAAGGCGATCAGCGCAATCACCAGAATTCCCAGCACCACCACATCGGTGACCAGGAACTGCGCGGCCGACTGCACCATGAAGCCCAGGCCGCTGGTGGCGGCGATCAATTCGGCGGCGACCAGCGTCGACCAGCCCACACCCAGGCCAATGCGCACACCGGTCAGGATGTCCGGCAGTGCACCGGGCAGGATCACATGGCGAATCAGTTGCGCCCGAGTTGCCCCCAGGGACTGGGCCGCGCGCAGTTTGGCCGGGTCCACCGTGCGTACACCGGTGGCTGTGGCGATCGCAATCGGTGCGAAAATCGCCAGGTAGATCAGCAACACTTTCGACAGCTCACCGATGCCGCACCAGATCACGATCAGCGGCAAGTAGGCCAGTGGCGGAATCGGTCGATAGAACTCGATCAGCGGGTCGAGAATGCCGCGTGCAATACGGTTGGCCCCTATCGCGATACCGACCGGCACGGCCGTCAGCACCGCAAAGAACAGGCCCAGGCCGATCCGGCCGAGACTCGCGCCCAGGTGCTGCCACAGGGTGGAATCCATGTAGCCCGAGGTCGCCAGCAACCAGCCCTTTTGCAGCACGGCGGCCGGTGGCGGCAGAAACAGCGGCTCGATCAACCCGGTGGCGGTGACGGCCCACCACAGGGCAAGCAGTGCGACCAGGGTCAGGGCGCTGATCCAGCGGGTGCTCAAGCGACGGCGCAGCGGCGCGACCGACGAGCCGGGTTTGACCGCGACGGCGGGAATCTCATAGCTGCTCATGCGCGCTCCTGCCGCGTGGCGGCGCTGCGTTGGGAGAACACTTTGGCGAGCACGTGCTCGCGGGTTTCGATAAAGCGCGGGTCGGACTTGATCGCGCGAGCTGACTCACCGGCCGCGTAACGCTGAGCGAAATCCAGGTGCAGACGCTCGACGATTTGTCCGGGATTGGGGGCGAGCAGAATCAGGTCCGTGGCAAGAAATACCGCTTCTTCGATGTCGTGGGTGATCAGGAACACCGGTTTGGCGGCGCGCTGCCACACCTGCAACAGCAGCTCCTGCATCTGTTCGCGGGTGAAGGCATCGAGGGCGCCGAACGGTTCGTCCATCAGCAAGACCCGAGGATTGGCGGCCAGGGCGCGAGCCAGGCCGACCCGCTGCTTCTGCCCGCCCGAGAGCTGCCAGATGCGCCGGTGTTCGAAACCGGACAGGTCGACCAGCGCCAGCATCTCCCGGGCGCGGGCCTCACGTTTTTCACGGGACACGCCGGCCAGTTCGAGCCCGAAACCGACGTTGGCCAGTACGTCCTGCCACGGCAGCAAGGCATCGTCCTGGAACACCACGCCCCGTTCGGCGCTCGGGCCTTTGACCGGCACGCCATCGAGGGTGATGCGCCCGGCGCTGGGTTCGACGAAGCCGGCAATCAGGTTCAACAGCGAGGTCTTGCCACTGCCGGAGGGGCCGAGGGCAACCAGCAGTTGCCGGGGCCCCAGGCTCAGGGAAATGTCCGACAGCACCGGTTCCGGGCTGCCGGGGTACTGTGCGCTGATGCGCTCCAGCTGTAGCAAGGCCATCGCGATCTACTCCGATCAGTTGGTGATGAACTTGGCGCTGACGTACGGTGCGTAGTCCGGCAGCACGGCCTCGACCTTGCCTTGCTCCTTGAGGAACACGGCAGTGTCGGTGATGGCTTTGGTGGTCGGTGCACCGAGGCTGCTCACCTGGTCAGCCGCCAGGGGGTAGACGTTGCCTTGCAGCAGCAACGGAATGTCGCTGGCCTTGGCGCCGGAGAGCTTCACCAGCTTGTCGACGTTGCTCTGGTTGGCGAGCCAGGCTTTCGGGTCCTTGCGGTAGTCGGCGTAGGCGTCGAGGGTGACTTTGGCGAAGGCGGTGACGATGTCCGGGTGCTTCTCGGCGAAGTCCTTGCGCACGATCCAGGCATCGAAGGTCGGTGCGCCGAACTTGGCCAGCTCACCGGAGGTGATCAGCACTTTGCCGTTCTCCTTGGCCACGCCAAGGGCCGGGTCCCACACGTAGGTGGCATCGATGTCACCGCGTTTCCAGGCGGCGATGATCGCCGGTGGCGCGAGGTTGAGCACGGTGACTTTCGACGGATCGATGTTCCAGTGTTTCAGTGCGGCCAGCAGGCTGTAATGGCCGGTGGAAACGAACGGCACGGCGATTTTCTTGCCGATCAGGTCCTGCGGTGTCTTGATCCCGGAACCGTCGCGGGCGACCAGGGCTTCGGCGGCGCCGATCTGGGTGGCGATGAGGAAGGTTTCCACCGGGACCTTGCGGGTGATGGCCGCGGTCAAGGGGCTGGAACCCAGGTAGCCGATCTGCACGTCGCCGGAGGCGATGGCGGCGATGATGTCGGCACCGTTATCGAATTTGCGCCAGTTGATGTCGGCTTTGGTGGCCTTTTCATAGGCGCCGTCGGCCTGGGCGACTTTGGCCGGGTCGACGGTGGTCTGGTAGGCGACGGTGACGTCGGCCGCCTGGGCAAACAGACTCGCGGCAGCCAGCGATGCGGCCGCCAGGAGGCGAAGGGGGAAGTGCAGTTTCATGGGGAAGCTCCTTGTCAGGCGACCGAGGATCGGCGTGAAAGGAGACTAAATGATCTAAGAATTAGAAAATAAATAACTTTTTCGAATTAGCTTAGCGTGGAAGGATTTTAGGCGTGACTGCTGCGCGGTCCATCGCGAGCAGGCTCGCGGCCACAGGGATGACACTGAGCCTGTGGGCACGAGCCCGTTCGCGACAAAGGTTTGCAGGTCCTTCGAGGATCAGTTGCTGATCGCCAGGATGCTCGCCTGATACGACCCGACAAATACATCGAAATCGCCGACTTCGTTCTGCTCCAGTTCCACTTGCTCGGCCAGCGACGCCCGCGCGCGCGCTTCAAACGCGGCCTGCGCTTCGTGGCTCAGGGGCTCGCTGCGGAAAAATTCCGCATGGGCCTGGCTCTGGCGCAGGGAGAACTGGCTGAAGCTTTCCTTGTGCTCGGCCATCGCCGCCAGCACCTGGGCCGAAGGTGTCAGGGACGGGTCCCGGACCTTCGCCAGCTGTGCATCCAGCGCTTTGCTGTGGGCATCGCCGCCATGGCTCTGGTCCAGCAACGCCGCCAGGGGGGCAATCTTCTCGAGCAACTCGCTGGCCCACTCCTTGAGGTCGACCGGCTGGCCGTCGCGTTGCAGTTGCAGGCCCGGACGGCGGCCCTCCTTGACCACGCTGAGGAAGTTCGAGGTGGCACCGCTGCATGAACTGTTGGTCAGCAGCGGGCTGTCGTTCAGCGCGCAGTACAGCAGGAAGGCGTCGATGAAGCGCGACTCGGTGAGGTCGATGCCCATCGGCAGGAACGGGTTGATGTCCAGGCAGCGCACTTCGACGTACTGAATGCCACGGGCCATCAGCGCCTGGATCGGCCGCTCGCCGGTGTAGGTCACGCGTTTGGGGCGGATGTTGGAGTAGTACTCGTTTTCGATCTGCAGGATATTGGTGTTGAGCTGAACCCACTCACCGTCCTGATGGGTGCCGATTTCCACATAGGGCGCATAGGGTGTGGCCACCGCCTGGCGCAGGCTGTCGGTGTAGCTCGCGAGGTCGTTGTAGCACGGCGTCAGGCCGGCCTGGGCGCTGCTCTGATAACCCAGGTCACTCATGCGCAGGCTGGTGGCGTACGGCAGGTACAGGGTGTCCGGATCCAGTTGTTCCAACTGGTGCGAGCGGCCGCGCAGGAAACCGGCGTCCAGCGCTGGCGAGGCCCCGAACAGGTACATCAGCAGCCAGCTGTAGCGACGGAAGTTGCGGATCAGGGCGATGTACGACGACGACTGATAGTCGCGATCGGTGCCAACGAAACCCTCGGCCTGCTTGAGCAGCGGCCAGAGTTTTTCCGGCAGGGAAAAGTTGTAGTGGATCCCGGCAATGCACTGCATGGTCTTGCCGTAGCGCAGGGCCAGGCCCTTGCGGTACACATACTTGAGCTGCCCGATGTTGGAGGTGCCGTAATAGGCGATCGGGATATCTTCCTCGGCCGGCAACGGGCACGGCATCGACGGACTCCACAGGTACTCGTTGCCGAGCTTGCTGTAGGCAAAGCGGTGAATGCTGTCCAGGCTCGCCAGCGTGTCGGCCGGGTCAGGCAGGGCCGGAGTGATGAACTCCAGCAGCGACTCGGAGTAGTCGGTGGTGATTTGTTCGTTGGTCAGCGCGGAACCCAATGCTTCCGGGTGCGGCGTTTGCGCCAGGCGACCTTCGCCGGTCACGCGCAGGCATTCACGTTCGATGCCGTGAAGGCACTGTTCGAGCAGAGAGAGGTTAGCGCGCTCGCCGAGCAGAGCCAGGCGGCGGTTGAGAAGTTCGCTCAAGTTGGATTCCTTCACGCGTCAGTCGCCCCAATATGGGGGTGGTCACGACGGTCTACAAGGGTGAAGTTAAAACTGGCGTTTTCGCCTGGTTTTTGTCGCCGGTTGATCAATTTTTGAACAATCGCTGTGGGAGCGAGCCAGCTCGCGATAGCGGTGTGTCAGTCACGTCGTTGCCGTCTGATACTGCGCTATCGCGAGCTGGCTCGCTCCCACAGGAAATTAACTCAAATCGATGAACTCTAGCTACAGGACAGCGAACGTGCCTTGTGCTTTTGCGACGAGCTTGTCGCCCTGCATCACGTCCGCTTCGACCACCAGCGTGCGTCGGCCCGGATGGATCACCCGCGCCGTGCACATCACTTCACCGTCGGACACGGCGCGAATGTAGTTGATCTTGCATTCGATGGTCGCGCTCTGCTGGTCGAAGCCGTGGGTGCTGGAGCAGGCCAGCCCCATGGCAATGTCCACCAGGCTGAACAGGGCCCCGCCGTGCAGCTTGCCGCCCCGATTGCGCAAGGGCGGTTCAAGGGCCAGGGCGACCTGCGCCACCCCGGTTTCCAGGCTGTGCACGCGGCAGCCCAGGTGCTTGAAAAACGCGCTTTCGGTCAGCCCGGCCGGGATGTCCATCAGCGTTTCTTCAACTGCTTGGCGTTGGCGAACAGCGACGCCATGGCGTTGTTGGTCGGGGCCGCCGCCGTGGTTTCCTTGCGCGGGGCGTTGTTCTGTCGCGGTGCCGATCCCGGGCGCGCGCCACGGGCGCCGTCGATCTTCTCGCCCGGGGTGTCGCCCATGCGCATCGACAGACCCACGCGTTTGCGCGGAATGTCGACTTCCATCACCTTCACTTTCACCACGTCACCGGCTTTCACCGCTTCTCGCGGGTCCTTGATGAACTTCTCCGACAGCGCAGAAATGTGCACCAGACCGTCCTGATGCACGCCGATGTCGACGAAGGCGCCGAAGGCGGTCACGTTGGTGACCACACCTTCGAGGATCATCCCCGGTTGCAGGTCCTTGAGGTCTTCGACGCCTTCCTGGAACTCGGCGGTCTTGAACTCGGGGCGCGGGTCGCGTCCGGGTTTTTCCAGCTCCTGCAGAATGTCGGTGACCGTCGGCAGGCCGAAGGTTTCGTCGGTGTACTTCTTCGGATCGAGGCGCTTGAGGAACGCAGCGTCACCGATCAGCGAACGGATGTCGCGGTCGGTTTCAGCGGCGATGCGTTGCACCAGCGGGTAGGCCTCCGGGTGCACCGCCGACGAATCCAGCGGGTTGTCGCCGTTCATCACGCGCAGGAAACCGGCGGCCTGTTCGAAGGTTTTTTCGCCCAGGCGCGCGACTTTCTTCAACGCTGCACGGGTTTTGAACGCGCCGTGCTCGTCACGGTGGCTGACAATGTTCTGCGCCAGGGTCGCATTGAGGCCGGAGATGCGCGCCAGCAGCGCGACCGAAGCGGTGTTCACGTCCACGCCCACGGCGTTCACGCAGTCTTCGACCACCGCGTCCAGGCCGCGCGCCAGTTTCAACTGCGACACGTCATGCTGGTATTGGCCGACACCGATGGATTTCGGATCGATTTTCACCAGTTCGGCCAGCGGGTCCTGCAAGCGACGGGCGATCGACACCGCGCCACGGATGGACACGTCCAGGTCCGGGAATTCCTTGGCGGCCAGTTCCGATGCCGAGTACACCGATGCACCGGCCTCGGACACCATGACCTTGGTCATCTTCATGGCCGGGTATTTCTTGATCAGCTCGATCGCCAGTTTGTCGGTTTCGCGGCTGGCGGTGCCGTTGCCGATGGCGATCAGGTCCACCGAGTGCTTGGCGCACAGGGCGGCGAGGATGGCCAGGGTCTGGTCCCACTTGTTGTGCGGCACGTGCGGATAGACCGTGGCGTGATCCAGCAACTTGCCGGTGGCATCGACCACGGCGACCTTGCACCCGGTGCGCAGGCCCGGGTCGAGGCCCAAGGTCGCGCGCGGGCCGGCCGGCGCCGACAGCAGCAAGTCGTGCAGGTTGTGGGCGAACACGTTGATCGCTTCGGTTTCCGCGCCATCGCGCAGCTCGCCCAGCAGGTCGGTTTCGAGGTGCGTGTAGAGCTTGACCTTCCAGGTCCAGCGCACCACTTCGCCCAGCCATTTGTCGGCCGGGCGGTTCTGGTTCTGGATGCCGACGTGCTGGGCGATCATGCCCTCGCACGGGTGCAGGGTGCCAGGCAACTCGTCGCCGACTTTCAGCGCGGAGCTGAGAATGCCTTCGTTGCGGCCACGGAAAATCGCCAGGGCACGGTGCGACGGCATGCTCTTGAGCGGCTCGTCGTGTTCGAAGTAGTCGCGGAACTTGGCGCCTTCCTCTTCCTTGCCGGCAATCACGCGGGCGCTGAGGATGGCTTCCTGCTTGAGGTAGCTGCGCAGCTTTTCCAGCAGGCCGGCGTCTTCGGCGAAGCGCTCCATGAGGATGTACTTGGCGCCCTCGAGGGCGGCCTTCACATCGGCCACGCCTTTTTCGGCGTCGATGAAACGCGCGGCTTCGGTGTCCGGGCTCAGGGTCGGGTCGTTGAACAGGCCGTCGGCCAGCTCGCCGAGGCCGGCTTCCAGGGCGATCTGGCCCTTGGTGCGGCGCTTCTGCTTGTACGGCAGGTACAAGTCTTCGAGGCGGGT
>Ga0247742_10002388_pt1 | contig 12309 bp, 11 predicted proteins | sample UWRJL208509C2_FD_180944 | JGI IMG/M metagenome (GOLD analysis project Ga0247742, IMG submission 180944) | Plant litter microbial communities from Arlington Agricultural Research Station in Wisconsin, United States - UWRJ-L208-509C-2 | ecosystem: Environmental > Terrestrial > Plant litter >... | reverse complement strand
AATACCTCCAGGTATTTTATATATTGTTAAAAAGCAGAATAGGAATCATGAAGTATTGATCCTGGCTGGTTATATAACCGGAAGTGAAGTGTTGCTAAGGGCTACAGGTGGAGTTCCTATTTATGAATTTGCCAAATATGCGATTATAATCCTGATGTTTTATGGGATGTTTTATAGTGGCTTTTCCAGAAATGCTGTTCCTTATTGGGTATATTTATTGCTTCTGATCCCAAGTATTGTAATATCGACACAGGTGCTTAATACGTCAACAGTCGATAGGAAAATCATTTCATTTACTATTTCAGGACCAATTTGTCTGGGTATTTGCGCGTTGTATACTTATTATCGTAAAATATCTATGGAACAGCTAAATAAGGTGCTGACAGCAATAGCGTTACCTATTCTTAGCTTTACAACATACATGATTCTATACACTCCCAGTATCAGGGATGTTGTAACCGGAACAGATTCCAATTTTAGTACATCGGGAGGGTTTGGTCCTAATCAGGTTTCTACTGTACTGGGGCTCGGGATTTTTATATTTTTTACGAAAGCGATATTGGATTCCAAAACCAAACTGAGTATGATCGTCAACCTTATTATAACATGTGTGATAAGTTTTAGGGCCATAGTAACCTTTTCAAGGGGAGGGGTATTTACCAGCCTGCTGATGGTTATTTGCTTTTTTTTGGTTGTATATTATTATTCTGAATACCGCTCACGTGTTAAATTAAACTATACCCTTATTTTTTCAGTTATTGCGGGTATTTCAATATGGACTTATAGTTCCATACAGACCGGTGGGCTAATTGAAAAGCGATATGCAAATGAAGATGCAAGAGGCAAAGAAAAGGAAAGTAAATTATCGGGTAGGGAAGAACTGATGACTACCGAAATGGAAAATTTTTATAAGAACCCCGTATTTGGAGTAGGTGTAGGTAAGGCCATGGAAATACGGAGAGAGGAAACAGGAATAGTAGCTAATTCCCATAACGAAATTACAAGACTATTGGCAGAACACGGTTCGCTGGGTATTGCAATGTTGCTCATATTATTTGTCACTCCGCTGATACTATACCTCGATAACAAACAAAATCTGTTTATGTTATCCTTTTTGATATTTTGGCTCCTCACAATTAATCACGCTGCTATGCGTATCGCAGCTCCTGCATTTGTATATTCATTATCTCTGTTAAAAGTGTATATTAAGGAACCGGCTAAAATTCCTAAAGAAGTATAAATTTGACGTTATTTTTGAAATTTTAAGTATTTGGTTTATTATAATCATAGTTTAAAATCGCGATCTGTAAGTCAAATACTGTAAATCGTAATTCATGCTTGATTTTTTACTTTTAAACAGCAATCACAGCCCAGATACATTTAAAATTGCTAAATTGCCACTTATTAATTGTAAGTTATCACTTCAATGTCTTCTCAGAAAAAAATACATTTTGAAATCTCCGAGAGAAAAATCCTTCTCCGTGTGTTTGATGTAGTTTTTGTAATTGTTTCGCTACATTTTGTCAACTATTTTTTTAATTTTTATTACCTGGATATATCAGTTGATAATTTTTATTGGACTATAGTGCTCGGACTTTATATCAATATCTTGGGTACTGTTTTTGAAATGTATAACCTTCAGGTCGCAAGTAATCAGTTTCAGATAATCAGAAGTATAGTTCTTACGGCTACTACAACGGCTCTGTTCTATTTGTTAACACCTATTTTTACACCTCTTTTACCTTTAAACAGGATCCAGATCCTATACTTTTTTCTTGCAATATTCGTTGGGCTTCTTTTGTGGCGAATGTTCTATCAGGCTTTTCTCGCTTCACATCGCTTTGAGAAAAAAGCAATACTAATCTGCGATCACGAGCAGATAAAGGAACTGGTAGCTGGGTTGGAAAGTATGGATCCACATTATAGAATAGTAGCTTATCTTAATTCTGATGCTTATGAAAGTGAAGAGTTTACTTATAATGGTGTACAGCATATCCGTATTGAAGAATTAAATAAGTTTATTGGAGCCAACTCTGTGTCAGAAATTGTAATTGCTTCCCAAAAGACAGAAGGTATCACTGTTCCACTTTATAATGAACTGTTACATCTGCTTGAAAGTGGTTTTACGATCAGGGAGTATTCTCAGTTATACGAACTAATGACACATCGTATCCCGATACAGCATTTAGGAAAAGATTTCTATAAATATTTCCCGTTTAGCCGAAGTAACCAGAATAAGTTGTATCTATGGATCGTTAAGATATTAGAGACGCTATTGTCACTAGTAGGACTGTCTATCGGATTAATAATATTGCCTTTTATAATAGTAGGGAATTTTTTAGGAAACAAAGGCCAGTTATTCTATAAGCAGACACGTATAGGGAAAAATGGAAATCCGTTCGAAATATATAAATTCAGGACTATGGTCAAGAATGCCGAAAATAACGGTGCCGTTTTTGCATCATCCAATGATGCAAGGGTTACTCCGTTTGGGAAATTGTTACGCAAAAGCAGAATTGACGAAATACCACAATTTATTAATATATTAAAAGGAGATATGGGATTGATTGGTCCAAGGCCAGAGCGTCCGTTTTTTGTAAACGAACTGGCTGCTATTATGCCCTTTTATGAGACACGTCATATTATAAAACCAGGCTTGACAGGGTGGGCACAGGTTAATTATGCATATGGTGAAACAATGGACCACAGTCTTATTAAGCTGCAATATGATTTATATTATATCAAACACAGAAGTGTCTTCCTTGACATCAATATTCTTGTAAAAACGTTCAGTGCCGTCTTGTTCTATAGAGGGCAATAGTTTTAAACCAATACTTTTCTATATTTTAATAGTATCCTTGCCAATAAAATTATAGTAGTCAGGATTATCGGCAGAAACATAAGGAAGTGAACTTTTGGAAGCATGATTATGACATAAACACCTAATATGCCAAGACAAAGATAAGCAGTTTTAAGTGCCGGTTTTAGCTTGCCACGCAATGCAAAATAAACCAATACAAAATATAGCGGATTAAATAGCAATATATTGTAATTAAGGTGTAGTTCTTCGTGAAGGGAATAGAATCCTATTATAAGCAAAAATACCCCAAGAGCAGCCATAACAATGAACCAGGTAAGGTAAATGCTCCTTTTGTTAATTCCTACAACTACAATCAAAACCAGTATATAAGTATACCAATTGTTCCATAAAGAGAATGGAGTAGGCTTTTCCTTTTTTGGGTTGACTATTTTTGTTGCATTAGTTAGCGGTTTACCGTTATTTGTAGAACTACTAATGCTTTCCATAAACTGTAATGGCAGGTATATCTTATAAAAATCCTTATCCGTTTTGGCACCAAACATAATATTAATACCTAGATTTTCATAAAAATGATCACTCAGGTAACCGTATAAAATCCGCCTGTTACTTTTGTCCGAGTCTTTGATTTTTAAATTTAACTGTCCGTTAATATTCGCATTCACGCGGTCGACAACCATAGTAGTACAGTTCCTGTCAATGAATTTATAAGTATAATATCGATCTTGGGAGGATAAGACCTGAGCAAGTTCGTTAAAAATATTTTGCTTTTGTAATGTTGTCAGATTTAATTCCTGTTCATATACACCACGCTGTTCGTAAATATAATCAGAATAGAAGTCTTCAAAACTGCTGGTGCTTACAAAGTATTGCAAATCACCTTTGATGAATTTAAGGTAGAAATTAGGAGTACTGAAATCAAACATACCATAGTTAAATACCACATCTATACTATTGGCCGGATCGTTAATACGTATAGCTGTATGTCCAAATAAAGAGTAGAGCTCGTTACCGGTATCACAGGTAAGAACACTGATCTGTGCATTTTCTGATAACTGTTTCTGTGCATAAATGCCAGAAAAAGGGTTAAATAATGCGATTAAGAATAAAAGACATAAAATTTTAATTCGAGACATATTTGCTATTTCAAAAAGTTATCGACTGAAAATACCTAAATCAACTTTTACAGAAAAGATATTCGAATACAATGCAGCACTCTGATCTCCAAGGTCCGTAAGGGCATAATCAATCTGTATACCTCTGTATTTAAAACCTACTCCAATATTAGGCTGGAATCCTACTTTTTTAGTTCCGTCAATTTGCTCTATATTTTGGAAATTACCAACCCCGGCACGTAGAAAGACCAAATCAGTATAACCATATTCAAATCCCAAAGCCGGGTCAATACTTAATCCTTCAGTAGATACAAGATCATTTGTTCGTTCAAATCGCATATTTAGGTTTCCGGAAGCCAGAAGGCTGGTATCATTGTGGAATTCAAATTTCTTTGACATACCTAATTGTACTTTTGGTAAGGTAATCTCTGTACTTTCAGGTAACTCCTGATTCTCTCCAGGAATCGCATTGGCAATTTTGGCATATTCTTCCTCGTCAATAGCCCAGACATTATAAGTTGTAGTAATATCGCGAACCATTAACCCGAACTTCCAATCATTACGCTCAAATTGCAATCCGAAATCAAAACCAAATCCCCAGGAATTTGCAAATTTCCCTATAATCCTACGGATTACTTTAGCATTGACACCATATTGAAACCCTGGTACAGGAAGCTTTCGGGCATAAGAGAACGTAAAACCATAATCAGCAGTCGAAAATAAGCTGATCCTGTTATAGTCTATATTTCCACTTCCATCGATAAGTTCAGTAGTGTTAAGGATATCATCAACACCAAAACGAATTAGCGATATTCCCCAGGCACTTCTGTCATCAATGGGCTTGGCATAAGCGATATAATCATATTGGGCAATATTGGCGAAGTAGCTCGCGTGCATCAGGGAAATCTGGTGTTCTTCCAGGTTGACAAGTCCGGCCGGATTCCAATAGCCTGAATTAACGTCTGCGGTATTAGCTACAACAGCATTTGACATTCCCAAAGCCGCAGCGTCTACACCAATATTCATAAATTCATTGGAATATTTCCTGACCGCCTGGCTATAACCAAATGAACATATAAATAAAAAGACAGCTAAAAGGATTTTTTTCAAAGCAAATTGTTTTTACAAACCGAAGTTTGTCAGATTTTTTAACAAAAATATAAAAATTTTACGGAGCTAGCCTGTAGCACCGGTTAAAATAAATGCACAAGCTGTGAAAATCCGTTGAAAACTCTATTAAAAAACGCACTTGCCTTTAACTTATTGTGCTAAATTTGTTTTTCAAAAAAATATAAGATGAATATCAAAGCTCATATCCCAAATACCATTACATTGTTAAACCTTTTTTGTGGCTGTATAGCCATAGTCTTTGCGTTTAACCGTGATTTTGAAATGGCCTTCCTTTTCGTGTGCGTCGGTATATTCTTAGACTTTTTTGATGGTTTTTTTGCCCGACTTTTCAAAGTATCAAGCCCATTAGGATTACAATTAGACTCATTGGCAGATATGGTAACCAGTGGGGTCGTTCCAGGAACCGTGATGTTTTTTATGATGCAGAATAGCTCAGGGATGTCAGCAACAAGCTATTTCCCTTACTTAGGATTCATAATAACATTGGCTTCCTGCTACCGCTTGGCAAATTTCAATATAGATACCCGTCAGACCGATTCATTTATAGGACTGCCTACGCCGGCAAATGCCTTGTTTATTATAAGCCTGCAATTAGTAAAAGTGTCAAATCTGGTTACTGTAGAGATATTAACAAATCAATGGGTGTTATTAATAATTACCTTATTTAGTGCCTATATATTAAACGCTGAAATACCTTTGTTTTCACTTAAGATCAAGAAGTTTAGTCTTAAAGGAAATCTGTTACAAATTGTATTTTTGCTTTTTGCCGTGCTTTTACTTCTTTTGTTCCAATATATGGGTATACCATTAGTTATAATTACTTATATATTGATGTCGGTGATTTATAATAAATTTCAGAAAAAGTAAGTTGCTACAGGCATGAGAAAAAATGTTTCGAGAAGACCTGCTTCAAGGCGCAGACTTAAAAAGAAATCTTTTTTCTCAGGTAAATTGCGTGCTTTCAGTACCACTGTTTTAGTAATCGGGTTACTGTTGGTTACAGCCTATCACTATCGTAATGGACTCGCCTATTATCTCAGCTTTAAAACAGACAAGATTCTTAAAAAGGATATTGAAGCAAAACGTATTGCTGATATCAGAAATCATCAGGTACTTATAAAACATGCCGGAAAAATGGTAGGTATAGATGTGTCTGAATATCAGGGGATCATTGACTGGACTAAGATAGATAATATTGAAGGCTCATTTCCTATAGAGTTTGTATTCATCCGTGCAACTGCTGGAAATGACAGGCCGGATAACTATTTTAAACAGAATTGGTCAAATGCCAAAAAGAATAACATTATAAGGGGTGCCTATCACTATTATCGTCCTAATGAGAACTCTCTTGAACAGGCAGCATTATTCATTAAAACTGTAAAACTTAAAAGGGGAGATCTTCCACCGGTACTTGACATCGAGAGGCTTCCAAAAAATCAATCACTCGATAGCCTCAAAGTAGGGCTAAAACGATGGCTCAATAAAGTAGAGGTTTACTACGGAGTAAAGCCAATAATCTACACAGGCGAAAAATATTATACTGATTTCCTGCATGATGAATTCAGTGACTATCCTTTCTGGATTGCAAATTATAATTTCTTCGTGGAGAATATTAAAGACGACTGGCTGTTTTGGCAATTTACGGAAAAAGCGACTATCAAAGGTGTTAAAGGAACTGTGGATGTCAATATTTTCAATGGAACAGTTAAGGAAATGCGCTATCTTACTCTTGGGAATTAAAATCCAGTTTCTTCTTTCTTAACTCAAAATTCTGTCCTAAATAAACTCTTCTTACCATTTCATCCTGGACTAATTCTTCAGGAATTCCTGCTTTTAAAATTCCTCCTTCAAACATAAGGTATGTCTTGTCAGTAATTGCCAGTGTTTCCTGTACGTTATGGTCGGTAATTAAGATGCCGATGTTTTTGTTCTTTAATTGTGCTACGATTCGTTGTATGTCTTCTACAGCGACCGGATCCACCCCGGCAAAGGGTTCGTCAAGTAATATAAACTTAGGGTCAGTTGCAAGTGCACGGGCAATCTCTGTTCGTCGTCTTTCTCCACCAGAGAGTAAATCCCCTCGGTTAGTACGGATATGCTCCAGACTAAATTCGTCAATCAGTGATTCCATTTTCGCTACCTGCTCTTCTTTAGATAATTTCGTTAGTTGCAATACACTCAATATATTGTCTTCTATACTCAGTTTCCTAAATACCGATGCTTCCTGTGCCAGATAACCAATACCATGTTGTGCTCTTTTGTACATCGGATAATCCGTAATATCCGTTTTGTCAAGATAAATATGCCCGCTGTTTGGTTTTACCAATCCTACGATCATATAAAAAGAAGTGGTTTTCCCGGCTCCGTTAGGACCGAGCAATCCAACGATTTCTCCCTGGTTTACTTCTACAGAAATACCTTTTACAACACTTCTTCCTTTGTACGTCTTGATTAAATTATCGGCTCTTAAGATCATTTCCTGAGTTTCTGGTTACGGTTTGGCTGCAAATAAACGAATTATCAAAACAACAAATCTGCAATTTAACAATTATTTGTTTTCTTCCAGGGCTTCCCAGAATTCATAGGCTCTTCTCAAATGGGGGATTACAATGGTTCCGCCTACTAAAGTAGCTATACCCATCGCTTCCATCATTTCTTCTTTGCTAATGCCTTCTTTGTAACTGGTTTCAAGATGATACTTTATACAGTCGTCACAGCGCAGCACTGTAGAAGCAACAAGTCCCAGTAATTCCTTAGTCTTTACATCAAGGGCACCGGGAGCATAGGCATTCGTGTCCAGATTGAAAATCCTTTTTACTATTTTATTATTATCTGCTAATAACTTTTCGTTCATTTTCGAACGGTAGTCGTTGAATTCGTTAACTAAGTTGCTCATTTTTCTTTCTGTTTTTATCGATTCTTGCTGCAATTAATATACTCACTTCATAAAGTAACAATATAGGAATGGATACAATTACCTGGCTGGGGATATCCGGAGGTGTAACTATCGCCGCAATGATCAATATAATTACGATTGCAAACCTGCGGTATTTTCTTAAAAATTCGGCTGTAACCAGCCCCATTTTGGCAAGAAAATAGATAATTATAGGTAATTCAAATACCAGTCCTGAAGCTATTAGAGAAGTTTTTACCATAGAGATATAAGAATCAACACTAAACTGGTTTTTGATGGTCTCACTTACAATAAATGTTCCAAAGAAATTTACAGACAAAGGGATGATGATATAATAACCAAACAGGACACCAAGGAAAAATAATAGGGAAGATACAATGATAAAAGCTCTTGCATTTTTTCTTTCTTTCTCATATAGTGCCGGACGTATGAATTTCCATACTTCCCATAAGATATAGGGAAAACCAAGAATGAAACCGGCAGAAATACAAGTCCAGATAAACATGGAAAATTGCCCGCCCACCTCGGTATTCATAATGATAAATGAAAATTTAGTCACACAGGCAGTAGAGTCTTCCAGCTGAAAATACTGTGCCAGTTGGCAATACCACTGGTAGGTGATAAAGTTAGGGTCTTTGGCGCCAAAAATGATCTGGTCAAAAATAAAATCTATAAAAAAGTAAGAAACAGTTGAAAGTATTAATATCACTATCGTACTTCTTATCAACATCCATCTTAAAGCTTCCAGGTGGTCCAAAAAGGACATTTCATCCGGTGAATTTTTTTTTGCCATTATACTATTCCTTCTTTTAAAATGTCGTGTAAATGGATAATCCCTTTATATTCATCTTGGTCGCAAACTACGAGTTGTGTAATTGAAAAATCTTCAAGTATATTAAGCGCATCTGCCACCATATCCGAGGATTGCACCGTTTTTGGATTTTTGGTCATAATATCTTTTGCAGTCAATCCGGCAATGGAATCGGTATCGTTCAGCATTCTTCGGATATCACCATCGGTAATGATACCGATTACTTTATTGTTATCGATTACCGCCGTAACACCCAGCCGTTTTTCTGAGATTTCGAAAATAACTTTTTTTACAGGAGTGTCAGGAGTAACCATAGGTTTCTGTGTATGCTCAAGCATATCTTTGACGCGAAATAACAACTTTTTGCCTAATGCACCTCCTGGATGATATTTGGCGAAGTCTTCAGCCTTGAAACCTCGCAGTTCCATAAGGCATACCGCGATAGCATCACCCATTACCAACTGTGCAGTGGTGCTGTTCGTAGGAGCAAGATTTAAGGGGCAGGCTTCTGTAGCAACAGTAGTGTCAAGAACATAATCAGAGCCTTTTGCCAGAAATGAAGTGATATTACCCGTCATTCCGATCAAAGTGTTTCCGAAACGTTTCAATATAGGCACGAGTACTTTTATTTCAGGGCTGTTACCGCTTTTTGAAATACAGATTACAACATCTCCCGGTTGTACCATTCCAAGGTCGCCATGTATAGCCTCCGAAGCATGAAGAAACATAGAAGGAGTTCCTGTAGAGTTCATAGTAGCGACAATCTTTTGTGCTATAATGGCGCTTTTCCCGATACCTGTAACGATGAGCCTTCCTTTGGAATTGTAGATCAGTTCGGTTGCGTTTGCAAAATCTTCCGTAAGCAAGCCTGAGAGGTTTGCAATAGCTTCACTTTCAGTAAGAATTGTGTTCCGGGCGATAGTAAGTATATCTTCTTTTGTTGTCAAAACAGAAATTGTATAAAGTTTGTATGTATAAAAGAAAGTTGTATCTTTATGTTTTGCAAATTTATGTAAAATACCATTAAGTAAATAATGAATTCAGACGAAATCGATATCCATAAAGAATTAAAAAAGTATTTTGGGTTCAACCAATTTAAAGGATTACAGGAACGTGTAATTCGAAGTATCATAACAGGTAATAATACATTTGTTATTATGCCAACCGGCGGAGGTAAATCACTTTGTTACCAGTTACCCGCATTAATTCAGGATGGAACAGCTATCGTTGTTTCGCCGCTTATAGCACTGATGAAAAATCAGGTAGATGCCATAAGAAGTCTTTCTTCCGAAAGTGGTATAGCACACGTTTTGAATTCCTCTCTAACAAAAACAGAAGTAACACAGGTCAAAAAGGATATTACCTCCGGACTGACGAAACTTCTGTATGTTGCCCCTGAATCACTTACTAAAGAAGAGTATGTTGCTTTCCTGAAGAATGTACCATTATCTTTTGTCGCTATTGATGAAGCGCATTGTATTTCAGAATGGGGACATGATTTTCGCCCGGAATACCGTAACCTGCGTCACATCATTAAACAATTAGGGGATGTGCCTATCATAGGTTTGACCGCAACAGCAACTCCAAAAGTACAGGAAGATATTCTTAAAAATCTTGATATGCCAAATGCAAATGCATTCAAGGCATCGTTCAATCGCCCGAACCTGTATTACGAAGTACGTACAAAAACTAAAACGTAGAATCGGATATTATCCGGTTCATCAAACAACATAAAGGTAAATCAGGTATTATATATTGCCTGAGCCGAAAAAAAGTAGAAGCCATAGCACAGGTTTTGCAGGTAAATGGAATCAGTGCGGTTCCCTATCATGCAGGGCTTGATGCAAAAACGCGAGCCAAACACCAGGATATGTTCCTGATGGAAGATGTTGAGGTAGTAGTGGCAACAATAGCCTTTGGTATGGGAATCGATAAGCCGGATGTGCGTTTCGTAATTCACCATGATATCCCAAAATCTCTCGAAAGTTATTATCAGGAAACAGGTAGGGCTGGCCGTGATGGGGGTGAAGGTCACTGTCTCGCATACTATTCTTATAAAGATGTAGAAAAGTTGGAGAAATTTATGTCGGGTAAGCCAGTAGCCGAACAGGAAATTGGTTTTGCATTATTACAGGAAGTTGTAGCATATGCCGAGACTTCGATTTCAAGAAGGAAATTCCTGCTACATTATTTTGGCGAGGAATTTGACGGTGAAAATGGAGATGGTGCGGATATGGATGATAATGTCCGTAATCCAAAGTCAAAAATAGAAGCGAAAGATCAGGTAGTGAAACTGCTCAAAGTAGTACGCGATACCAAACATTTATATAAATCGAAAGAAATTATATTCACACTTATCGGTAAAGTGAACGCCGTAATAAAAGCACACCGTACAGATGCACAGAATTTCTTTGGTACAGGAGCTACTTTCGAAGAAAGATACTGGATGGCGTTAATTCGTCAGGTTTTGGTAGATGGGCTATTGTCCAAAGATATTGAAACTTACGGGATCCTAAAGATTACCGATAAAGGTATGGATTTTATTGATAATCCATCTTCTTTTATGATGTCAGAAGATCATGAGTACAATGAAACGGAAGATGAGGCAATAGTAACAGCTGCAAAATCAACAGGTACCGCAGATGAAGTATTGATGGGGATGCTACGGGATCTTCGCAAGAAAGTCGCAAAAAAACTAAGTGTACCACCATTTGTGGTATTTCAGGATCCTTCACTGGAGGATATGGCGCTCAAATATCCTGTTTCTCTTGATGAACTTAGCAATGTCCACGGAGTGGGTGAAGGTAAGGCTAAAAAATACGGAACAGAGTTTATCAACCTGATCCAAAAATATGTGGATGATAATGACATCATCCGGCCGGATGATCTGGTGGTAAAGTCCACAGGTGCAAATTCAGCCAACAAATTATATATCATACAAAATATCGACAGGAAATTGTCGCTTACCGATATCGCATCTGCAAAAGGTCTTAGCATGGATGCATTATTAAAAGAAATGGAACAGATCGTATATTCAGGTACCAAACTGAATATCAAATACTGGATTGACGAACTCCTTGATGATGATCAGCAGGAAGAAATCTATGATTATTTTATGGACTCCGAAAGCGATAATATCGAAAACGCCTTAAAGGAATTTGATGGAGATTACGATATAGACGAACTGAGAATGATGAGAATCAAGTTTATCAGTGAAGTAGCAAATTAAAAGAGTGTTCAGTGTTTGGTAAGCTGTATTCAATGTCTACTGCCTACTGAACACTGTCTCCTGTAACTAAATGCCTTCTTCATAAACCTCTCCTCTATGTGGTTTCAAAGCATCCCGTACAATAATCATATGTTCTTCCTTAACAACCATGAAAGCAATGGCCTGCATGTCGCCGAAAGCTTCAAATCCAGTAATGTTTAAAGGTAACTTCTCCACAGTTATATATTCTTTAAGATGGATTTCATGATGTTCAGCAGTTTTAGCTGCGGCAGGACCTCGGAAATCCCAAAT
>Ga0247742_10002385_pt1 | contig 12323 bp, 9 predicted proteins | sample UWRJL208509C2_FD_180944 | JGI IMG/M metagenome (GOLD analysis project Ga0247742, IMG submission 180944) | Plant litter microbial communities from Arlington Agricultural Research Station in Wisconsin, United States - UWRJ-L208-509C-2 | ecosystem: Environmental > Terrestrial > Plant litter >... | reverse complement strand
TCGGGACCGAATACAACGGGCAGCGGGCGGTGGTCGTCCGCAACGACAGGCGCGAGCGCCGGTCTCGCTTTCCTGGTGCCGAACTTGTCTCTCACCGCCCACACCACGCCTTGCGGCATCTTGATGATCACGAGAATGATCGCAATGCCGAAAATAACGCCTTGCGTGCCGGGCACGCGTGCACCGAGTTGCGCATGGAGAAGTTCACCGAGCGGAATCAGGATGAGCGCCCCGACGACCGGTCCCCACACCGTTCCGACACCACCGAACATGGTGACAATCAAGGCCTGGGCGGACGTCGCCATGCCGAAGGCCGATTCCGGCGTTACGACCAGCATGACTCCCGCGTAAAGCCCGCCTGCGATTCCGGCGAGCGCCCCACTGACCGCGATCGCCCTGAGTTTCCACCTCAGACTGCTGATGCCTGCAGCTTCGGCTGCGAGTTCATTCTGCTTGATAGCCAGCAGCGACACGCCAAAGCGCGAGCGCTCGATCCTGACTGAAACGACAAGTGCAACAAGCATCGCCGCCAGTGTCACGAGCGCGTACCAGCGCTGATCGGCGAACTGCATGAATGCCACTGCATTTTCGCGCTTCATCGGAAGCGATACTTCCTGCGAGCCGGCCCATTCGAAGACGTGGAGCATCGCCAGTGGATATGCCAGCATCGCGAGAGCGAAATAATGCCCGCGAAGGCGGAATGTGATGGCGCCGATCAGCAAGCCGGCCACGCTCCCGACGGCCCCGCCCAGTGGAATGCCGAGCCACGGCGATATGTCAGCATGCACGAACAGCAGCGCTGTGGTGAAGGCGCCCAAGCCGAAGAACGCTGCGTGTCCGAAGGAGATGAGGCCCGAATATCCGGACAGCACGTTCCAGGACAGGCCCATGATGGCCCATATCGGCACCATCGTCAGCGTCAGCTGATAGTAAGTATTCGATGTGAACAACACCAGCAGGAGATACACAGCGCCGAGGGCGGCGATGGCGATGTAGGTGGTGCGTGTTTTTCCGACAAACATGTTCGTTATGCCCGATCCACGTTGCGGCCGAACAGGCCCTGCGGCCTCAGCAGCAGGATCGTTAGGAACACGACAAAGACAGTCGTTCCCTGGAGCTGTAGCGGTAGAACCAGGGAGGACATCTGCTGCACCACACCGATGATCACGCCGCCGAAAAACGAGCCCAGCACCGAGCCGAGCCCGCCGAGGACGACGCCGGCATACATGATGATGATGAAGTCCAGGCCCACATAAGGCTGAAACGGATAGAAGGTGGCGACCACGACGCCGGCCAGCGCCGTGAGTCCGAATCCCAGGCCGAAGGTCATGCGGTGCGAGCGGGCGACGTCGATCCCCATATAGGTCGCCGCCAGCGCGTTGTCGGCGGCGGCGCGCAGCCTGCGGCCGAAGTCGGTGGCGTGCAGTAGCAGATAAAGACCAGCCGTTGCCATCAAAGCGACCACGCCGGCGAGCACCCTGCCTTTGTTAAGAAACAGCAGCACGTCGCCTTGGCCGAACGGATCGAGCGTCCACGCCTGCGACGACAACGGCGTGTTGAGTGACACGGGCGTCGAGCCGAACACGATCAAGGCCCCGTTGGCGAGCAGAAGGGAAATGCCGAGGGTCATGATCAGTTGGGCCTGATGCGTCTCGCCTTCGGACAGGTTCTGACCCGTACCGATGCGTCCCAGCAGCCCCCAATGCAACATCGACCCGATCACGAAGAACACCGGAATGGTCATCACGACCACCAGCAACACGGCGGGCACGGGACCGATGGTGGCGCCGAAGCCGAAGATCGTCACCACCGACATGACAAAATACATGCCCAGCATGAGGAAGTCGCCCTGGGCAAAGTTGATCAGGCGCATGACGCCAAAGATCATGCCGAGCGCGACGCACATCAGGCCGTAGGTAAAGCCGACCAGCAGGCCGGCTACCATCGATTGCAGCAGGGTCTCTATACTTGGAAGCATATCCATTGTGATCCCTTTGGGGCCGACCCGTGGTCAGCCCGGTCGCGTGCCCGAATGTCGCAAGTCGCGCCGGCCGCCAGGCAGTCTCGAAGTCGAGCCCTGCATCCACGGTGGTGACCGGGGATGCAGGCATTGCATTCGGATGCTCGCTCGCAGACCGCGAGCGTTTACTTCTTTGGCCAGAGCGGCTGCTGCAGTGCCGCGTTCGCCGGCCAGATCAGGTATGGCAAAGATCCCTGCCACTGCACCAGGCCAACGGCGCCGTCGAGGCGACGACCGCTGTCATCGAAGGCCAGCCGCTGGCCAAGATAGAACCGCGATGCGCCGTCGCGCTTGTCGGTCGCCCGCAATGCCTTCATGACCGCATCGTGATCCGCCGAGCCGGCGCTCTCGATCGTTTCCTTGATCAGCCAGATGTCGCCATAGGTGCTGATCGTGTCCTGCCCGATCCAGGGCTCGCCGCTGCGCTTGGTGAGATCCGCAAGGATCGCCTCCTGCGACTTGGAGGTCCAGTTCGGTGCAACGATGATGAGTCCCTCCAGCAAGTCGCCGCCGACTGCAGCGAGCATTTCCGGGCTGGCAAACTGCACGCCAACGGAAACCACCGGGAGCCGCCCTCTCGACAGGCCAAACTCGCCCATCTTCGTCAGCACCTGTCGGGCATCCGGAAAGCTTGTCGAATAGAACAGCATGAAATCAGGCTTGGCCGAGCGAAGCTTCTGAACCAGCGTGGTCGCATCGCTCAGGGGTGGCGTGAAGATCTCGTCCACCACGACTTTCACGCCAAGCTTCTCGAAGCCGCCTTCACGAAGCGGCTTGACGAATGCCTGGGAGGCCGCGGTGCTGTCCGACACGATGGCGACCGTGACGGGGCGCTGTCCCGACGCCTTCTGTGCCATATCAAGGACGGTCGGCATCGATGACAAAGCAAGCACACTGGCGACGGGGACCGTCTGTACAAGATATTTGAAACCCCTGCCGGTGAGCTGATCCGCATAGGACAGCGTGACCCACGGCAGACCGGCTCGTTCGGTGACTTCGGTGACAGCCAGCGTCAGCGATGAACTCCACGCCCCGGTCCCCGCCACCACCCCGGTCTCGTTGGCGACCAGACGTTGCGCGGCGTTCTTCGCGGTTTCGACCTTGTCGCCGGCATCCTCGACGACAAGCTTGAGCTTGGCGCCGTTCAGGGCCTTGATGCCGCCGCTGGCGTTCACATCGTCAATCGCAAGCTGCGCCCCGATGCGCATCAATTGGCCCTGGCGCGCCATCCCGCCGGACATCGGCGCGACCAGCGCAATCTTGACGTCGGCGGCCTCCGCACTGGCATTTGATATCAGCGCAGGATTGACAAAAAGCTGGCCTGCCGCAATGGCCCAGACTGCGATCTTCAGCTCAAGCGTTTTCATTGGTTCCCTCCCCAGGATTATTTTATTGTAGCGCCGCATTGAGGGGACGTTTTGCCCTCCTCGAATCACATCTCAAACGGATCGTAGGGCTCCGCACCGGACAGCTCGACGACGATCGTCTTGGTCTGCGTATATTCATCGATCGCATGGACGCCGTTCTCACGCCCGATGCCGCTCATCTTGTATCCGCCATAGGGCAGCATCCAGTGGACCGGCCGAAACGTATTGATGGACACGAGGCCGGCTTCGATCTGGTGAGCGACGCGGTGCGCACGGGTGATATCGGAGGTCCAAAGACCGCCGACCAATCCGTAGTCCGTGTCATTGGCCAGTGTGACGACTTCTTCTTCCGTGTCGAATGGAATGATGGCCAGCACCGGACCGAACACTTCTTCCTGAGCCAGACGCGAGCGATTGGAAACATCGGAGAAGATGGTCGGTTCGACAAAATACCCCGTCGGGAGTTCTACTGGCCGCCCGCCACCTTCCAACAGACGAGCGCCGGACTCCCTGCCGGCGGCGATGTAGCTCTGGGTCTTGGTCAATTGTTCAAGAGACGTCTGAGGTCCGATGTGGGTGCGTGCGTCGAGCGGCATTCCAACGCGAATGCGTCTGGTCCGCTCCACCAATCCTGCAGCGAAGGCTTGATAGATGCTGCGCTCCACAAACAGGCGCGAGCCCGCCGAACAGGATTGCCCGGTCGAGCGGAAAGCGCTGTGAAGAGCGACAGTGGTCGCTTTGGCCAGATCGGCATCGGCAAAAACAATGTGCGGCGACTTGCCGCCGCATTCGAACGAACAGCGTTTCAGGTTGACGCTGGCGCTCTGCATGATTTTCTGCGCGGTGCGATGGTTGCCGGTGAAGGAGACCTTGTCGACGCCCTTGTGCGCCACCAGGGCCGCGCCGGCGAGATGACCGTATCCCGGCAGCACATTGACCACGCCGGGCGGGAAGCCGGCCTCCTCGATCAGTTTTGCGAATTCGAGCAGACTCACCGGGGTTTGCTCGGCCGGCTTGAGAATGAGCGCGTTGCCAGCGGCAAGGCCCGGGCCCAGCTTCCAAGAGCAAAGCGATATCGGCGAATTCCACGGCAGGATTGCCGCGACAACGCCAACCGGCTCGCGACGGGTATAGGCCAACGCGTCCGGCCGGAACGGAATCTGCTCGCCGTTGACCTTGTCGGCCAGACCAGCGAAGAACGTGATCCAGTCGGCGGATCGCATGATCTCGCCTTGGGTGTCGCGCATCGGCTTGCCGTTGTCGCGGCTCTCGATCTCCGCGAGATATTTCGCATCCCGCCGCATCAGCGCCGCGAGGCGCAGCATCATCTCACCGCGCTGCGACGGCGTGATCGTGTTGCGCCATGGTCCGCGCATCGCATCGCGAGCCGCCGCCACCGCGAGATCCACGTCGGCGACATCGGCCTCTGCCACTGTCGCCCATACCTGTTCCGTGGCCGGATCAATCGATTCGATGACCCGGCCGGAACGTGGCGTCACCCATTCTCCGCCGATGAACAGATGCGGGTACAGCCGAACATCTGCCGCGTACAAACGTTCGGGCTGCGCCAGGTGATCCATGCTCAAACCGCTGTCTTGAGGGAATGAACCGAACCGGCCTCGATCTGGCGGACCAGTGCATCGACGGAGATGCTCTCGGTCGCCATCAGCGAGCTGCCGATCTCGCGGCCTTTCGCACCGAACAGCCACGCGCTGTTGCGGGCAAACTTGTCGAGTACATCGTCCTGCGACAAGGCGGCTTCCGGCGACCCCGGATGAAACCGGACGTGACGCCGATGGACCTTGCCGAGGGACGTCACTTCGATGATGGCCGGGCAGTGCTGCGGATAATCCGAGTCCGGATCCTCCGACGAGACCACCAGTTTGGCCAGATGCAGGATCTCGGGATCCTTCAGGCGAGCCGCACGAAACGACTCGGTGGTCACGTCGCCGTAGATCAAGGTCGTGGCGACGCCGAACGGCAGGCTGAATCGCGCCTCGTGCGGGAAGCTCGGCGCGGCCTTGGCATCCTTCGGCTCCGTCACCAACGTCAGACCGGGCTCGGCCAGCTGACAGGAGATCAGCGTGATCGTGTCCAGCGGCTTGCCGGCACTCTTCAGTTCCTCACGGATCTCCTTGGCGCCCTCGATGAAGGCGTGAAGAAGCTGACAGCATGGATAGGGCTTGTAAGCGGTTTCCGGCAGGTACCATCGCGACCCCAAGCCGGCTGCCGCCTTTGCGAAATCGAGCTGCCCCGTGATCGGCGTCAAGAAACAGTTGAAGAAGCCGAACTTGCCTTCGAACACTGTCGCTGGCCCGGTGATCCCCGCCACCGCGAGATCGAGGGCGAGAACACCGCTATGGGCGCCCCAGCCGCCGTGCAGGATCTTCGATGTGGAGCCGGTGCGCGTGGCCTCCTGGATTCCGGCTGCGAAGGTGCCGGCGATGCCGAGGGCGTTGACAATTTCGTCGGAGCTGCATTTCAGCAGCGAGCCGACCGCGGCTACCGTTCCGAACGCTCCGAGCAGCGAGCTGGTGTGATAGCCTCGCTCAAGGAAGCGACCGCCGGCGACGAAGCCGAGACGGATCATGACCTCGTAGCCCACCGTCACGGCAGTGACCACGTCGGCCATCGACATGTTGTTGGCCTGCGCCACGGCGAGAACCGCCGGCGTCACCGTCGAGCCCGGCCGCGCGAGCGACGAGCCGTGCTTGTCGTCCATCTCCAGCGCCTGAGCGAGCGATCCGTTCAGCAGCGCCGCCATCTCAGGGCGAATGCTGGCATTGAGCCCGAACACCGTCGATCCCGACGTCGCTTTCCACTTCTCCAGCAGGCGTCGCGCGGCCTGGCCACTTTCCTCTTGCGGACTGGCACCGGCGATGCAGACGCCGATCGTATCGACGACATGCCACAAAGCGGCCTTCCTCACCTCTTCGGGGATATCGGCATGCGTGGTTTCGGCGGCAAATTTTGCCAATGTGACGGCGAGTGTCTGGTCCATTCCGATTACCTTATGGTCTTGATGGTCTTGATCAGGCTTGACGTTAAGCGTTGGCATGAAGGGGACGGCATCGCAGATGGCTGCGAATGCTGTCCCGCGCGGGCGTGCTAGGACGCGCGCAGACGCTGCAGTTCGGGGCCGAGCTCCGACGCGGGCTCCTCACGTGTTTCCAGCGTGGAGACGATCTCCTCGATTCTGGCCACGGCATCATCCATCAGGACGCGCCCGGCAAGGTTGCGGAATTTCTCCTTCAGAACCTTGTCGGAGAGCGGCTTCTTCCAGTGACCGCTGCGATAATGGGAGCCGTCGGTGAACTTCTCGCCGGACTTCATCGTGACCGTGACGCGGACCGCTCTCATCTCATGCGGACCGAGCGCGTCCAGGTCCGGCGCAGCCACGACCTCGACAAGGTCCGCCAGTTTCATGATCGTCGGATCGCGCAGCTTGTCGTCGGTGTACTGGTCGATAAAGGCGTTGCCTTCGATCAGAGTCACCGCAGCCGTGTAAGGCAGGTTCATCTGGGCCGTGATCGTTTCCGACGGAACATAGGGCCAGCCGCAATGCAGCTTGACCATCTCCGTCGTTTCGATGAACACCTTGACGACGTCTTCGCTTTTCACGTTGTGCCTCTCGCGGATCGCGCGAAGCGCATCCACCGACGCATGGCTGCTGGCCAGGGACGAATACTGCTTGAAGCCGTTGTGCAGCATCTCGAACTCCTTGCCCAACCCGTCGGTGGCGTAGTTCAGATCGTACTTCTCCGCGTAGGTCGAACAGAAGCCGCCATAGGGCGCCTCCAGAACGTTGCGCACGCCGGTCAAGCCTTCCTGGGCCATCATCGCCGCCAGCATGCCGTTCTGCGCCGCCTTGCCCGAATGAAACCGCTTCGCCATCGCTCCGTATTGCGAGGCCATCAAACCCGCCGCCTGGGAGCCGGCCAGGCCCAGCGCGCTGACGAACTGGTCGACGTTCAGGTTCAGCAACTTGCCCATCGCGGCCGCCGCAGCGAAGGTGCTGGTCAAACCGCAGGGATGAAAGCCGCGGTTGAAGGCGTGCGGGCTCACCGTGTTGCCGATGCGCGTTCCCAACTCATAACCGACAACAGTGGCGAGAATGATCTGCTTTCCGGTGAAAGGCCCGAATCCCTCCGCGGCTGCCAGAACGGTCGTCACGACGCCGGCGCCGTAGTGCGACATCGACTGGTCATGGCAGTCGTCGAGTTCATAGCCCTGCGCCGAGGTGCCGTTGATCATCGCGACGCCGAGCGGATCGGCACGCAGCTTCATGCCCCATACGCTGGCGCCTTTCTTCTGATCGAGTTTTTCCACGACGCGCGCCACCGAGAGCGCCCAGGGCGTCGGGGCGCCGAATACGCCGCATCCGAGACTGTCGAGGATGCACTGTTTCGCAGAAGCGATCACCTCGGCAGGCAGATCCTCGTAACGGAGCCCGACCGCGAATTCGGCGACGATCCTGGTGGTTGAAGGTACTGAAACGGCGATGTTCATTGATAACCCCTTGCAGATATCGTTTTGCCGATGCGATGGAGCAGCGCGGCGTCGTGGTGATTTATTTATCCGGCTTCGGCCTTTGCGACTTGATATCGCGTGCGTTCCGAACGCGTCCAATACCGTTTGACGTGTCAGCATGCGCGTCCGGCATGAAGTCGAACGCGGCGCTGCCCAACGGCACCGCCTTCGGCAGCGATTACGCGGTCTTGCGGGTCAGGGATTTCTCCGAGCGCTGCTGGCTTGCGTAAGTCGCGGCGCTGAGCCCGGCGAGACGACCGAACACCGCTCCGCTGGTCAGACCGCTGGCGCCCGGATAGTTGAAGTAGAAGATTCCTCCGACCATTTCGCCGGCCGCGAAAAGTCCGGGGATGCGCTCCAGATTGGTATTCATGACTTCGCCGTCATTGCTGATCTTGACGCCGCCGAACGTAAACGTGACGCCGCATGTGACAGCGTAGGCCTCATAGGGCGCGGTATCGATCTTGCAAGCCCAGTTCGACCGCGCCACCGGCAGCCCAGGAGCGCCGCGGCCGTCCTTGGTGTTGGGGTCGAACGGGACATCGTCCTGCACGGCCTCGTTGAATTCCTGGATCGTCCGAAGAAACTGCTCCTTGTTGACCTCTTCGATCTTGTCCGCCAGCTGTTCGAGCGTATCGGCGACCACCTTAGTGACATGGCGGGTGCGGTATTCGTCGCGAAGCAAATGGTTGGTTTTCGCGTCATAGATCTGCCACGCCACCTGACCCGGCTGTTGCAAGACCGCCTGCCCGTATTTCGCGTAAGTGTAGTTGCGAAAATCGGCACCCTCGTCGATGAACCGGCGTCCTTCGCTGTTGACCACCACGGCGAAGGGATAGCTGTGGCGCTGATACTGCGGCGTCACCGCGAGGTCGCCGAAGTCCGACGCATAACGTTCCCACGCGGTCGCGTGGCAGCCCGACCAATGGCCGTAAGGCTGGGCGCCGATCTTCAGGGCCATCGCAAGTCCGTCGCCGGTGTTGAAACGGGAGCCCCGGACCTTGGCGAGATCCCAACCCGGCCCGAGATATTTTGCACGCCACTCGGCGTTGGCCTCGAACCCGCCACACGCCAGCACGACCGCGCTGGCACGAATCTCGGTAATGACTCCATCGATCCTGGCGATCACGCCCTTCACGCCCTCGTCGTCATGGATAAGATCTTGGACCCAGGCCTCGTATGCAATTTCAATTCCGTTGCGTTCGGCGCGATCGTACAGCGAGTCCACCAGTCCGGGGCCACCCGCGGCCACCACGATCGTCGCCCCGCCCCAGAACTTGAAGCGCCCATTCACGCGAAAGGCCTGCCGACCATAGTTCGGCATGAACCGCACGCCCTGGTCCTTCATCCAGAGAAGCGTTGCCTTGCTGCGCCTGACCAGGATTTCGCACAGATCCGGATCGGTTCTGTATTGGGTGATTCTCGCCATGTCGTCGAAAAAGTCGGCTTCCGTGTAGCTTCCGAAGTCGCTCACGCTCATTTCGTCATCAGTCAGATCCGGCGCCAGCGCGCGGATGTCGCTGGCGTCGTCATAGACCACGCGCATCAATCCGTCGGTGTAGGTCGAGTTTCCGCCTCTTTCTTCATGGGGCGCCCGCTCCAGCAGCAACACGCTGCTGCCCTGCTCGCGCGCGGAGAGTGCCGCGCAAAGCGCCGCGTTGCCGCCACCGACCACCACGACGTCGAAGGCTTTCGTCACAAAATCAGTCATTTCTCTGCTGTCCCATTTGCCGGCGGCCAGCGCCGATGCTTGCAATGGGAATATGAGTGATCGGCAGTATTCGTGCACAGAATAAGGCGTTATGCTGATTGAAAAATTCGGCATACCGGAGATGAAATGAAACTTCAGCAGTTGCGCTATGTACTAGAGATCGTTCGACAAAATAATCATTTGTCAGCGGCCGCCGAAGCCCTGCACACATCGCAACCGGGAGTGAGTCGCCAAATCCTGCTGCTCGAGAGCGAACTTGGCTTCGAGATTTTTCAACGCACGCGCAACCGGATCATCGGACTCACCGAGCCGGGACGCCTGGTCCTCGCGATCGCGCGGCGCGTCATTACTGATGTCGAAGCACTTCGATCCCTGAAAGATGACCTCAGTTTTGAAAGTACGGGGACGTTCACTGTCGCGACGACCCATACGCAGGCACGCTATGTGCTGCCGCTGGTCATCGAGAGTTTCGTGAAAAAGTATCCCGGCGTGCAACTCGTCCTCAAGCAAGGCAACCCCGAGGACATCTGCAGTCTGGTCGATAACGGAGACGCGGACATCGCTATCGGGACTGATACGCTGGGACAGTTCACCAACCTGGTCCGGCTGCCGTGCTTTTCGCTGCCGCGTTCGGTGGTCGCCAAGATCGGACATCCCATTCTCGACATCCCGACGCTGACGCTGGAGCAGATCGCAGCGTATCCAATCATCTCATATGACCCTCGCTACAGCGGACGCTGGCGGGTCATGAAGGCCTTCAAGGATGCGGGTCTCGAGCCGAAGATCATTCTGAGTGCGATCGATGCCGACGTTTGCAAGACCTATATCGAACTCGGCCTCGGAATTGGCATCCTGACTACGATCACGTTCGATCAGAAGCGCGACAACGGCCTGATGGCACGTTCAGCAGATCACCTGTTCGATCCCAGCACGATTTTCATCAGCCTGCGGTCGAACACCTATTTGCGATCCTACATGCTCGATTTCATCAAGACCGTTGCGCCGCGGCTCACGCCCGCCGTCATACGCCGGGCGCTGCAGGACCGCGAATCCGCGCCGCCGGAGGCGGGCGGATGATGGACGTCACTGCGCCTAAGCTCGCTTTCCGCTCACCGTCACCTTCTTGAGCGTCAGCCGTTCGAGCGCTTTTTCGTCGAGCTCAAGCCCCAGGCCCGGCCCCTGCGGCACCGCCACTGCGCCATCCTTGATCTTAAAATCGCTTTCGATCGCGAGAGGATCGCGTCCCATCGTTTCAAGGCCGAAGACGAATTCGGCAGCGCCGAACGTCTTCTTCTCGCGAATGGTTGCGCAGAACTGCGCCGACGCCGCCGCTTCGAACTGCGACGAAACCGCCAGACCGCCGCAATTGATCTGGATGCCGCTCGCATCGGCAATCGCCGCGATCTTGCGTGCCACCGAGAGGCCCCCGATCTTGTACAGCTTGATACAGAACACATCGACGGCGCGTGCGTCCGACAGCGCGAGCGCATCCTGAATCGTAAACAAACTTTCATCCGCCATCAGCGGGACGCCGCGCGATTGAGCCCTGATCTCTGCAAGCCCTCGGAGGTCGCGGCGATCGACGGGTTGCTCCAGATAGCCGAGATTCATCGGGGCCATGGCATGGACGGCGCTGATCGTATCAGTGACGGTCCAGCCCGTGTTGGGATCGACTCCCAGAACGATATCGTCCCCCAGTGCCTTGCGGACTGCCTCGAAATTGGTGACGTCACGGCGCCAGCCGCCTTTGCCGGCCGCTTTCAGACACACCACACGAATTCCGAATTCCTCAACCGCCCGCCGCGCTTCGGCGATCATGACGTTGACGTCGTCAGCGAGACTCACCGACCATTCCAGCGGGATCACCGGCTGACAGCAGCCGCCGATCAGCTTGTGAATCGGCATGCCGAGCGCCTTGCCCATGGCGTCATGCAGTGCAATGTCGAGCACGGCGCGTGCCGCCGGATTGCCGGACAAACGAAGATCGAACATTTCGGTGATGGCTTCGATGTCGAAGATGTCCCGCCCGATCAGGTTCGGACCATAAATATCCGTGATCGCCGCGACGACGCTGTGCACGGTGTCCGCGACAAAGTGCCCCGGGCTGATCGGCCTGATCTGCGCGCAGCCCACAACCCCGTTCGCATAGATCTTGACGAAGACAGGTTTGCCGAGCAGTTCCTTGGGGGGGCCCGTGTCGTAACTCCCGCTGGAAAATGTACGTTGCAGCCGGACGGGCAACTCGGTGACGAAGACTTCGATGCGTTCGATCATGTGTACCATTTCAATCAGGCCGAGGCCTTTACGTCAGCAGTGCTACGCCAGCTGTTCAGCACGATATCGGCTCCTTTTTCGCCAAGAGCGATTGTCGGAACGTTGGTATTCGACGACGGCACCGTCGGAAACACCGAAGAGTCGATTACGCGCAAACCGCCGATGCCGCGGACGCGGAGATCGGAATCGACGACTGCCAGTTCGTCGTTGCCCATCTTGCAGCTTCCGACGACATGCCAGGTGGTTGCGGTGGTCTGGCGAATATAATCAAGAATCTGCTGTTCGGTCTGGACCTCAGGACCGGGGCGCGTTTCACGTACGACGAGGTCTTTCAGCGACGGCATCTGCACCAACCGGCGGACCGCGCGGATGCCGGCCAGAAGCGTGGCCGCATCACGGTCGTCGGCAAGATAGTTCGGAT
>Ga0247742_10002383_pt1 | contig 12323 bp, 16 predicted proteins | sample UWRJL208509C2_FD_180944 | JGI IMG/M metagenome (GOLD analysis project Ga0247742, IMG submission 180944) | Plant litter microbial communities from Arlington Agricultural Research Station in Wisconsin, United States - UWRJ-L208-509C-2 | ecosystem: Environmental > Terrestrial > Plant litter >... | reverse complement strand
TATCTCTCGAGGAGCTGGGCATGAGGGCCTTGTCGCGGTTGCCAAGGGATAAGGCGATAGAGGGCATCCATGCGTTCAATGAATTGAAGTAAGCTTTGAAGAAAACACCCGTGTTCTTCGCTGACTTTTGGGGGTGGCAATAGGGACGATCTGGTCAAGTTCTTACGGCCATTCGCACAAGACGGCAAGGTGGTCAATGAGGCCGATGTTAAAGAATTCTTTGCCGAAATGCAGGAAGCCGCAAAAAATCGGAAATAGGCTACACATGTCGTTGTATGTCCATGTGTTATGGAATATTGTGAAACAGAGATTTGTGTACAAGCCGGTCTGTCTATGTTAATCTCCTTTCTTTAGCTTCTGTCAAGAACTTGATAAGGAGTCAGACTGTGACCCAAAAACCTCCCACAGATTTATTTCACGAACACGCAAAGGTTGCCAGGATCTGATCGCCGACGGCGTGAACCTTCCAGTGCCAAAAATGTCGTCTACAATTCATATGTCTGGGTATGAGGCCCCCTGTTCTGGGTCACCATGGAGCACCCGTTCAGTTGTCAGTCGGCAGCGACACATGGTGAGTGGGTTAGGCTTCTTTGGCTGAGTGTAATCACCGCAACGCCGCGAAAAAGCAGACGGACAGACTGCTACAGGCCCTGTATTTGGCGAGGGTGCTTCTGGACTTTCTGTTTCTGACTGGCTTGGTCGGCGGACTTTGGATTTGGAAGCCATATGTTAACACCCTTCAAGTTATACCTCCCTTCTGGAGGAGGCTGGATCCTGTTTGGTCCTATACATTCCGTGGCGTATGAACAGACGGTACTTCTTCATCGACCTGGATCTATTTTGGTTGACTCGCTGCATGTCGGTGCCGTCTTGGCTTTTGAGAATTTGTGAACTATCTTCTCACCAAACCTTCGAGACATTTACCGGGGGAGAGCTGCCAGGTTAACGTTTGGGCTGGACACCCGACGTTGATGATGACATCGATATAAGCAGTGCCATGTTCCTTCAATCGAAGTCCTCCTGAAGGTCAATGGATATCTCCCCGTGATGTATTCGTGGACACCAATAATTATAGTGTGATTATTAGGCTCTACGTAGTCGACAGTCAATCCTAATGGTGAGGAACGAAAGTAACTTTACAAATTCGAACACCTGAAGTCCCCTCTTCCACCACGAATCAAGGCATGACCTAAACTCCAACGAGGATGCTATAGACTAGCTTGTAAGTGATCGACCTGGGGAATGGCGCCACCTGAGAACACAGGAAGATTCCCAAGATAACTCTTCCACTCGTTATCAGAAACGATCGGGGCGGAGACGTATTTGTCAATATTGAGTTCTTCCAGATAGACTTCGAGGTGCGGCATGAACGAAGACACAGCTTCATCTTCACGTATCCGCTGCTGAATGCGTGATATGCCTCCTTGCTCCGTGTACCACGCAGGATCACAACGAATGATAGCACACTCGTAGACGTCCAGTATGGGCTTTGGGAGGCTGGACTTGACCGCATATGAATATGCTAGCGCGTGACCAATGGCTTCTATCACGGTCTCGGATTGGGGTAGAATGAGAGAATTGAATGAGTCGCTTCGGTGTCCGCCCTCAATTGAAGTAAAGAGTTGCTGGTTTTCTTGCAGAAGAGCATGTGCATGATGTACGAGGAGGGATTCAGATGGATCCGGCAAAGGGACTTCAACACGACCTTGAAGAAGTTCGGAGAACAACCGAATGCAGAGAGTGAGGACATCGCCTTCTGCAATAATGACCCCCTTTCCATCGTTCTAATGAGAGAATACTTGTATCAGTAAACTTGAAGGCGAGCATTTCTAGTAATCACCTCTATTCTAGCCATGTAATTATGCTCGAAGGTCCCTTGGGCTCCACATCGTTCAGCAACCTCGGATACACAACGCTGGAAGTGTCGACAGATGGTTGTCTTAATGATAACGGACATCGCATGCCGAATAGACTGGTTCGGACAGTTCACCATTGCTTGCTGGACAGTGTGAGGGAACCAGTTGGATAACACCAGGCCTACTGCAGTAGCATGTGCAATAGGCCATTGCTGGGTTCGGAATGAAATGATCGGTGTTGGACTGTTGTTCTTCCCGAGAAGAGACCGATGGAGCGAGTATCGACCTCCAATGTAAGCGACGCTTTTAATGGCTGAAATCCAAGGGGCTGGGACCGCCATGGTGCCTAATTGGATCCTCCAAATTTCCTCCCACCATGCTTCAAGAGGATGATCAGGCTTGGATATATCCTGGATGTCAGAGGCAACCAGCGCAGTGGGAGGCAAGTGGACATGGTCGAAGGATGTGATGGCGAAGTCGAGCGGGCCGGTCCCACTTCTTGTAGGAAGGCGAACGGAAGTGACACCTTGATACATTTCGCGTTCGTTACATATGGGGACGAGGAAAAACCGACAACCTTGGTCTTCTTCGTTGACTATCAAACGCGCCATTACGAGGGCGACCTTCGGGATCTTGAATGTCGGAGTTGATGCTGGCATGAACCTGCCCCGAGCAGCATTAGGCAGTTTATAGAAATGAAGACAACAAGACGCACTTCGCAGCCTCCTCTCTTGGCGTATTCAGAATGTATCCATCTTCGGTCTTTGTCGCCGTGGTCTCGATGTTAAAAGCATCTAGTCCATGCCCCCTCTCTGTCAAGAGGTATAAGCCGACGGTGTCGAAGCGCAACAGTCGTTGGACCAATGGTTTGAGGTCAGGTCGTTTTGTCAGATGTCGCGACAGAGTGCCAATCGCCAGGCCTATATGTGCAGCTAGAACGGTGAACATAGCAATGTCCAATGAACATATTGGATCCGTCATGAGGGCCCAGAACCTAGGGGAGCAGAATTGCACGTCCTGAGAAGTAAGACCTACTCGACGATGAGTCTTATGTCATAAGACGAAGGCAAATGAAGTCATACGATAGGTGTTCATAACGAGTTTGGCTCTTTGATAAGTCAAAGTGACCCGTTCATCGGTAGAGAGTAGCTCTGTCTTGACCTTGAAGAGAGGATGAGAATAGAGTTGGTTATCCATAGCGAAGACTGGGAGGAGAGCCTTTTGTGAATAGACCAATGGCTCATCCGTGTTTATATGTTCGTCGCGAAGGAGAAACTTTTCTGGAAGTATCCAAAGAAGTCTCAAGCCTCCAGATAATTGATATCGGACAAGCCTATTGGCACTATCGGAAAGTTAACGTCACGGACATGGCAGTGAGAGACGTGAATTGATTCAAGGAGCCAGGGTCCTAAAAATAATGAGACTGTGCCTGTACCAGATGGACGCGTTTGCGGATAATTTTTGGGAGATTCTCAAACACAGATAGCAATGATGATGCTCTATCGCCCAAAGCGAATGTATAAGTAATGCAATCTTGACGCAATTGGCCGTTTCCTTTGACACCTGGTCAACGGTGAGAACATGGAGGTGTAGAGGTGTAGCATGACCAACGAAGGACTGGCCGTCCTTTTCGGTGTCAATTTTCCTTCCCACTGTGGATATCGAAGTTAGTGAAGAGTGCGGCATCCAGCCCGAGAAAAGATCTGGCCCGGAAGCGGATCCCGGGGTCGACTCTGTGTGCCAACTGACCAGTCCAACTGAAGGAATGCCGCGGACTACCACATCCCCAATCTAAAAGCTTACTGTCCTGAGTTAAAAGCTTAGTGATATGCAGTAAATTGACTAAGCGAGTGAAGTACTCGCCGAACCCGGTCCCAAAAGTATTGGAGATGGTCGTGGTAATCGAGAGAGTTCTGTGGCGTCCATCTGTACAAACAATGGCCAAATATTGATAGGACATTTCCTTGGTGGATGGTTGGAAAATCTTTGATTTTTCATGTTCATTGACCTTCACTCGAAGGCAGCGCTTTGACAGAATTTTGGTCCAACTTCGCTTTATGACGTTTACAATTACGCATCCCACGCAGAAGCACCAGCAATCACGACGGTCATCAACATGGTTTCCTTGCAATTGCGGTTTCCCCGAGAAAGCGAAGTCCTGCTTTGACTAGCTCGATCCAAGATACTCTGGACGGATTAGTTCTCCAGACGACAGTCCGTAAAATGCAACGAGTCAGCCGCGATATTTCCAGGGATTTTGTATGAAAGACGCTGCATACTCGGATTGTTGTCCGACTTGTGTCCGGAGAAACTGACCTCCTTCTGTCCGTTGAAATCGTGCCCTTGTCACCTAGCTCCATGTCTTCTAATTCTGGGGCATCACGTCCTCTCGTATAGGTGGGGTCGTCCAATTTCTCTCAGCTTTCGAGCATGTCCTGATTTCGTCTGTCACAGTCCTTTACAGATATGCTTAGGCCAGTTGCGATAACGTCCTCAAGGATAACGAACACACTGTATGAGGCGAAATTTTTATTAGCCTATGCGTCAACCATTGCATTGCGCATGTGGTCAACTTCCAAGACCAAATATAGAACATCTGACAGAGAACTCTGTACTTGTCAAGATTAGAACATCTACATCTATCTGCCGGCCCCGCCATGGGAATTGCAACATGTTCTCTTTGATTCTCCTTTAAACATGCTGAGAGGATAGTTGAGTTCCTTCCCTCTTCTCCACGATGGTGGAATCCACATCAACCATTGACCAAGGACAGTCTCGGTATGGAACGTCGAGCAGTCGCGGCAGTTCGAACCCAAATAAGCTTGGAAACTCATCGAAGGAAGACATAGATATTGTAGATATCGTCGAGATGGGCTCCAGCGACAACTCTGCCGCTGAAACACATTCTGGGCCTGTCCAGCCACCGAACTTCCCAGAGGGAGGATTGCAAGCCTGGTTGACGGTGATTGGCGGGTAAATATTTCATGGTGCTTTACGAGGTCCTTTGAGCCACGCTAATCAGTTAGCTCAGGACAATGGTCACATTCTGCACCTTTGGAGTTGTACAGTCATTTGGCGTCTATCAGGACTACTACTCTGTTCGGTTGCATCTTGTCTTAGCTGAAAATAGCCTTATGACGCGATTCATGATCTAGCGCATTGCAATGCCCGAACGCACCCCCTCACAAATCAGCTTGATTGGGTCCATGCAAGTTTTCTTCTTGTTTTCTGTTGGACTTCCGGCTGGGCGGTTATTTGACGCCGGCTATTTTCACCACTGCCTCTTGGCTGGGTCAGTGATCTATATTTTCTCGTAGGTCCCATTTCGCAGCGTTGGATCGAAAATACGATTGACAAGGTCTACTCAAGAATATTCATGCTTTCGCTTGCAGAACCCCACCACTATTACCAATATGTACTATCACAAGGAGTTGGTATGGGCCTTGGAATGGGCATGATGTTTCTGCCATCCCTGGCGATTACTTCACATTATTTCCGCGTAAAGAGATCATTGGCCATGGGGTGTGTAATTGCAGGTGAGATCACGATCAAATCTCTAGGTGATTTTACCAACTTTCCCCCTTTACCCTTGCTTCCAGGCTCGAGCCTTGGAGGTGTAATCTATCCGGTCCTGCTGAATAACCTATTCGCGCGGACTTACGGCTTTCCGTGGGGTGTAAGGTAAGCACATCTCTACTAATTACTCAAGACGGTCGGCTCACCGGCATCATCAGGGCTGTAGCATTCATGGACCTTGGACTCTTGATAATCGCGAATTGTATCATGAGGACAAGGTTACCGCCGAAGAAAAATACAGGTGATGGGGACGGAGCTTCGGTGCGAGGTGTTCTCAGAGACATCCCATTCCTGGTATATGTATTCGGCACATTTTTGGTGAGTTCATTCGGATCACGCCAACCAGCTGATCTAGACCAGATGTATAGGTGTTTTGGGGAATATTTGTTCCATGTGGGTTCCCTGTCAGGGCAAGTGAATACATTGCTCATACTATTGCTTAGTCTTTTACCTCCAACTGTATGCCGCTCTCCACGGAGTCGATCCAGTATTCGTGAAATATTCCGTAGGTCCCCGCACTTCAGACGTTTGAGGGGCCGACTCAAGCAAATCTACAGATCACCGTGATGAACGCCGCGTCTATTTTTGGAAGGACAATCCCAAATTTTGTCGCTGATCATGTTGGGCCGGTTAACGGTGCGTATGCCATATCCCCTGCCTGTGATGATATTTACATGTTTACTACTAGTCATGATTCCCTCCGCGGTGATATCTGCTGGCCTGATTTTCGGGATGTTTGGGGCGACTAGTGTGGGCGGTGTCACTGCATTTGCTATCTTCTATGGATTCTTCACGGGTGGCTGTATGCTCTATTCACTATCGCCACAAATCCAGAAAGCTGACGTGCATACCCCAAAGTGGTATCGATAGCGGCGCCGGGAGTTGGGTCTTTCATTACGCATCGCGACCTGTCCGACCTTGGGTGTGTACTTTAGCTTATTCTTGAGAAGACTTACAGTTGACTTTGATGACTGAAGAATTCGAATGGGAATTCTGTCTTTCGGTTTAGCATTTGCTCTGCTGACCGGCAATCCCATTGCTGGAGCACTCCTGACGCCGCATCACCTGTGGCAGCGACCATTAATTTTTGCTGCTGTGAGCCTGAGTCGTTCTAGACAATATCTACACGGAGGATCTGATCGAGTTTCTCCTTGTTCTTTTTCAGGTCTCTGTGCTGATGGGAGCTGTTTCGTTTTGTCTTGTCTGGACGTCCATCACCAAGCGAAGGGGAACACAAAAAGTATGAGTTAATCATGAACGTATGTGAATTATTTTGAAAATCTATTCATGAAGTCGCTCTATCGAAGACAGAGGATATTAAATTACGCATATTGGTAGCCAAGCCTCACCGATTTTTTGACTGGCGAGACCAGTTTTCAATAGAGATCTTGAAAACATTCCGTACCTACGATAGTTTTGGAATTGAACTTCAGGGCAGTCTCCAAAATGCCCAAGTGTGGAGCCGCCTTTAAGAGGCAGAATCAACGCTTCCCGTATTACAATGATTACCAGTTACTAGGAGCTGCTACTGAACCTGAAGCTACATACTGGTGTAAGACCCTCATTTACGTTGACCACCTAGACCTTGTCTGGGGTACAGTACCAATAGAATCACTAATACTATATTTAAATCACGGACTTTCGTGAGGTTCTATTTACGCATCTTCCTTTCTCGAAAGGAATTTCAATTATTTCCCCCCTCGCGATTCACGTCTCCATCTCTACTCTTGAATTTTTCCCTGAAATGATCTGGTCTTAGTGATTTTATCTTTGCACCCATTACGTATGGGCAATATACTTTGATTTAATTTTGTACCAAGATGTACCCGTCCCATTTATTGCGCTCTATATTGTCCATACTCATGGGAGATTAAAATGTCTGAGTTTGCTAGGCCATTTCACATTTCTTATACAATACTATACTACGGCGCTTATCAAGCATCGGACCCTGGGACATAAGCGCCTGTCTGGATCCAGGCCGTGAATTGTGAGCACCGACTCTCCATGAACATCTCGCTGATCGACAACCAATTGATCGATATGCGTTAGATAATTCCAGGGCCACCTCCAGTGACGACGTGTACTATAAATTACCATTAGTGTATTTAAACCTACAAGCCCCTCTCTAGAATTCCCATGTGTCTACTGCCATCCACGGACGTCTAAACTCTTGATAGTTATTAGATAGACAAGGCCAAGTAGAGGTATTAACCGGCTCTCTTTCTCACATGATGTGTTCAACAAGCTGGGCAGAGGAGACGTTCGGAGGCATACCGTCAGTCTTGACATGGGTTTATTTATTTATTTAGGAATCGTTACATTCTTTCTTGGTCTACCTCCTTACAGGTCACAACAGTCGACCGTCCCTCAATAGCCAAAGTGAACATACGGTACCCACGCCATAAGACCTTTCTCCGTGTCACCGACGTCAGGCCGTTCTCGGATGCTCTGGATCGCGTGATGGAGAGCGCGAGCAGCACTGGCACCATCGAGTCGCATCTTTCCCTCTATCCTCCCATGTTCCATAAGATACTTGTAGAAACCCTCTGCTACCACAGGACCGTACTCGTCCTTGATGGACCACAGCGTTGCCACCACACCTCGATATCCAACTGCTAGCATCCCAGCTGCCAGGTGGACTGCCTCTTCAGACAGCTTTTCGTCCCCAGTGCTTGTCTGACACGCTGACAAGAAGGCCAAGTCGCACTGCGCGATGTTCTGCTTCATCAATTCTGCAAGCTCGAGACGTCCGTCGTCGAGGTAGAATCCACTCTTGAGAGGCGCCCCGATATTCTGGCTTGCGTGGCATGCAAAGTGAATGGAGCCGTGCGATTGCATTTCTAGTTTTACCTTGCTAATAGTTGCAACTGTTGCTTCCAGAGGCGTGCAATGGTCTGACCCGATCGTTTTCTGTATGGTGTTCATTTCTTCTGTGGCGCCTGGGAGTGGAGAGCAGCCTGGCGAATTTGGTTGGCTAATGATCAAGAGCTTGGAAGGCGACAGTGACCGTACATCGACGGATCTCTTAACTTTATCGAGGAGTGCACTGACAGTAGGAGTGTATGATGACACCGCAAAGTCGGAGATGCAGGAAATTCGTGCTAGTGGTTCGCTTTGATTGTATATTCCCGCGGCGTGAAGTGGGAGGAATGCAAGGGGACCAGTTGCACACCACCAGATTCTGAATTTGTCCGATGGAGTCTTATTCTGCTTGGACGAAAACATTAACTAGATAATGTTTTGTCGATTTGAAATTAAACTCACGGAATATCCGAGACGATCCCAAATAGGCTTCACGACAAGTACCCAGAGTGCCTTCAGGACGTTATGGACTTCGCCAACGCCATCAAACGACGCTTGTTGACCGCCACGATTTGTATCCCGCATGCGAACACCATTGGATGAAAGAAAGTTGCGGAGGCGGTCTTTGAGCCCGGACGCCTTCTTGTAACTGAACTTGTTAAGAGGGATGTGGATGGGAGATTCCAGGCCAGAAACGAGAGCCAAGGCGTCGCAGCGTGACTCGTGGATGTTGACAAGGATGATGGGACCGTCTGGAGGGAGATTGCTCAGAAGGTCTGTTGCCTGAGGTGGCTTGAGGAATCCATGGAAAGCGGGGATTTGGCGAATCTCCTGGAGCAGTTGGGTCCACTCTCGGGAGAGGTCCAAATGAGCAGAGTATTCACTATTTGTGTCCATTACCGCCAACTTTTGGGACTCGGGAGCGTCTCTGCTTGGATACATCTCGTAACGACGGGAGCCAGATGACTCTAACGCCCTTGAGATACGCAAGAAACATTGGCCCAAGTGTTCGTCGTGTGCGCGAAGATCGTCTGCAGGTGTTCGAAGTTGGTTGAGCTGGCTCCACACAAGGCATCGGCCTTGTTCAAGCCACTCAAGGGCTTTTCGGAACTCGCCAAGGGTGAATGCGGCTGCAGCTGCAGCTGTAGTGAGACTTGAAATATCGACGAGGTCTCTATGACGCTCCTCAACAGTGCTACCCATGCCAGCAACCTGCGATATAAGATCAACTGCAGCGCCGTATGCCTCTATAGATTGTGGAAAATCATGTGCAATGGTGAGTTCCGCCCATCTTCTGGCAGCCTCCAGGCGTGTTGAGGGACGTCCAGGGGTTCTCGCGCATTTTCGATAAGTTGACATCGCGATAGAGATGTCTTGGGGATCGCCTGTATGTTGAAAGCTACAATGAAATGCATCGGCAAGATTATTTAGCACATATGGCTTGTCGAACGAGCCACTTTTGGCGAGTAGTGCAGCCTGTTGCTGGGTTGAGATTGCTTGCAAAATGTCAGACGTAGCCCTTGTGCGTTCAAAGCGACTCTGAAACGAAATTCCAAGATTACTCAACCGAAATGGCACCTCGTTGTGGCCCTTTGGAGTGAGTTGTAGAGCTTCTTGCTGGGCCGAGATGGCTTCCGAGATGTCAGTGAGATCCCCTGTGCGTTGAAAGCGAGTCCGAAGTAGGTTCCCAAGAGTCGCTAGGCGATATGGCTTATCAGAATCGCCATTTAGAGTGAGCTGAACGGCTCGTTGATTTACCGAGATGGCTTCGGATAAGTCAGAGAGATCACCTGTCCGTTGGAATCGAGAGTTAAGTGAAATCTGAAGGCTATTCAACTGCACCGGCATATACGCGTGGCCAACGGGGATGAGTTGAATCGCCTGCTTCTGAAGAGAGATGGCTTCGGCGATGTCAGCCAGGTTGCCTAAGTCCTCAAATTGTTGCCTCAATTTGGTTCCACGGATCCTTAGTTCCAAAACTGTATTCGTTGATCAAAGGTCTCGTTTCAGAGCCAATATCTGAACGTACTTTCGTCGTAATCCACATTTTCGCCTTGACTTGTAGCACTTCCACCATCAGTTCCCGTAGCAGTGTTCCCGCCCTCTTCATGAGCCGAGAACAGGGAAACAGAGTCGCCATCCTCTGCGAAGAGTTTATCCCTTGGTGGTGACGGAAACGATGGAAAGGTGAAAGCTGTGTGTCTTCAGGCAAGATACCGGATAAACAGGCTAGATTTTTGAAGAACATACCGATTTCCAAATCGGCAGCATCTTCAGGAGGAAACGATTGAACATTGCCATTTTCGCGGATCGACATGGTTCATGAACTTGTCCGGGAAATAACTCAGAGCAGCACCTCCAGCCCAGAGGCTGCTTATATCATTCCCATGTGTGGTCACTATCGAACCAATGTCAAACAGTCTCCCGATGGCCGACTCCGATACCGTTGATGATGAGTCGATCACCTTTTCATATCCAAACACCTAAGGTCCCACATCAGCCCGCTAAGCCCCCAGGTGGTCAACCCTGTTCATTTACAACGTTTTTCCTTGATTCTCTTACTCTTAGATAAACCCTCGAATATCTTTCGCCCTCGTGTTTTCAGAAGGACCGGTGCTCTGGATTACTTCACTATAGCGTCGTCGTACTTACGCTACCCATAGCATGGCAGAATGAGTCCCCAAGTACGGGTTTATGGGATTCTAAGTGTTCCTGATATGTTGAGGGGACGGGAGGGCAAAGGGGAGAACATAGGATATGTTTTGCAGGACAAAATGCGCGTAGCAGCGGCATGGCAGACAGGAACCAGAAGGAGAAACGATTCGACATCCGTAAAAATTCTCGAGTGATAACGAAGGCAACGGCTGTTGTCGAGACTTGAAACAGGGTAGTACAGTACAAAAGGACAAGTTACAGTAGACGAGAATTCACTGGGGTAATCTCCAAAGCACTGTAGGTAGGCTAAGTAGTCCAGACTCGGAGGGGCATAAGAACATAAAGTACAAACGTGAGGTACTAAATGGTGCTGCCAGCCTAGAGGACGGGAATGATTACCGACCCGTTACCGGTATCTTCAGGTCTTCGACCGTCGCTGGATTACAGGAATGACCTTCACGCCGTAGGTTGATGTTGGCGGTATCGGGTTTTCCCCCCCAGGCCGACCAAAAGGATCCTGCATGATGCCAGACATGTTATGAACAGGTACATTCGAAAAGAAGAATTTGAAGAATTCGATGTCGATGCGCTGGCCATCTTCAAGTGTGAAGGAGTAAGGTGCTCCGCCGCCTGCTCCATAACCGATCGGTAGGATATTCTTTCTAGTGAGAGGTGCATCGACCTTGAACCCCCCACTAGCCTCTGAAGACAGATAATAGCCACCTAAAAATCGTCAGGAGGGAATAAGTAGACTGTAAAAGTGGCTTTTACCGATCTTGAGAGTACTGTTGTTGAAAAGAAATGCATATGGGTAAAGGTCCCATGGCGTGTTGTTGGTCACTCGCATCCCATATCTCTTGTTCTTATCAACAACAACGTCGATGATGTCGCCTTTTATTAAATTTGGCCCAGTCACGTCCGTGAGAGGATTGCCATCATCATCGAAGTCGTCTGTCTGGATCACTTCCATGAATTCAAATTTGATTTTGCTCGGGATGTGGGTATTCGTTGGCTCCGGTGAGAGGTGACGATAGAAGTGTGCAGCGTGGTGAAGGAAACCTTGAATGCGATCCACCTTTGCCTCGATAGGATATGGGATGCGAGTGAGTCCATAGGCGCTAGCGCGGATATCAACTACATCAGTAATTCCTGATTTTGGCTTTTAGCAAGCCATAGCAGGGGTCTATTACACGCATAGCAACATATTTGCTATTTATAGTCTATTATAGCATCTAGGTACTACATTACGCTACGGACTCCGTTCAGCGTGCTATGTAGCGCCCTATAGCATCCTCGACGCTGCATATAGCGCCTTCTGGAAAATCCGTTACGGCTGCCTGTCGCCGGGAAACACCACGTGAGGTAATGTTTTACCTCTCTGAGGACACCGTGTCCTTACTTTCACACGCTTGTCGGTTTTTTTTTACCTCACAT
>Ga0247742_10002382_pt1 | contig 12323 bp, 10 predicted proteins | sample UWRJL208509C2_FD_180944 | JGI IMG/M metagenome (GOLD analysis project Ga0247742, IMG submission 180944) | Plant litter microbial communities from Arlington Agricultural Research Station in Wisconsin, United States - UWRJ-L208-509C-2 | ecosystem: Environmental > Terrestrial > Plant litter >... | reverse complement strand
GTGGACGACCGCAGGTGCGTTCTTTTCCACCACGGCGGTGAAGTCGGGCAGGCTTTGCGCCTGTGCCCCCGCCGTAGCCATTACGAGTGCCCCACCTAGCAGGGCGCGTGCATGCAACCAACCCATCCTCTTTCCTCCTTGTCAAAGTCACGGCTGCCCGTGCGTCGAGGCGACCGCACGGATGGTTACCAATAAGGGAACAGGCGCGCCGGGGACGTTCGGCGCGCCAGGGTCGCTCCGTGGCTCAGCGAGCCTGCGGCGCGGAAACCGGCTGCACATAACGGCTGCCGTCAGGACGGGTCAGCAGCATGTAGCCATTGCCTTCGGGTGCTTCCGCAGCCCGGGCACGATGAATCTGGTACGGCGTCGAACGCGGCAGGTAGGTCGCACCCGCTTCGCTTGAACTGTCGAATGCCGCCTTCTGGGTGAACTGGGACGCCATGTTGCTGCCGGAGAGCCACTGCGGCGCGACCGGTGCGGTAGCGGGCTCCGGCGTGGCCTCCGCCACCTGGATATCACCGGCGACCGCCGCCTGGCGAGCGATTTCGGGTGAGGCTCCGGAGCGATTGCCAGCAGGCTGCGAGAGCATCAGTGCGGCGACAGCCACGCTGGCAGCAATGGCGCCGCCTGCGGACCAATGCAGCCACCGGCGGCGCGGCACGACACCCGGAACCACCGACACGTTGCCTTCGGCTTCGATCGCCGCCATGACCCGGTCGACGAAGTCATGGGATACGGGCGGCATCGCCTCATGGCGCAACCCCTCACGACCCGCGTGATAGCGCGACCAGACATCGGCGAGACCGTGATCGGCCTCGAGACGACGCAACAGGAAGCGGATTTCCTCCCGTGACAGCTCTCCGTCCATGCCGGCGGAGAGAATTTCCCGATTGGCTTCACTCATGGATTGTGATCCTCGCGGTCGGAAAGAAGCGGCCGCAGTTTTTCGTCGATGGCTTCACGAGCCCTGAAGATACGCGAGCGAACGGTACCTATAGGACAGTTCATTATGGAGGCGATTTCGTCATAGCTCTTGCCGTCCACCTCTCGCAGGGTGATCGCGACCCGAAGTTCTTCAGGCAAGGCTTGGACAGTGGAAAACACCGTTTGTTCCACCTGTTCGCGCATCAGCTCGCGTTCCGGGGTGGCGCTGTCGTGCATTCGCGTCGCGCCCGGCACGTAAACCGCGTCGTCCACGTCGATATCGCCCGTGGGCGGGCGGCGCCCCATGGCCACCAGGTGGTTTTTCGCCGTGTTCACGGCGATCTTGTAGAGCCACGTGTAGAACGCGCTTTCGCCGCGGAACGACCCGAGGGCACGCCAGGCGCGCACGAAGGCCTCCTGGGCGATGTCCTCGCATTCGGTCCAGTCGTGCACGTAGCGGGAGATCAACGCGATGACCTTGTGTCGGTATTTCCGCACAAGCAGGTCGAACGCGCGGCGGTCTCCTTGCTGCACACGCTCGACAAGTGCTTGATCCAGTTCGTTTTCGCCCATCCGGGCCGTCTCCTCACATCATTCGGGGCCAGTCGCGGGCGCAGCTGAGACAAGCGTGGACCGAGCAAGTTCACTGCCAGGACCGAAGGTCATCCCGTCAAAATATGCGCATACCGGCCTGAACCTCAAGTTGGACTCGGCTAGGTCAGGCGCTGACGGGCGTCCTGCCTTCGGTGATCACGCGCTCGCGCTCGGCCAGGAGCTTGTCGAAGGTAACCACCGGCAGGGGGCGGCAGAACAGGTAGCCCTGCAGTTCGTCGCAGCCGTTCGCGCGCAGGAAGTGCAGGTGCTGCTCGATCTCCACGCCCTCGGCCACCACGCCGCGCTTGAGCCGGTGAGCCATGTCGATGGTGGCACGGACAATCGCTTCGTCATCGGGATCGACGCCGATGTTGCGCACGAAGCTCTGGTCGATCTTGATCCGGTCGGCCGGCAGGCGGCGCAGGTAGTCCAGTGAAGCGGCGCCCGTGCCGAAGTCGTCGATGGCGATGTGGCAACCCATCGCGTGCAGCGCATCGAGTGTCTCGACCAGGTGCGGCACGGTCTTCACGCTGATGCTCTCGGTCACCTCGAGCTCGAGGCTGTCCGGATTGAGGCCGGTGTCGGTCAAGGCACTGGTCACCACTTCGGCCAGGTTCTGCTGCATGAGCTGCACCGCCGAGAGGTTCACGCCCAGGCGCAAGCCCAGGCCATAGGTGTCTTCCCATGCCTTCGCCTGCGCGCAGGCAGTGCGCAGCACCCACTCACCGATCGGCACGATGAGACCACTGGCCTCGGCCAGCGGGATGAAAAAGGCCGGACTGATCATGCCCAGCTCGGGATGCTCCCAGCGCACCAGGGCTTCCATACCGACGATGTCTTCGGTGATGGCATTGACCTGGGGCTGGTAGAACACGCGCAGCTCGTCGTTCTTCACGGCGTGGCGCAAGCGTGCCTTCAGCGCGACATGCTGTTGCTGCGAGGCATCCGGGTTGGCGGCGTAGATCTGGTAATTGTTCCGGCCCAGGCTCTTCGCTCCATACATCGCTTCGTCGGCATGCCGGAGCAGCAGTTCGCCTTCCGTCGCATCGTCGGGGAAGAAGGAAATACCAACCGACACCGTCGCCTGTAGTTCCGAGCCGTCGTCGAGGCCGAGCGGGATCTCCATCGCCTGCACCACTTTCTCGGCGATGCGCAGGACGTCGTCACGCTTGACGATGTGGCGCAGGATCATCGTGAACTCGTCACCAGCGTAACGCGCGACCGTATCGGAAGCTCGCACACTGGCGCGCAACCGCTTCGCCACCGCCGTCAGTACCTGGTCGCCCACGGCATGCCCGAGCGTGTCGTTGATGCCTTTGAAGCGGTCGAGATCGACGAGCAACGTGGCGAAGCATTCGCCGGTGCGTTCGGCCTCGCGGATGGTGGTATCCAGGCGGTCGTTGAACAGGAGGCGATTGGGCAGGTTCGTGAGCGCGTCGACCAGGCCACGGGCGCGTCCCTGATCGCGCGCGCGCCGCAGCTCCAGGGCCGAGGCGAAACGTGCGGCGGCCGCGCGCAAGGCAGGTTCGAGCACGCGGGCGTCGCTGGCCAGGCGACGACGCCCCGCCAGCAGGGCGCCGAGCACATTACGGCGCTCGTCCAGCAGCGGCAGGAAGGTGTAGGAACGCAGGCCCAGCGATTCGACCAGGGGATCTTCAACGGGCGTACCGTCGCCGTCGCCAAGATGCGAAAGGGTTTCGCCACCCAGGCAGATCTTCAGGAGCGGCAGATCGTTCGCTTCAGGCCATTCGACCAGACCCGGACCGTTCCAGATACGCGTGAGCACTTCGGGCCCGAATTCGCTTTCCGGCAGCGCCGACCACACCGCGACCACGTCCAGTTCGAGCGCATCGGCGAGCATCGCCGCCGCTTCGCCCATGCCTTCGTCGTCGCTGGGGCAGGCATCGAGCACGGACAGGAGCGAGAGAGCTCGCCCCGCCATGTCCACGGCACGCAGGTCGCGAAAGGCCACGGCAACACGATGGGCGCCGCGATCGTTGAGGTGACGCACATCGATCTCGCCGGCCACGTCCGCACCGTCGAGGCGACGCAAGGTGCAAGGCACGCCGTCGCTGTCGGGCACTGGCCAGGTGGCGCCACTGTCCATCGTGAAAAGGTCGGCGAGCAGACGACCCTGTGCAGGACCGTCGCCCTTCATCAGTCGATTCATCGCGGCGCCGCTTTCGATGACGCAGCCGTCCGGCGTGGATGCGACCACCCAGGCCGCGCCTGCGTCAAAGGCGAACCGATAGTCCAGGCCGGTCGGCTCGGTGCCGACGACCGGTGCGTCTGTACCGATTGCAGCGCGTACGCGCTGCGCCAGCTCGGCGGCGATGGCACCCTCGCGCAGCCAGTCCGCACTGTCTTCCGGGGCGACGCCCGGCGGTTCGTCGCCAACGACATAAACCACGGGCAGATTCGAGTAAGCGGCCGAACCACGGAGGATGCGCAGGCCCTGCGCCATGTCGGCCGTGCCATCCGCGCCGATGACGGCGACGTGCAGCGGCGGTGCGTCGGCCAGCAGGGCTTCCAGCTGCGCGGCGTCGCGCGCGCTCAGGAGGACAAAATCGCCATCCGCGTCGAGTGCGTCGAAAACGGCGCGACGCACATCGCGGCGCGGGGTGAAGATGAGGATGCCGGTCGGCTCGGACATCGACATGCGCGCGCTCAAACGATCCACCGACCGTCGCGCAGGCGGGGAGCCGCGGAACGGGCATGCCAGTCGGCGTCGACCCGGACGATGTCGTCGTCGAAGGTCGCCAGCAGGCTGGGGCTGGCGCCCATCAGCACCACACGGCGCACGTGGCCCGTCTGGGCCCGCGAAAGTTGCCGTAAAAGTGCACCGTCGGTGGCGCTGGGCGGCCCCGGTGGCATGTCCAACAGGTACACGCCGAAATGCAGGCTCTGCAGGATATAGCGCAAGGCGTCACCCAGCCGCGTACAGCCCGGCACGCGCATCTGGGCATCGCGCAGACTGGCCAGGCCGTCGGCGTGGCGCCACAGGTACACGGCTTGCCCCGTCCGTCGCGCCACCAGGCGGAACTGGTCGATCAACTGGTTGGTATCGCCGGTCTGCAAAGCGACCAAGGGTCCCGACGCGGACAGAATGCGGTCGAAAACATCGGTTCCTACATGGGAGTCGGCAGGCATGGGCGACACATCGGCGGCAGTGGCGCGAAGTATCGGTCCAATACGGGGGCGTACGCTAGGGATGGCACACCATACGCGGGGGTATCTCGCATTCGGCCCGACAGGAAGGTATGGTGATGCGCTCATTCGCCGACGTACGACCCCCGCCATGTTCGAAGGACTCCGATTCAAGCACTGGAAGACCAGCGTGGGCGACGACGGCATCGTCGTGCTCACCTTCGATCGCGAGGGCGCGAGCGCCAACGCGCTGTCGCGCGAGGTGCTCGATGAACTCGACACGATCGTCGAGCGCCTGGCCATCGAGAATCCGCGAGGGGTCGTCATCCACTCGGCCAAGCCTTCGGGCTTCGCCGTGGGCGCCGATATCCGCGAATTCGTCGAATACGCCCAGACCGGCACCGTCCTCGCCAATATCGAGAACGGCCAGCGGGTTTTCGAGAACCTCGCCAGGCTGTCCTGCCCCACGGTGGCCGCGATCCATGGCGCCTGCATGGGCGGCGGCACGGAGCTCGCGCTGGCCTGTCGCCAGCGCATCGCCGTGGACGACGACGCGACGAAGATTGGCCTGCCTGAGGTGATGCTCGGCATCCATCCGGGCTGGGGTGGCACCGCCCGCCTGCCGCGCCTGATCGGCGCACCGGACGCCTTGCCCGCCATGCTCACCGGCAAGCCGTTCAACGCGCGTCGCGCCAAGGCCGTCGGCCTGGTCGACCGACTGGCTCGCGCGGACGAACTGCTGGCCGAAGCACGCCACCTCATCAAGCGTCCGCATCAGCGTCCCTTCGCGCAGCGCGCGAAGGCCTGGGCGACCAACACGCTGCCCGCGCGTGCCATCCTCGCGCCCATGGTCCGCAAGCAAACCGCGGCCAAGGTTCGCAAGGAACATTATCCCGCTCCGTTCGCCCTGATCGATACCTGGGCGCGCGGCGGCTCCAGCATCCAGCAACGGCTGAAACTCGAAGCGAAGTCCGTGGCGAAACTGGCCACCACGTCGACCGCGCGCAACCTCATCCGCATCTTCTTCCTGCAGGAACGCCTGAAGGGACTCGGTGGCGGTACCGACCACGGTATCAAGCATGTACACGTCGTCGGCGCGGGCACCATGGGTGGCGATATCGCCGCCTGGTCCGCACTGAAGGGTTTTGAGGTGACCTTGCAGGATCGCGAGCTGCGCTTCATCGAGCCCGCGATCGCCCGGGCGCGCACGCTGTTCGAAAAGAAACTCAAGGCACCGGCCAAGGTCGACGCCGCCGTTGGCCGACTTCGTGCTGATGTCGACGGCAAGGGCATTGCCGAGGCCGACCTCGCCATCGAAGCGATCTTCGAGAATCCGGAAGCCAAGCATGCGTTGTACGCGACGATCGAGCCGCAGTTCCAGGCCGACGAAATCCTTGCCAGCAATACTTCTTCGATTCCCCTGGACGAACTGCGCCAGGGCCTGAAAGCGCCGCAACGATTCCTCGGCCTGCACTTCTTCAATCCGGTGGCACAGATGCCGCTGGTGGAAGTCGTACGCCACGATGCGCTGGACCCTGCCATCGAGAAACGCGCGCTCGCGTTCTGCAAGGCCATTGGCAAGCTACCGGTGCCGGTCAAGGGCACCCCGGGCTTCCTGGTCAACCGCATCCTCATGCCCTACCTGATGGAAGCGATGCGCCTCTACAACGAAGGCGTGCCGGGTCCCGTGCTCGATCGCGAAGCGAAGAAATTCGGCATGCCGATGGGCCCGATCGAACTGGCCGATACGGTCGGCCTTGATGTGTGCGCGTCGGTCGGCAAAGAGCTCGCGCCCTTCCTCGGCCTGGAGGTTCCGCACGGCCTGGAAGAAAAGATCGCCGCGAACAAGCGCGGCAAGAAGGATGGCGAAGGCCTGTATGTCTGGAAGGAAGGCAAGCCGGATAAGCCCGAAGTGGACCCCGACTACGTGCCGCCGGCCGACATCCAGGACCGCATGATCCTGCCGATGGTGAACGAAGCTATCGCCTGCCTGGCCGAAGGCGTGGTCGACGATGCCGACCTGCTCGACGCCGGTGTCATCTTCGGCACGGGCTTCGCCCCGTTTCGTGGCGGCCCGATCCAGTACGTACGCACCGAAGGCGTCGCCACGGTGCGCGAACGACTGGCGAAGCTGGAAGCGAAGCACGGTGCGCGCTTTGCCAAGAAGGAAGGCTGGGACAATCCGGAGCTGGCGTTGTCGCCAGCCTGACCCGAGAGCATCGCCGCTGAAGCGGCTCCCACAAGAGGCAGGCATGGCTTTTGTGGGAGCCGCTTCAGCGGCGATGCCTCACCACATCAAATCGTCAGGCACGCCATCATCCGACTCGCTCACAGCGTTCGGATCGACAAGCAACGCAATGAACTCAGGTGCCAGCGTCTGCAGCTCCGTGATCACCGCTTTGTCGACGATGAGGTAACGGCCACCCTGCTGCACGACGCCAAGCTCACCCGCGTTGATCGCGACCAGTTGCGCAGCGTCCACATGGACACGACGAATCTTCTCGCCATACGGGAAATGACGAACCTGGTCGGCATCGGCGAGGTTCAGGGCCTTGCCCTTCAACAACTCCTCGACCTTGCGCTTCCTCTCTTTGCGCAGCCGTGCCTGCTCGGCCGCCTCCGCTTCGAGACGGCGACGCTCGGTTGCATCGGTCTGCGCACGGATCGCGTAGGCCTTGGCCAGATCGATCTCGCCGTCCTTGCGTGGCGGACGCGGCTGTCCACCAGCGCCGGGCTTGCCGCCCTGCTGCGGCTTCCCAGCCTGCTGCGGTCGACCGCCAGACGAGGGTTTCACGCCTTGACGCGGCCTGTTGCCCGCGTAGGGCTGGCCGCTGCCGGCGGACGATCGTCCGCCCTTGCCGCCATCGGAACCCTCTTTCCGCGGCGGCGCGGATGTCCTTTTCTCGTCGCGGACCTCCTTGACGAGGCCGCTCTTCAACAACTGGTCGCGCAGGGACTCTGCCATGATCGGTAAGGCTCGTTCGGTGTTTTCAGTAATGCGGCGGCGGGGGCTCATTGGCATTGTCGCTGCCGAGTCCCGCACGCATGTTCATGAGGTCGGAGCGCAGATCGCGCAACGCCCTCTCCAGTCGGTCAAGCCGTCGGGAAATCTCGGTATCCGCCGATGACAGCCCGTTCACCGTGTCGTCGATGAAGGCGAGACGCATCTCGAGCTCCATCATGCGATTGTCTGTGTCAGTCATCGTGACGACCCGCCAGGCTGCGGCCACGGCCGATGCCGTAATAGGCGATGCCTGTCTCTTCGACCGCCGCCGGATCATAAAGATTGCGGCCGTCGAAGATCACGGGCGTTTTCAGTAGCGACTTGACCCTCGCGAAGTCCGGGGCACGGAACGCCTTCCATTCGGTGACGATCATCAACGCATCGGCGCCGTCCACGGCATCGTACGGACGCTCGACCAGTCGCAGGTCATCGCGCTCGCCGTAGATGCGGCGGGTCTCGTCCGCCGCCTCCGGATCGAATGCCTTGACATGGGCACCCGCTTCCCACAGCTGTTCCATCAAGCGGCGGCTCGAAGCCTCACGCATGTCGTCCGTGTTCGGCTTGAAAGACAGGCCCCAGATCGCGATAGTGCGTCCCTTCAGCTGGCCATGGAAGTGACGGGAGAGCAGCGCGAAGAGGCGCGACTTCTGCGAATCGTTCACCGCTTCCACGGCGTCGAGAAGGCGCGCGTCGTAGCCGACGGCATGCGCCGTGCGCGCCAGAGCCTGCACGTCTTTCGGGAAACACGAGCCGCCGTAGCCGGCACCCGGATAAATGAAGTGATAGCCGATGCGTGGATCGGCGCCGATGCCCTGGCGCACGAGCTCGACGTCCGCCCCGACATGCTCGGCGATGTTCGCGATTTCGTTCATGAAACTGATCTTGGTCGCGAGCATCGCGTTGGCGGCGTACTTGGTCAGTTCGGCGGAACGTTCGTCCATCACGACCATGCGGTCATGGTTGCGGTTGAACGGCGCATACAGCTTGCGCAGCACGCCGATCGCCTTCGGGCTCGACGCACCGACGATGATCCGGTCAGGACGCATGCAGTCTTCGACCGCATCGCCCTCCTTGAGGAACTCGGGATTGGAAACGACGTCGAACGGCAGATCCACGCCGCGCGCGTGCAGGCGCGCGTGAATGGCCTCACGCACACGGTCGGCGGTGCCGACGGGTACGGTCGACTTGTTCACCACGACGGTATAGCGGTCGATGTTATCGCCGATGGTCTTCGCTACGGCGAGCACGTACTGCAGATCCGCACTGCCGTCTTCGTCCGGCGGCGTGCCCACGGCGATGAAGACGACCTCACCGTGGCCCACCGCGGGGGCAGCATCGGTGGTGAAGTCCAGCCGGCCATCGGCATGGTTGCGGACAACCATCGGCGTCAGGCCAGGCTCGTAGATGGGAATGTTGCCGGCCTTCAGGCGATCGACCTTGCCTACGTCGACGTCCACGCAAACGACATGGTTGCCCATCTCCGCGAGGCAGGTGCCGGTGACGAGACCGACGTAGCCGGTGCCGAAGATCGTGACTTTCATGAAGCTCCCAGGGACCGGGGACCGGCCTGCCGTAACCGTCGATTGTAGTCCCGCCCGGCTCGCAGGCAAAGAAAAAGGGCGCGGATTGCTCCGCGCCCTTTCGGTTTCCTACAGGTGACGCTAAGGCTTACTTGCCGCCCGGAGCGCCAGCGCCCGGACCGCCAGGACCCTGGCCAGCCGGAGCCGGACCGGTCTTGAGCAGTTCGACGTCGAAGATGATCGTCGCGTTCGGCGGGAAGCCGTTTTCCGGCTTGGCGCCGTAAGCGATGTTCGACGGGATGAAGAGCTTGTACTTGCCGCCGGTCTGCATCAGCTGCAGGCCTTCGCGGAAGCCCGGGATGACTGCCTGGAGCGGGATGTTGGCCGGGCCGGCGGGCTGGTGGTCGGCCGAAGCGTCGAACTTCTCGCCGTTCACGAACGTACCGGTGTAGTTGATCGAGACCTGGTCGTTCGGGCCCGGACGTGCGCCGGTACCTGCCTGGACAACCGTGTACTGCAGGCCCGATGCCGTGACCTTCACGCCGGGGGCGGTCTTGTTCTTGGCCAGGAAAGCATCGCCTTCCTGCTTGTTCTGGGCCGCGACCTTGTTGTACTCGGCCTCGGCCTTGACCTTCAACTGGGCCACGAAGGCTTCGCGGACGGACTTGGCTTCAGCTTCGGACATGGTCGGCTTCTGGCCGGACAGGGCAGCCTGCAGGGCCTTGGCGACCGTAGCGGCATCCACTTCCTTCGCGACGAGCGGCGGCAGGGAGCTTGCAAGGTCCCAACCCACGACGTAGCTGGCCTTCTGCTTGTCAACGGTGCCCGCACCAGCAGCAGCCGGCTTGGCTGCCTGGGCGGATGCGCCCGCGGCGGTACCCAGCGCAACCGCCAGGGCGACGGCCGTCATCGTGGGACGCAAAAATTGCTTCATTCGGTATTCCCTCTCTTGGAAAGATTCGGCGACGCCGCCGGTACACCTCCGTGTGGAGGTTGAAACGCCATTGTGCGGTGGTTCGCGCCTTGCTTGCAATGACGTGGCGAGAGACAAGGTTTCACACTAAAAGTTCAGCAACCTTTCACTGGAATGACGATCCGGTCACTCATCGTGCCCCGGACCCGGTTTTTCCAGGGTATCCCGCAGTGCCGCCTGGAGGCGGGCATGCACCTGCACCAGCACGCGCCAGAGCAGCCAGGTCAGGCCGATCCCGATCAGGATCAGCACCCCGGCGACCTCACGCGGGGGCAGGATCGTGGAGGCCAGGGCCGCCACCAGCAGGCCCAGGATCAGCATCGCGACCACCGGGATGATCCGCCCCAGCACGGCGCGGATCCGGTAGGTACGGCTACCGAACCGGTCCGGGATGCTCAGTTCGGCCAGCAACATCCCCAGCGCCCCTGCCTTGCGGTAGGCCGCCACCACCATGGGCAGGGACAGCAGCGCGGCGAGCGACCAGACCAGGCTGCGGCGCACGGTAGGGTCGTCGCTGAAGACGTCGACATGGAGGAAGCCGCGCCGATAGGCGAAAGCCATGACGATGAAGACCGCGATCACCAGCATCATATTGATGATCACGTGCCAGACCAGCCGGCGGATCATTTTCATCACGATGGCGCCCTGCCCTTGCAGCCCCAGGCTGCCCATCCACTCGGTATAGGCACCGAACACGCCGGTGACGCGCGCGGGCAAGACACGCCCCAGGAAACTCGCCAGCGGGTCGGAGGAGCGGATCAGGTAAGGGGTGAGGAAGGTGGTGAGCGCCGATACCGCAACGGCTACCGGATAGAGAAAGTTGCTGGTCACCTTGAGCGTGAGGCCCAGCGAAGCGATGACGAACGAGAATTCGCCGATCTGCGCCAGGCCCATGCCCACGCGCAAAGACGTGCGGCCATCGTTGCCGGCCACGAAACTGCCGAAACTGCAGGTGATGACCTTGCCCACGACCACGGCGATGGTCACGATGGTGATCGGCCATGCGTACTCCACCAGCAGGGCGGGATCGATCAGCATGCCGATGGCGACGAAAAAGATCGCGCTGAACATGTCGCGTACCGGCATGATGATGCGCTCGATGCGCGCCACGCTCTCCGATTCCGCCACGATCGCGCCGATCATGAAGGCGCCCAGCGCCACGCTGTAACCCATTTCGGTCACTAGCAGGCAGAAGCCGAAGCAGATCCCCAGCACCGCGATCAGCAGCACATCGTTGCGACTGACGCGCGCAATGTAATCGACTACGCGCGGCACCAGCAGCAGGCCCACCACCAGCGACACGGCCATGAACAGGCCGAGACGGCCGATCGCCGCGAAGGCCTGGCCCGCCTCCACGCCACCCGTGCTGGCGATACCCGTGAGCAGCGCCATCAGGACGATGGCGAGCAGGTCCTCCACGATGAGGATGCCGAACATGAGCTGGGCGAAGCGCTCGCGCTTGAGACCCAGATCCTCGAGGGCCTTCATGATGATGGTGGTCGACGAAATCGACAGCATCGCTCCGAGGAACATCGCGTCCATCGCGGACCAGCCGAAGAAACGGCCGATCTCGTAGCCGATCCACACCATCAGCACGATTTCGGCGAATGCGGCGACCAGCGCGGCCCCGCCGACGGCGCGCAACTTCTTCAGGCTGAACTCGAGACCGAGCGCGAACAGCAGAAGGATCATGCCCAGCTCGGACAGGGTACGAATCGTTTCTTCATCGTGGATGAAGATCACCGGCAGCGTGTGCGGCCCGATCAAAAGCCCCGCGATGATGTAGCCGAGCACGACCGGCTGCCTCAGGCGCTGGAAGATCACGGTGGTCAGGCCGGCAACGAGCATCACCGTCGCCAGATCCTGGATGAAAACGATGCCGTGCATGCCTGTCCTTGTGTGTGCGAAGGCACAGGTTAGCGCGTGCGCAGGAACATGCCCATTTATCGTCACGCAAGTACGCGCCAGCGTTCGTCATTCTCGAAACCGTGAAAATAATTTCAAAAAAAATGTAACGAATGCTTGACGAAATACCGGGTCGGACGTAATCTTTGCGGCTTCCAGCAGGGGGCCATAGCTCAGCTGGGAGAGCGCCTGCATGGCATGCAGGAGGTCGCCGGTTCGATCCCGGCTGGCTCCACCAACTTCTAAGACGTCCCCA
>Ga0247742_10002380_pt1 | contig 12325 bp, 12 predicted proteins | sample UWRJL208509C2_FD_180944 | JGI IMG/M metagenome (GOLD analysis project Ga0247742, IMG submission 180944) | Plant litter microbial communities from Arlington Agricultural Research Station in Wisconsin, United States - UWRJ-L208-509C-2 | ecosystem: Environmental > Terrestrial > Plant litter >... | reverse complement strand
TGAACTGCTCCCCTGAAGTTGGACTGAGAATTTCAGTTCCGATTTGAGGGGAGCAGTTTTATGTGTTCGCGTAGTTCTTTGTCTGTGGTGCAGCGAGTGTCGGCTGTAGCGTGTTTTGAAAGGGGTCTCGGGTATCGGGCGGCGGCCCAGTACCTGGATGCGCCCCCCGTGCCGGTAAGGGGACTTTATGGGCTATGGAAGATTCATGGGGATGGAGTGTTGGTGACCAAGGCGCCGAAGTCATACTCTTTCGAGGTCAAGCTGGCCTTGGTGCAGCGGTTCTTGGGTGGTGAAACCGGGCCGGACTTGGCAGTTGAAGCGGGTCTGTCTTCGCGTCAACTGCTGCAGAAATGGGTCAGGGCCTATCGCTTGGAGGGCGAGGACGGGCTGATGCCAAAACGCAAAGGCACGCCAGCGAAGCCGAAGGACACACCTCCTCAGGAACCCGGGGTCGCGTCTTCTCGAAAGCCTGGGGCCGTGCCGTCCGCAAAGTCCAGGTCGTCGCGGGCTGCGGAGGGCTCGGAGCTTGAGCAACTACGCCGCGAGAACGAACTGTTGCGGGCAGAGGTGGCTTACTTGGGAAAATTGCGGGCCTTGAGGGCTCAGGAACGACGGTGAAGGTTCAAGCCCTCGTTGCCCTCAAGGCTGATTACCCGCTCCCGGTCCTGCTGCAGGTCGCAGGTTTGGCCCGCTCGACGTTCTTCTACCATCAAGCCCGGCTCCTGTCCCCGGACCCGCGGGAAGCACTCAAGAGCGCCATCACGGAGGTTTTCACGACCAACCACGGCCGTTACGGACATCGCCGCATCCAGACCGAGCTGACAAAGCAGGGGTGGGTGGTCGCGAAAAAGACCGTGTTGAAACTGATGCGTGCCCTGGCCCTGCGCTGCAAGGTCCGGCGGCGGAAACGCTATAACTCCTACCAAGGCGAACAGGGTGTGATTGCACCGAACCTGCTGAACCGGAAGTTCGACACCGATGCCCCGAACCAGAAATGGGTCACCGACGTCACCGAGTTCCGCGTCGGGGACCGGAAGCTCTACCTCTCACCGGTCATGGACCTTTTTGACCGGCAAATCATCTCTTATTCCATCGGAAACTCACCGAACCTGGAACTGGCCAACACTTCGCTGCGTCAGGCAATCACCTGCCTGGAACCGGGACAAAAACCCTTGGTGCACTCGGACCAAGGCTTCCAATATCAGCACGTGTTCTGGCGGGAGCTGCTCACCGAGGCCGGCGCCACCCAGTCAATGTCCCGCAAGGGCAACTGCTACGACAACGCCATCATGGAGAACTTCTTCGGACATCTAAAGGAAGAACTCTTCCACCACGTCCGGTTCCTCAGCACCGAGGCCCTGGCCTCAGCACTGCACGAGTACATCCACTGGTACAACAACGAAAGGATCTCCACCAAACTCAACGGCCTGAGCCCGGTGCAATACCGGGCCCAGACCCTCGCAGCCTAAAATCCCAATAAGCCAGTCCAACAATCGGGGACCAGTTCAGGATGTGAGAGAGCGTTGGCGGGACGGGCATGGGATGTGAGAGAGGGACGGCCGGAAGGGGGTGGGATATGAGAGAGCGTGGGGCCGGTACCTTTGAGACATGGCTATTCCCGACGTCGTTCTCCTCACCAAAGCTGACTGCCACCTCTGCACGGAGGCTCGTGCCGCCGTCGAGCGTGTCACAAAAAGTCTTGGCGTTCAGTGGACCGAGCAGAAGATTGACGGCGACCCCCAACTGCAGGAGCGGTTCGCAGAGGAGATCCCGGTGGTGCTGGTGGACGGTATCCAGCGCGATTTCTGGAAGATCGACGAGCAGCGACTTACCCGGACCTTGAAGAAAGTCCTGGAGGGCTGAGGGTGGGGTTACCCGCAGGTAATGGCTTTTGTTGAGTCCGCCCGAGGGTCATAGAGTGGAACAACAAAGCGACGCAATGGAGAATACCGTGACTGCGCTGGAACCGTCCCCGGAAGCCACAACCGGTGACAATGAGCCTGCCGCCAAGCAGATCCCGCCCGCGGCCGTGGCCCGGATGACCCTCTATTTGCGTGCGCTCAACTCTCTTCTGGCCGAAGGCGTTGAACGGGTTTCCTCTGAAGCACTGGCGGAAGCCTCGGGCGTTAGCTCATCCACGCTCCGCAAAGACCTTTCCTACGTTGGTTCCTACGGGACCCGCGGCGTAGGTTACGAAGTCCAGAACCTGAGCCGCCACATAGCAGCAGCCTTGGGGCTGACCCACGACTGGAAGGTGGCGATTGTGGGCGCCGGCAACCTCGGCAAAGCCCTCGCCCGGTACGGCGGCTTCGAGTCCCGAGGCTTCGACGTCGTAGCCATTTTCGACGCTGACCCCATGGTGATCGGCAATGAAGTGGGTTGGTTGCGGGTCAGTGACTCAGCCGAGCTGGAACGGGTCCTGGAACGGACCCACACCAACATGGTGGTGCTGGCCCTGCCTGCCACGGTGGCCCAAGCCGTGTGCGACCGCGTCATTGCCGCAGGCATCCGGAGCATCCTCAGCTTCGCCCCGGTACTGCTGCAGGTCCCGCCGCACGTCAACCTCCGCAAGGTGGACATGGCAACCGAGCTACAGATCCTTGCCTACCACGCACAGCGGGCGCAGACACCGGGCCAGGCTGTTTAGCCTTCGCCGGGTCCGCGCCCGCGTGTACTGCTCGGAAGCGTGGGTGTTTAGCGCCCGTACGGATTCTGGTACGGGTTGCCGAAAGGCTGTGCCTTGCGGAAGTACGGCGCCGACGCCGGCAGGTACAGCAGAACGATCGCGGCAACACCCAGCAGGATCACAATGAGCTGCAGGACGCCGTAGGTGGCACCGAACTGGAACAAGCTGGTGAGGCCCAGAACAGAAATGGCAGCGAAGACCGTGCCCAGGATCCTTGCCCAGTTCTTGCCCTTCCGGACAGGGAAGGCAACCAGTGCGTAGAGGCCCAGGGAAATAAAGGCACCCACGATGGCACTGACGCCAATGACGCCACGCATGCCTTCCATGGACCCTTCAGGCAAATCGGTACCCTGCTGGGCCGCCTGCTGGTTCATGGCATTGATGAAGGCATCCGCACCGGTGGTGGCCAGGATAATCGAGCTGATGGCGGATAGAACTCCGGCGGCGATGATCATCCAGAAGGCGTAATTGACCATCTGCGGGACGGTGGTGGGTCCGGGCTGCTGGCTTGGCCAGTTGGTGTCCTGGCCGTACTGCGGAGCTGCGGGAGGCTGACCATACGGGGAGCCCTGCTGACCGTATTGCGGTGCGGCGGGGGACTGCTGACCATACTGCGGCGCGGCTGGCTGGCCATACTGCGGCGCGGCGGGGGACTGCTGGCCGTACTGCGGTGCCGGGGGCTGGGAGCCGTTTGTGCCGGGCTGGTTAGTGTCGCCCGGGTTTGACGGCGGGTACGGAGGGTTGCTCATGGCATTCCTTTGCTTGTTCGACTGCTGGTGCGGCCGCCGGGATCAGCAAAACGACCCTGCCCCCAGCGTGGTTCTGCTACCACCGTACCTCCAGGTCCTTGCGCTGCAGACGATCACACGCAGGTATTTACAGCTGGCGGGAAAAATCATCATGTGGGCTTACGCCTTCATGATGAAGGCCGCGGGATCCCTGGGGATTCAACCGCGGCCTTCAGCCTGCATTTGCGTCGAAAACGCCCGACGGCGGCAGCTGGGTACGTGTCAGGCGTGGCCCTTGACCGCCTTGAACCACAGCTGTGAATTAGGTAGCCACATCAGTACCACGGCTACGGCGCTGACCAGGAAGCCGAACCAGTTGCCACCCAGGCCCATCCCTGAGCCGCCGCCACTCGCTGCGCCGAAGATGGCCAGCAGGAGGGAGATGCCGGCCAGGATGGTCAGGGCGAGGCGTGCCCACTCTTTGCCTTCCTTCATCTTCATGGCCAGGACCACCTGGGCGGCAGAGACGGCCAGGGTGAGGAGTAGGAGGATCAGTGCGATGGCAGCGAATCCTGGAGCGAACGCGAAGGCGGCGATCACCGCGAAGAAGGCGATGAGGCCAAACAACAATCCCAGGAGACCGGAGATCACCCAGATGAAGTAGGAAACCTTCAGTTCCGTTGGCAGGCCCTGGGTTTTGAACATTCCCGAGAAGCCGCCCTGGGGCATGACGTCGTTGAAGTTTCGCGGTCCGTCAGTGGGCATTTCAAAGTGGAAACCCGGCTGGCCGGGTGCGGGCTGGGCCGGTCCGGGCTGTGAGTATTGGCCGGGTTGCGACGGCGGCTGGTAACCCTGCGGTGGCTGGTAACCCTGGGGCGGTTGGTAGCCGGAGGGAGGGACGTCGCCGCGCTGCGGAGGTTGGGGACCCGCAGGAGGAACATTGCCGGGCTGCGGAGGCTGAGCGCCGGGCTGCTGTGGCTGTGGTGTTTCGTCTGGGGTACTCATGGCATCACTTTAGACCGCAGGTTGAAGGATGCATAGGAAATTCGGAGCTAACGCGCAGCTAAATACAGGCCTTTTGCCGAACAATTGCGAGGTGACTTCTCCCTACGCGAAACGGCGCCCCCACAGATTGGACTGTGCAGGGCGCCGATGGCGGACGCGGGCCGGCAGAAGCCGGCCGGGTGGTGAAGGACTACGCGGCAGCCGGTGCGATGAAAGCGAGTTCCAGGTTGATGACAACCTTGTCGCTGACCAGGACGCCACCGGCTTCGAGGACGGCGTTCCAGGTAAGGCCGAAGTCCTTGCGGCTGATGGTGGTTTCACCGGAAACGCCGGCGCGGGTGTTGCCGAAGGGGTCCACTGCTACACCGTTGAATTCGGTCTCGATGGAAACTTCCTTGGTCACTCCCTTGATTGTGAGATCGCCCACGAGGTCGAAGCTGTTTCCGTTGGCCTTGACGTGCCGGGACACGAAGGTGATTTCCGGGAACTTCTCTACGTCAAAGAAGTCTTCGCCCTTGACGTGCCCGTCGCGGTTGACGTCGCCGGAGTCGAAGCTGGCGGTCTGGATGGTGGCGGTGACCTTGGAATCGGTCAGGGTTTCGCCAACTTCCAAGGTGGCCGTGGCGTCCTTGAACTGGCCGCGGACCTTGCTGATGCCTGCGTGGCGGACGGTGAAGCCGATTTCGCTGTGGGAAGCGTCGAGGGTCCAGGTGCCGGTGGTGACGGAAGCGGGGAGAGTCATCATGGTGTTGCTCCTATATCAAGTGGTGGGTACTGCGTGCTTGTCCGGTCGAGCTCATTGCTTGAAGCGTCAACCGAGCTTCGTACCCAGTATAAACATGCATATGCATCTTTTATTCCAACTCCACGGAACATTTCGGGAAAACTTTGAGTTCTACTAGCGGTAGAAGATTTCGGATCGCCCCGCTTCTTTGAGAAACTGGTAAACATGCCCCAAGCAACTGTCCATCTGCTTCGCCATGGCGAGGTCCACAATCCCGACGCCGTCCTCTATGGCCGGCTGCCGGAATTCCACCTCTCAGAGCGTGGCCGGGAGATGGCCCGGATGTTGGCGGACCACTTCACGGCCCGCGCCAGTGAAGGTGCCAAGATTGTGCATTTGGTAGCCTCGCCGCTGACCCGCGCCCAGGAAACAGCCATGCCGACCTCCGAGGCGCTGAACCTGGACATCACCACGGATCCTCGCATCATCGAAGCCGAGAACCACTTTGAGGGACTCCATCCCACCAAGAGCGAGTTCCTCAAGCCCAAGCATTGGTTCTACTTCCGAAATCCCCTGCGGCCTTCCTGGGGCGAGCCCTACAAAGAGCAGGCGGCCCGCGTTCTGGCGGCTGTGGAAGACGCACGGGTGAAGGCGATCGAGCTCGGTGGCGACGGCGCTGAAGCCATTCTGGTGAGCCACCAACTTCCCATTTGGTCAACCCGTTTGACCGCTGAGGGCCGCCGCCTCGCGCACGATCCCCGCAAGCGTGAATGCACCCTCACCTCCCTGACATCCTTGACTTTGGACGATGCCGGCAAGATCGTGCGCGTCGAATACACCGAGCCTGCTGCCGTTCTGCTCCCCGGCGCGGCGAGCACCCCGGGGGCATAGAGGCATGGACAACAATCTTTCACGCCGCGGCGTGCTGACCGCCGGTGGAGTTCTCCTGGCAGGACTGACCATGGGGCTGTCCGCATGCGCCCAGGAAGACTCCCTTGCCAAGCAGGCCAAGGCCGGCGATAACAAGAACTACGTGGCAGGCGACGGCTCGGTGACGGAATTCGCGAAGGCTGACCGCGCAGCTCCGGTGGCGCTCAAGGGCACTTTGTTTAATGGACAGACCGTCAAGCCTGAGGATCTCCAGGGCAAAGTCACCGTGCTCAACTTCTGGTTTGCCGCCTGCGCTCCGTGTCGCATCGAAGCTCCCCAGCTTGAAGCCCTGCACCAGGACTTCAAGGACCAGGGAGTCCAGTTCTTCGGCGTTAACCTTCGTGACGAAAAAGCCACCGCTGAGGCCTTCGACAAGACCTTCAACATCACCTACCCGAGCTTCGATGACAAGGACGGCGCAGTGCTGCTGTCCGTGTCCGGCATTGTCCCTCCAGGTGCGGTTCCCACCACCCTGGTCTTGGACAAGGAAGGCAAGGTTGCCTCCCGCGTGCTGGGCGAGATTGAGAAGAGCACCCTAAAGGCCCTCATCACCTCCGCAGCGGCGGAGTAGCACCCATGAACAGTCCATTCGCCGAGACGATCCTCAACGGATCACTGCTGCTGGCTGTGCCGGTGGCATTGCTGGCCGGGCTGGTCTCCTTCCTTTCGCCGTGCGTCCTGCCGCTGGTCCCTGGTTACCTTGGCTACGTCACGGGACTGACCGGCGTCGACCTCCAAAAGCAGCGGCGAGGCCGTATGCTGGCCGGAATCGGGCTGTTCGTCCTGGGATTCTCGGTGATTTTTGTCCTCTTGGGCGGTGCTTTCGGTCAGCTTGGAACGTTGCTGACGGGTCCGCAAAACGCCTGGATCACTCAACTGCTGGGCATCCTGGTGATCATCATGGGCGTGGTGTTCATGGGTGGTTTCGGCTGGCTCCAGCGGGACGCGAAAATCCATGCCAAACCGCCGGCAGGCTTGTGGGGTGCTCCGCTCCTGGGGCTGACGTTCGGCTTGGGTTGGGCGCCCTGCATTGGTCCGACGTACTCCGCGGTACAGTTGCTGAGCTTGTCCGGCGGTTCGTCGGCGGCCAAGGGTGCCCTCCTGGCGTTCGTTTACAGCCTTGGCCTTGGCATTCCGTTCCTCCTGATTGCGTTGGCTGTACGCCGGGGCATGGGAGTCATGTCCTTCTTCCGAAAGCATCGGCTGGCCATCCAGCGGATCGGCGGAGGCATTCTGATTTTGCTCGGCATCCTGATGGCCACCGGAGTGTGGGGAGCCTGGGTGACCGAGTTGCAGTACTGGTTCCAAAACGATGTGAAGTTGCCAATCTGATGAGCGAGTCCGTGAAAGCCAAGAAGAAGTCACCAGCCGCTGAGAACACAGCGGACGGAAAACTCCAGCAGGCCAAGTCCGAGGCTGCCCTGCCCGCGCTTGGTTTCAAGGGCATGCTCCGGTGGTCCTGGACCCAACTGACCAGCATGCGCACGGCTCTGTTCCTGCTGCTCCTGCTGGCCGTTGGCGCGGTCCCGGGTTCCCTGTTTCCGCAGCGGCCGGCCAATCCGGTGGTGGTTACTGACTGGATCAGGAACAACCCAACAACCGGCCCATTCCTGGACGCCCTCCAGATGTTCGACGTTTACTCCTCGGCCTGGTTCTCGGCCATCTACATCCTGCTGTTCATTTCCTTGATCGGCTGCGTTACTCCCCGCGCCATTGCCCATTACAAGGCCATGAAGTCTCAGCCGCCGCGCACTCCCAGGCGCCTTTCGCGCCTGCCGGAATACGGCACTCTGGCGCTGCCCGCCGACGCCGGGATCCCGGCGTCGAAGGCCGTCACCGATGCCGCCGGGCTGCTCAAGAAGCGCGGCTACCGCGTGGAAGTCAGGGACGTCGACGGCGACCTGCCGTCCTTGGGTGCCGAGCGCGGCTTCCTGAAGGAAGTGGGGAACCTGGTGTTCCACACCTCATTGATCGGGGTGCTGGTGTCCGTGGCCATTGGTGGCCTTTTCGGGTACAGCGGCCAGCGAATCCTGGTGGAGGGCGACACGTTCGTCAACACCCTGGTGGGCTATGACCAATTCACTCCGGGTACCAACTTCCAGAGCAGTTCACTCCAGCCGTACTCCATGCAATTGGACAAGTTCGAGGCCACGTTCGATCGCGGTGAGTCTCCCGGCAAGGCCGGCCAGCCCATCGATTACACCGCTGAGGTGACCACCAAGGAAACCCCTGATGCGCCGGGCAAGAAGGAAACACTGAAGGTCAACGACCCCGTTTCCCTCGGAGGAACCAGCCTTTATCTCACCGGAAACGGCTACGCGCCCATGGTCACTATCCGCGATGGGGAGGGCAACGTCTCCTTCGAAGGGCCAGTGATTGCCAAGGTCCAGGGCGACAACTATTACTCGTCCGTGGTCATCAAGGTCCCGGATGCCAAGCCGGAACAGCTGGGCTTTGTGGGCTTCTTCCTTCCGACGGCGTTCGTTACAGAGACCGGCACCTCGTTCAGCGCTTCCCCGGAACTCTTCAACCCCCAGCTGAGCCTGAATTCCTTCTATGGTGACCTCGGCCTGGACAAGGGCGTGCCCCAGAACGTGTTCGAGTTGGACGTCAAGGACTTGAAACCCCTTAATGCCCGCGACCTCGCTGCGGGCGGCATCACCTTAACGCCCGGAGCCACCGTGGACCTGCCCGAAGGCAAGGGCAGCATCACGTTCGATGGCGTCAAGAAGTACATCGGCGTGGACATCCACCACAACCCCGGCCAGCTGTACGCCTTGATCTTCGGTTTCCTCGCAGTCGCCGGTCTGGTCATGTCGCTGTACATCAACCGCCGCCGCGTCTGGGTCCGCACCGGAACCCACTCCGATGGCCGCACCATGGTGGAATACGGCCTGCTGGCTCGCGGCGAAGACCACCGCCTCGCCGGTGAAGCAGCAGCCCTCCGCGAGATCTTTGCCCGGGAATGGAACATCCCGGAAACGCCGGCCACGCCGGACACCGCTACAACAACTGCAGGATCTTCCTCAACCTCGAAGGACCAGTAATGCCCGTCATCAACGAAACCCTGGGCCAGTACAGCGAGCTGTTCATGCTGTTGGCCGCCGGCACGTACACCGTGGCGTTCATCGCCTTTGCCTGGGACCTGGCCAAGAGCAGCAAGATGCTCCGCGCCGTGGACCAGAAGGCTGCGGCCAGCACCACCGACCACAAGGTGAGCGTTGCTGCGGGCCGTGTCGCGCCAGGTTTGGGAGGTCCCGACGCCGGTGGGCCGGCTGGCCGCGCCGAGCGTCCGACGTCGGGCCTCACCGTTGAGGGCGGTACCGCCGCCGGTGACATGAAGTACGCAGGCGAACGCCGCGCTCCTGCCCGCGTGGCCGTCGCGCTGACCGTGCTGGGTGTGCTGATCCATGGTGCGGGTGTGGTGACGCGTGCCTTCGGTGCAGGCCGCGTGCCGTGGGGCAACATGTACGAGTTCCTCACCACCGGTGCTTTCGTGGCAGTGGCTGTCTTCCTTGTAGTCCTCATCCGTAGGGATCTCCGCTTCCTGGGCACGTTCGTGATCGGCTTGGCCATCATCATGCTGGTAGCGGCTTCGGCTGCTTTCTGGACTCCAGTGGGCCATTTGGTTCCGGCGCTGCAGAGTTACTGGTTGATCATCCACGTCTCCATCGCAGTGCTGTCCTCTGCACTGTTCACCCTGACGTTTGCCATGTCCGTGCTGCAGTTGCTGCAATCGCATCGCCAAAAGAACCTGGCTGCCGGCCGTGCGGACAAGTTGGGCTTCATGCGCCTGGTTCCGAACGCCTTGAGCCTTGAGAATCTCTCCTACCGCATTAACGCCATCGCTTTCATCGGCTGGACGTTTACCCTCATGTTCGGGGCGATCTGGGCTGAGAAAGCCTGGGGCCGCTTCTGGGGCTGGGACCCCAAGGAAGTGTGGACCTTTGTGATCTGGGTGGTCTACGCGGGCTACCTGCATGCGCGGGCCACACGCGGTTGGACCGGAACCCGTGCCGCATGGTTGTCAATTGTTGGCTACGCCTGCGTCATCATCAACTTCACGCTCGTCAATACCGTTTTCAACGGTCTGCACTCCTACTCGGGGCTTTAGGCCGAGGGGCCTGCCGCTTTGGCCCTCTGAGCAGGGGCTTTGCTCCTGCACGCGGATGACGGTCGCGGAGTATGACAAATCGGTGTAGCAATCATGACAATTTGGTGTTGCAACTAAGCCTTTTGCCCATCAGGGGCAGGTGCTACCTTGTTCAGGACCCGCTTGTGATGCAGCCCGCTAGCGACGCGCCGTGACCTTTTCGAGGTAACCATGAGCTATGTTCTCGCCATCGATGTCGGAACAAGTTTTACCGCCGCAGCCCTTGTCAAGCCCTGCCAAGGACCCACTCCAACCCCTGAAATTCTCTCGTTGGGATTGCATGGCAGTGCCGTGCCCTCTGTACTGTTTTACGCCGGCGACGGCCGGGTGCTGGTAGGAGAAGCCGCCGAACGTCGCGGTCTGGACGACCCCCAACGCATGGTGCGGGAGTTCAAGCGCCGCATAGGTGACTCCGTTCCCCTCGCTGTGGGCGAAAGCTGGCTGGCACCCGAGGACGTGTACGCCACCATGGCCCGATGGGTGGTGGATAAGGCCCAAGAGCGCGAGGGCACCGCGCCGACGTCGATCATCATGACCCACCCTGCAGCGTGGGGTCAGCACCGCACCTCACTGGTCCTGGCAGCGCTCACCATGGCAGGCCTGCAGGACATCACCCTGATCAGCGAGCCGGAAGCGGCTGCGCTGCACTACGCCTCCCAAACGCGCGTGGAGGACGGCAGCATCATCGCGGTGTACGACCTCGGCGGCGGTACGTTCGACACCGCAATCCTTCGCAAAGCCGGAGCGGGCAACTTTGAGCTATTGGGCCGTCCGGACGGCATTGAAACTCTGGGCGGCGCCGATTTCGACGCCGCCGTCCTGCGCCACGTCATGGGTCACCTTGGCGACGGCCCGGCCATGGACCCGGCCTCTCCCGAGACCTTGGCTGCACTGGCGCGGTTGAGGCGGGAATGCCGGGAAGCCAAGGAGGCACTCTCACTGGACAGCGAAGCCAGCGTGGCCGTATCCCTGCCCGGAACCCAGACGTCGGTGCGGCTGGTCCGCTCCGAATTCGAGGCGATGATCGAGGCCCCTGTCAGGGATACCGTGGACGCCCTCCAACGCAGCCTGAGAACCATCAACCTCCAAGCCCAGGATCTCAGCGCAGTGCTGCTCATCGGCGGGTCTTCCCGGATTCCACTCGTGGCAGAGCTGATTTCCGTGGAACTTGACCGTCCAATCGCCGTTGACGCCGATCCCAAATCGTCTATCTGCCGTGGCGCTGCTGTCGCTGGCCTGCTCTCGCAGGGGGCGGACGCAGTGGATGCCGCGGCAGCCTCGGCCACGGCCGCTTCAGCTCCGGCCGCTGCAGCCTTGCCATCCGGGCCTGTAAAAACAAGCGCGGCGGCTGCGATGCGGAGGCCGCACGTCCCGGGCAGGGCTCCGGCATTCAACCACCCCAAATCCAGTGTGACCACACCAGGCCGGCATGCCCCGCGGCCCCGCGTGCGGATGGCGGCAGCAGCCGCTGCGGCCGCTACCGCGCTGACCATCGCGACTGCCACGGCGGCCCAAAGCCCCGTAGGCTCAGGACTGCTGGCCACCATGTTCGGCAATCAGGCAGCGGATGTCATGCGCGACGGCGGTGCTCAGGCAGCCGGGGCACAGGCTCCCGGCGCCCAAGGCAACGGCACTGGAGGCGCAGGGGGTTCGGTCCCGGTTGTCGGAGGACTGGCGGGCGGTCTCGAAGCGAGCGCCAGGGCGGGCGTCACGAGGGCTGGATCCAACGGAAAGGCGCCAGCCAAAGGTGCAAACACTCAGGGTACGAACCCCGGGTCAACCAGCGCGGGCACCGGTGGTACAGGAAGCGCCGGGTCCGGCTCCGGAACCACTGCCGGGACGGGAACCGGCGCGGCCGGCACCACCCCACCGGTTGCGCCGGGGGCGTCCACCCCACCGGCTGCACCGGCTCCGGGTACTCAGACGCCGGGTACCCAGGCCCCGGGTACCCAGGCTCCAGGTACCCAGACCCCGCCAGCGACCCCTGCACCTGATCCCACAGGAGGTGCCGCCAGCGGACCGACTCCGCCACCGACCACAACACCGCCAACGACCGAGCCCACCACCCCACCGGTAACAGAACCGACAACACCTCCGAG
>Ga0247742_10002379_pt1 | contig 12325 bp, 8 predicted proteins | sample UWRJL208509C2_FD_180944 | JGI IMG/M metagenome (GOLD analysis project Ga0247742, IMG submission 180944) | Plant litter microbial communities from Arlington Agricultural Research Station in Wisconsin, United States - UWRJ-L208-509C-2 | ecosystem: Environmental > Terrestrial > Plant litter >... | reverse complement strand
GAAAGTTCGAATCTCACAAACACCGAAAGCTATCACATACCCATTTTGCTGAAGCGAGGCCAGCTGGCCGCGACTCAGTACCCGAATTTCTTGACGACCATAGAGCATTGGAACCACCTGATCCCATCCCGAACTCAGCAGTGAAACGATGCATCGCCGATGGTAGTGTGGGGTTTCCCCATGTGAGAGTAGGTCATCGTCAAGATTAAATTCCAAAACCCCTGTTTGCTAACGCAAACAGGGGTTTTGTTTTGGGCGGTCGAAAAGTTCGTAGAGGCCTATTGCAGCGAAGGTTGCCCGCGACAATCGTCAACAATGACGCGAACCCGCTCACGCGCCGATTCCCCCTAACCCCCTCGCATAGTGCACCCCACCCGGCCTACGCCGGACCTTTCTGCGCTATTGCTCCTGCAATGCCCTTAAAAAAACGCTCATCAACATGCCGTTGGGGAAATCGATGCAAAGTGTTTCTGCATTTTTGGTATGGTGCAGCACATTTTCATAGGGATTGATCTTTCATCCGCAGGACGCGGCGTCGACCTTCTTCAACGAGATGCTGTAGAAATGCCTGAACCGATACCAATCAAGGATCACGAAAAAGAGAACCGCCTGGTCAACAAGCGCCTGCTCGCCTGCGCGCTGTTGGTCATTGGCATCACCTGCGCCCTGGTGGGGCGCATGTACTTCCTGCAGGTCGTACAGTTCGACTACCACTCCACGATTTCCGAGAACAACCGCGTCCACGTGTTGCCCATTACGCCGACGCGCGGGTTGATCTATGACCGCAACGGCGTCGTGCTGGCTGACAACCGCCCCAGCTACAACCTGACCATTACTCGTGAGCGCACCACCGACCTCAAGGGCGAGTTGGACGCCATCGTCAGTTTGCTGCACTTGCCGGCCGAAGACCGTGCTGTATTCGAAAAGGCGTTGAAACAAGCACGTCACCCCTTCGTTCCTGTGACACTGTTTTATGAGCTGACCGAAGAGCAGATCGCGCTGCTGGCCGTGAACGAATTCCGCCTGCCGGGTGTGGACGTAGAGCCGCAATTCGTTCGCCACTATCCCTTGGGCGCCCACTTTGCTCATTCCATCGGTTACGTAGGACGGATCAACGAGAAAGAATCCAAAGCCCTCGACTCGGTGGAGTACCGTGGTACGCAGTCTATCGGCAAGACCGGGATCGAGCGTTTCTACGAGTCCGAATTACACGGCCACGTAGGCTATGAAGAAGTAGAAACCAATGCCCAGGGCCGCGTACTGCGCGTTCTCAAGCACACCGATCCGATTCCCGGCAAAAATATCGTCCTGAGCCTCGACGTTCACCTCCAGGAGGCGGCAGAAGAAGCCTTGGGTGATCGCCGTGGTTCGGTGGTTGCCCTTGACCCGCAAACCGGTGAGGTGCTTGCCATGGTCAGCAAGCCGAGTTTCGATCCGAACCTGTTTGTTACCGGCATCAGTTTCAAGGAATATGCCGCACTGCATGATTCCATTGATCGGCCGCTGTTCAATCGCGTCCTCAGGGGGCTTTACGCGCCTGGCTCGACCATCAAGCCGGAAGTCGCCATCGCCGGCCTCGACAGTGGCGTCGTCACCGCCCAAACCCGCGTGTTCGACCCTGGTTATTACCAACTGCCCGACTTCGACCACAAATACCGCAACTGGAACCACAGCGGCGACGGCTGGGTAGACATGGACGCAGCCATCATGCGCTCCAATGACACCTACTTTTACGACCTTGCCCACAAGCTGGGCATCGATCGCCTGCACGATTACCTGGCCGAGTTCGGCTTGGGGCAGAAAGTGTCGCTGGACATGTTCGAAGAGTCAGCCGGCCTGATGCCGTCCCAGGCCTGGAAGCGCGCCACACGCCGCCAGCCCTGGTTCCCGGGTGAAACCGTGATCCTCGGCATCGGCCAGGGCTACATGCAGGTCACGCCGCTGCAGCTGGCCCAGGCCACCGCCTTGATTGCCAACAAAGGCGTGTGGAACCGGCCTCACTTGGCCAAGACCATCAATGGCGTGCCACCGGTGGATGAGAACCCGATGCCCAACGTGGTCCTCAAGGATCCGCGAGATTGGGAGCAGGTCAACCACGGCATGCAATTGGTGATGCACGATCCACGCGGCATTGCCCGCGCAGCCGCACAAGGCGCGCAATACCGCATCGCCGGCAAGAGTGGTACGGCGCAAGTGGTAGCGATCAAGCAGGGCGAGCGTTACAACCGTGACAAGACCCTGGAGCGTCACCGAGATAACGCTTTGTTCGTCGGCTTTGCGCCAGCCGAACACCCCAAGATCGTGATTTCGGTGATGATCGAAAACGGCGAGGCTGGCGGTCGTGTTGCGGGACCGGTCGTGCGGCAAATCATGGACGCCTGGCTACTCGACCAGGAAGGCCACCTGAAGCCCCAATATGCGACGCCTGCTAAAGCACCCGGTGACCCGAAGGTCTAATCAGGGTTTCCATTCGTCCCATTGCTCTACGCCTTCATAGGCAAGCCAGGGCATATCATGAGCCGTCCAGATGTGCGCGGTGGGCCTGACGCCTGGATCATCATCCAGCGTCGCCACCCGCACAATGACGTGGGGTTGGTGCCCGCGCTCAGCCATCAGATGTGAGCCGCAGCGCGAGCAGAAATGCCTGAGCTTGCCCGGCGACGATTCAAAAAATGCCAACAGGTCCACGCCCTGTGTCCAGCGAAAGTGTTCGCGCATTACGCCTGCCGTCGCGACAAAAGCCGCCGCATGCACCTTGCGGCAGCTGTTGCAGTGGCAGTGGCTGATAGGCATGTCGAGGCGGTCTACCTGATAGCGCACGCCCTTGCAGAAGCAACTTCCATTCAATGGTTCAGTCATAACGTAATGCCGGGTCAAGGAAGGGGGTCATCATCATTGCTTACAACCCAAGGTTGCGCATTGTTTGATGTCGCCTACTGTCAATGGAGGAGGTGACTTATGCACGTATTAGATCGCATAGAACGAAAAGTCTTGCTCAACGCTTCACGTAGACAAGTGTGGGAAGCCCTTACCGATGCCGAGCAGTTCGGCAATTGGTTCGGTATCGCCCTAAAAGGCAAAGCCTTCGCTGCTGGGGAAACCATCGAGGCCCCGATCACTTATCCCGGCTACGAGCATGTGATCTGGAAGGCCAAGATCGAACGTATCCTGCCGCAAACGCTGTTCTCGTTCTGGTGGCACCCTTTCGCGGTAGAGAAGGGCGTCGACTACGACCAGGAAACCCCGACACTGGTGGAGTTCACCATTGAGGACCGTGCGCCGGGTATTCTGCTGCGGGTGGTCGAATCAGGCTTTGACACGGTGCCGGAGGCTCGTCGGCAGAAGGCCTTCAAGATGAACTCCAGGGGCTGGGACGAGCAGATGGGCAACATCGAAACCTACCTGAGCCAAGCCCGCCAGGCCTGACCGCAACGGGCATCATGCTCGATGCTTGGCGGCATCCACCGCCAATACGTGGAGGGCGGCCAGGGCTAACGCGGGGCGCTGAGCGCGGGGTAGCTTTATTGTCAGGACTTCCCTGTGGCAGAAGTCCTGAGTCTGGCGGTGAGTCAGCGATTCACACACCTGCTGGCTCACCTTGCTGTAGCGCGTTTAGAAATCCACAGTCGCCGACAGCTTGGCGACACGTGGATCGCCTTGGCTGAGGAAGCCACCCTGGGCCGATTCCCAATACTTCTCGTTGGCGACGTTCTCCACGGTAGCGCCGAGGGTAACATCACGCTGAGCCACCTTGAAGTTGTAGCGCGCCCCCACGTCGAAGCGGTTCCAGGTCGGCAGGCTCAGGTTGTTGGCGGCGTCGGCATACTGCCCGCCTGTGCGCAGCATCCGGCCGTTGAGCGTCACGCCTTGCAGGCCGGGGACATCCCAATCCACACCGGCGTTGAGCTGGAACGAAGGCACACCGATAGCGCGGTTGCCATCGTTGGCGCCGTTCTGTGTGTCCTTGAGCTCGGTTTTCATCACCGTCACACCGCCCAGCAGGCGCAGGCCGCTTACGGGTTCACCGAACACGTTCAATTCAACGCCTTTGTTGATTTGCTGGCCTTCACGCACATAGCGCGCGGTAGTGGCATCAATGACCTGAACGTAACCAGCGCCGGGCTGTTCGATACGGTACACACCCAACGTCGCCCCGTAGGTGCCCATGTCGACTTTCACGCCGGCTTCGATCTGCTTGGAGCGCGCGGGAGCGAACGCCTGGCCGCCACCGATGATAGTGCGGTTGCCCGAGTTGACGGGAGATGTCGGGCCTTGCGCCAGGCCTTCGATGCGGTTGGCGTAGAAAGACACGTGTTCCCACGGCTTGAACACCAGGCCGTAGACCGGCGTGGTAATCGACTCGTCATAGTTGGAGGTACGGGTGCCACTCATATAGTTGTACCCCTGCACCACCATCTGCTGGCGGCGCGCACCGAGCGTGACCAGCAGGCGATCATCGAACACGCCGAGGGTATCGGACACTGCTGCGCTGCGCACAAATGTCTTGGCCGTAATGGTGGGGTCGCTGAAATCAGTCCCTGGCGTATTGCGTGGGTTGTTCAAGGTCGGTGGCGCGCCGGTTACCGGGTCGTAGATATTGGTTGGAGTGGCCGTCGACGAGGCGTTGAACACATAAGCGTTGCGTGCCTGGGTCCAGATACCGGCCAGGCCGAAATTGAGGCGGTGGCTGACAGCGCCGGTCTGGAACTTGCCGTTCAGCCCCCCCATCAAGCTGCGGTTATCTTCTTCGTGGGCAATGGTCGAGCGGCTCGCCTGGGCATTACCGAGGTTATCGGTCAGTGTCACCGACGAGTATTGGCCCATTTCGCGGGTGTGCTTGGCACCGCCTGCGGCATAGGCGGTCCAGTTGTCGTTCAGGTCGTACTCGGCGCGCAGCATCCCCAGGGTGTCTTCGAGGTTGGTGCTGCTCCAGCTCGGCGCGTAGTTGGTGTCTGCCGAAGGCGCATCCGGCACCTGGGTGGCCGTGCCCAGGAACACCGAGTTTCGTCCGCCGTTGATACGCTGCTTTTGATACACAAAGTCACTGGACAGGCGCAATGCATCGCCGCGGTAGTCCAGGCCAACGGTAAACAGTTTCGAGCGCTGGTTCTCATCATCGATGCCGGTATCGCCTTCGCGCTGGGACACGTTCACCCGCGCGCCAAACCGGTTGTCTTCACCGAATCGCTGGCCAATGTCCAGATGCTCGCCAACCCGGCCATCACTGCTGATATCGGTGCTGAAGCGACGCAGCGGCACATCATCGGCCCGCTTGGGTTGCAGGTTCACACCCCCGCCGATCCCTGAGCCGCCTGGCGTTACGCCGTTGATAAAGGCATTGGGCCCCTTGAACACTTCCACGCGCTCCAGGGCGTCAGTAGAGATGATCTGGCGTGGCACGATGCCGTACAGGCCGTTGAAGGAAATGTCGTCACCGTTCAACGGCAGGCCACGAATCATGAAGGTCTGCGCCTGGTTGGCAAAGCCCGACGCCTGGCGCACCGACGAATCATTGAGCAGCACATCACCGACGGTCTCGGCTTGCTGGTCGCGGATCAACTTCTCGGTATAGGAGGACATGCTGAACGGCACATCCATGATGTCCTGGTTGCCCAGCACCCCCAACTGACCGCCGCGTGCCACTTGGCCACCGGCGTATACCGGCGGCAAGGCATTTGGCGCAGGGGCGTCGGCGCTGACAGTGGTCGCACCCAATTCCAATGTGTCGCCATCCTGATGGCTGTTCGCATCCTGCGGGATGGCCGGGGTTGCGGCGAGGGCGGTGAGGCTCAGGGAGCAGCAAAGGGCGAGCAGGGTGGGGCGAAACGGCACAGCGAACGGAGTACGGATGGGCATGGTCGATCCTGACGGCGAACCGTCAATGTGAGGAAAAGGGTAACAGCGTTGCGCGTCCTCACTGCGCGGATACGACTCCGGCGCGAATGATAGTAATTATTATTAACGTTCTGCAACAAATTTGTGAGATTAAGGTCTGCGCGCGCGGATGCCGAGTAGAATCACGCCCTGAAAGCGATTCCTGAGGTGCGGTACGGTGGATTTACAGCAGGGTTTTGTCCTGACCCGGCATTGGCGCGATACCCCGGCGGGCACGGAGGTCAGTTTCTGGCTGGCCACTGACCAGGGCCCGAGGTTTATCCGCCTACCCGTGCAGACCTCGGTGATGTTCATCCCCGAGGCCCATCGCAAGCCGTTGGATTGGCTGCTCAAGGGCGAGCGCGACATCGAGTTGCGCCCGTTGCAGCTGTGCGATTTCCATCATCGCCCGGTGCTGGGCCTGTACACGCGCCAGCACCGCCAGGCGATGGACGTGGAGAAACGCCTGCGTGCCGCCGGCGTCGATGTCTACGAAGGCGACGTGCGCCCACCCGAGCGTTACATGATGGAGCGCTTCATCACTGCGCCCGTGTGGTTTGGCGGCACGCCCGACGCTACCGGCGTGCTCTGCGATGCGCAGATGAAGCCCGCGCCCGACTACCGTCCGCCCTTGAAACTGGTGTCCCTCGACATCGAGACCACCGCCCAGGGCGATCTTTATTCCATTGCCCTCGAAGGCTGCGGCGAGCGCCAGGTGTACATGCTTGGCCCGCCGAACAAAACCGATGCCGTGGACTTCAAGCTCGACTACTGCGACACCCGTGCCCAACTGCTCGAACGCCTCAACCACTGGCTTGCGGTGCACGACCCCGATGCGATCATCGGCTGGAACGTAGTGCAGTTCGACCTGCGCGTGCTCCACGAACATGCCCAGCGCCTCAACGTGCCGCTCATGCTCGGGCGGGGTGAAGAGCCGATGGCCTGGCGCGAACACGGCAGCCGCAACCATTACTTCGCCGCTGCGGCGGGGCGGCTGATCATCGATGGCATCGAAGCCCTGCGCTCGGCCACCTGGAGCTTCGAATCCTTCAGCCTGGAGAACGTCGCGCAGACCCTGCTGGGCGAAGGCAAGGACATCTCCACGCCGTACCAGCGCATGGACGAAATCAACCGCATGTTCGCCGAGGACAAGCCCGCGCTGGCGCGCTACAACCTCAAGGACTGCGAGTTGGTCACGCGGATTTTCGCGAAGACCGAACTGCTCAAGTTCCTGCTGGAGCGGGCCAGCGTCACCGGCTTGCCGGCCGACCGCAACGGCGGCTCCGTCGCCGCGTTCACCCATTTGTACATGCCGTTGATGCACCGCCAGGGCTTCGTCGCGCCGAACCTGGGCGACAAGCCGCCCCAGGCCAGCCCCGGCGGTTTTGTCATGGACTCACGCCCCGGTCTCTACGAATCGGTGCTGGTGCTCGATTACAAAAGTCTCTACCCGTCGATCATCCGCAGCTTCCTGATCGACCCGGTGGGCTTGATCGAAGGCCTCAAGCACACCGATGACAGCGAGTCGGTGGAAGGCTTTCGCGGTGCACGGTTCTCTCGCACCCGGCATTGTCTGCCTTCCATCGTTGCGCGGGTCTCCGAAGGCCGCGAAGTGGCCAAGCGCGAACACAACGCACCGCTGTCCCAAGCCCTGAAAATCATCATGAACGCTTTCTACGGCGTGCTCGGCTCCAGTGGCTGCCGCTTCTTCGATACACGCTTGGCCTCGTCGATCACGATGCGTGGCCACCAGATCATGCGCCAGACCCGCCAGCTGGTCGAAGCCCAAGGCTACGAAGTGATCTACGGCGACACCGACTCTACCTTCGTGTGGCTGGGCAGCGCACATTCCCAAGAGGATGCCAGTCGCATCGGCCAAGCGTTGGTGCAGCACGTCAATGACTGGTGGCGTGAGCACCTGCACACTGCGTTCGGCCTGCAAAGCGCCCTGGAGTTGCAGTACGAAACCCACTTCACACGCTTCCTCATGCCGACCATCCGCGGCGCGGAGGAGGGCAGCAAGAAGCGCTACGCCGGCCTGGTCGTACGCAGCGATGGCAGCGAGGAGATGGTCTACAAAGGCCTGGAAACCGTGCGCAGCGACTGGTCGCCCCTGGCCCGTCGATTCCAGCAGGAACTCTACCAGCGCATCTTCCATCGCCAGCCCCACCAGGACTACATACGCGACTACGTGCGCCGCACCCTGAGTGGCGAGTTCGATGAGTTGCTGATCTATCGCAAACGCCTGCGCCGCCAACTGGACGACTACGAGCGCAACGTGCCGCCCCATGTGCGCGCCGCGCGCCTGGCCGATGAGTACAACGACCGCCTGAACCGCCCGCGCCAATACCAGCGCGGCGGCTGGATCAGCTACGTGATCAGCGTCAACGGCCCGGAGCCCCTGGAAGTGCGGCAGGCGCCCATCGACTACGACCACTACGTCACCCGGCAATTGCAACCGGTGGCCGATGCGATCCTGCCGTTTGTGAATGATGATTTCAGCACCCTGGTGGGTGGGCAAATGGGCCTGTTTTAAAACGCTTGATTCGTCAGTGCGCGAGCCTGCACTCTCTGTTCCTGACGACCATCCAGACGGCGCAGCCCCATGACCCAAATTACCTTGACCGGCACCGCGGTCGAACTCCTGCCCCTGCAAAGGGAACACAAGGCCGCCTTGCTCGAAGCCGCCGCCGATGGCCAATTATGGGACCTCAAGGTCACCCACGTACCGGGCCCGGACACTGTCGATCAATACATCGACACCGCACTGGCGGGACGCGACGCCGGTAGCGTGATCCCGTTCACCCTGGTGCGCCGCGATACCGGCCAGGTGGTTGGCAGCACACGCTTCTGGAAGGTCGACCGGGCCAACCGCAAGCTCGAGATCGGGCATACCTGGCTGGCGCTGTCCACGCAAAAAAGCGGCATCAACACCGAAGCCAAGCTGCTGTTGCTGACCTACGCGTTCGAAGTGCTCGATTGCGTACGCGTGCAGTTCACCACCGATGAACTCAACGAAAAATCCCGCGCCGCGATCCTGCGCCTCGGCGCCGTGCAGGAAGGTATCGTGCGCCACGAACGCATCATGCCCGATGGACGCAAGCGCAACTCGGTGCGTTTCAGCATCATCGATTCGGAATGGCCACAGGTGAAGGCCAACTTGCAGGCCAAACTGCAACGCTAGGAGGAAAAGCCCATGTACACGCTCTACGGTATCGATGAATCCGGTTCCTGCATGATCGAAATCGCCCTGCAGCGGTGTGCGGTGCCGTGGCGGCGAGTGGATGCAGCCTCGTGGGCAGACGGCGAGGGCAGTGCCGAACTGGCGCGTATCAACCCGCTCAAACAGGTGCCGACGCTCGTCACTCCCGACGGCCAGGTACTGACGGAAAGCGCCGCGATCCTGATCCACCTGGGCCTGGAGTTTCCCGACTCCCACCTCTTGGCCGACAACCGCGCGCAGATCATTCGCGGCCTGGTGTACATCGCCGCCAATTGCTATTCGGCGATCGGCATCATCGACTACCCGCAGCGCTGGCTTGGCAACGTCAACGACACCGTGCAAGCGCAACTGGTCACCGGCACCCGGCGCTACCTGCATCAGGCCTGGGTAGTGTTCGCCGATCAGTTTGCCGACCAATTGCTTGCCGCGAACAACACGCCGAACGCACTCGGCTTGATGGCTGCCGCGGTGTCGCGTTGGGACGAGGCGCGGGACGCGTTGAACGGCCTGGCGCCAGGCTTTGCGCAGACACTGGCGCAGGTGGATGCCGATCCCCTTGTAGCGCCTGTATTTGCTCGGCATTGGCCGGAGTGGAAGGTCTCATGATGTTTCCGTAATCAGTGGAAACAATGACGGTCGCCCCCATCAAACCCTTGCGTAGCGGGCGTCCTGACCTACGCTTTCTTAAAGTGGTGTAGGAATCATCCTTGAATTTGACTGTCGCAGACATGAAACTCAAGAACCCTGCATGGAATTCAAAGGAGGTGCGCATGCTCATCCGGTCGCTGACCCTGGCTACCTTGATGGCTTTTACGGGGCCGCTGTTGGCTGCTGATGATATCAACCCGCTCAAGCAGGACTTGGGCAAGTCCCGGCCGCTGGTGGTGGTGGAGTTGGACTCCGGCAACGCCGCGCTGACGGACCTGAAGAAACAGCTGGAAGAGCCGGCCACCAAGCAAGCCTTTGAAGAGCGCAGCATGGTGTTCTACACCGTGAAGTTCGGCAGCATTGGGGCCGAGGGCGAGAAGTTCGCCAAGGACCCCAAGGACAACAAGAAACTCACGCCGCCTGAAACCAATGCGCTGATCCGTGCCCTCAAGCTGGGCGCCGGCAGCGGCACCAAGGTGATCCTGGTTGGCAAGGATGGCGAGAAGAAAGTCGAGAAGACCGTGCCACCGGATACCCTCGACCTGAAGGAATTCTTCAGCGCGATCGACCAGATGCCGATGGCCGAGAAAGAAATGGCCGCCCCGGCCGAGCCTGAACCCGCTGCCGCCCCGGCCGCGAAGCCAGGCGCCAAGGCGGGTAAGCCGGCCAAGCATGCCGCGCCGCAACAGCAATTGGATGATTGACCTGCGCCCAAGGCGCTGGCTGACCCGGCGCTGATCGAAGCGCTTATGTAGGGAGGGAGCTTGCTCCCGCTCGACGGCGCAGCAGCCGCAAGCGTTTTGGCGGCGCTGCGTACCTCAGCCGGAGCAAGCTTTCTTGCCACACAGGCTTCAGGTGCGCGGTTCAGAAACTTTACGCTGCGGAAACGGAAAGTAGAAAAACCGCAAGAACGCCACGCGCTTGATCACTTCCCCGATCAACAACGGCACCCCAACCCCCACCACAAAACCGATGCAGGCCGCGACAAATGGCGGCAGGCCCAGGCGCTCCATCAGGTCAAACGTTTTGTGCTGGATCTCCCCATGGAAGATCAACAGGATCAGGGTCGACTGGCCGATATAGGTCATCACCCGCGTGATCAGCGCCGACACCATCAGCACCCGCGCCAGCGCCCAGCACACGTACACGCCAATCACCGCCAGCAGGCTGGTCCACAGCCAGTGGTCGTAGCGACGCTGCGCCAGGTCCATGGTGTCGCCCCGATAGAGGAACACGGCGGCGAACAACACCACCGACACCAACAAGGTCAGCAGCGACCCCGCATGGGTGCGCAGCCAATTGCGCAGCAGGTAGCCGTAGATGAAACAGGCGCTGCTGATCAGGGTGATATCCAGGCTGAAGGGCAGGCCGGGCAGCACCCAGGTTTGTCCGCCCACGGTCACCGGCAGTTGCCAGAAAAACGGTAGCATCCAGATGCCCACCATCAGCGGCACCAGGGTCAGCGCGCAACTTACCGCCAGCGGCAGGCGCTGGATCAGGCGCAACACCGCCCAACTGAACAGGATCGCCACCCAGAAGTGCGGCAGGAACCACATTGCTTGCCACGGGATGGTGTCCACCGAGGCATACAGCACGCCACCGATGTCCGGCAGCAGCGGTTGGCCACGCAGCACATCGCGCACGATCACATACACCAGCATGGTGAAGAAAAACGGCTTGAGCAGGCCATCCGCCTTGCGCACGGCCATCTCCCCGAAGGGCTGCTCCGGCTTGAACAGCACCCCGGACAGAAAGAAGAACAACGGCAGCACGAACGACGCCAGGATCGGGTACATCAAGTCCGGGGACGTGGCGACAAACCAACTGTGGGCATACACGATCACCAGGATGCCGATGCCTTTGGCGATATCCATTTGAATCCAACGATGTTTCACCTGTTCATCCTCCCTCTGTGAACCGCACAGCCCCTGGCAGGAACTGGCACGCCGTCATGCCTTGCGCCAGGGCTTGAGCCATAGTCCCATCCCCAGCAACACCAGGATGCCGGCCAAGGTGCTCAACCCCAGTTGCAGCCACACGCCTTCAATACGAAACAGTGCCAGCGCCGCCAACCCCATCACCAGTGCACTGAGCAGCCATTGCCGCACCCAGGGCAGGGCTTCGAGCAATGCCTGGCGCTGCATCAGCAGCAACGCGGTGCAGATCACCCCGGCCAGCGCGGCCAGCGGGATTCCGGCCAGGCCAAACACAAAGGGCAGGGCGCCCAGCAGCAACACGTTGACCAGGCTCCCGAGCAACTCGCAGCGCAACGGCTGGCGCGTGTCGCCGGCGGCATAGGCGTAGCGGGCGAGCAAGGCGTTCCAGGCGCCGAATACCAACGGTACGGCGAACCAGGCCAGCAGCAACGGCAATGGCGAATCCGCCGATTGCTTGGGCAGCAGCAGCGCCACCAGGCTCGGCGCTGCCGCCACCAGGCCGACGCCGGCGGGCAGGGTCAGCACGCTGGCGGTTTCCAGGCCGCGCTTGAGCAGGGCCAGGCGCTCATCGCCCTGACGACGGCTCATCATGCCCAGCAACACCTGGTTGAGGCTCATCAGCGCAATCAGCGGCAGGTTCATC
>Ga0247742_10002376_pt1 | contig 12335 bp, 10 predicted proteins | sample UWRJL208509C2_FD_180944 | JGI IMG/M metagenome (GOLD analysis project Ga0247742, IMG submission 180944) | Plant litter microbial communities from Arlington Agricultural Research Station in Wisconsin, United States - UWRJ-L208-509C-2 | ecosystem: Environmental > Terrestrial > Plant litter >... | reverse complement strand
CCGCGGGTTTGCTTAACCAACACTATGATGCATACGCTCATTTGGCAAACAAATTATTCCAAAAGTTATTTGAACCACTCCATGTTAGTACCTCCCGGGTTATCATATCTCCGGGAGAGTATTTTATTCCTTTTGATGCCCTGCTTTACAATCCACAAGTAAACAACAGTTTTCTGGTAAAAAAGTATGCCTTAAGTTATGTTTATTCTATGCAGGTGCTATTTAATCACAGGCCTGTTGGCACCGATACAAAAAATACTTTTTTAGGGATCGCGCCAGAAAATTATGAAAAGGCCACCAATCTGCAGCCTTTAATTGGCTCGGTAGCATCTCTTGACCGTATTCAAACCGGCTTTAAATCAGCTTTATTATTAAAAGGGGAAAATGCCAAAAGAGGGCAGTTTCTTTCTCAGCTATCCGGCTCACAAATTATACAGATATACTCCCATGCCGCTTCAGATAGTACCAGCAGAGATCCGGTGCTTTACATGGCCGATTCGACGGTGCTAATGAGCGATATCCAAAAACTTCAATGCAGGTATACAAACATGGTTGTACTTTCTGCCTGTAACACGGGTACCGGGTACCGGGCAGTTGGCGAAGGTTTATTTAGCCTGGCCAGGGGTTTCCGTTTGGCGGGTATACCAAGTACAGTGACCAATTTATGGCAGGCAGACAATCAGGCCACCTACCAGCTTACCGAAAGCTTTTATAAATACCTGCGCGCAGGCCTATCAAAAGATGAAGCGCTGAGATTGGCCAAACTCGATCTTTTAAGCAACCAATCATATCTACTGCCTTATTACTGGGGCAGTACCATCATATTGGGCGACAGCTCGGCCTTAGAAATCCCCACAACATCAGGCAGTCTTAATTTTTATTGCCTTATTAGCTTCCTGCCTGTACTGCTTGTTTTTGCAGCCGGCATTTATCTCCTTTCTTATTATCAAAAGAAATCTGCTAAACAGATTGATTGATTTCGCGCTCCTTCAAAAATCCATTAAATAAAATGGAAAAATGTTTCTTGCTCCCCCACTTTTTTCGACTAATAAAGTAAATCAATACTTTATTAACCTCTTAAACAAATAAGGCCATGAAAACTTTAATTTATTCATCAGCGCTTATATGCTCCTTCCTTGCAGCCACGGCCTGCAATAAGAACGATGCAATACAACCCCGAAAAGGCTTAAGCCAACCAGATTCAATTGCCGCGGTTGAACGTCCAAAGCAAAAATGTGACTCTTCAGAACTTATAAGTTATGTTTTGTACAACACTACCGGTATTGACTCATTTATAATTAATTTTTCAGGTTCAAACTCTTACTCCTTTTCTTTTCCGGCAAATGGAAGTAAAACAGTGGCTGTTAAACCAGGCGTATATACTGTACAAGTACCTCCTACAGGCAACTTTGCAAGTCACAGTTTTTATATGGACAACAAACAAGGTGTAAAAGCACCTACTGCCAGGTATGAAAATGTAAAGATTAATCCATGTTCAGTTCCCCTTCATATAGGCATTAACTAAATTAATGCCCCTGATTTACTGCCAAAACAAAAGCCTCAAGTTTTTAACTTGAGGCTTTTGTTTTATTTGAATTATAATTTACTGAACCGGGTTATCATGATCTTTTATTTCATGACTTAAAACCTCATTAAATTTTTCAAGCAGTTTTATGTACCTATCCATCCAATAGTAAATAGCATTGTTAGGTTGTTCTCCCTGAATTTGTGCTACGGAGTCGGCGGCCATATGATTATCGGCATTGGCAAATTCTTCAGGAAATTCGTCCGAAAAGTCATGTCCTATTACAAAGCCAATTTTGCTGATAATGTCAATACTCAAGCGCTCCATTTCAAACCAATTATAAATTGTTCGCCGGCTTACTTTGAGTCTTCTGGCAAGTTCGCTGATACCCATACGGTCTCTCCGTACAACGCGTTCAACTATTCTTCCAAAATTATGGTTAGAGCCGCTTGAACTACCTGCTGTCCGGTTGTTAATTACATAACCAATAACCGGATAATCAATTTTGTTGTGCATACCTTAAAATTCTATATATGATAATCCACCTATTTAAAATTTAAAGAATATTTAACCGAAATACTTGTTTAATGAACAAGTATAAATATCCATTATTACTATTGTTGCATTTGTACCCGTAATGTTCCATGGTTTCAAATTGCTACAATAAAAATAAGTTAAACAAAACACTTAAAAGTGATTTATATCACTTTTAACGATGATTCTCGTCAAAAGTATATACCTGTATTTCAACACACTACAACTAATTTATCATGTTACGCTATTTCGCTGTCAACAAACTTTAAATCGAGCTTTTCATACTGTGAATTGTTGCTGATATAATCGGGAAGAATGGTTTTCATTTTAGCAACCATCAACTCTTCATTGTTAAGTTTGCTCAATTCCAGCAGTTCTTTTATTAAGCTATTAACCTCAGTATAGTGATTAGGTATGGTTTTGGATATCTTGATATCCTTATTATAAGTAGGGATAATTTGCTCCTCAATGTTAAGCAGTTCTTCGTAAAGCTTTTCGCCGGGTCTTAAACCGGTAAAAACAATTTTTATATCCTTATCAGGAGTAAAACCTGCCAATTTGATCATATTGGCGGCCAAATCTGCTATGCGAACAGGTTTCCCCATGTCAAACAAAAATATCTCAGATCCTTTACCCATTATAGCAGCTTCCAATACCAGCTGCACCGCTTCTGGAATGGTCATAAAATACCGTGTAATATCCGGATGGGTTACCGTTACCGGGCCGCCGCGTTCAATTTGAGCTTTAAACCTGGGAATAACTGAGCCATTTGACCCAAGCACGTTTCCGAAACGGGTTGTAATAAATTTTGTATGATTTACGGCCGCCCCATCAATATCTTGAAAAAAGTCATGCTTGGCACTAATTTCTTTATTTAATGATTGAATATACATTTCGGCAATCCGTTTAGAAGCCCCCATAATATTTGTTGGGCGTACTGCCTTATCTGTTGATATCATTATAAATTTTTCAACCCCAAACTCCAGGGATATATCGGCCACGTTTTTGGTACCCCATACATTGGTTAATACAGCCTCGGTTGGGTTGTTTTCCATCATGGGTACATGTTTGTATGCCGCCGCGTGAAAAACAATTTGCGGCTTATATAAATTAAATAATGATTTTATACGTGCAGTATTCTGAATATCGGCTATAAACATTTTTGTTTTGCATGAGTTTTTGCCGTCCTCAATTTCCATTTGGATATCATGTAAAGGCGTTTCGGCCTGATCACATAGTATAATACATTCAGGATTGTAACACATTACCTGCCGTACAATTTCAGATCCTATTGAGCCGGCAGCACCGGTTACCAAAATTCGCTTGCCATTAAACTCATTTAAAATATGATCCTTGCACAGTTCTATGGGATCACGCTCAAGCAGATCTTCTATTTTCAGATCTTTAAACTGATTAACACTGGGTGTGCCATTAATCCATTGATCTGAGGGTGGAACGGTAATAACTTTAATACCAAGCTCAATACATTTTTCCACGGCTGCCCGCTTCCCTGCAATGTTCAGATCTTCGGCTGTGATAAGCATTGTTTTAACGGCTTGCTTCTGTTGCAAATCTGCAAGTGCACGTACCGGGTAAACCTGCTTTTGCTCAATACACTTATAAATTTTATCGGCACCAACGTCTATAAAACCCTGAACCTGCAGCATAAGCCCTTTTTGCGATTCAACAGCTTTTTTAATTAACATAGACGATGTGCCCGAACCAAATATCAGTACATTCTCTCTGTTAGCAGTTACGGCAAACTCTTCCAGATACGCAAACAGATCTTTTATCACTATGCGCATACCCATCAATAACGATGACGATATGAAAAAATTGATCAGCAATATATCACCCAGCCCAGCGAGACTAATCCGGAGATATGGCTCATATAATATGTTGCAGAGTAGCATAAATGCCACATTACTTACCAGCACCGCAACAAAAACACGCAGCATATCCTTGGTGTTTGAATACCTGATAATGCGGGTATGGATACGCATGATCAGGAAAGTAAAAATGGCGCTACCGCAATAAAAAACCAGATAGTAGATATTGTCCTGTTTTAGATCCAGTTTATTTTTTAAAGAAATAGCAAGGCAAAGTGATATGAATACGATCATCAGATCAATTAAAAGAACCAACCACCTGGAATGAAATCTTTCCTGAAACAATAAATTTCTGATATATATCATGACAAATAAGTTTAATAAAGTTTAAAGGTTTTTATTGAGTTTAAGCGTATCTGTATAGTGGAAAGAAATCGATATCGGCATCCTTATCGATCTCCTTTTTCTCCAGTAATTCCTGGTACATGGAAGGATTGGCAACATATCGCCAGCTTTTAAAGTCTAAACAAAGGTCGGTAAAGCCCAATTTCCATTTAAAAACTGCGTCTTCTTTATAGCCAAGGCCACCTCCTAAATTATAATAGCGCATCCCCAGTGTACGGCCAAGTACAGAAATTTGATCGGCCATAAATTTAGATGGGCTGTGCTGCAGATATACCGTACGTGTACCAATCAAATGAGCCTGTATAATGCCATTGGTAAGCATTACAATAGTGCTGCATATAGCAATATCGCCATCATACATGGTTATCAGACGTGCATCATATTCCTGCGTATTTAAAATCCTCGAAAAATACTCCTGGTTAAATAAATAATAATCAGCCGCCCCTACCCGTTGCATGGTTTCGGAATAAATACTTACAAACGTTGCGATAGCATCGGGCCCGCTCTCTTCCCTAACAACAAAACCTTTTTTCCAGGCATGTCTTACGGCATCCATCGTCGACTGTCGGTATTTTTTACGCTGGTTCTCAACACTCTGCGACAGATCAATTACCACTGTCAACCCATTATCATGTACTCCACCAAATTTTTCAAGCAGCAGTTGCTGCTTATAAAAAGGGTGAATGCGGGTAAATACAGAAACATATTTTTCGTCGGACAGGAAATTCAGAAAAGCCTGTTTAAAATTTTCCTGTAATGAATTATCCAGATCTTCCATTTTTTTATTGGAAAACGGCCCTGAATAACCATACACACTGCTCAGGTCATAATGATCACACTCTGGAATAGCCCTTTTAAGCAGTGGGAATGCTATAAAATCATCCTGTTCCTTGTAAACAAATAAAATTGGCGCACCCACTTTGGTTTCTAATGCATGATAGTGCCAGGTATGATAAAAGTCATATTCTGCGGCTTGTTGTACATACGAAGCCCATTCCATTTTATCATCAATGGTAAGTAAGTTAGTCATAAGATTATTGCTTTTTAAGTAAAGGTCACCTGACCAATTGTCCCTGATTTATAAAGTTTTTCTTGAGAATTTTCATTTTAACAAGCCCATCCACCTCGCCTGTAATTTCAAAGCCAGCCTTTTCATATATATACAAAGCCGGTATATTGGCTGGGTGTACCCTCAGGTATAAACTCTCCAGTTCCTTATAAAAAAAGGCATACTTTAGTATCAGCACAGTAGCCTGGTAGCCTATGCCCTTGCCCCAATAAAGCCTGTTTCCAATAAACAGGTGTAACTCGGCCGTTTTATCCTTTATATCCAGCAGCTGGATATTACCCACGTAGGTATCAAGTTCTTTAAGACATATGGCAAAGCGGCTTTGATCGGATTTATCCAGGTTTTCTTGCAGCCAGGCTGTTTCCATTTTAGAAGTGATACGTTGGGTGGCTTTAAAATTGGTAAAAGTCCATACCTGTGGATCATTTCTCCATAAATAAGATGTTTGTGCATCTTCCAACACTAAAGGGCGGATGTATACTGATATGGTCATATAAACTGCTGTAAAATGGTTAACATATAAAACATGTCCTGAAGGTTATACCGGTGATCAATAGGCAAGGGCACCAAACACCGGGCAAGGTAGTTCTCATACATTTTTTTGTTTGTCCACTTAAACACATTTGGCCAGTAGGTAGCCACAAATATTTTTTTCTGTATCAAGTGCACTTTTAAATCGCGGGCGTTATGTAAAAAGGGGTATACCATGGGTACACAATCGTCGGCAATATCAAACTTAAACAAGTTGGCTGCCTCTAAATGCTTGTGCAGGAAATCGAAATTCCGTTTCCGTATCCTGGCGCATTCTGCATAATCAATACCCGACAAAATTTTTTGTGTGAGTAACGACATGCTCCTGATCTCATTATTCTCCAAATCCTCATTATTAGCCTTAAAATCGGCATACCCAGCCTCGGTGCCCTGCTCTATACTTTTTATTAAGTGAGAAAACCTGTTTATGGATGAATCTACAGGCAGCTTCCGGCTTAGTTTTTTACGAATCTGTAAATAAGCTCCGTCTGGCACACCAAAAAATTTTCTGCACGAATAAAAAGTATCAACACCTGGCAGAGCTTCCGAAAAAAAACTTTGCGAATTATCAACAATAAGGTGTTTTATCTGCTTGCTCAGCCGCTTTACCGCGTCCTGCTTAACGCCAAAATAATCTGTGTATAAAAAACATGCATGAGGTTCAATGACAAAATCTATTACAGGCTCAAGCTGCTCATTAATTGAATAAAACCGGTACTCAATGTTTAGCCTGATGAGTGGTTCAAGCAGAACATCGCACGTAAAATAGGGTATATAAATTTTTGTATATCCCTTTTGTTTTAAAATATATTCTAAGGCATTTCGACCGGTATTTAGCCGGATGAGATTGGGGTAATACTCAGAACCAGGAGTGAGCTGCAACTCAAAATACCCCCCAATAGATTTTGGAGTGGTTTTAGTTTTAGGCATTGCTACAAGTTAAAGTGAATGGCATTACTAAAGAGTACCTTCAACCCTGATCGCGCTGGTACATCCTTAAATGCGGAGGCTGATAATATTCATCTAAATTTTCAGGAGTACGGGCATTATAGCCTATAACCTGGCGCAACTCTGGGCTGAGACCGGCGCCAAAATCATACCCCAAAAAACGGGGGTAATCCATTTGCTGTTTAAAAAACGGCCGGGTAAAGCCCAGTGTTAAAGCCCTTCTTAAACCATCTGTTTTATTTTCGCCAGCAGCATGCCATAGGTTTGAATTAAAAATTATTATACTGCCTTTTGGCGCAACGGCCCGGTTGGCATGCTCATAAAAATAAGCTTCATCGGGCCTTACATCAACCTTATGGGAACCTGACAGAAAATAAGTAGCGCCATTATCCATAGTAAAATCATCCAGCGTAACAATCATCTGAATCAGCAGCTTTGTTTCCTTCATAAAAGTGCGCACATCACGGTGCATGTTACTCAGGTATGGGTGTTCCTGCCGGGCATGAACCACAGCATTAATACCATTAAGTATGTATTTACCATCCAAAAACCAACTAATTTCCTCGCTGCAATACATGTTTTCTAAAAAGCGGAGTGCAAAGTTTTCGCGCTCCAGCAAGTGATGTAATGTACCATCCATATTGGCGCTGATACCGTTTTTGATCTGGATGCTTCTTCTAAGGGTATGTGCTTTGGCTAAATCGTTGTTTATTTCATCAACAAAATCGGGTGTTAAGGCTTTCTCATACACTATCCAGCCATATTCGTCCATAATGTTTTGAAAATCGCTTAGCGTTCGGTCGGCGTAGATCAAATGATTTTCCATCGCATAAAATTTTATTGGTTATTAAAAAGGGGTTGTTTGAAAAGCAAGGGTTAGTTGAGCTGCATAATTTTCAGCATCTCGGTATTAACCAGGTTTACATCAAATTTTTTCCGGGCGTAAGCAAGCCCGTTTATACCGTAACTGCACACAGCCTCACGGTTGTGCAGGTAAAATTTCATTTTAGAAACAAGCTCCATAACATTTTTTGCCGGAATCAGGAAGCCATTAGGCGCCGAAACTGATTCAATAGTTTCCCTGCAACCTACAGAATCGCTGGTGATGATGGCCCGGCCCATAGCCATACTTTCAAGCAGGCAACGGGGCACACCTTCTCCGTAATAAGAAGGCAAAACCACAACCGATGCTTCATTTATATAAGGCCTTACATCGTTAACCTCGCCCAGATATGTAATAGTTTTGCCCGATTTGATCTTGTTATATAATTCGTTGCTTATGGTATCAACATTAGGTCCGTAGGCTCCTATCAACTTAAATTGTATATTGGGGTATTGTGATTGAATATTAGTGGCTGCCTCATAATATTCATTTATTCCTTTGGCATTTATTAACCGGGCAATCATTAAAAAACTGATGTTATTGGCATCGGGCATGGTGTATTCATAGTGTTCCAGATCAACACCCGAGCCGTTTACTATGGCTACCTTATGTTTAGCAGTTAAAATTTTATGATCAAGTAATGTCTGGTAATCATCCTTATTCTGGAAAATGATTTTCAGGCGCCGGTTTTTTCCGAGGCTAAATTTCAAAAGCCCACGGGTTATATAGCTTAACAAGCCTGTTTTACCGTTAGCTGTAAAATTGTAGCCTAACCCCGTAAGCATTGGCGTAATTTTTTTCACCCTGCATAGTTTTGCGAGTACGGTTCCATATATAACCGGTTTAAAGGTGTAAGGAAAAAAAACATCGGGCCTGACCTTTTTTATCAGTTTATATAATTGAATAATGAACCTTAAATCGGCAAAAACAGAAACATTGCTGCCGTCAAGTTCATTTTCATAAACATCAACATTTAATTGCGTTAGCTTTTCACGTATGCTTTGCTGCTTTATTTGAGGTGTAAATACACTCACCCGGTGGTATTGCACCAGCTGCTCAATCAATTTCCCTCTAAAATCAATTAATGATTTAGGCGAATCGCATACGATCAGTACTTTTTGTCCTGCTCTGTTCATACATGCAAAAAATTAATACCAGCTACTTGCGTATAGTGTAAAATATGCCATAAGGCAACGCTGCTTGTTAAACAAATGAGATTAAGCGTATTGGGTTTATAAATGCATTCAACAGGCGTTGTATGCAAGCGGCGCAAGAAACCGGAGTAGTGATAAATAAGGTAACAGGCTTGCTAATTAGTTTCCTAATTGCTAAAAACACCCCCAACCGCCTTAGCGGCCAGAGGGGGTGTTTAAATAAAATCTTATATTAATTGTTAATGGATAGCTCTTGGTCCAGTACCAGCTACTACTTTAGCTGGCACGTTTGCAGCTGCATCTAATGCAGAAGCATAGCTATATGGAGGTACCCAAGTTGAAATTGCTGTAGTAATATTATTAGCACCGCAATTTGAATAAATGTTGGTGTTTACACCACTGAAATAGCCCGGAGGGTCACCATCTAAATTAGTAGTGATTGGTTTATGACAGCCTGAGAAATACTCATTATCAGTACGTACAGTACCACCAGCCCTTGCTCCTAATGAGTAGCTACTGTTATTTAAGTGGTAGTTATTAAACATGTGCACGCTACCGTAATTCATAGTAGGTTCCCTTTCGCTAACATTGTACCAGTAGTTATGGTGCATGGTAACACGCAGGTGACCTTTATCATCAGCTGCATTACTTGCATCTATTCCGCCGCTTATCAGCACAGAAAGGTTGGTATCATGGAACTTGCTCCAGGAAACGGTAACAAAATCACCCCCACGGGTAATTGAGATGTCTTTACCCCAGTAATCCCAGCCGTGTGAGCGGTCTGTAGAAAACTCGCAGTGATCAACCCACACATGGTGTGTTTGAAATTTGATCATCAGGGCGGCGTCAGTTACGTAGTTTTTAAATCGTATATCCTGTATAATAATATTGCTTATTGTAAACATGTACAGCGATATACCTTCAATTGAAGCACCTGGTTTACCAATGATAGATTTGTTCGATTTTACATAAACCGCATCATCTCCCGATCCTTTAATGGCTCCGCTAACGTAAACTATCTTTGCAGCGTTATCGCCAAGGGCAGTTTTTAAAGCCGCTAATGTTGTTACGGTAACCGATGCTCCTCCGGCTCCTCCGGTGGTTGTTCCGCTAACCATTGCATACCCTAAAAGCCCATCGGTAGTAGTTGGGTTAGACGGGGTAGTAGCTGGCGGCGTTGTAGGAGCAGTTGAACCTGCCGAACCATTAGTACCATCAAAAGTATAGGTGTACTTACGTCCGTTGGTTGCAGGGTTAGAATTATCAGAAGTTGAAAAAACTAATCCTGTACCCCAGTGGCTAAAACGGCCTTTACCCAGGTTACGAATATCATCATGTACGGAATGTGGTGGTTTTAATTCAACACCATTTTCAAAAAGCCGCATGGTTGATGCTTTAGGTTGCTCATTTGAGTCGCCCGATTGACTTAAAGGGTAGGTAGTTTTGTAGGCATAACCTCCATCTGATTTAATACTGGTTAAATTTACTGTAAAGCTTGTTGCTGCTGCAGCGGTAGTAGATGTAGCTGCCGAAGTTTCTAATTGCGCAGATGCAGGATCATTTGATGCGCCCGATGGGGCTTCAGCGTTTTTTTGGCAGCTGCCAAAAAAGATAACAACGCTTAACATCATGCTGATTGCAGCCACTTTTCTAAAAGGTTTTGTTTTTCTTTCCATGTATGTTTTTTTAGTAAGGCCATCAAACGGCACTGCGTTTGAAAAATTGCCAACAAAACTTACATGGAAAGAATAGCCTTAAAATCAAAAAGGTTCAAAAACCGCGTTTCTACAACCTTTTGCTCTTAAAATATGTAAAGTTAATTGTAAACCACGTGTATAAAGTTATACACTTCATGACATTAATATGACATTAAACCGTCACAATTTCTGACGCAACTGGCTCAAAATAGCGTTTTCCAACCTTATAAAACGATTTATACCAGCTTGTAAACTTCTCTACACCATCATGAACGGAAGTATGCGGCTTATAGTTTAAAACCGTATCAAGATTTGACACATCGGCACAGGTTTCGGCCACATCACCTTCCTGCATTGGTAAAAATATCTTTTTAGCTGTAATATGCATCTGCGCCTCAATTTCTGTAACAAAATCAAGCAGATTTATCGGGGCTCCTCTGCCAATGTTAAAAATACGGAAAGGAGCTTTTGATGTAGCCGGATCGGGGTTTTGAGCATCCCAGTTAGCATTTGGTTCGGCCGGTTTATCAATTACATGCGTAATACCATCAACAATATCATCAACATAAGTAAAATCGCGCATCATATTACCGCTGTTAAATACTTCAATAGGTTTACCCTCCAGCATAGCCTTGGTAAAAATAAACAAAGCCATATCTGGCCTCCCCCAAGGGCCGTACACCGTAAAGAAGCGTAACCCGGTGGTACGCAGGTTAAACAGGTGGCTGTAGGTATGCGCCATCATTTCATTTGCTTTTTTTGACGCGGCATACAACGAAACCGGGTGATCGGCAATATCATGCTCATTAAAAGGCATTTTTTTATTTAATCCGTAAACACTTGAAGAGCTGGCATAAGCCAGGTGTTTTATTTTAAAATGCCTGCAACATTCCAGAATATTCAGAAAACCTTTAATATTTGAATCTATATATACTTCAGGGTTGGTTAAACTATATCTTACACCAGCCTGCGCTGCAAGGTTACATACCGCGTCAAACTGGTAGGTTTGAAAGCATTGCTCCAATTGATCTTTATCTAACAGATCGAGCTTGATAAAGGTATAGTTAGGATAACATTTGCTGCGCACCGGTTTGGCATACTCAATTTTTGATGCGGTTATGCCGGTTTGAGTTAGCCGTGCATATTTTAGCTTTACATCATAATAATCGTTAATGTTATCGATGCCGACTACCGTGTCACCCCTTTCGAGCAAACGTTTTGCCAAATGATAGCCAATAAAACCAGCAGTACCAGTAATTAAAATTTTCATAAGATTTACAGTTTAAGAATGAAAAAATGGAACCTTCAGAACAAGGCGAACAGGTATGTATTAATATTAAAAGCTTTTAAAGGCCTGGGAACAGACCATGAAATTATTGGAGGCAAAGTTTTCTTTTACCAGCCCATAAGGGTTGTTGCCATATCCGGATGGCTGTTTAGTATACCTAAAGGCTCAATTTGATGCGGTATATCCTGCACCATTTAATGTATAGGTATATTCCCTTCCATTTGCAACCGGATCGGTATTATCAGAGGTAGAAAAATACAAGGTTGTACCCCAGTGACTAAAGCGGCCTTTACCGTAATCGCGAATGTCCTGATGTGTAGAGTGTGCCGGGTGCAGCTCAACGCCATTTTCAAATAGTCGTAAAGTTGATATGGCCGGTTCATCATTGGAATCTCCGATTTGAATTTCATAACCAATTTTATAGGAAAATCCACCATCTGATCTTAAGCCATCAAAATCTATGATGTAAGGC
>Ga0247742_10002375_pt1 | contig 12342 bp, 21 predicted proteins | sample UWRJL208509C2_FD_180944 | JGI IMG/M metagenome (GOLD analysis project Ga0247742, IMG submission 180944) | Plant litter microbial communities from Arlington Agricultural Research Station in Wisconsin, United States - UWRJ-L208-509C-2 | ecosystem: Environmental > Terrestrial > Plant litter >... | reverse complement strand
GCCCCGGCGGGCTCGTCGATCACGAGCTGCGGGTGGGACCGGGCGCTCGGGTAGACGACGGGCACACTGCGCACATAGTCCGGAGCACCCTTCGGCGGATTCTTCGAGAAGAACTGCTCGCCCTCGATGCCCTCCGGGAATCGCTGCAGCGACACCGGCCGGTCGCCGTTCGCGCGCACGAACGGCTCGCCCACCGCGACAAGGTACTCCGCGAGCTGCAGCTTGGTGATGCCGGATTCGGGCCACAGCACCCGCGAGGGGCTCGAGATGCGCACGGTACGAACGCCGTGGGGTCCGGGTACTTCGATGGTCGTCGCCTCAGTCGCCATGCTCTCAACCTACGCGTACCCACCCTCGTTCCTCCCGAAATGAAGGACCGTCCTTCAATTCGTGAGTCGCGGCACCTCGTTGCCCCAGCTGCGGCAGGACCGCAGAAAGTCCGGACCGCAGAAAATCCGGGCAACAGAAAATTCGGGCAACAGAAAAGCCCCGCTCGATGAGCGGGGCTTTTCAGGTGAGTCTGGCGACTACTTGGACTCTTCCGAGGCCTCGGTGTCGGCGTCGGCAACCTCGTCGGCCGTGGTGTCGGCGTCGACATCTGACGTCGACTCCGCAGCGGCCAGCTCCTCCGACACGACGAGCTCGTCGGCGACGGGCTCCTCCGCAGCGGGCTCGGCGGCGGGCGTCGAGGTGGCGGCAGCAGCAGCGGTCTTCTTGGCCGACTTCGGCTTCGGGTTCACCGGCTCGAGCACGAGCTCGATCTGCACCATCGACGCGTTGTCGCCCTTGCGGAAGCCGAGCTTGGTGATGCGGGTGTAGCCGCCCTCACGCAGTTCGACCAGCGGCGCGATCTCGGTGAAGAGCTCGTGGATGACGTTCTTGTCACCGATGATCGCGAGGGCACGACGACGATTGTGCAGGTCGCCCTTCTTCGCAAACGTGATGAGGCGCTCGGCGACCGGGCGGAGGCGCTTGGCCTTCGTCTCGGTCGTCTTGATGCTCTTGTGCGTGAACAGGGCCGCGGCCAGGTTCGCGAGCATCAGGCGCTCGTGCGCCGGTCCTCCGCCGAGGCGGGGTCCCTTGGTAGGTGTAGGCATTGTCTTTGTTCTCCAGTACTAGTACGTCGAGGCCGTGGGCCTAGGCGTTGGTCTCGTCGTCGTCGTAGCCGCCGTAGAAGTGGGCGCCGTCGAATCCGGGAACGCTGTCCTTCAGCGACAGGCCCATCTCGACCAGCTTGTCCTTCACCTCGTCGACCGACTTCTGGCCGAAGTTGCGGATGTTCATCAACTGCGTCTCGCTCAGTGCGACGAGCTCGCTCACGGTGTTGATGCCCTCGCGCTTGAGGCAGTTGTAGCTGCGCACCGAGAGGTCGAGGTCTTCGATCGGCATGCTCAGCTCGCTGGAGAGCACGGCGTCAACCGGCGCGGGGCCGATCTCGATGCCCTCTGCGGCGTTGTTGAGTTCGCGCGCCAGGCCGAACAGCTCGGTGAGGGTGCGACCGGCGGAGGCGACGGCGTCACGCGGGGTGATCGCGTTCTTCGTCTCCACGTCGACGACCAGGCGGTCGAAGTCGGTGCGCTCACCGGCACGAGTCGCCTCGACGCGGTAGGTCACCTTGAGCACGGGCGAGTAGATCGAGTCGATCGGGATCTGGCCCGCTTCGCTGAACTCGCTGCGGTTCTGGGTCGCCGAGACGTAGCCGCGGCCACGCTCGATTGTCAGCTCGAGCTCGAACTTCGCCTTGTCGTTCAGGGTGGCGATCACGAGGTCGGGGTTGTGGATCTCGACACCGGCGGGAGCCGAGATGTCGGCCGCGGTGACCTGGCCGGCGCCCTGCTTGCGCAGGTAGGCGGTGATCGGCTCGTCGTGCTCGCTCGAGACAACCAGGTTCTTGATGTTCAGGATGACCTCAGTGACGTCTTCCTTGACACCGGGAACGGTGCTGAACTCGTGAAGCACACCATCGATGCGGATGCTCGTGACGGCAGCTCCCGGGATCGAGGAGAGCAGGGTACGGCGCAGGGAGTTTCCGAGGGTGTAGCCGAAGCCGGGCTCGAGGGGCTCGATGACGAACCGTGAACGGAATTCGGAGATGTTCTCTTCGGCAAGAGTGGGGCGCTGTGCGATGAGCACTGGTGATTCCTTTCGGCAAGGTGTCCGCTATTTGACACCTGGGTACGACGAGTGGCTGGCCCGTCGGTCTGTTGAGTTATGAAGTGGGTGAAACGTGTGCTGCGGGCGTGAGCCCATCAGCCGTCGGCCGCGCAGGCGCGAAGCGCAAGCGTGGCCGACGGCCAGACAAATCAGACGCGGCGGCGCTTGGGCTGCCGAACTCCGTTGTGCGCCTGCGGGGTGACGTCGTTGATCGAACCGACCTCGAGGCCAGCAGCCTGGAGGGAGCGGATCGCGGTCTCGCGGCCGGAACCCGGACCCTTGACGAAGACATCGACCTTCTTCATGCCGTGCTCCTGCGCCTGGCGCGCTGCGGATTCCGCGGCGAGCTGGGCGGCAAACGGAGTCGACTTACGCGAGCCCTTGAAACCGACAGCGCCGGACGAGGCCCAGCTGATGACGGCCCCGCTGGGGTCGGTGATCGAGACGATGGTGTTGTTGAACGTCGACTTGATGTGGGCCTGGCCCAGCGCGATGTTCTTCTTCTCCTTGCGGCGCGGCTTGCGCGCTGCGGCCTTCGGTGCAGCCATTACTTGCGTCCTGCCTTCTTCTTACCGGCAACGGTGCGCTTCGGTCCCTTGCGGGTACGAGCGTTGGTCTTGGTGCGCTGTCCGTGTACCGGCAGGCCGCGGCGGTGGCGAATGCCCTGGTATGAGCCGATCTCGACCTTGCGGCGGATGTCGGCGGCAACCTCGCGACGGAGGTCACCTTCTACCTTGAAGTTGACTTCGATGTAGTCACGAAGTGCGATGAGCTGGTCATCGGTCAGATCCTTGACGCGGATCTCACCGCTGATCCCGGTGTCGGCGAGGGTTTTGAGGGCCCTCGTACGACCGACGCCGTAGATGTAAGTCAGTGCGACCTCAACGCGCTTGTCGCGCGGGATGTCGACGCCGGCTAGACGTGCCATGTCATTCTCCTTGTGGAGTCATGTGGAGGTGATGGACAGCACCGGTGCGAAGGCCTCCAACCCTCGGTGTCCCCGCGCGTGGCGGATCTTGGTGCTGTTCTGTGTATTCAGTTGTGCGGTTCCTGAGGCTCTCGAAGGGACGCTTCGAGGGCCTCATCGACCGATTTAGCCCTGGCGCTGCTTGTGACGCGGGTTGCTCTTGCAGATCACCATGACGTTTCCATTGCGGCGGATGACGCGGCAGTGGTCACAGATGGGCTTGACGCTGGGGTTGACCTTCATTGTGTTATTCCTTGCACTCGCTGTCTTCGTACTCGCGGGATGCCACGAGCCGTTACTTTCCAGCGCGTTCTTTACTTGTAGCGGTAGGTGATCCGGCCACGGGTCAGGTCATACGGGCTCAGCTCAACCACAACACGGTCCTCAGGGAGAATCCGGATGTAGTTCTGTCGCATTTTGCCCGAGATGTGGGCGAGCACTCTGTGTCCGTTGGTCAGCTCAACGCGAAACATCGCGTTGGGCAGAGCTTCGACAACTGCGCCCTCGATCTCGATGACACCGTCTTTTTTGGCCATATCCTCTTCGTCGCTAAAAGTTAAGTTCGCTGGTCTGCGGGGATTGGTGTTAGGCAGGCACGACAAAATCGGCCGGAAACACCAAAGATCAAGCTTAGGTCATTGCCAGCGCTTTTGCTACCACTCTGGTATACGCCCAGGGCGAATCCGGTCAGGCGATCGGGACGGGTACAACACCGAAGGGCGCGAGCCCTCCCGCTCCCCCGTCGACCGCCGTCAGCACCCAGATTCCGTTGGCGTGTACTGCGACCGAGTGCTCCCAGTGCGCGGCGTCCGACCCGTCGTCGGTCGCGACCGTCCACCCGTCGGCGAGCACATGGGTGTCGGTTTCTCCGGCGGTGACCATCGGCTCGATCGCGATCGCCAGGCCCGGCCGCACCTTCGGCCCCGCGGAACGGATCCTGAAGTTGAAGACGTCCGGCTCCTCGTGCATGGCGCGCCCGATGCCGTGGCCCGCGTAGTCCTCGATGATGCCCCACGGTGCCGACTCCCTCGACGCAGCCTCGATCGAGTCCTCGATCGCGCCGCCCACCTCGCCGACCCGGCTGGCGGAGGCGAGCGCGGCGATGCCGGCCCAGAGGCTCTGCTCGGCCACGTCGGCCAACTGCTGGCGCGCGGCGACGAGGTCGGGGCGCTCCGGGTCGGGTACCACGAGGCTGAATGCCGCGTCGCCGTTCCAGCCCTGCAGTTCCGCTCCGCTGTCGATCGACACCAGGTCACCGGGCTGGATGACGCGGGCCCCGGGCATCCCGTGCACCACCTCGTCGTTGACCGACACGCAGATGCTGTGGAGGTACCCCGGCTCCTTCGCGAAGTTCGGCACGGCACCGGCGGAGCGGATGCTCGCCTCAGCGATCGCGTCGAGTTCGAGCGTGGTGACCCCGGGCACGATCGCCGGGCGCACCGCGGCCAGCGACTGCGCCGTCACGACTCCGGCCCCGACCATGAGCCGCAGCTCGTCGGGGCTCTTGTAGATCCCGGGCTTACCCGCGCCGAAGGCCACGGTTAGAGGGTCGCGGTGTCCGGCGTGGTGATGCCGCGCGATGCGAGCGCAGACACGATTCGCTCGGTCACGTCGTCCACGGCGCCCAGCGCGTCGACCTTCACCAGCACCCCGCGCGAGTCGTACACGTCGATGAGCGGAGCGGTCTGCTCGGTGTACACCTCGAGGCGGTGCCGCACGACGGCCTCGTCGTCGTCGCTGCGGCCCTGTTCGAGGGCACGCTTGCCGAGCCGCTCGATGACCACCTCGGGGTCGGCAACCAGCTCGACCACGACGTCGAGCACCGTGCCGTTGCCGGCCAGGAACTCGTCGAGTTCGCGCACCTGGTCGGTGGTGCGCGGGTAGCCGTCGAGCAGGAACCCGGTGTCGCAGTCCGCCTCCGCAAGCCGGTCGCGGATGAGGGCGTTGGTCAGGGAGTCGGGAACGTTGTCCCCGGCATCCATGTACACCTTCGCCTCACGCCCGAGATCCGTCTGGTTCTTGACGTTGTCGCGGAAGATGTCGCCGGTCGAGATCGCCGGAATCCGGTAGGCCTCAGCCAGCCGAACAGCCTGCGTACCTTTTCCTGCGCCGGGTGGGCCGATCAGGAGAAGGCGCGTCACCGAAGGAGGCCCTCGTAGTGGCGCTGCTGCAGTTGCGAGTCGATCTGCTTGACGGTCTCAAGACCGACACCGACGATGATCAGGATGCTCGCGCCGCCGAACGGGAAGTTCGTGTTCGCGCCCACCGCCACCAGGGCGATCAACGGGATGAGTGCGATCAGTCCCAGGTACAGCGAACCGGGCAGCGTCACGCGGGTGAGCACGTAGTCCAGGTACTCGGCGGTCGGCCGACCGGCACGGATGCCGGGGATGAACCCGCCGTACTTCTTCATGTTGTCGGCGACCTCTTCGGGGTTGAAGGTGATCGCGACGTAGAAGTAGGTGAAGCCCACGATGAGCAGGAAGTACAGCAGCATGTAGAGCGGGTGATCGCCCTTGGTGAGGTAGTTCTGGATCCAGGTGACCCACTCGGCGGGCGCCTCGCCCGCGGGGGCCTGGTTGAACTGCGCGATGAGGGCAGGCAGGTACAGCAGCGACGACGCGAAGATGACCGGCACGACGCCCGCCATGTTGACCTTGATCGGGATGTAGGTGTTATTGCCCCCGTAGGTGCGCCGCCCGACCATCCGCTTGGCATACTGCACGGGAATCCGCCGCTGGGATTGCTCGACGAAGACGACGGCCGCGACGATCACGACCCCGACGACAATCACCGCGATGAAGACCTCGACGCCCTTGGCCTGCAGGATGCTGCCGAGCGAGTTCGGGAACTGGGCGGAGATGGAGGTGAAGATCAGCAGCGACATGCCGTTGCCGATGCCGCGCTCGGTGATGAGCTCGCCCATCCACATGATGAGGCCGGTGCCGGCGGTCATGGTGACGACCATCAGCAGGATGGCGTACCAGGAGTCATCGGTGATGAGCTGGCTGCACTCGGCGACCCCGGAGTTCGACGGGAAGAGCGCACCGCTGCGGGCGACCGTGATCAGCGTGGTGGACTGCAGCACGCCGAGCGCGATGGTGAGGTAGCGGGTGTACTGCGTCAGGCGCGACTGGCCGGACTGGCCCTCCTTGTAGAGGGTCTCGAAGTGCGGGATGACCACGCGCAGCAGCTGCACGATGATCGACGCGGTGATGTACGGCATGATGCCGAGCGCGAATACCGACAATTGCAGTAGCGCACCACCGCTGAAGAGGTTCACGAGGTCGTAGAGACCCGAGGTGCCGGCGTTGCTCGCGAGACAGATCTGCACGTTGCCGAAGTCGACGAATGGTGCCGGGATGAACGAGCCCAGGCGGAACAGCGCAACGATGCCGAGCGTGAACCCGATCTTCCTGCGAAGGTCAGGCGTGCGGAAGATCCGCGCAACAGCTCTAAACACAAGGCCTCCGATTATCTAGGTAATGCAGTTGGGTGGGGCTCCGTCAGGAACCCCACCCAAGTAACCCTTGAGGGCCTAATTACTTGACCGAACCGCCTGCGGCGACGATCTTCTGCTCAGCGGAGCCGGAGACCTTGTCAACTGCAACGTTCAGCTTAACCGCAATGTCACCGTCGCCGAGAACCTTGACCTTCTCGTTCTTGCGCACGGCACCCTTGGCGACGAGGTCACTGATCGTGACATCCCCACCCGACGGGTACAGCTCTGCGAGCTTCTCGAGGTTCACGACCTGGTACTCGACGCGGAACGGGTTCTTGAACCCGCGCAGCTTCGGGGCGCGCATGACGAAGTTGACGCCACCACCCTCGAACCCGAGACGCATCTGGTAGCGCGCCTTCGTGCCCTTGGTACCGCGGCCCGCGGTCTTACCCTTGGAACCCTCACCGCGACCGACGCGGGTCTTGTCCTTCTTCGCACCGGCAGCCGGGCGGAGGTGGTGAACCTTCAGCACCTGCGGGCGAGCAGCGACGTCGGCAGCGGGTGCCTTCCTCGTTGCGGGCTTCGCGGCCGACGTGGTCGACGTGGTCGACGAGGCCGCAGCGGCCGAGTCATCCGACTTCGCGGCGCTGGACTTCGCGGCGGCGGCCTTGGGGGCCTTCGCAGCGGGAGCCTTAGCGGCGGGAGCCTTGTCGGCAGCAGCCTTGGCCGGAGCCTTGGTGGCAGCGGCCTTCGGGGCAGCAGCCTTGGTGGTCGCAGCCTTGTCGGCGGCGGCCTTGGTGGGCTTGGTTTCTTCAGCCATTAGTCAATCTCCTCGACCTTGACGAGGTGAGCGACCGTGCGGACGTAGCCACGGTTCTGCAGGTTGTCCTCACGGACCACGACGTCACCGATGCGCTTGAGCCCGAGGCTCCGCAGGGTGTCGCGCTGGTTCTGCTTCTCACTGATTTTGGACTTGATCTGGGTCACCTTCAGGCGCGCAGCCATCAGACACCTGCCTTAGCGTCGGCCTCGGCACGCAGCAGGCGGGCCGGGATGACGTGCTCCGCAGAGAGGCCACGACGTGCGGCGACCGCACGGGGCTCCTCGAGCTGCTTGAGGGCAGCAACGGTTGCGTGCACGATGTTGATCGTGTTCGACGAGCCGAGCGACTTGCTCAGCACGTCGTGGATGCCCGCGCACTCGAGTACGGCGCGCACCGGGCCACCGGCGATAACACCGGTACCGGCGGATGCGGGACGCAGCAGCACAACGCCGGCCGCGGCCTCACCCTGCACGGGGTGCGGGATCGTCTGGGCGACACGGGGGACGCGGAAGAAGTTCTTCTTCGCCTCCTCGACACCCTTCGAGATCGCGGTGGGCACCTCGCGGGCCTTGCCGTAACCGACGCCGACGAGTCCGTTGCCGTCTCCGACCACGACGAGCGCGGTGAAGCTGAAGCGACGACCACCCTTGACGACCTTCGAGACGCGGTTGATCGTCACGACGCGCTCGAGGAACTGGCTCTTCTCCGCGTCGCGGCTGTTGCCGCGGTCGCGGCTCGGGCTGCGCTCACGGCCACCACGACGGGCCTCGCGAGGCTCGTTGGTGACATCGGTGGCGGGGGCGTCGACGACGGCCTCGGTGGCGACAGCCTCAGCTGTCACGGCCTCCACGGGGGCGGCCTGAGTGGGCTCTACAGCCACGTCCTGCTCCTTGTTGGTTGAAGTTGCGTCGCTCACAGGTTCAGTCCACCTTCGCGAGCTCCGTCAGCGATCGCTGCCACGCGTCCTGCGTAGCGGCTGCCGCCGCGGTCGAATACGACGGCCTCGACGCCGGCGGCCTTGGCGCGCTCGGCGACCAGTTCGCCGACCTTGCGGGCCTTGGCGGTCTTGTCACCGTCGAAAGTGCGCATGTCTGCCTCGAGGGTGGATGCCGATGCCAGGGTGTGCCCCTTGGAGTCATCCACGACCTGCACGAAGACGTGCCGGGCCGAACGGGTGACGACCAGGCGCGGGCGCAGCTCGGTGCCGACGACCTTCTTGCGAAGACGTGCGTGACGGCGGCCCTTGGCGGCCGACTTGCTCTTGCCTCTAGTTCCGAGAGCCATGATTATTTACCACTCTTTCCGGCCTTGCGGCGGACGACTTCGCCGGCGTAGCGCACACCCTTGCCCTTGTAGGGCTCTGGCTTGCGCAGTTTGCGAATGTTGGCCGCGACCTCGCCGACGGCCTGCTTGTCGATGCCGCTGACGGTCAGCCTGTTGTTTCCCTCCACCGTGAAGCTGATCCCGGCGGGCGGGTCAACGGTGATGGAGTGGGAGAAGCCGAGTGCGAACTCGACGGAAGAACCCTTGGCGGCAACCCGGTAACCGGTGCCGACGACCTCGAGGCCCTTGGTGTAACCATCGGTGACACCGATGATCTGGTTGGCGATCAGCGTGCGGGTCAGGCCGTGCAGCGACCGCGACTCGCGCTCGTCGTCGGGGCGGGTGACCAGCACCTGTCCGTCTTCGAGTGCGACCTCGATCGGGCTCTTCACGACGAGGCTCAGCTCGCCCTTGGGGCCCTTGACCGCGACGGCCTGGCCGTCGATGGTGACCTCGACCCCTGCGGGGACGGAGATGGGGAGACGTCCAATACGTGACATGGCTGGGTTACCACACGTAGGCGAGGACTTCCCCACCCACGCCCTTCTGGGTTGCCTCTTTGTCGGTCAGCAGACCGGAGGAGGTGGACAGGATGGCGACGCCGAGACCGCCGAGAACCTTGGGGATCTCGGTCGACTTCGCGTAGACCCGCAGGCCGGGCTTCGACACGCGCTTGATGCCCACGATGGAGCGCTCGCGGTTCGGGCCGTACTTCAGGTCGATCGTCAGCGTCTGTCCGACGCGGGCATCCTCGACCTTCCAGCCGGCGATGTAGCCCTCGCTCTTGAGGATCTCGGCGACGTGCGACTTCAGCTTGCTGCTGGGCAGCGAGACGGTGTCGTGGTACGCCGAGTTGGCGTTACGCAGTCTGGTGAGCAGGTCTGCTACCGGATCTGTCATTGTCATGATTGGTATTCCATATCTCGTCCGGTTTCGGCATCCGTTACGCGAATGCCGACCTGGTCGATCGGTACTGCTTGGTTGGTCTAGTTGGTGTTCTCGGCCGTGCGGAACGGGAAGCCGAGCGCCTTCAGAAGCGCGCGACCCTCCTCGTCGTTGCGGGCCGTGGTGACGACGGTGATGTCGAAACCGCGAACGCGGTCGATCTTGTCCTGGTCGATCTCGTGGAACATCGACTGCTCCGTGAGGCCGAACGTGTAGTTGCCGCGACCGTCGAACTGCTTGTCGCTCAGGCCGCGGAAGTCGCGGATGCGGGGCAGGGCGAGGGTGACGAGCCGGTCGAGGAACTCCCAGGCACGGTCACCGCGGAGGGTGACGTGGGCGCCGATGGGCTGGCCTTCGCGCAGCTTGAACTGGGCGATCGACTTGCGAGCGTTGGTCACCTGCGGCTTCTGGCCGGTGATCGCCGTGAGGTCTTTGACGGCCCCATCGATGATCTTGCCGTCGCGGGCAGCCTCGCCGACACCCGTGTTGACGACGACCTTCACGATGCCGGGCACCTGGTGCACGTTCGTGAAGCCGAAGTCCTTCTTGAGCTGGGCGGCGATCTCGTCGCGGTACTTCTGCTTCAGGCGCGGCTGGATCTTGCCAGTCGGCGCAGCAGTTGCGGTGTCAGTCATTATTCAGCGTCCTTCTCGGGTGCGGCGGCTGCCGCATCCTTCTTGGCCTTGGGGGCTGCCTTGGCGGGCTTCTCGGCTGCGGGCTTCGAGGCTGCCGACTTCGTGGTGGCCTTCTCGACGGCGGGCTTGTCGGCCGCCTTCGAGTCGGTTGCCTTCGAGTCAGTTGCCTTCGAGTCGGTTGCCTTCGAGTCGGCCGCGTCGCCCTTCAGCGCCTTCGACTTCTTGGTCTCGACGCGGCGTGACGGCTTGAAGAAGCGAACGCGCGTGGTCTTGCCACGGTCATCCGTCTCGACCTTGAAGCCGACGCGAGCGGGGAGCTTGGTCTCGGGGTCGACGAGCGCGACGTTCGACACGTGGATCGGTGCCTCCATCGTCTCGATGCCGCCGGTCTTGGTGCCGCGCTGGGTCTGGCCGACCTTCATGTGCTTGGTGACGAAGTTGACACCCTCCACGATGATGCGGTTCTTCTCAGCCTGCACGCCGATGACACGACCCTGCTTGCCGCGGTCTCCGCCGCGGTCCTGGGTCGGGCCACTGATGACCTGCACGAGGTCGCCCTTGCGAATGTTTGCCATGGTTACAGCACCTCCGGTGCCAGCGAGATGATCTTCATGAACTTCTTGTCGCGAAGCTCACGACCGACCGGCCCGAAGATGCGGGTACCACGGGGGTCCCCATCGGCCTTCAGGATGACGGCGGCGTTCTCGTCGAACTTGATGTACGAGCCGTCGGGACGACGGGTCTGCTTGATGACGCGCACGATGACGGCCTTGACCACATCGCCCTTCTTGACGTTGCCGCCGGGGATCGCGTCCTTGACCGTGGCGACGATGACGTCACCGAGGCCCGCGTAACGACGGCCGGAGCCACCGAGAACGCGGATCGTGAGGAGCTCTTTGGCGCCGGTGTTGTCGGCGACCTTGACTCGTGATTCCTGCTGAAGCATTTACTTGGCCTTTTCGAGGATCTCGACCAGGCGCCAGCGCTTCGTGGCGCTGAGCGGACGGGTCTCGCTGATCAGAACGAGGTCACCGACGCCGGCGCCGTTGGCCTCGTCGTGGACCTTGACCTTGGACGTACGGCGGATGACCTTGCCGTACAGGGGGTGCTTTACGCGGTCCTCGACCTCGACGACGATGGTCTTGTCCATCTTGTCGCTGGTCACGTAGCCGCGGCGGCTCTTGCGGTAACCGCGAGCGAGCTCGGCAGTCGCTGCTGCCGTTTCTGTTGATTCAGTGACTTTCGCCATGACTATGCCTCCTTCGTCTCTTCGGTGGTGTCAGCGGGAGCCTCGGCTGCCGCATCCGCCTTCTTGCTGGTCTTCTTCGCTGCCTTGGCCGGAACCTCGACAGCAACGGGGGTGGCCCGGATGCCCAGCTCGCGCTCACGGATGACCGTGTAGATGCGAGCGATGTCGCGCTTGACGGCGCGGATGCGTCCGTGGCTCTCGAGCTGTCCCGTTGCGGACTGGAAGCGAAGGTTGAAGAGTTCTTCCTTCGCCTTCTTCAGTTCGTCAAGGAGACGGTCGTCTTCAAAAGTGTCGAGCTCGACTGGGGCGAGCTCCTTGGTGCCGATCGCCATTATGCGTCGCCCTCCTCGCGCTTGATGATGCGTGCCTTGAGGGGCAGCTTGTGAATTGCACGGGTCATGGCCTCGCGGGCAACGGTCTCGCTGACGCCGCTGAGCTCGAAGAGCACGCGACCCGGCTTGACGTTGGCGATCCACCACTCGGGCGAACCCTTACCGGAACCCATGCGGGTTTCGGCGGGCTTCTTGGTGAGCGGGCGGTCGGGGTAGATGTTGATCCACACCTTTCCACCGCGCTTGATGTGACGGGTCATCGCGATACGAGCAGCTTCGATCTGGCGGTTCGTGACATACGCGGGCGTGAGCGCCTGGATGCCGTACTCGCCGAACGACACGACGGTGCCACCGGTTGCCTGGCCGCTACGGCCGGGGTGGTGCTGCTTGCGGTGCTTGACCTTACGTGGGATCAACATGGTTACGCCTCAACTCCTGCTGCTACGGGTGCGTCGGCCTTGGGGGCCGTCGA
>Ga0247742_10002374_pt1 | contig 12342 bp, 15 predicted proteins | sample UWRJL208509C2_FD_180944 | JGI IMG/M metagenome (GOLD analysis project Ga0247742, IMG submission 180944) | Plant litter microbial communities from Arlington Agricultural Research Station in Wisconsin, United States - UWRJ-L208-509C-2 | ecosystem: Environmental > Terrestrial > Plant litter >... | reverse complement strand
TTCTTGGGGTGGTTTTAACAAGTAGAGAAATTGGAGTTGGAGTGGTCAGTGGTAGTGGTGGAGCTGAAGCAAGAACGGTGATGCAAGTCAAAGGCCTTCAATTAGTTTCGGCAAGTTCCAGACTATCAGCAGATCACTCAATTGAGAGACCAAGACTTGCAAAGCAAGATAAATAAAATGAATGGAAACAAACTATGAAGTTTCAAAGAAATCTACTTGGCTGCTAACCTACACGTACGTCTCCAGGTCCATTATCACAGTTCAGTCAGACTGTTCGGTGAGTCAACGCTTCACATCCTTGGTCTTTGAGCGCAAAGCACGCCCACCAACTGGGTCGCTGGCAGGAACTTTCAATGGTCCAGCAACCGCCTTTTTTGTTGTAGTTTTCCGACGAGGTTTTGGTGCTGGGATCGGATTGGCTGAAGTAAGGGAGTTGGCATTGCCACTGGGAGCATTGTTGTCAGTAACAAGCAGCAGGTCTGGGAGACCATCGAACTCGGAGGGAATTTGTAGTTCATCTCGAGCTGAGAGACAGGCAGCGATAGGGCGTGGGCGAGGGCGGGGTTGAGGTTGAGGTGCAGACTCAGACTCGGATGACAGATCAGAGTTTCGCATAGCATGCTGTGGAACCTGAACCATGCCTGCAGCTTGCGATGGTGTATGAAATTGATTATCGACAGGGAGAGAATGGAGATGGGATTCGCGGGGGTCCGTGTTGAGTTCAGAATCACTGCTATGGTAGGGCTTGGATGTCTGAGCGGCAACTGTCATTCTGTTCAATAGGTCAGTGACATTGTCATCACTTCCAGAACCTTCGCTGTTATTGGGTGCTTCACGTTGCGAGGTTTTCAATGTTGGGAAAATATCGTTGGTCCACGTTCTGAACAGCCGTTTGTACCAGCCTGCGTTCGATGTTTGAGCTTGTATCACGACCTTCTTGTAAGCTTCAAAATCAGCATAGTACTTGATTTCTGTGCTAGTGCCAGTCCCCAAGGCATTCATTTCTGAGTCGCCTGTTAGCAGATAGCGTGACTAGAAAAGTATCAGTCAGTGTACAAAAAAAATAGGACAGCTACACACCATAGCTGACGGCCACGCAATCATTCCCGGAGTGATGACCATTGATCGGTTCTTCCGATAGAATGGACTGTTGGTTTGAAGCTGAGACTGTGGGTTTTTGGCGCATGCTGGTCCATAGAGAGCAATCTGAACAATCTAGTTAAATGATAAATTATTGTATCCATAATAGATAAAGCTTGAGGCACACCATGAAAAGCAGACTGTTCAAAAACAGCCCGTCAAGTTTTGTATCGTCAAAATTGGCATAAAGGATTGGCGGAAAGCGAATCTTCTTTGGGAGATCAGATGCCTTCTTGCAACCCAGAAGCTTCCTGAGCTCTGGTGACTTCTTCTTCTCCTCACTCAAGAGCTTGAAGATTTCCTGAGGGAGACTCAATATGGTAGGTGACTCATTGCGGAGACGAAGAAGCATCAATGATCTTGTGCTACCAATCGCTTTGCAGAACTAGATGAGTGAACTTGAGTTAACATCTAACCCAAAGCACATGAAAAATAGAGTTGGCTCACGACGTCAGCAAAGGCCTGTCCCACAACCATATAGTCGTGAAACTCTCTTGGAACCAAATGGAATAGCTCAGCAGCAGTGCCAAGTTTCACATTGGCTTTGTCATACCGCGCTGGGTCATCGTGTTTGAATTTTGGCTGAGCAAGTGTGTTGGAGAAGGTATCTGAGCCAATGAACGGTGAGTATAGCAGCTGAAAGCAGCTGGCAAGCTGCTTTATGTCATGTTTGGTTGAATTTGCTGCTGTCAACCTTACAGAGCTCACTTGAGTAAGATTGAGGTTGGCAATCTTCATATTCAAGCGTTGAACTTCTTGACGTAGCTTGGCAACAAGTTGCTGTGCATTCCCAAGTGCCTACTGGTGAATACAACATTGAGATAAATCAGTCATTATTTAGCATGAACCAATGGAAACATACCTCTTGCATTACACGTGGGCTTAGCTCACCACGCACCGCAAGCTGTAGCTGTTCCTCAACACGCTGAGCAGCCTGAACAAGTCCTGTTGCATCTAAGCCAACTGCAACAGCGGACTTTGGTCTAGTGTCAGATACGGAGTTGAATGATGACGAAGAAATGGACAAAGACATCCTATGGTGGACTTGGGAGAGCACAAGAAACACTGCTGAATTGGAGGCTCCAGAACCATAGTCTTATATACTCTGCAGACCAAGCCACGGATACAGGAGCACAACAAACCCTCAAATTTTCGCACAATGGCTGAACGGCTGCAATCTTGAGCTCCGTGTACACAGTGCGAGCATTGGTCCTCTTGCAGGGATGTACCTGTAAACTGAAACATGTTGGGCGATGTCTTGATAACTCACCATAAACCTAATATTCTTACATGAATGCTGAGACATAAAACCTTCATGATATCCCTGGTAGAGAACTGATTGTCTATACCTGAGATGGGCATTTGGATTTAGACTGAGGTCTAGAGATGGAAGCAATGATGAGAGTGACCTTGTATGTCACATTGATACAATTCCATTGAGACCAATAAGCGCTCACCATTGTCAATGTATTGACCTCAATCAAGGTCCACAGAGTCTGACTGGCCAGGTTCAAAATCGCAATGATATTATCTCAATGCTACAGGGTGGGTGACTAATTTGACAGATTTCATCCTCCACCACATGTCCTCGTCAATGACATCGAATGAAATATATTCATCATGGTTCTCCGTGTCATTTGCTTTGACAAGTACAGCACCACAGACAATAGACTCCACATCAATGAATGCTGATGCAGAGACATGCTGTGTACAAACCCTGGAGAATCGAAATGTTTCATCAAGTGCGACGCGTTCCTGCCGTGGAATGTGCTTGTCCATTGGAATGATCAAGGCCATATGACGTGTGGTGTTCTGGATGAAGACACCGAAAACATACAGCAACTGAGCAAAGAAGTGCTCACCATCTCCAGCAGCAACAAGAACGTAATCATGTCTTTCCCTTCCATGGAAGTTAGGGTGGACACAAACAAGATCCGTTTTTTGATTCATGTCAACTGCCGACTCATAAGTGACTTGAAGGAACTGGTAAGGAGTAATCTAAGATCCAATTTGATATGAGCCCTATAGAACTGGAGGCCAACTTGGTGCTCACCTCATCTGAATCATTCAAACGTACATAATATTGGTGAATCATGGAGAGTGACTTCGAAAGCTCTCTCCAGAAGTTCTTGAATGCACGTTGATTCCCTAAGCCATAAAACTCTGTCTCGACGTAGTGTAGAGTTCGAGCTGTCTGGGATGACCCTAAGGACACATGCTCAGTGCCCACTATACCCGAATGGGGTGCTGTTACGGATGACGAGTCACCATTATTGTTGGATTCTGAGTCCTCCGAGGCTGCATCCAATTGCTTGATGCCGTCACGAATAATTATTGAAACAACATCATTCTCATTTAACTTCAGGATCTGTGCAAACCTCAATTCAACATTGAAAGGCATAGTCACGGAGAAATAAATACCTAAATGGCGAAATCTTTAAAGTTAGACATGAGCTCATAGAAATCCTTCAATGGTGAGTGCGCCTTTTCATTTGGCTTCGTGTTGTATACACGTGTAACACCTTTTCGAAGGATATCTGCGAACACATGCTTGTGCGTATGTGCTTTTGGAAAATTCCAGTTCTTGTCTGGATATATGTCCATATATTCCTGTAGCAGATCAGTAGTTGATTGGCATCAGAGAAAAAAAGAATAGATAAAACTGGGTATGAACCTTGAGAATGGCTTCGAAATTCAGAAGCTCAGCTTCACCAGCTGCTAGTGTTGTGGATGTGTGTACTGTCAGAGACATGTACATGTCCAGTTCAATATAGCTTCAAAGAAGCTTCAGAAGAAGAAACCCATCAGGTGAAGCCTCTTCTGTGAGAATATTGTGAGATGTGAACATGATAATCTATTGAAGGTCTCCAAGTCAGTATATGTTATTATTATGACACAACATCATCAACATACTTTGGCAATGTCTTCATATTTACTGCCGTCAGTAAAGTCCTTCTTCATCACATGCGAAAAGTGATTGAGACCACTCCAGCGAGGCATTGCATCTGCCCTTCAGATTCATGGGTTATGACATATTTGCATAGCTGAGAAACAGTAAAGCTTACTGTTCGTCAACTTTCTTTGCTGCTGATTTCCCTATTGCATTCACAGTGCGCTTGAACTCAACCCAGATATGATCCGAAAAGAGCCCGCCGTGGTAGGCATGGAGGCGATCCCACAACAGGGCACAATAAGGATCACAGTAGTTGAGATCCCAAAAAACATTCTTGAAATGTTGTATCAATAAGACAAGCAACTGACAATAAGAGAGGCTAATTACCTCAACATTACGTAGGCCGAGTGCCTTGAGTGCATCCTCACTTGCAGCGGTGCTCAACTCTTTTGCACCTTCGTACATCTCCTGCATCTGAGCCTTGCTCCTCAATGGAAAATCCATTGATAGATTGGTAAGTTTGTCACCAGGAACAAGGCATATTGGGCATGGAGCATCGCTACCAACACCACGAATGAGTGCCATGATGCATCTATTTATGTAGTATTTAGTCGTGGTTTAACCCTCAGTACAACAAATAATGAACCACTCACTGTTCCTTGTAATCGGCAGAGAGAATGAGGAGGATGGGAAACAGCCAGCGAACAATATCATCTCTACATTTCATCTGGAATCCCGACTTGCCATACAGCCGAATGAGTTCGAGAATATGAAAGAATGCTTTATGCCACACAACTCTTTTGAAGTTCACGTAGCCTTTCTTCCCAGTCTCACCTGGATCTTCATCGACCTGAGATAGTTTGTTAATAAGAAGGGCCAGGCAGTAGCAAACCGGCTTACAATGGGCAACCATCCAACGAGTCTTTCCCCACCAACCCCACTGCCGTTTCTAATGTCTGTAGGGAGGTTCAGGATGCGCACCACCACAGGGTAGCCTTTGGCGGTCCCGAAACCGGATAGCTTGGTCTTGTCTGCATACAGAAGTAGGAAAATGGGCCAAGACCCCTCAGGTAGCTTTGTCTTTGAAAAGTATCAGAAGGATTTGATCAACACAATGAATTCGAACTGACCTGTATTTCCCACCAGTTGTCAGCTGTGAAGGGCTCGTCAATGACTCGTTCAAACACCTGCCCATTGAATCTCCACCTCCGCTTGGCAAACCATCGAAATTGAGAAATAAGGTGTTTGTCAAGTATAACTTCACAGAGCCAGTTCCACGGCGATCATGTAAAGATATCAAATTCCTGCATAACACCCTTGTATGGGACTTCAAAGGTTTTCTTCTCGAACTATTGACAACAAAGGGCAATGTGATTATATTATATCAAGAATATCACGATAAGTTTAAGTGCAGTAGCTTACCCCAGTTGCACGAGTGGTCCGAGCATGCTCCCACATCTTCTTCAAGTCCTTGACATTTGTGATTGTGAAAGATTTGGGTTCTTCGACACATTGGTGGATGAGAGAGATGAGGGCTGCTGATTGCTGCTCATTCATGCGTGCCTCGAGCATTAGTGATGCAAGTTCGAAGTCTAATTGTGTGCGGAACGGCTTCCAAGGCTCACTGTCAGGTTCAGCTCGCAGCGGTTTTGGGCGCTGAGTGAACTCCTCGAAAGAGTATATGGCGATAGGGCGCCCAGATTTTGGATGATATTCAACTTTGATATTGTCGAGTCTCAGCTCGTGTTCAGCTGAGGCAGGACACTCGGGTGATGGTACACCTTCATCCACATCCTGTACTGCAGCTGTATATTTGGAGTGAGCAACGGTTGGGACATGGCAATTTTTACTTACTTTGAGATGGTTTAGCTGGGTCTGAGATTGGGGAATCAAAGTCCATATATCCATCAGCGTCATAGGATACCCCTGGTAGCAAAAGAGTATTCAAATCACAAGGAGTCAGTACCTGAATATGGTTGGCAGACAATATAACTACGCACCTTGACCTCCACCAGAACTCCCTTCGACGAACTCTTCTTGTATGCTTGAAGCTGGAACACGACTTGAGAGAGTCTCTAATTAATAATGTGAGTAACTACTCTCATGCGGCGTGAATGCTGGTGCTATGAGTATCATCATAAACGAGTGGGCAAATAGCGCCCTCTGATATCTCAATCAAAGGTAGTCCGAGCGCCTGACAGAAGACACAAGAATCTCAACTGTTTTCGGTAAAAAGTGGTTGGATTGGGCGCCACTGCAAGGACAGCAGTGCCTACTACAGTGCGCTAAAGCTTTCTTGACGTTGATAAGATCCTGTGGCACCTGAGTGGGGCACTGACAAGTGTTATCGACAGGAACTGTCCAACTTGCTCCACAGAAACAGAAACCACACTTCGAAACAGACTCACCAATTTGAAGGCCAATTCTAGCATTCAACAATGTCTCGAATGCTGCTGATTCATTTGTAGTCCTGTTCTTTCTCGCCTGACACGCTTTTTCGTGACTTGCCATACCTTTCGCATCTCGACTTATCCCGCAGTGCTGGCATTTGACTTGCTTTGTCGACTTCCGGGTTCCTTTCTTTTTGAATGGTGCCATGGTAGTTGGTGAGGGGCGTTATGGTGCATTGGATGTGGTGAATGGACGTTATGAGTCAAAATCGATGGGAATATGTTTGACTTGTCATTCCCGTTTGAGGATGATGAGGGTCACCTAGCCTTGTAATCCGTGCTGTCATCTAATCTTATCAGACGATCCTTCTAAAGGGAAAGAATCAGATTGTAAGGGATCTGACAAGCCAGCCGGTCAGCATTGCAATCCCATGTCATTGTAAGGCACTTTCCGAAATTCCGACAATAGCCTCAAAGCTACACAGCCACATCTTCTGTAGTATAAATAGGCCTCCAAAATGCATGAAGCGACAAGCTAACGAAAGCTCACAAGTAGTCCTCAAGTCAGTAGAAGCTCACCAGAGCTTAGTTGCCTTCATTTTCTCTTCTCTTACTAGCAAGCTTGCAGGAGCTCAGTATATTCTCAAATTCTCAGTAAAACTCACTGGAGTACAAGACATTATCAGCTATATTTAAGTCATATCAAGTCAAGTCAAGTTGAACCTCAAGCTATACTACATCAAGTTTAGTCAGAACCAGTACTATCAAGTTATATATCCTACTTAAAGGATATCAGCAAGTCAAAGTTAATTCAGTATTCAAGTCACTATTATAGCCACGGAACCTATTACTTTCACATCCAAATCCTCACCCAGTCCCACATATTCTACTCCAAATTCTACCTTCTCTACTCAGTATTCCTCACCATCCCTATCATTTGTATCATTTATTCGATATTCACCAATCTCCATTACTTCCACCTCTTCTACTGATAACTATTCTATCTTTGACACTTACATCACTTATAACCCTTCTACATTCATATACTTTCGTTATCTAGACGATACTGAAGTATTTTCTATAGACATTTCCAACATCCTCTACCTCTATTGTCTTTATTGACAATTGCATTTTTATTCAATTTAATCTATCTTTGTAGATTTGATTGGAAACCCTCTTTTATCTAGACCTATTGGAATATCCTGAACTATTGACAGTTCTGATAAACCCAAGCTAAACCATCTTAGTGCTGATACCGTAACCCCTGCAGGTTTGCAAACCCTTGCCATTCCCTATATGGCACACCAGACCTGGATTTTGCAGGACTGATTGTAACTCTTTGGTATCTGGATATACAATAGCCGGTTCTTCTCAGGGTCACGTTACTGCATATGTGGCCACCTGTAATGATTGTTTGTCCAGCTACTTCTAGCTGGTGCTAGCGGGTTATACCTGTCCATCTGTAACCCTTGCTTGTCCAGCTATTTGGGGCCAGATACCTATGATATCACTGTTCTTGGAGCACATCACTTATGTAAACACTTTGCAATCAAATGTGGTTCTACAATGGCTTAGGGTTAGGCTAGGCTGAGATGCTTTATACTCTAGAGACATGTAGTGGTGGGGCGTGGTGGGCCTGCCTCAGCTGCAATATATATAAGGAGCTAAATACCAGGGACTCGTACATGCCACATGTAGCGATGGCCCTCACTGCAAGTTTTATTCTAACACAGTGCTTGAATGCACAATTGTCTCCTGATGGCCAACTCCAATATGATGTGTCAATTATACATAACCGGTGCCAATTTGACAACCGATGCAAACCGAGGATCATTCTCCACTGATTGTAATGCTGCTTTGGCTGCATTTTGTTGAGCTTCCCTCTTCTGCTTCCCAGTTCCCCTTCCATATTCCACTTGGCCAATTATGTCACCCTCGTGTACTGTGCAAAGAAATTAAGCACATCCTCAAAGTCCACCAATCAAGGAAGAATGCTCTTACCAAGGACAATACTGGACCATATTCCTCCATCTAGCTCATCATTAAAATCATCTTCATAAATTGGCTTTGGCAGATTTGCAGTTGCACATGCATTCTGAAAGTGGTTGATGAAGTCTGCTTGCAGTACAAGTTTGCTTTTGTGCTGTTCTATCAGTTGATCAAAGAGATAGGTTTGAATGTCAAAAATAGATTGGCAATGGAGATGCACCAGGAGCTCTTGACGGTCCTTGTTTTGATGGAAAATCTGGAAACGATGATAGAGGGCAGAACACAAATCAAGCAAGACTTCCAAATAAACATAGCTTTCCTTCGAGACAAGTAGAAGGGATGCTTGTTGATATGAAATGGATTCATCAAGGTCATCAATCTCTGAAAACCTCCAGAATCGCTTGAGAAGATAATGTCCAAGTTTGTGGTACAATTGGCCAAGCCCCTGGTGGATTGAAGTCACAAAGGATGCCTGAAGTCGTAGATCCTCTATGGAAATTTGAAGGATGTCGTCCACCAATAGGGTGTGGTTGTGGAGTTGGGTGATTTCCTCCAGTGTGAGAAGCCGTTTAGGATGCCCCTCAAGGTTTGAACTCAAGCTGGCATATGAAGATGCCTCCATTCCAGACAGACCCACCATGAGCCTTTGTAGAAGTTCAGCACGTCCACCTTCCGATCCAAAGAGGTAACTCCCTATGTTGGATGGAGAGAGCGCAGTAAACCTCAACAGGATATCTTTCATCTCCTCACACTCAGAGATTTTACTCTAGTCATTTTCAGTGAACAACATAAAGGCACGGCAAGTCAACACACCTTATCAGAGTGGTCCATCTCTTGGAAAAAAACCACACCTGAAATTTTCATCATACATTGGCCATGAACATCAAGTGTATATCTTACCATTAACTTCTTTAATGCTTGCTGATGAGACAACCAAGTTGAGCAGCTTGTTTGGCTCCATTGAGGACCAGTTCTAGATAACCCGTATGGTATAAGTGGCACTATAAGCAAGGATCATACATACAAGTGGGAGGGTTGAATGCCAAACTCTGTCATTGGTTATGGCTATCCTAGCATTTGGCTTCTATATTTTGGCTTTGGTAGATTCAAGCAGAACATTGGACACCACTTACCATCTGAAGTAATACCTTATTGATAACATTTGATGGATGAATGTGACACTATGCATTCAAAATATCAGAGTGATTGACTAGGCTGTAGCCATTTAAGTTTACCTGATTAGTAGCACCAATATTGAGCTGACTCGTGGTCGAAGATGAGCAAGCAAAGTTAGGCCAAGCTTCAGGATCGGACTGGGAATGGACGCTGCCATTATCCTGAGCACCAGGTTCAACCAGACTCGTGCCTTGATGAGAGAATGTTTGTGTCCACAACTGCTCGGATAGAGTGGCGGTAAACGTGCGCACAATTAAGGTTTGGTTACACAATGGATGATCATGCAGCGACGCCAAACCCTCGTTTTCACCCATCCCTGGTCCGACTCTTACTTCAGCCATTCCAGAGTGCTCCCAGGCGTAAGGTGGGCGCGTTGCGGCAAGAGCCTTAAACTGCAGCCGGAAATTAGAGTCCTCGGTTGCGTTCGAGAACGTCGCTATTCCCCAGGAAGGAGACTTGTCGCATCCAGTTACGAGGCGAAGACAGCCGTTAGGAACCTCAAGTCCCAAGACATCGTTGGCAAGCTTATACCAGCTTTCTAGGTGGCAGGCCATGTAATCTTTGAATTTTGAGCACGCTCGTAAATCTTGTGAGTTTGCACCTTCAGGCATTGCAAGTACAGCACCCTCCGAATCACAGGATTCGAACATCAACCCACTATAGTTTTTCAATTAAGCGTTCTTCAAAGATTTCAGGGAGTTGACATACGAGTTATCAGCTCCTGATTTCGAAGCCAAAGAGCTCGCAAGATAACTGCCTGGAGGATACGCCGTATATTCCCGAACATGATGCTGATTGAAAGGCGCAAAGGGGACAAAACCATCTGGGAGTGGGACTTGGTTGATGGGATGGTCAGCGGAGTGGCATATGTTGAAAAGGTAGTCGAACACCCCAGGTGGCGTGAAAAATCCAACATCTCCAATGTGGACTCCAATAGCGCGGTATGGAGTTGGTAAATTCCGGTTCGCTTGAGGGACCCAGAGCGGATAACCCTTGCATTTGCGCAAAAGGTGGTCAAGGTAGATCTCGTTACTAGGCTTTACATAGTGAACTGCAGGTCCAGGATGCTGTCACGAGTATCAAGAGATAAGTGTTTGCGGTGTATCTTCACGATTAGTGTCCTTACACTCTCCAAACGATAATTCATTGTCGGGTTCTCACTCCTTGCGAGATCACTTTCACATGTTCGTCGAATATTCGCACCTCCTGTGTGCTGATCTTGAGCCTTAGGGAACTGAAAAATCTGGTCAACCCATGTAAACAGATCGGAGATGAAGGTAGCTCGCCTCTGAGTTTACGACTGGTGAAACTGGGGGTTTGTTATCTAGTGCACATTAATCCACCGGTTTGAGATTGCTGACCGCCCCGAGAGACGAGTACTCACCACTGAAGCTCACTGCAATATTGACGAATTGACTGTCCGAGACCCTTGTGTTGGAAGAGGATTGCAGGACGGAGATTCTGCCATATTTAAATGTCGAGATGGACATGCGGCGAAGAACATGGTTACATACTGCGGTGTTGGGGACCTGCCATTGCCAACTGTGGCTGGAGGGAAGAGGGGAACACTAGTCTGGCTGGTATCTTCCCCATTTCTTCGACGACGTCGCCTTGATGCTCGCGAATTCGCTGCCTTAACGTGGATGATCAGTTTACCGAGGAGGATGTTTAGAGCGGAAAGGTACCTGAGACATGCCAGGGGTGAATACAAGGGGAGGGCATTGTAAGGCGCCTTACAGCCTATTTGCTTCTATTTACGTACCGACCTATTTAAGGTCGAGATCTGCACTTCCTCTGGTTTCTTCGCTAGTTCGAATCTATAAAGTTCTGCACCGCGACCACTGAACCTTTCCGTCTACCAATGGACGGTTTTACGTCGAGACTATGAAACTTTTCTAAGACCGGCGTTTCGGAAAAAGCGGACCCAGTCCTTACTGCATGTCCCGCATCATATCCAAAACTTCTCGGGCCCCTCGTACGGGATTCTTTCGCCTTACGGCTGTGGACCCGCCATGAAAGCTGGTGCCTACAGGTGCCTTGTAACGTTGATTGTGTCTCTGGCTTGATTGGGTTTTTGTTGAACAATGTGAAGAACCGCGCCCAGCAGTCGGCCTGTGCCCCAATCTTAAGCTTGTTATTCGCTGATCTTTTTCCTATCTGATCTGCCTTTAGTCTTCAGCTCTCCAGGAACCAGTCTTTATATGCCGGACCAACTCGATGGGGAATTGGGGCGTCTTCGCTCAACTGAGCTCACTGGTTCGGCCCTTGCCAGGCGATTAGGATTCAGTTCTACGACTCCATGTGCAGACGTGGTCATGTTCCCCATCTGCATAAACCACTCAAATTTCTCCGACTCTATGCTCTTGTCCTTAGACTTCCTTAGACTGTACGATTGTCACTTGCCTTTTTCCCACTGATTGCGCACATTATCAATTCAAACAGATCATGGCGAGCTAGCCTGTCGCGACCGTCGTGACCTGTATAGAAACAATATTACCTTCTGCATAACGCTGATGCCGCGCATTTCTTAGACTTTGCAAAAGATCACCGTCGACAGCCGTCGACTCGTCTACGGTTGCCGAGCTGTATCTGGCACGATTTTTTTTTATCAAGCGTCTGCATACTTACACATCAGTGGCTACAGAATCTTGGGACGGTTTAAACTCGTCCCCACTGGGAAAATGTAGATATAAACTATTTATTGGGATATTGAATATGGGGTATTTAATGTATCGGCGAGGCTCGTCCGCTAAT
>Ga0247742_10002372_pt1 | contig 12350 bp, 16 predicted proteins | sample UWRJL208509C2_FD_180944 | JGI IMG/M metagenome (GOLD analysis project Ga0247742, IMG submission 180944) | Plant litter microbial communities from Arlington Agricultural Research Station in Wisconsin, United States - UWRJ-L208-509C-2 | ecosystem: Environmental > Terrestrial > Plant litter >... | reverse complement strand
GTATTGTTTTTGCGAGGCTACAGGAGTAGTTCTTTGGCGCGTGAGGTGACCATCTTGGAAAACAAGTCCTTACCTGGAGAAATTTCACAGGAAGCCGCACTCACCTCTGATGATGCTTATATGCTAAATAGGTTAAAAGAGTGGAGAAAACAGACTGCCATTAAGTCAGGCTTATCTCTTGGTTATGTTTTTAAGAACGAAGTCTTGGAAACAATTGTTCGCATTAAGCCAGCTAACCTGAATGAACTGGGAGCTATAAGTGGGATTGGTCCTAAGAAATTACAGGACTGGGGGTTGGAGTTACTTTCTGTGACGAATTCTTCTTCTCCATCGGATAGCTTTAACGAACCAGAAGTTTCTTTCTAAAGACTTGCATTCTTAGCTTTAGGGGAGTATAATTTATCTTATACGAAACGTTGCTGAACAAAGGAACTTGAGATGACTACTTCTACTACTGAGATTATTGCCCAGATTTCGGTTTGCGCCGATTGCATGATTGCTAATGTGAACGATGGAGATGCACTTGTTTACAAGGTTAATGGGGTTGAATTCCCCTGCGACACCACTCCGAATTTCGATACTGAGTCGGGCGAAGGTTTTGAGGAGTTCAGCGATAAGGCCTGTGATAACTGTGGGACCGACCTGATTGGTGAGCGGTATAAGTTTGCTGTGTGGGCGTGGCTTTAAACTTAGCAGTAAAATTAGTCCTAGGCTCTCAGAGCCTAGGACTAATTTTATATGGGTCTATGGATTTGTAACAATTCCTATGCTAGGATGGACTTATGTTTCCCAGTGATATCGTAGGTAACCAACTAGTAAGAGGTGACATCGTTGTTGTCTCTTTGACCTTTGGTCGGCTGAGTGTTGCTCAAATTGATGATGTTCATGACAATGACCTGGATGAAGCCCCATATGATTCTGAGCTTGTTCTATGGTCACACAAATCAGAAGGTTTTACTGCTTCTAGATTTGTAGTCCCCCATAAACGGATGGTTAAGTTGACGCATATGGGAGATGAAGAATTGGATTCTAGTATCCCTTTTAAATACCAGCTTGCTATTTTAGCTCCTCTAGAAATGCGGAGACATCCTCCTTCAGGCTTCGATTTCCTAGGGAACTCTTTAGCTGTTGGCTCTTTGGTATTCCAAAGTATATCTTCTGCTCGCCAGGATTCGCTTATGAGGGTTTCAAGCTTCGACAAGAGCATAAAGCTTGATCCTATTGATTTTACTATTAATGATGGCTTTGTCCCCTCCTACGAGACAGGTAAAGGGGTTTATAGAACTGCTCGACTAGACGGGTAGAGGGTTCCGTTATATGCAACCAATGGGTTCTTGTGCTAGATTTTGAGCTAAAGAACCTGCTTTATTCTGCCTTTACCTCTATTGATTTAGGGGGTAATGTGATAGCCTTAGGTTATGACTTCTTTCGCTGATATCACTAACTTCCCTCTGAGCGTAGGTGATTACGTGGTTTTTACACTATTTCCTGGGGCTCTTCATGTAGGTCAGATCGAACGTTTGGGAGTGACGCAATCTAGAGTGATCTTATGGTCATATAAGAGTAATGGCATCGGCAAAACTCCTAGAAGCATAGTGAATACAGAGCTAGCTAAGCTAACTCATGTTGGGAATCAGCCTATCCTTGCGGACGTTCCCTTGAAATATCAGCTAGCAATGTCAGACTTGATACGCCCTACGGAGAAGTCTGACGAGAATATTGACTTTTTGGGAAACCATGTAAATGATGGGTCTTTAGTTTACATGGCTTCTGGGGCTCGGCAGATAAAGAAACCCTTAGTTATGAAAGCAGTTCTAGATCATGGGGCTATTTGGCTTTCAAACGTCGAGTCTGTAACAAGTAATGGCATTTTATTTGACCCAGGATCAATCAATCGACCGTCATCTAATCTTATTGTCTATAAATTGGACGCTTCTTTAGGCTATTTTTAACGTGTAGCTATCCTTGATGGATTGTGGTAAGATGGGGACTATGAAACCTCCCGTTGACATCATAGGTCGCCCGCTGTCTGTAGGTGATTATGTTGTTGGGTCTGTTTCTCCTGATAATCTTGCTTTTGCTTCAATCGTTGATATCAGAGATAATGAGGCTACGCTGGAATCTTATATGTATTCCCTTGGAAATATAACCAACCTGGGACTGGGAGTTGCTGTTCTTTCTTCTCTAGCCAAGCTAACCCATATTGGCGATCATATGGTTGATTTTTCTTTGCCCCTTAAGTATTCATTTGCAATTTTTACATCTTCTCTTCCAGAGGATGGAACAAGAGATTTTCTTGGGAACTCGATTACCAATGATGTTCCATTATTGCGGGCAGCTAACAATTTACATGAAACATTTATAGGTGAAGGCAACAGAAGTAAATCCTTTGTTTATATTAAAAACAAGTATCCAGTTGATGTAAACGGCATCCTATTAGATTCTGGGTTGATAATGGAAATTGGTATCCAGAAGTCTTTGTACGTTTTACAGGAACTCTAAGCTAAAATTCATCGCACCTGTAGATCGAAGCAATTGAAGTCTGATGTGGTAGTATCAAAACATGTCGGTTTTCAGCTCACGCATTTCAGCTCCAGCTAAAGTTTTTTATGAGGACTTGGCTGGCAATGAATTAGTATTTGGCGATTATGTAGCATGGGTTTTCCACGATCCGGGTAAGCATACTATAGTGTGGGGCAAGATCGCTGGGTTCGACAATGAGGCTTCTAAAGTTGTCCTCGATGCTTCCTATGAGGGCAACTCTTTTACTAGCTACCGTCCTCCTAATCTACTGCTTAAAATCAATCAGTTCGGTGGGCATGCTCCTTCTGAGGGTATCCCGCTTTCATATCTGATAAAAATGTATGCACGGTCAAGCAGCGAGCTTTATTATCCATCTACGCGCATGGACGCTTTGGGCAACCCAATTTCGATGGACTCTATCTTCGCCTTTGTTGACCATGACCACTTTGTCTTGACTAAGGCAGTGGAAGAAAATGGTGAATTTAAACTGACGCTTATTTCTGGGTCTGCAAGTTCAGACCAATCCGAAGATATATATTTTAACCAAGATTTTTCGAGAGGAATCTTTTTAAACAATACTTCTTCCCAGAAGAGTTGATGAAGTTCTTTGATATAGACTGGAAAGTCTAATTAGCTCCCCTACTCCCACCAAGTTGCAACAGCGGGAGTTAATTGATGAACCGCATCAATACTGGTAAAGAGGTCAAAATACTCAGCTAATAGGGTAATGTTTTCAGGGACTTTGGGTTTGATATAAGTATCCGCATTCTCTGCTGTTTCAAACCCCAGGTCTAGAATGATTTTATCTATCACATCCTGTTCCATGGTGAACTTCTTAGTGTAATCCCATCGTTGCTTTGCTTCCCTAAGTATGAAGCGTCCAGTCCTTGAATCAGCATATGTTCCCTCATAAGGAAAAATTCCTGTTTCTATCTCCTTAAAAGAGTTAGCCATTGCTTTCTCGTGTCCTATTTCCACCATATCATTGTAATAGTCTAAAGTGTCATCTGATCGGTAGTAGTTGCCGATTTCTGATGCTGGGATCAGAAGAATACAACTTTTCTCTTCCAGGTTGTCATTATCTAGGCTGCTATCCCATATTTTGATGCATTCATTGAGAGTTTTTCCTTTATCAATGAGTTTTTGGACGCTGGCAGCCTCAGATTTAGTTTCCCAAGTCCCCTTAGAGAGCAGGAAATCCTGATAGCCTTCGAAAGACTTTGAGTATCGTTCGGAACCCCAATTTCCACTGTCTAAGTTCAAACGAGAATCAATGTAAAAATTAATGTCTTTAAGACCATAGCCTAAAGCTTTGTGAATGTAGATTCCCATGGTGTAAATAATCCTTAATTAATTATTCTCATAATAGCATAGCTAACCCATGAAGTAAAGTATTTTTAGGGGTTAGGTCAGGAAGATATTCTGAGAATAATTGCTATAGATTGAAGGTTCTGCTAAGCTTGATCGAGCTAACGAATAAAATTAAGGAAATACCCCATGAATTTGACTGAGGAACTTGAGTGGCGTGGTCTAATTAACCAGTCCACTTTTGAGGATATCGATGTTCTTAACGGTGATCCGATTAAATTCTACTGGGGAGTTGATCCCTCTGCGGATAGTATGACTATTGGAAATCTGGCTTCCGCTATGCTGGTGAAACACTTTATTGCGCACGGACACGAGGCCATTCTTCTGGTAGGTGGGGCGACAGGTCTAATTGGCGATCCCGATGGTAAGAAAGATGAGAGAAACCTTAAAGCTAGGGATGAAATAGAGCACAATAAAGCAGCTATTCTTAAGCAATACTCTCGGATTTTTTCAGGTGAAAAATTTAACACCGTAGACAATTTTGACTGGTTCAAGGACATTAACTTCATTGATTTCTTGACCACAATTGGCAAACATGTCCCAATGAATCAGATGCTTGCTCGTGGATTTGTCCAATCCCGGCTGGAAACAACAGGGATTAGTTTTGCGGAATTCACTTACTCTCTTATTCAAGCTTTTGATTTTCTGCATCTATTCAGAGAGCATGGCGTTACCTTGCAGCTTTGCGGCGGCGACCAATGGGGTAATTCGACTGCAGGGGTTAGTCTAATCCGCCGGATAGAGGGATCGGAAGCTAATGTCTTTACTACTCCTTTGGTAGTCAACAAAGCTACAGGAGTTAAGTTTGGAAAATCGGAAAATGGCGCAATTTGGCTTGATGCTGCTAAAACGACAGTGTTCGAGTTCAACCAATTTTGGCTCAACGTATCTGATGACAGCGTTATTGATTTTCTAAAAATCTTTACAATGTTGGATCGTGCTGTAATTGAAGACCTTGAAGTAGAAGTATCTGAGCGCCCTTGGAAGCGGGCTGCCCAAAAAGTACTTGCTCATGAGGTAACATTATTGGTGCATGGGGCAGAGAGGACCAGAGAAGTAGAAGAAGCTCAGCATGCTCTATTCGGTGGACTGAAGCTTACAGAATTGTCACCTGAGGCCCTAGAAATGCTTGTAGGTGAAGTTGGGTCAGTGCATCTTAATCAGAGGCTTACAGCAGCTTTGGTGGCGTCTCATCTAGCGTCTAGCGTCTCTGATGCTAGACGGCTGATGGCTAACGGAGGAGTTTCAGTTGATGGGGAGAAAGTTTTCGAAGACATCGAGATTACTGGTCTTTCTCTAGTGAAAAAGGGTAAAAATCAGTTCGTTATCGTAAGATAACATTAGGACATTAGGAGAATCTAATTTAGATTCTCCTAATGTCCTAATTTAATAGCGAGGCGATTTCGGCTCAACTTCATACCAGGCATCGAAGCCACTCGGGAGATTAGGGCAGGAGTCCAATAACGGACCAAGGTAATCTGCGAGTTCAATCTGAGCTTTCAGTTTGGTGTATCCCCAAACTTCTTCTCCATCCCAAGAGTTTTCAGCGTGCAGGGAAGTAATTCTCGTAAGAAATTCTTCATATGTAAGAATTTCATTGGCAACCACCATTGCTGTTCCCCTGAATGCTGCCCGCCGTTTAGTTGCTGTCCGTCGCCCAAACTTAACGATGGTACACGTATGAACGTATTCTCCTGGGCGACCAGGCCTATATGAAAAGCTTGCGACATCAAATGCATAAACCTTTTTAGTAAACCCAAAGCTGGTTGCTTGAATACCCATCTGTGTTCCTCCAATGTTTGATCAGCTAATTATAACAGATCAAACAGGGTTAATGCAATAGGTAGAGAGCTATCGCTTTAGAGCATTCTTATGTTCCGCCAACAAACGTGTGTATCCTACGCTTGCAGGATGCGCGCCAGCAACCATCTTGACTTTGTTTCCATTAGGAAGATGGATCGAACCGGTAAGAGTTGAAATTGGAATGCTTTTAGTTATAGTGCTAATGAAGCGTTCATCAAGGTCTTCTACCTGAGATTCTGGTATTCCTCGTTTGGCAGCGCGGTTCAGCGTGACAAAGGCGGCTATATTAGCAATAAGGTTTAAGCTTTCACCTATCATTTGACTGTATATTGCAGAATGGAATTCATAGATAAGCCATAATAATCCCAGGAATATCAAGGTAGCTTTAATGTAAGTTACCTTCTTGAAATGAATAGCAATTATTCCACCTACTCCTCCGAGCAGAGGAATAAAACTAATAAGACTCATCTCGCTCCATTTACTCAGGAGACTGAAAGAAAAAATCTGAAGGGAGATGAATAGGATGACAAATCCCCAGTGAGCTAGTTTTGTATACTTCTCACTAGCAAGCGTTAAGATGTTCCAGGCTAACCCTATGGTAAGAGTCCCTAATGCTACAACTGATCCAGCTAACCAGTATTCAATGCCAACTATACTCCCTGTTAGGATGCCAAATATTAGTAGTCTCCTTTTGTGTACGGAGAGCGCAGAGAGGACAAGAGTGGCAGAGGAAATAATCCCCAAAATAATAATTAGAATTGATGTAGTCATAGTCAGACGATTTCGGTTGAGATTTGGACAGAAGTTAGTCGTCAATGACTAGAGAAGTTATTTATATCGGTAAGCTAAATGTTTCGAGTGCGAACTTGACCAAGAATTTTAATTCTAGCTTTGGTGAAGTCAACATCATAGGCATAATGGTTTTTCAGAAATTCGTAAGCTTTTAACTGAATCCTTAAGTTATGACCTTCATCTGGGTCAAAGCAATGCTCATATGCTTTCAACAGAATATGAATTCCTTCAACATCTTTAGCATCGATTGCTTGAAGAAGTTTTTCTCCCACAATATCGCTGAGTTGCTTATGCATATTTTCAAAATCTTCAGGCATTCCAGTAGTCCATTTAAATTCTTTATAGGACTCCCACTCTTCTACCGCCTTGAGCCAAGAATTCAATTTCGGGATATAAGAAGAGCACTCTGTTAATTGGTGTAGTAAACCATTCCCAAGGAAAATTAATACAGAGCTATCTGTGTCTACACCCTTGGAAGTTTCAATCTCATGAGTATACTCTTTATTAGAGGGTGTTACAGGTATCCGACGCCCACCCTGTAGTATAAAACGGTTACCGTCTTCCTCAACGGCAGGAGGATAGGACACCAAAGAGTTTTCATCTCCGTAGATATACCCTATATGACCAATTATTCTCATAGAAATAACACTATCATAAGTTTCGATTTTATCACTGGTAATGAACCGATATCAATGTAAGCTTTATTAACCAAACTGAAAATTTTAGATGGCCACCGATTTCTATAGCGTTTTAAACGTTGATCCTGCTGCTAGCGATGCTGAACTCAAAAAAGCATACCGCAAGCAGATTCGTGTTGCCCATCCAGATGTCGGAGGAAGTCACGAGCAGTTCCTCCTAATCCAGGAAGCCTGGACTATTCTAGGCGATCCAAACAAACGAGCTCAGTACGATTTAAAACTTTCATATAAACCATTTGTTGAACCGGGAACGTCATCCCCGAGCAGCCAAGCCCCACCTTCAGCCCATGAAGATGTTTATAAAGTATATGAACAAGCTCAGAAATTATATGAAGAGGTCCGCTCCCGTGATGAAGCTAAGGAACGGTTAGATGCTGAGCTTTACTGGTTAGCGAAACCCCTATTTCCTATTACCAACATCTGGGGCCAAAGGCTTGGTAACCTCTATGCTAGAGCACGACTTTGGGGTATTCCTTATGAGCGAGCTAACAAATGGAAAACCATTGAAATCTGGATAATTCGCGGCGTAATGCTCGCTCTATTAATTGCAAACTTTATAACTTTAACCCAGGTGTTTGCAACAAGCGCTCATGATTATGTCATCGTAAGTCTTGTAGGGTGGGTACTCCAAAGTGTGCTAATAGACGTGGGTGTTTTAACATTACTGGCTCTTGTCGGTGTTGGAATTTGGATACGTCGATGGGTTAAACATTCAATCCTGGTTAGGTATGCCAAGCGCTAAAGCTCAACTCCTAAACGTCGTTAGTAATCTTCAATAGGCTTAAATAGATTAGGAAAATCAATGGCTAACCCATACCATGATGAGACAGGTAAGTTTTGTTCTCGCGGCGAAATGCAAACAGCCATTGAAAGATTAGCTGATGCTCAGGATTTAGATGGCTACTTCAGACTCCGTGAAGAGTTCAACTTAATTGACCAAAACAAGGTCGTTGTTTCAAAAGAACTTTTGAGTGCATACGCAAACTCTGGTATCATCTTGCACGATAAAGCTATCAATAATGCTGAGGATATAACACAAGTTTATGAAGCTATCAGCAAAGTAAATAATCACTCCCTATCTGGTCAGGCAGCCCAAATTGAGTCTTTATTGGCGAATCCTAACACCCCACAGGAAGTAAAGGATGATATCCTCATTAGGTCCTCTTTAAACGTAAAGCGTGAGCTAGCAGATTATATTGCTTCTGATAAGAGTGATTTAGTTGATAGCGATATCTTTAAATTCGTAAAAAATGAGACTGATCCTAAGGTTCTTTTACCATTTCTTTTTTCCGCTAAGCTTACTTTTGAAGATAGATTTAACCTGGCTAAGAGATATGAACCAGGGTTATCCGATTTAGCTTCGTATCAGCCTCAAATATTCTCTCGGGAGCCGAAGCTCCAAGAAGAGCTCCTACTACATACTAAAAAATTGGTGGACGGCAACTCCAGGTTCGCTAATACTTATCTAGAGACTCTGGGACAACATAGTCAAGATGAGCAAACTCTTAACTATGTTGTTGACAAGGCTAATCTTGAAAATTTAGATAACGCACATCCATATGTATCTTTAGCTTATAACTCAGCTTTAAGCGTAGACCAAACAATACGAATGCTTGGTAACATCAACAAACGTAACGTCCGAGCTGGCGGTAACTCAATTAGAGAAGCAATTGGACGAACCTTGGGTGCTAAAATTAATGAACCCACTCCTAGAAATCATTTATTTAGTGCAGTACTTAATTCCATGGGAACGAAATTACCCAGGAAAAAAGGGTCTCCTGCCCCGATTGACCCAGATTTTTATGAAGACCAATCAGAAGAAATCATTCGTAACAGAAAAATCAGTCTTCAAGCCCGGGAAGACAGTTATGAAGATAATTGGAAGACCCTTGAGTCTACTCTTAAGAAGCTACAAAAGGTTGACCCCAGAAAAAGAAGCGTTGACCAGCGAGCTAGCATAATTGAGATTGAAAGCAGATTTTTCAACGCTAAGGAGAATTTAAGAAATGATCATCTCATTGCTTTCCTCCAAAGGTTCTCCTCTAACAGCTAACCCAGTAATCTTGACCTCAACAAGGTATCGTGCTATGATTAACTAGCAAAATTAATTACCTGTTACAGGAAGAGAGAACAATATGACTACATTCAAACAGCGTCTCCATGATGACCTGATTGTGAACTTGAAGGCTCACAACGAGCTTGAGACTACCACTCTGCGCGGGGTACTTGGAGCAATCCAGTACGAAGAGAAGCGTCGCTCGGATGGCGCTGAGTTCAATGATGCTGATGTTCTCAAATTCCTGGGAAGCGAAGTCAAAAAGCGTAGAGATACTGCGGAGACTTTTGCATCAGTAGGAAGCACTGACCGGGCAGCGCGAGAGACCAGCGAAGCAGACTTTCTGTCCACCTACCTGCCGACTCGCCTGACAGATGCTGAAGTGGAGATTCTTGTAGATGAGGTACTCATTAGTTTTCCTGAAGCAAACCTGCAGAACTTCGGAGCAATCATGAAGGAAGTGGTGGCAAAGGTTAACGGTCGTGCGGATGGTAAAATTGTAAGTTCCCTCGTGCGGACAAGAATTTCTTGAATAGCAATAGAAAGGACCCTACTAAATATTTAGTAGGGTCCTTTCTGCTTTTATAACTAATGTTAGAGATATAGGTATGACTACTCAAAATTGCAAGGCTAAAGATAAAAATAATTGCAGATTCCACAAAACAGGCACTTATGCTGATCCCGCAGGAAGTTTCGTTGCCGCCGCTCAAAAACAATGGGCTTCAGCTAAAGAAGCAACCTCTGCTGATCTTAAGGCTCAGTTCATCCCTTTAGATGAAAATGCAACTGTTGAGGATTACAGTCAAAACTTTCCCACCTACCTACACTTCCCTAAATCTGTAGGCGAGGCAAGGGCCTTGGTAAAGAACATTCGTGGTGATAAAGATCACAATGGGTTTGATTCAGTTAGACGGGTTGTTCTTAATTCAAAGTCTTTGCCTGATGAACTTCAAGTATACGGGCCAAAGGATGGTCGTCCGTTGGTCCTTTCGATACATTCTGGCTTTGGAAAAATTCAAGTAAAGTCTGGTAACGTTGTTATTGAAGCAGACTCCAATTCTGGTAATGTCATAGAGGCCTCAGGAAGTTCTAATGTCATCGTGATTGACTCAGGTAATCGTAAGATCACCTCTAAGGCTTCAGAAAATGCTACCCTAACCCTAGTTCCTGGCGAAGAATCCTGGGGGAGTGTGGAAGCCACAGATAATGCTAAGGTTTCTATTTCAAAGGTAAGTTGGCCCCATTCATATCGTATAATTCAAGGATAGAAAATGCTGAATCTGTGCAGAAGCTAACTCATGAGAATGAAATTCCGAGTATCAAACTTGATGCGGTAAAAGTCGCAGAAAGAGCGAAACGCGAAGAGAAGGCAGCTTCCCTTACGGCTGAACAGCGGGCAAAAGCAATCCTCAGGAATCGCACTATTGATCGAGGGCGATTCTAAGTTAAATCCAAATTTAATAAAGAACCTTGGACTTAAAAAGGCCCCAGTAGTATTTACTGGGGCCTTTTATCAAACGTCTTCGTTTGAGCTGTTATATTCAATTATCTTTTGAGCTGAAGCTGTCGATAGGGCAATTTGCTGCTCCGCCAGTTTCTTGCTTAGTTCCAACAGGATAGTCATCTTTAACCTCCGCTTGTTAATGATCCTATTCTATCACTAATGGTCATTAGCTGTCAAACCTTTTACAAGGTAATTTTCTTTATCTTCTGTATCGCCCACTCGGTATTGAAATGTTGATTCGCTAGGAAAACTTTAGTTGTCTCCTTGCTTATTTTATGTCCTGTTTCAACAGCTAGTCCCTCAATAAATTTGTTTGCATCAGGTTCATTGTATTGCAAAAGATCAGCATCCTGAAGAATTTTTTCTTCGATGTTTTTAGGGTTGGGGTGAGGAAAATGGGTTGATTTTATTAGACGAATTATCCTACGAATTTTATTCTGAGAAAGAGTAGAATCTGTCTTCTTATTTAAACAGGAGGCATGCTTTAACGCTCTCTCGATATTAGCAGCATCATCGCCAGAACTGGCTGTGTGATCCCAGTCATGGTATAGAGCGCTTAAAAAGAGAAGTTGATGAGAAGTCAGTGAAAGCCTATGAGCCACAGCCATCTCGTAAGCATATAAAGCTACAGTTATGCAGTGTTGACTGTTATGGTATGCCACAGCCCTAGAGGGGTTTTCCAAAAGAACAGACTGCATGTGATTGGGACTAAGGTTCAGCTTACGGGATAAGACTTCCGCTTTCTTTATCCGTAGTTTGTCGTAGGAGCTTGCCTTGGGTACCTTAATCATCTTATGATTCTAGCATATTCAGGCATTAGGTTATATTTAATGCAAAATTGATTAAATTTTTCATAGTACTTATGGTTTGTCGGCTCTATTTTAAACAGGTCATGAAAAACAATCAAATCAGAGGCGAATAGAAGGTAACTGCAAAAATCATTTTTGTCAAGGAACGGAGCGTCAGGAGCCTCCTCTGCCCAAAAAGTTTTTGATTTCCAAATAGCATGTTCTCCAAGCCTGTTAAAAAGAGGAGAGGTGAAGGAATAGTTTCTTTCTCTAATTCCCTCGTTATTGACTTGGTTTAGAACCTTTGGGTTCCTGATGAAAATGCTTAAAGAGCCAACGGCTTCCCCAAAGGAGTCCAAGAAGCTATGCATTTCTTCATAAGATCGTATTTTGGTTAAAAGTTTTTCGATTTCAAGTAGAAACGTTTCCCAAAGAGGTGCTTGTGGGCCCCAGATATAAATGTCCGAGTAAACCTTTTGAAGGTAAGTGATCGGGCTAGTTTGAGTCAGTTCAAATTCTTCAGTAGACAAAGCTAACTCTAGCCATCCTAGGAAAATATCGTTAGGAGAGGTTCTCTCATAAGAGTCCATCTTATTCTCTCCTAACTCGCCGCTTATACACCAAGTTTACTTGTTATTATGCTTGCTGTCAACCCCGAGACAGAATAACGCCTCTTGACAGGAGAGTTCTTCCACGCTAAGATGGTGTTTATACATTATAGGAGTTCGCTATGGGAAGTTTTCTTGCTACGTGCGGGATTAGTAACTTATCGATCAGAGAAGGCGATAAGATTGGTTTTGTCCTATTAGGGGCTGGGG
>Ga0247742_10002371_pt1 | contig 12350 bp, 11 predicted proteins | sample UWRJL208509C2_FD_180944 | JGI IMG/M metagenome (GOLD analysis project Ga0247742, IMG submission 180944) | Plant litter microbial communities from Arlington Agricultural Research Station in Wisconsin, United States - UWRJ-L208-509C-2 | ecosystem: Environmental > Terrestrial > Plant litter >... | reverse complement strand
CCGGCCTCACTCGCTCGCTCGATGCCCTGAGGGTTCGCCGATGAATCGGCTCCTACAGGAAAGAGCTGCGTTGCGCGTGCACGTGCGCGCGGCGATGGCGCTCTCCCGGCAATCGACCTCACCGTGAGGAAGAGCCGGCGGGTGCCAGCCTCGGGGCCGGTAGCGGAGGCGAGGGCGTCGGCTGGATAAGGCCCGTCAGGGGGCCGGCCAGGACGGCCGGCCTTTTCCGCGAGACAGGATGTCGAGTCGGAAAACCCCAGTCGAAGCCCGGCCCGGCCCGTAGGGCAATCAGTAAACGGCCGCGATTCGCGGCCCTTCCCTAGCGGGACGCCGTAGCGTGGCCCCGAGGGTGGCACCCGCCGGCTCTTGCGACGCATCGCGAGCGCAAGCAAAACGCGAGGCCGAAGGCGAGCCAGCAGAACGCCCTTTAGTTCGCCGCTTGAGCCTCAGCCCGACGCTGCTGGTACGGATAAAAGCGGTTCTCGCGCAACTCGTGCTCGATGCGCTCGAGGCTCTTGCCGTTGGTCTCGGGGACGAGGTAGTAAATGAACACCAAGGCGAACAACGAGATCACCGCATACAGCCAGAACGTATGTGCCGCGCCGAGCCAGGTCACCAGCGACAGCGTCGTCAGGGTGACAATCAGGTCAAAGAACCAGTGGCTGAAAGCGCCCAGGCTGGCACCCTTCCCTCGCACGAACAGCGGATACACCTCGGAGTTGATCAGCCAGATACAGACACCGAAGCCGCCGCAGTTGAGCATCAGGTAGGCGGCCAGGCAGGCGACCACCGCCCAGCGACTGACGTCCGTCGTCGGGCCCGCGCCTTCGAACAAATAGCCCATCACGGCGAGCGCGACGATCGAACCGGGGATCATCCAGAGCAGGTAGTTGCGGCGACCGATGCGGTCGACCAGGAAGCTGCCGAACACGGTCATGATGACGACGAGGATGGTGCTGCCGCCCGTCGCCAGCACGGCCACCTTATCGGAGAAGCCAGCCTTGGTCAGGATGGTCGGCGCGTAGTAAATCAGCGCGTTGTTGCCGGTGATCTGCGAGAACATCGAGATGCTCGCACCGACGATGACGGCCGGGCGGATCCATGATTTGAAGAGGTCTTTCCAGGTGCCGACTTCCTGATTCTGCGTCACCGTCTGGATCTCGGCGACTTCGGATGCAGCGGCCGCATGCGTGCCACGAACACGCTCGAGCACCGCGATGGCTTCCTTCTGGCGTTCTTTCACCACCAGCCAGCGTGGGCTCTCCGGCAGGACCAGCATGCCCAGGAGCAGGATGATCGCGGGCACGACGCCGAGGCCGAACATCCAGCGCCAGTGCTCGCCCAATACGAAACCGGTGAAGTACGCGATGGTGATGCCGAACACCACCATGAACTGGAACAGCACCACCATCTTGCCGCGGTGCTGGGGCGGTGCCACCTCGGCGATGTATACGGGGATGATCTGGGTGGAACTGCCCGCGGAGAGGCCGAGCAGGAAGCGCGAAGCGATCAGCAGCTCGACGTTCGGCGACATCGCCGAAGCGATCGAGCCCAGCGCGAATAGCACGCCGACGAAGACGACCATCCGCTTGCGGCCAAAGCGATCGGACAGCGGACCGGTGCCGAGGCAACCGAACAGCGCGCCGAAGATGATCGCGCCGGTGACCAGCTGCTTGGCCGTGTCGTCGAGCGCGAATTGCCGACCCAGACCCAGCAGCGCAACGCCGATGATGCCCGTGTCGTAACCGAACAACAGGCCGCCCAGTGCGGCGACCACGGCGATACCCACCACCAGCCACAGATGCGGCGTTGCCGCCGCGGGGCTATCCATCGTGTCACTCAGAGTGCGCATGTTTCGTCTCCAGCTCGATGCGGGCACGGAAGTCGGCGCGACCGGCGGTCGCGGCGATCAGGCGGGCATTCGGCTCGTCAGTGTTTTCAATCCAGTCCAGCGCGTCGTCCCGGCTGCGTCCGAAGCGCATGTGGCGCTCCAGCAGCTGAGCCCTGCGTTGCGCGCCGTCCACGTCGACATACCAGGCCTCGTCGAGGAGGCCATGGACCTCGGACCAGGGGCCTTCGTCGAAAAGAAGGTAATTGCCCTCGGTGATTACGAGGCGTACATCGGACGCGACCGGAATCTCGCCTGCGACGGGTTCCTCGATCTCTCGATGAAACGCGGGGGCATAAACGGTTTCGCCAGGACGTGGACTTCGGAGCCGTCGCAACATGGCGACGTAGCCGAAGCCGTCGAAGGTGTCGTGCGCGCCCTTGCGGTCGGCACGCTCCAACCGCTTCAACTCAGAGTTGGCCAGATGAAAGCCGTCCATCGGAACGATGACGGCGGCCCTGCCAAGATGGGCGGCCAACTGTGCCGCCAGCGTGGACTTCCCTGCTCCGGGGGCTCCGGCGATGCCGAGGATCCGGCGACCTCCGCGCGCCATGAGCGCTTCCACGCGCTCGCGAACCTGTGTGTCGATCATGCTCTCACCAGCGAATACCTGCCGAGAAAGCTAACGGTCGTCATGTTATTTGCGCATGAAATTCGGCCATCGTTTTTCACCGTGTCGATTAAGATTCCTTCATGTCCGCTTTATCCCCAGAGGACGAAGTGTCTGGACATTGCCCGGCCTGTGGTCCGCAAAAGGTGACGGCATATAGGTGCCATCCCTTTCTCGCGATGGCCAAGACCATGAATACGCAATCCCTGCCGAACACCGCCAGCCCTGCCAAAGGTGGCTGGCTGGCAGTCGCCGCCGTGACGCTGGCAGCGTTCGCCTTTGTCACCACCGAGTTCCTGCCCATCGGGCTGCTGCCGCAGATCACGGGCGAGCTTCACCTCAAGACCGGTATCGGCGGCCTGATGGTCACGACGACGGGTCTGGTCGCCGCGATCGCGGCACCACTGACCACACTCCTGGCCGGTCGCGTCGACCGCCGTCGCGTGCTGCTGCTCCTTTCGGTACTGCTCATGGCGGCCAACATCGTCGCCGCATCGGCCACGGGCTTCGCCACCATGCTGGTCGCGCGTGCGCTGCTCGGCATCGCGCTGGGTGGCTTCTGGGCCGTGGCCCTGGCTGCTGCCGGCCGCCTCGTGCGGCCCGAGCACGCTGCCCTGGCCACCGCGACGATGTTCGCCGGCATCACCTTCGCCACGATCATCGGTGTGCCACTGGGCACCCTGATCGGCAGCGTGGCGTCGTGGCGTTACGCGTTCCTCGCCACGGGCGCACTGGTCTTCGTCGCCCTCATCGCGCAGTGCTTCCTCCTGCCCCGCCTGCCTTCGGATACGGTGGTGAAGACGGCCGACTTCGGTACGTTGCTGCGTCGACCCAGCTCACGCCTCAGCCTGATCATGATGGCGGTGGTGATCGCTGCCCACTTCACGGCGTATACGTACATCGCGCCCTTCCTGATCGAGCGTGCCGGCTTCGACGAGCACGGCATCACCGCCGTCCTGCTTGGCTTCGGCGTGGTGGGCTTCATCGGTAATTTCGTAGCCCCCAAGGCCATCGCGAAAGACCTGCGCGGCTCGCTGGCGGGTACGATGGTGCTGCTCGGCGCCACGATCTTTGCACTGCCGTTGCTAGGCATGTCGCACATCGCCTCGAGCGCGGACATCCTGCTCTGGGGCATGGCTTACGGCGCGCTGCCGGTCGCGTTGAGTGTGTGGGTATCGCGTTACGCCGGCGACCATCCGGAAGCCAGCTCGGCCCTCTTCGTCATGACCTACCAGCTCGCCATCGCGGCTGGGTCCTTCGTCGGTGGCCGCGTGGTGGACAGTGCCGGCGTGGTGCCCGCGCTGGTCGTCGGCGGTGTTGCCGTTGTCGTGGCGCTGGGGCTGCTGTTCGGCTTCGGCGGGCACAAGCCCGCCCTCGCCTACTAAACCAACATGCCGCCAGATACCTCGATGCGCTGACCGCTGATCCAGCGGTTGGCGTCCGATAGCAGGGAGGCGATCATGGCGCCGAGGTCGTCGGGCAGGCCCACCCGGCCCAGGGCGGTCATGCTGGCGACACGCTGGGCGATTTCCGGGGTATCGCGCACCATGCCGCCGCTGAAGTCCGTGGCGACGGCACCCGGCGCGACCGTATTCACGGCGATGCCGCGAGGACCGAGCTCGGCCGCCATGTAACGCGTCAACACTTCCACGGCGCCCTTCATCGCGCCATAGGCCGAACTGCCGGGCATCGAGACGCGCGCTAGGCCGGACGAGATGTTGATGATGCGTCCACCATCGTTGATGAGCGGCAGCAGCTTCTGCGTGAGCAGGTACACGCCCTTGAAGTGCACGTTGTAGATGGCGTCGAGCTCTTCCTCGGTGGTCTGGTCGAACGGCTTGTGCAACGACTGGCCAGCGTTGTTCACCAGGTAGTCGAACCGCTGCGCGCCGAGTTCAGTGATCGCCGTCTTGGCACGTGCGACGAAAGCGTCGAACGAGGCGGCGACACCGGTATCCAGGGGCAGCGCGATCGCGCGCCGGCCCTGCGCTTCAACGGCAGCGACGACCTTGTTCGCTTCTGCCTGATTCTCGCGATAGGTGAAGATGCTATCGACGCCACTGCCAGCCAGGTGTAGCACGGTGCTGCGACCGATGCCGCGGCTGCCGCCGGTGACGATAGCAATCTTGCGTGTGTTTTCGTGGGTCACGATGTGTCCTCGGGAGGGTTGGGCCTTTACAGAAGATAGGGCTCTGCCGCGTCGGACTGAATGCGCGAACTCACTCCATTCTTGCCTGATCCTGCTACCGGGACTAGGATGGGGCTCATGACTTCCGAACTGATCCAGGCCCTGCTACGCCACACGGATGGCCAGGAGACCTACGGGCCGACGCTGACGAACGTCCCGGGCATGGTGTTCTTGCGGTCCGACCACGAACAGCCACCGAAACACCTGATCTTCCGACCCGCCCTGTGCATCGTGGTACAAGGCGCGAAGTGGGCAGTCTTCGGCGATCGCCACATGGACTATCGCGCCGGGCAGGCACTCATCGTCAGTGTGGAAACGCCAGCGCTCGGGCGCGTGGCGCAAGCGAGTCCGACCGAACCCTATCTCGGCATCATCATCGAATTCGATCTGGCGATCATGCGCGACGTGGCCGACACGCTGGGCACGCCCGCGCCTGGCGGCGACGGCCCGCGTTCGGGTGTCTTCGTCACCGACTTCGATGGGCCACTCACCGATTGCACCCTGCGCCTGGTACGCCTGATGGATACGCCACAGGCCATTCCGCTGCTGTATCCGGCGATCATGCGCGAAATCGCCTACTGGCTGCTCAGCGGCCCGCACCGTGTCGAAGTCGCCCGCATGGTCCTGGCGAACACGCACGCGCATCGTGTCATCGCCGCCATCCACCGGTTACGTGATCGCTTCACCGAGCCTATGCGCATCGACGATCTGGCGGCCAGTGCGCAGATGAGCGCGTCGGCCTTCCATCGCCAGTTTCGCCAGCTCACTTCGATGACGCCACTGCAATACCAGAAGCAGATGCGTTTGCTCGAAGCCCGTCGACTGATGGTCGGCGAAGCCGTCAGCGCCGAAGCGGCCGCCTTCGCCGTGGGCTACGAAAGCGCCTCGCAGTTCAGTCGTGAGTACTCGCGGATGTTCGGTCTTCCCCCGCGGCGGGACGCGAAGCTGCTGCAACAGGCTTGAGCCCGCGCTTGAGCGGCACGTCCTTCATCCACCAGGCCAGTACGAACGCGATGGCGATGACGCCCGCGGCGACGTGGTAGACCGTGTGCAACGAAGCGCCAAAGGCATGCAGGTAACGGGCGTGGATGTCCGGCGGCAGCTTGGCGACGGCATCCGGTCCGAACGAACGCGGCGATCCCGCGCCCGACGTCATGAAATCGGCCGTGCGCGACTGCAGGCCATGGGTGAAGATCGTGCCGAACACGGACACGCCAATCGAACCGCCAATGGAGCGGAACATGGTGACGCCCGAGGTCGCGACGCCCATGATCTTCAGGTCGACGCTGTTCTGCGTGGCCAGGATCAGCACCTGCAGCACCATGCCAAGGCCGAGGCCGAGCAGGCCTGCGTAGGCATAGATCAGCGCGATCGGGCTTTCGTCCTCGAGCGTACCCAGCAGGAGAAGTGCGATCGTCGCGATGCACGTGCCGACGATCGGGAACATGCGATAACGCCCGATCCTGCTGATCACGCGGCCACTGACGATCGAGCTGACCAGTACACCACCCATCAGGGGCAACAACTGCATGCCCGCGCCGGTCGGCGAGACGCCCTTCACCACCTGCAGGTACAGCGGCAGGAAAGTGGTCGAGCCGAACAAGGCCGCGCCGACGAAGAAGCCGATCAGGCAGCTGAGCAGGAAGGTGCGATGGCGAAAGAGCCCGAGCGGGATGATCGGTTCCTCGGCGATGGTTTCCTCGTAAATGAAACCGGCGACGCCGACCACGGCGAACGCGAGGATGAACCACAGCTCGGCCGCGTTCCACGGCAACAGCGTGCCGCCCTCGGTCGTGAACAGGATCAGGCAGCTGAGCGACAGCGCGAGCCAGCCTGCGCCCCAGTAATCGATCTTGTGCTTCACGTGGCGCACGTGCGGATGGAACACCGCCGCGATCACCACCAGCGACAGGATACCCAGCGGCAGGTTGACGTAGAAGATCCAGCGCCAGGATAAATGGTCGACCATGAAGCCGCCGATCAGCGGGCCGATGACGGTCGCCAGCCCGTACACCCCGCCGAACAGCCCCTGGAACTTGCCCCGGTCGGCCGGAGGAATCACGTCGCCGATCGCCGCCATGGTGATCACCAGCAGGCCGCCGCCGCCCAGGCCCTGGAGCGCGCGCATGAGGATCAGCTGGGTCATGTCCTGCGCGAGCCCGCACAGCACGGAACCGACCAGGAAGATGACGATCGCCGTCTGCAACACGATCTTGCGGCCGAACAGATCGCCGAACTTGCCGTACAGCGGCACCACGACGGTGGATGTCAGCAGGTAGGAGGTGACCACCCAGGACAGCTGGTTGAGGCCGCCGAGGTCGCCGACGATGGTCGGCAGCGCGGTTGAGACGATGGTCTGGTCGAGGGCGGCCAGGAGCATCACCAGCATCAGCGCGGGGAACAGCAGGCGTAACGAAGGTGGGGCCGGCTGGGACGGCGGGGGCGCTGCCGTCGGGAGCACGGCATCGGGCGTTTGCGCCGGTGGCTCAAGCGTTTCAGTGCTCACGAGGCAGTGACCTGACAATTAATTAAGTGGTGAGTTAATATATGTCCACGACAGGATCGGCGTCAAATCCGCCCCTGTCGTGGTATCCATGCGCCACAGAGTCCAAGGTAGAAACACGTGGTCGAACCAACCCTCCGCCGGGGCCGCCGCCCAGGTCGCCCGCCCGCACAGCCCGATGGCCCCGATCAACGGCAGCGTCTCGTCGGCATCGCCCTCGAGCTGTTTGCACGCCAGGGCTACGCCGAGACCACTCTGGCGGCGATCGCCCGCGCCGCCGGCATGACGCCCGCCGCCGTGCACTACTACTTCAAGACCCGCGACGAACTGTTCGACGTGCTCTTCGACGAGCGCATCGCGCCGATGCGCCGGCATATCGAAGGCATCTTCCTGGAGAACGCCAACGACCCCGTCGCCGCGTTCACCACGCTCGCCGAACGCTTCGTCGAACTGGCCGCCGAAAGCCCGTGGATCGGTCCGGTGTTCTTCGGCGAGATGCTTCGCGAGGACGACCTGTTCAAGCAGCATATCCACCGGCGCTTCAGCGAAAGCCGGCAGGTCACGGTCCTCGACACGATGCGGCGCTGGCAGGACGAGGGTCTGCTCGGCAAGGACCTGGATCCGGCGCTGATCATCGGTTCGGTACTCAGCCTGACGGTGCTGCCGATGACCGCGTCGCGCAAATGGCGCGACGATCCGCTGCGCAATCACATCGGCCCGGAACAGATCGTCCGGCACGCCCTCGCCCTGCTCCGCCACGGTGTCGGTCCGGCCAAGGCGTAGAATGTCCGGTTTACGCGTGGAGCGACCCCCTTGGCCTTCCCCTTTTCCCTGGTCATCTTCGACCCCGACGGCACGCTGGTGGATAGCGCGGCCGACATTGCCGAGTCGGTCAATCGCACGCTGAGCGACTGGAAGCTGCCCACCTACGATGTCGGGCAGATCATCGAATGGATCGGCGAAGGCTCGCGCAAGCTCATCACCTATGCCTTTCGCCACGCCGGTAGCGAGATCGACATCGACGAGGTGATGCCGGGTTTCCTCGTGCACTACGCCGAGACCGCGCTGGATGCCATCGCTTATGACGGCGTGGTCGATACGCTCGCCGCGCTGCACGCGCAGGGCGTGAAGCTCGCCGTGTGCACGAACAAGAACGAGGAATTCGTCCGCCCCCTGCTCGAGGCGCGTGGGATGCTTCCGTACATCGACGGCATCGTCGGCGGCAACACCTTGCCCGAGCGCAAGCCGAGCGGCGTACCCCTGCTGCACCTGGCCACCGAGGCGGGCGTCGCAGCGAATGAGACACTCATGGTCGGCGATTCGGAGAGTGACATGCTTGCCGCGCGCGATGCCGGACTGCCCTTCGTGATGGTCAGCTACGGTTATCGGAAGTCGCTCGATCTCCACGCAATCGGCGCGCTCGCCGTCATCGACCGGATGCCCGACCTGCTCACTATCGGTAGCTCTCGATAGCCGCCTTGATCAGGGCGACATCGTCCTGGATGCCATAGTCCGGCGGCGCCGAATAACCAAAACGCGTGACCACCAGATGGGCCGACGGCACGATGTAGATACGCTGGCCCATCGTGCCGCTGGCGAAGAAGCCCTCCTTGGGAAAGCCTCCCTCGACACGCCACTTCGCCGGCTGGCTGGGTCCGTCGTTTGTCCAGAAGCCGGCACCGTAAGGCGCGCCGAGCGTGGATGTCCGTGACCAGTCCACCCATCCTCGCGGCAGCAGTCGTTCCCCGGTCGGGGCGACCCCGTCGTTGAGGTATAGCAGGCCGAACTTCGCATAGTCGCGTGCGCTGGCGTAGACGTAGGTGGAACCGACGAACGTGCCCTGCCCGTCGAACTCCATGGTGACATCGTGCATGCCGAGGCGGCGGAATAACCGGTTTCGGGCGTAGTCGCGCACGCCCGATGCGCCACCGCCAATCAGCTCACCGATCTTCCGGTCGAGCAGCACGGTGTCGGCCGAGGTGTATTCGAAGGTCTTGCCGGGCGCTTCTTTCGCAGGTTGCGCGGCGGCGAAACCGGCCATATCCCCGTGCAGGAACTCCATTTGCGCGACAGGACTGAACGCCGACTCGGCCTCTTCAGCGGCCAGTCCGCTACGCATGCGCATGAGGTCCTCGACGGTGATCGTCGCGCGCGGATCGCCAGGTGCACGCCACTCGGGGGCATCCAGCGGCTGCTCGACGCGTAGCTTGCCTTCGCTGACGAGCATGCCGAGCAGCGCATTGGTGAAGGACTTCGCCACGGAGAAACTGAGCAAGGGGGTGTGCGTATCGAAGCCGTCGGCGTAGCGCTCGGCAACGACCAGTCCATCCTTGACCACGACCACCGCCTTGACGTGTTTTGCCGGCTCGCCGGCGCGCTCGGCGAAGACGCGATCGAGCGCCGCCACCATCGCCGGTTTGCGCGCGATGACCGTCTCGTCCGGCGCGAAGTCCTCGTCGAACGGTGCCGCCTTCGTCACCGCGGAAGGCTCGACCGGCAGGGGTACGTTGCCCGGCAGATCGAGACGGCAACCGTAGCCGCGAGTGAAGGACGCACGGGCCAGTGAGCGCAGTGGACTCGATACCTCCACGCTCTGTGTCTGCGGCGAGACATGCACGGTGAGCAGGCGTCCCGCTACACCGCCGATCATCGGCACGACCAGTTCGTCATAAGTGCGCGCCGGATCCTGGCGGCCGATGAAGGTCATCGAGCAGACGTGGTGCGCGGCCACGCCTGCTGCGACGCGAAGGGCCTGGTCCGGACGGCACACGGCCCACGCGCCAGCCATGGCGACGACAACGGTGCCTCCGACGATCCATGCTCGCTTACCCACGGCCATCCCCTTTGGTTTTGCGCAGTCTGCATGTCGCCGGGGCGATAGGGGGCACGCGCAGGGACGAAAACCCGCGATCCGGGGACGAGTCAGATTTCGAGCGCGAGGCCCGGCGGCAACTGGTCGAGGTAACGACGGGTCCAGGTGACCCGGGCGCCATCGCGCAACAGTAGGCGCTGTTCCCCTTCGGGCCAGGGCTTCAGCTCACGGATCGCATCGAGCCGGACAACGGTCGAGCGATTGATCCGGACGAAGTGCGCGGGCGACAGACGGGCCTGCATGGCATCCAGCGTGCCGCGCAAGCGGCGCGGCGTGCCTTCCACGTAGACATCGATGTAATTGCGGTCCGACTCGATGCGGTCGATGCGGTCGACATGAACCAGTTCCGCGCTATCGCCACTCGGGAGCAACAGGCGTTCCACGTAGTGTGCCGGCGGCGGCAAGGCATCCAGCAGGCCGTCCATGCGGACGCCCAGGCTGGTCGAGGGTATCAACAGCTTGCGCAGGCGCGCGGCGAGACGATCGAAACGCTGGGGTCCCACGGGCTTCAGCAGATAGTCGAACGCATGCACGTCGAACGCGCGTACGGCGTGGGTGTCATGCGCCGTCACGAAGACGATCTCCACCGGCAAGGGCTCGCCCAGGGCCTGCAACACGGCAAAGCCGTCCATGCCGGGCATGCTGATATCGAGGAAGACCACGTCCGGGCGACATCGCCGGATCAGGTCGACGGCCGCGATGCCATCGCTCGCCTCACCCACCCACTCCAGGCCCTCCGCCGTCGCAAGGTAACGACGCAACTTGGCCCGTGCGGGCGCTTCATCGTCGACGACCACCGCGCGCAGGCTCATGCCGCCGCCCAGCGCCGCGCGGGCAGCCATACGGTAACCACGGAGCCGCCACCGACTGCCGCATCGCGGCTCACGCCGGCATCGTCGCCGTAGAGATGACGCAGGCGGGCGTCGACGTTGGCGAAGCCGATGCCATGGCCCGGACGGGACGTACCGCCGCCGAAGTCGCGAATGCGCAGGGTCAGCCTGCCCGCTTCGCGCCTGGCATCGACCGCCACGCGCCGGCCTTCGCCGCTTCCACCATGCTCGATGGCGTTTTCGACCAGCGGTTGCAGGATCAGGAAGGGTACGTGGAGATCGTCGAGTGCCGCATCGCCGTCGACCTGCGCCTCCAGTCCGCTACCGAAACGCGCGCGCTGGATATCCAGGTACAGCGAAAGCAGCTGCCATTCGTCGGCCAGCCGATGCTCCTGCGCAGTCGCCGAGAGGGTCGCACGCAGCAACTCGCCGATGCGCGAGAGCATTTCATCGGCTACCTGCGGTCGCTCGTACATGAGTTCCGAGACGGCATTGAGCGTATTGAAAAGAAAGTGCGGATTCAGCTGCAGGCGCAAGGCTTCCAGGCGGGCGTCGGACAGCGCCGATTCCAGTTGCGCAGCACGCAGTTCCCTGGCCTGCCCCTCGCGGTAACGATCGACCAGCCACAGGCCGAGCGCGATGACCGCGTAAAAGAACAGCTGCGTCGGCATCTCCATAAGGTAACGCCATCCGGTCGGCGTCGCGGCAAAGCGCGCGAAACCCGCCAGGGGAAATACCAGCAATCGCAAACCCAGCATCAGGCTCGTCTGCGCCAGGGACAGCGAGAGGAACAACCCGAGATGCGAGACAAGGCGTGCCGGCGTCGAAGCCATGCGGGCGATATGCCGCAGTAAGAAAAACAGCACGGGCAGAAAAACGCCGAAGCTCAACGAACCGGTGAGTTCGTCGATCAGCTTCGGCGCAAACAACGATGGCACGTGATTGGCGATATCGATGAGATACCGGTTCGTCGCCCTGAGTAAACCGATGGCCACCAGCAAGGCGATCCACAGGATCGCCGCATAGCCTTTCTTCCCTGTCTTCATGTCGAGGCCCCCCAGCCTGTCGTGCGTGCCGGCCCTTATACCAGAGCCGGCACGCCAGGCGGGATCAGGCAGCTCGCCGGGGGAGGACCCAGTCCGGACGGATGAAATGGCAGGTGTAGCCGTTCGGATACTTTTCCAGGTAATCCTGATGCTCCGGCTCGGCCTCCCAGAAAGGGCCTGCCGGCGCCAGTTCGGTCACCGCCTTACCCGGCCACAGACCCGACGCATTGACGTCCGCGATGGTGTCTTCGGCGACGGCTTTCTGCTCGTCGTCGAGGTAGAAGATGGCCGAACGATAGCTTTCGCCCCGGTCATTTCCTTGCCGATTCAGCGTAGTCGGATCGTGGATCTGGAAGAAGAACTCCAGGATCTTCCGGTAGCTGATCCGGGCCGGATCGAACTCGATCTCGATC
>Ga0247742_10002370_pt1 | contig 12352 bp, 11 predicted proteins | sample UWRJL208509C2_FD_180944 | JGI IMG/M metagenome (GOLD analysis project Ga0247742, IMG submission 180944) | Plant litter microbial communities from Arlington Agricultural Research Station in Wisconsin, United States - UWRJ-L208-509C-2 | ecosystem: Environmental > Terrestrial > Plant litter >... | reverse complement strand
CATTCTTTGAAGGATAGCGTGCGATCGTTGACAAGCGTGGGCCATAGTTCTCCTTGCAGTGCATTCCAGTACAACCCGGCATTAGCTACATTGCGTCCATGGTCGGAAACACCATATGCTGCTTTGTTGCAGAAGTATTCGGGGGGGTGAGATCCAGCGTCTTCTTGCGCACGCTCAAAGTCAGCGTATGAGTTGAATATCTTGGGACCAGTTGCTGCAAATGCTGTATTGAAAGTAATCGCCCTCCATATAAGAGCAGAGTATATCCCTCTAGTCGTTCTGATGACTGTTGGATGATATGGCCCGTCTTGCTGAGAGAAACGAATACGACCTGGAGCCAACTCGCGGAATGGAAGCGTGAAGTCTGGATCCTTGGACATGGCTACCCTCAACTTCGGAAAGACTGGGGATGCGCCTGCAATCTCCGGATGAGCTGCCGTCAGACTATTGCTGCTAGATACAACAAATCCAACGGAGTCCCGAATGAAATCTCGAAACATTCGGAGCCTTGATTCTCCTGACAACCGAAGTTCGATAGGAAGTCTATCCAGAGGCGTAACACCATTTGGTTGGTCAATCCCACCGAGTTCTTGAAGCATTAACTCGCCCAGTGAGAATTTATGTATGAGGTTCGCCAGTTCCTGGACAATTTTGCGCTCTGAAGAGCTCTTGTTGAAGAGAGCATGGCTGGGAGCAACATCCACTAGGGGCTTGATGTCTGCAAAGGTGTCGAGCTTCCATATGCCCCGTCGGTATAGAGTCCGAGTCACCTGGGTGTGCGTTTGCCATATGTGATCCAGAAACAACATTTCGACTCCAAACTGCGAGATGATGGCATGCACAAACCATGCTTGTGGGCGAGCATTGCGATGGTCAGGAAATGACAACCAGCTCTGTACGATTTCCACCACCGTTTGTATGATCGCATGCTGTGTCGTCTTCTTGGTCCGCGGCCAGCTTGAACCATTGGTGACAGTGTGTTGGATGCTGGGCAGTGAGAGGCCATAGTTGACTGCTATGAAGGTTCGCGATTGGATATGGAATAGATACATCTCATTGACGGCCTCCAACAGCTTCGTGAGCCACTTGCTGTTACCAAGGTCTTGGCCTTCCAGAATAGAGGAGGCAATTGCGGCCAGATATACGTCCAACCAGTTCCACATTGTGTAGTTGTATAACATAGTAGCCGCATGTTGGTTGCGTAGCAAAACATTGGCGCGATGTCCTTGCACATCGTGATTATGCATTTCTGCCCAGCCCGTTCGAATGTTGACTAGCGTGTCTGCGTTTAGAGGTTGGTTGATGATAGTGTTCTGCAGCATGTTAACCGTCCGTAGAGTTCGCCTTTCGTCATCTGACTGTCCATCCATCAAGGCAGCTGCCATCGAATCCTTCACGTCCGCAAGCTCGTCAGCCAGCTTATCCAAGGTCATCTCAGCAAGAAAAGTTGGTACTGTTATTTCAACATCAACATACAACAGGATATGGTCTAATGTCGGTGCTTACGGTTTGGTGTGTTTCGTACAGTAGTAGTACTAATCTCATTATTCTGAGAAGGTTCTGCCCAATCCTCTGCTCGCCTCACATACACCACATCGGCATTCCATGGTTTACCAGGCTCGAATGTTCTGTCAGCGAACAACAGAGTCCTTCTGGCCTCAGTTGTCTGCCGTGTCGGTCGAGCATTGTGGCTTTGTCGCAAGTTGTCGCAAACATGCTGAGATACTCCCTTTTCTACTGCTGAATGTAGGTTTTTGGTATCGTATATTAATTCTGGTGTGTAATATCAGTGCCATTGTACCACACAAGAGGCGTGCACTATATTCACCTTGTTTCGACGGGGCTTCAGCTGGATTCTTCTTCTCAATCTTAGCTTTCTTACGAACTGTTTGCGGTGTAAGTGGTTGAACTGTTATCCAAGCATATATCATCACATACCTCCAGTCGCAGTACCATCTGCGTCAAGCTCCCCCGAAGTACGAGTTTTACCCTTCTTAGAAGATGCACTGCCTGAATGTCTGATAAGCATACGTTAAATGGTAAATATATCTGTCATATACGTACCCTTGTCTGCAGGTCGTCCGCCTCTTGGGAGTGCCTGCAGTGCCTGCGTTGGAAGGTGCTGATCCAAATTAGAAACTGGCTCCTCGTTATCCTTTTGCATCTCTTCTTCGTTCTCTTGCATCTCTTCTTCATCCTCTTGCACGACCTCCGGTACCTCATCCTCAGGATCAGACTCGCCGTCTTCAGGTCGGGGTTCGCCCGTGTCAAGCTCGAACTCGCCAGGATAGTCATCCAGAGATGGCAAGTTGCAGTTTCTGTCCGTTGCGGCTGGTATATGTGCAGCGGTATGGTTATAATACCAAAGCCATTGCTCTCTTGCAAGCTGACGTATAGATTCTTGACTCGTGAAAAGAGAGTCATCCAGCTTTCTAGACCCGGAGCACTCTGGCGAGGGTGTCGAAGAAGGCGACGTGGCATTTTGGTCCTCATCCTCATTGCCTTGATGTGCACGGCCAGTGTCCGACGCAGAAGTGCCAGAGGTTGGTGGATCTTTGTCATGTGTAGGTGAGGACGAGCTGGTTTCGGTGGAATACCGGTGACCAGGACCTCTGATCCACGCACTCAGCGTCCATCTAACATCCTCTTCATCAACAAAAGAAAACGACGACATGAAGGCATCCATGTCGATACGCATACGGTAGATCTCTGGCATTTGAAGTATGATATATAGCGCGACGCTGTACAGGCATCGCACCACAAAGTCACTGTGTGTTCTCCGTGCTTGCACAACATGCCCGTCTTCGGCGTAAGCGGCATGTGTGCACCATCCGCGTTCCGATCGACCAATTTCACTGCAGGTTTGCAGTCCGAGTCAGCGGTTTAGAAAAATCAGAAGCAATAATATGAACTTACTCCATCTTGATAACATCGCACGGTACAATAAATTCCTTTTGTTTAGGCATGCCAGCCAGCACGTATCGCTGGCTTCCAGAGGTAGCCCGCGTCGGTGGATACAGTATAAATGTAAACCTTGTCGCCCATTGCAGGGTTTTCGGGTCTGCATTAGGCGGGGCTATAGGCGCAGTTCCACCGTGTCTTCGAAGGCCAGAAAAGGTTATCGAGGCGAAGTTAGAGAGGGTGATGAAGACTCCAGGGTAGAGGATGAAAAATCGGCCTGGGTCATATCCATCCGGGAGATCGGACAACGCTGACATGTGCGAAAAGTAGGAAGCATTGTCACCCGAGTCTCCATGCTCTACTCCAAAATCACCCATGGCAGCCGATAGCGTGAGGGCTATAGGCGAAGAAATTACGAATAGAGGCCGTCAATATATGCCCAAAACATAAGCAGCGAGCATGACTTGCCTGAGCTGTGAGGCTGCGCAGGCGCAATGTTCAATTGGGCAGCAAAGTACGCAACATTCTCATCATGGCCCATTTTCGGTAGATTGAGGAGCTCAGCATTGATTTTGAGATGATTCAGGACCTCTTCAGGTCCCTGTTTCATCGATTGAACGCCCAAAGATGCGCCAGCCTTAATAAAAAGATAAGTTAATGCGAGTGTCAGAAATGTATCCGACACACCTTCAGGAGGTCTTCACGCATCTCAAGAGCATCTTGGTCTTCGCCGTCGAGTACTTTATTACCCTTGTGAGGAGCCATGAGCCCTGAACTGGGTTCGGCGGAGTTGCCAATGCCATAGCATCGGGTTTTTGGTATGACTGGGAACGCTCGTTGATTTCTCTCGAACGCGGTACCCCCTACCAGCTCTTTGTCCACTTTCTTCGGAGCCTCTTGAGTCCTCAGTTGTTGGTCGCCCAAACATCGGTCGCGTGCCTTCTGCATGTTCTCCTTCTGTGTCATGGTGAAGATCCGACTGTAGATTGTAAGCTTGTGGTTTGTTACTGGTGTACGAGGCACTTACCCTCCCGTTACCCAGCAACATGGAACATCGGCCACTCCAGACTCGGGCGATGTGAGACCACGAACGAACACGATATCGTCTTCTTGCAGGTGAAGAAAGCCTAGATAGTACAGTAAGGGACAGTGGCGATCAGTTAGTGTAAATGAACTCGCCTTTCTCGACTGCAGTCTGATGACTTCCATGAGGCACTTTGAGTGACTTTTCAAGTCGGGCCACACGCCTGAGCGCAGATTTCGACAGATCTTGAATAAAATAGAATATTCGGCCAGGACCATTGTACTTGGGATGGTTGGAGGTCTCGTAGATTGTCGGAAGGCGCTTGTCGTGACCAGCTAGTTTGACGGGGATGTCGCCCTTGCCAATGGGCGGGCGAGGCATAACGGAGAGGAAGAATGAAACGAATGGAAGATAGTTGGGGGTAACGATTTTTGGCTGGACAGCGGACAGGCAACTGGGTTCACGAATAGATTGCATAGATTGCTTGGCTGATATCTACGTATCATGAGGGCAATTTCTACTATCCGAGGACCAATGTAACATGTACCATGCTTATCCACGGCACTAGTAGTTCGGTAGGTCAACGTTCCCCGTACATCAACCTAATGATATCATTGCTTGATTTGAAGACCCTCGATGGCGGGTGAGGCAGCCATAGGTAACTACGTCATCTACCAGCATGCCATAGATGCTCGGCGTTGGCGGGGTGCCGAACCAGTAGCTTGCCAGTCCCAGCGACGATAGGCGATGATCTGTTTCGCTTGTTCTTCGCTTAGTGGTGCTCAACAGTATGGTTGGTTGGATGGGTTGCTGTACTGAGTCCACTCGGCGTGTCGTCCATGTGAGCATCGGCAACAGCAATTATTGGCAACGCTGTATGATCGGGCGATTGATATCCACTACAATTTGCTGCACTTCCTCCCATTCAGGCTGGGTGCTGACGTGTGTATACCCCGTTCGCATCTGTGGAAGTTGTTCAATACATTTCATGCAAATACCATATGTTACGCACATGTTTCAATCATAAGGTATTGAAATCAAGATTCCTCTTCAGCCTGTTGCCCGTTGCCGTTGCCAATAGTACCTAGCAAATATTGTGGTTAGTCCGTGAAGTTTGTCGATGGCGATTATATTGTAAGTACCTGCCTGGCATGATAATCGTTTGAATTTCTAACGGACGTCAGATCGTTAGTTAGGTCTGGAGATGTTCTGTGCAGCATTGATACATACTTTATGCACTGGGATGCGAGGGAGGTCGATATGAGTGCCGAGTCCGCGATGCCTTTAAGTACCACCAGGTACCACTGCACCAGGCGTTTTATTTGAGCCCCATGGGAGATCCGTATTCCGACGCTCCTGTTGTTATCGGCAACAGTCAGCACCCTGTTTTGCCCATTGTCTCGAGCAACTCACCTGCGAGTAAGACGAAAACAGCGGGGTATGGCACGTAGATGCGTCCAGCAGCAATGTCGAGTACTAATACTTCGACGTTACAAAGGCGCAGCCACGAAGACTTCTCCACTCGGTACTAATACTCGAGCAGGTAGGTCTTGGAGGAAGGAGCTCAGAGCAAAGCGAGATCAGAGCGCCCAACCGAACACGTGACCTTTGTGTATGTTCCCACGGTTTCGCCGCTACGTTTTGGACTTGTCGATTTGCCTCATCTCCATCACTGCGCCTTAGTATTAGTACAGGGCACAGTGAAAGCACCCACATCCTATCCGCTTTCTTAGTATTAGTACAAGAAAGTGCGACTACTATTTATCCTCGGATCCTTACACTAGCGGCGGTCTACCCCAAATTCCTATCGTTTCAACTTTGAGGCCGTCTCATTTGCCTGTCGGAATGTCCTCTTTACAACATGCTGAGCCTGGCAGGTAAGTTTGTATGTCGAGTTGTAGCTTCAAGTTTCTTATTTTTCTTTTTTCTAAGCCAAGGCCACACTCTCAACATAAATGGGGATATATTTTATTCCCCTAACTCTACGCGGATCGTTTCGTTGCCTGATCCTGCAGACGAAGGGCGCAACATCTTCTATCCAATCCCTCGGAATGGTCGATTTAATTGGTGGAGTCTGGACATCGCCAACTTCAGTCGTCCGCGATGGTTCGTTCGTGCCGTCCAATATGCGGCGTTCTTTCCAACGGAACCTATATTCACCGACTTCATTTTTGCTCCCTTACTGCGTGCAACTCCGCGTTATATTCGCGCAGATGGCGACGCGTACATTTTTGATCCAAGAGAGCGCGATGATTGGCTCTTACTGGATAACTGCATCTATCAAGTTGCCTGTATCCTGAAGGTCCATTACGAGGCTCCTATGGTGTACCCAAACAACCTGTGGACATTCGGATACCTCAGATCGCATCCAACATTTGGCGCAGTTCGCACCTGCTTGAGGAAATCTCATGATTGGTTTGTCGTCTGGATGGGTGTTATTTCGTATCTGGTTGCACACGCGGAGACTATGGCGTCATCTAATGACAGTGGGGAGAGCCATGTACATGAATGGCTGGGTGTCCTTCAGGATGAGGGTCACAAACGCGGTCTCAGTGCAGCCTGGTTGGATTCCCTCATGCTATCGACTGCGTGCTCTTTTTCGTCCAAGACACCGAGGGCTGGGGTATTCTTATACATGCCTCCGGTTGCCCATCAACCCGCCCCCGAATGGTATATCAAGTATCACGTACCGGTGTGGTACCCTTGGGGTAGTTCCCAGACGTCGAATAAGAAGCTCAGTCGCTACGCCCCTCCTACGCACTTGCTGCAGGAGATGCATACCTTCATAATGCGGTCTCCTACTGTCATTCACCCATCTGCGGATGAGAACCTACCTGCTCAGGACCCGATATCCAGGCGATCTCCGTCGTTGCCATCTGAATGTACCGAATCTGTTATGACGCCACGTATGCTGGCCTTTTTTAATGCAAGAGTGGCAAGCAATACTCAAAAGTTGCTAAACGAGAAATCAAAAGACACACAGGCAAGGCTCAGTCGAACAGCCTGCCCTCCACCTGTGTCCAAGAAAGGAAAGGCTCGTTTATTTGTCTGGAGATCGGAGCACAACGGAGAGTATACCAGAGAAGAGATCGCATCGACGCTTCGCGAAGATACCATGGCAATGTACAGCTCTCTACAAACTCGTTACGATCCGTTTACAAACCAGTATGATTGTTGCGACGACTGGGGTCCATGCCCGGAAGGTAGTGATGCTGGAAGTGAGATGGGCAACAACACACCTTACCCAGGAGATGAGTCCACCGCCGACGAAGTGTACAGCAGGTTAGATCATATAGACCGCGATCTGCAGTTTGAGGAGGCACACTGGGAACCGCAGGCGCCACCCATACACTCGGATGTACCTGCCAACACTTCGATTCAAGAAGAGGGTGTGGTTGTTCTCGAGACCGAGCTTCGGAAAACTATGTGGTTGTGGTATGGCTACATGCCTGCTGCACCTGTGGCAGCAGGTCCATCCATACCACAGCGGGAACGAATTCGATGGTGTATTGCATTTGGTTGGCCGTATGCAAAAGTAAAGCACTGCGATGAGCTCTTTTTTGCGCGTTCTTATGTCACAGCTGCTGTGCAGTTCCTGCGACGGCTTTCGACCGATCCTAGTTGTGTGGACCCTCAGGAATGGGATCTCAACAGATACTGTCCCGTGTCGGTGGTTAACAGACCAAGATTTTCCATGATCAAGATCTGGAAATCTACCAGTGACGAGACCCTATATGTGTTTGATCTAGGCAGTTCACGTACGGTGCGGTGGAACATCGCGCTCAAGACCGCCTCTGAAGCGATTGTCGTATGCAGACTCACTGACAATATCGACGAACGCGAAATCGCACAGTTACTGGTGGACTATGGAATCCCTTTTCATACCCTTCAACCATCGTCGTCTGTTCTCAGAGCTGGAAATGTTTACCGTCCCTCAATGGATATTCCAATAAGGAGCAAAGATTATATTTTCTTGGTCGAAGATTATGTATCATATCGGAACCGATGCAACTCGATATTACGCCATCCTCGTGGAAGAGCAGCGCTGATGAGTGGTACATACGTAGGAAGGGTTGCCCAGAATGTGGTTCCACTAGAATGGGTGTTCGATGGGCCTTCAGGATGGTCCCTTGATGCAGAAGATATGATTATCGTGCACGACGAACGTGGAAACGAATACATCGATGATCGCCTCACCGAAAATGAGAAGCTTGTATACACAGGATGCTACAGAGGACGTACGGGTAAGCAAACACGCTAATGGTTGTCAGATATATCTAAATGTTGGCCTTAGATAATCCCTCGCAGTTCACTATTTTGTCGTGGTACATGCATCCTGACAAGTTCACAAGCAGTGCCCTCGATCACGGCCGTTGGACTGAGCATGCAGAGGCTCACTTTACCATGCTCGAACATCTCGTTGAACCCATCGACACCATGAACGGTAGCATCAACAAGTTGGCTCGCCAGCCCCATTCCCAATCGAAATGGAATGATTTCGCCCGCAACACCCACCCTCTTCGCAAGATATGCAGAGCTCTCGAGCATGAAGCTCTGAAGCTTGTACCATAATTATATGCCATGGGTGTACCCATAGGGATGTTATAATTCGCAACATTTTGATGTACTATATAGATCTTCATGTATATATTTGAAGACAATTTATATATTTATAGACGGCAAGGGAGGGATTGAACTACCACGCAGCTCAGTACTTCGTGCACATAGAAACAGCAATGGCCCCAAACATCAAAGACAGGTAAGTTTTTTTTTTCAAACTGGGGTGCCTTTCGGTGTGGTTATTGCTAACGTCAGATTTCCGCCCTTTCTGTGTACGATGGCGAGGTTGGTGTGTGTGAAGTAGTTTAGGGGGGCAAAGCGAGAGGTCAGTGTGTTCAAGTCTTTACCCAACCAATATCTATCCTCACTCAATGTGCCCGACATTCAGAGTTATTGAAGACCTGGGGATGTGTTGGGATGCGATGCGTAATCAGATCACGACGGCCGGAGGACGACCTGCCTATTGCATCCCGCCTGCCCATGTAGACTCTGGACATCCGCCTCTAACCAGTGTAACCGCCATGTATTCATTTACCCCCAGTCAAATTGTGCCTCAAAGCGCACCCTTCTCCGCCCTCAAAACCCCCATTTTCTCTGTCTCTTTCTCTGGATCCGACTCTTCTACCTCAATTCACTCTAATGGTATCGCTACGCCCAACTGAACTTGCCCTCTGCCCTCTACCCTCTGCCCGTAAACCCCAACTCTTTGCCTCAAGCAACCGCCTCTCAACCACTTTTCTTATTATAACACATAATGCATACCGCCACTCGACTACTTGCCTCGCGGAACCAAAGCGAAATTCACCCCATATAATGCTATTCCCTCAACGTCATCTTTTCTCGCCTCAAGATTCCCCGCAACTCTCGATTTAAATACCCCAATGGCCTCTGTATCACCTCCCAAACCCTCTCCTCAATCTGTACATCAATCCTGCGATCCAACCCGACCAAGACAACGGCCTCATCCCGCCCCATCCTAGACTCCAAAGGAACCTGTCCAGCGTGACGCTTTGAAGCAAAAGTTTGCTGTTGGTCTAATCGGTTAGTCACTTCTTTTAGCGCCCGTGCTGAAACAAAGGCTCATTATTTGGCCGGCATTCTAGATCAACCTGTGAAGTCATTATCTGAGATATGGCGTCCCAACGACATTCCTCGCGTATTCCTTGCCCTGTCAAGGAGGTGGGTATTTCTCCCTCTCCATCCATTCAGCAGGACCTCGTTTCGTCAGAAAATGACGCAGATCAGAATGATTTGCTTCCCCTAGGACGTTCTTCCAAGAGGTCCTCAAGTGCTCCCGTACGTCGGGGAGCATCTTTCAAACTGCCCTCTGCTACCTTGAGGCCGTCCACCCAAAAGTATCTGAGGTTCTTTGCGATAAGATATGCGTCAGGGAATACTACCAGCCCGAATCCATCATTCTCCCAGCGACGGAAGTGGAACTCGAAATGGACAGGCAACTTCCAATAGAAGTCTTCAGAGCAGTATACCGTTCTGACGACGCTGTGAAGACTGCGTGTCGAAGATCACTATCCTGAGGACCCGGATTTCATGCGAGAGGATGACTCCTCAAGCCTTATCGTCGAAGCTGCAAATTCTGTAGTCAGCACTCCCACCCCGGCTGCCTCGACATCTTCTCGTACGGTTGGCTGTTCTCAGAGTGAATGCACCATCTCATCGCCTTTGTTGACTCGTGCGCCGTTTATGCTTCCGACCATCGCTTCCGCGGCATCCATAGAGGCGGAGATGGACATAGAGGTGGAGATGGAGGCAGCACCCTAGGCTCCGATTGGTGTCCTCCCCGCGACAAGTAGTCTTAGCAAGGGACCCTGCTGGTGCGCTACGCTACCAGCGAGCTCCTTTATCCGTGCGTTATTGGCTCCGACCTCATCGGCGTCTATCGATTCATCGGGTTACAGTCTGCGAAGACTAGACTACAGCATGGACTCAATCGACCTTGCTGACCACCGTAAACAAATCTACCAGGTCAGATTTAATGTAATTATTATCTCCCCTTCGTGTCTAACACTCCTGTCGTCGCGTGTTAGTCAAGTGCCGCTCATCTTCGCCCATCGATATACTGTGCCCCATTAGACAGCAGCAGCGACTCTGGCTCGAGCCCTAACACACCCCCGGCACTCTCGCACTCCCATCGAAATTCGCCGATGGTGGCAATTGGACGATCCAAATCACCTCATATGCGGACGGAGGCTTCCCGTCATATACCGGCTCCCAGTCGTGGCGCGAGCACTCCGATCCGCGTTTTGCACCAGTCAGGACCGCTTCCTCCAGAAAATCCCGATGCGTTTGAGGAGCGTAAGAGCTGGGTGCTGCCTCCGGTCCGTCAACTATTTCTGAGAGTGAGGAGTTTCAGTACTAAGACCTGTTATATTTTGACAATGGCTCTATCACACAAGACAGAGGTGAATGATATCTACAGGCCACACCCTGGGTGCTACAGCTGTCTACACAGGTTCTCATTCGTGCTATGTAGCAACACATAGCATCTGACCCTGGACTACGTAACTCTATACTGCCTATTGCCTCCGCTACGTAATGCTATAGGCCTATGGCCCACTATGGCTTGCTATGCGCCAGATGCGAGGGCTATGCACTTGGCGGGAGCGCTATATTCTGCTATGAGCCAAAATCAAGTTTTGCTGATGTATGCGTCGTCTGGCCAATCATTTGACTCTCTGGTCGGAAATCTGCAGCAAAACTAAAGAAACGTGAGAGGATGTCAATCAGCGCCTCGAGGGCGTCATGAACGACTTTATCTAGGTACGATGAGAAGTTGTAATGCTAGGAAAGAAGGTGAGACGTACCAGGCTTGTAGATTAGCGCCTCGCGGGCGGGAGACACTTCGTCTAGGTACAATGAGAAGTTACAATGCTAAGAAAGGAGGTGAAACATACCAGGTTCGTAGATAAGATGAAGGGGCTGCTTGTCTGGGACTCGATCCAAGGTGCGAGGCCGTTCGAACAGCCAACGTGTGGCGCGGACACAGGCCTTGACGATGTCGGGGCTCTGAACAGGGCGACCTTTGCAGGTAGCAATTTGTAAGAGAGCCACCGCGCTGAGATCTTCATGGGTTGCTGAGTCTTCGCGCAGGAAGACTGCAGAAGGCACATAGTCGGAAGGGGGGAGGAACGGAATAAGGTCCGCGAGGTCTCCTGTCGGGAAGAGGTCCAAGTGGATGGGTAGAACCTCAGCGAGGCACTTCGCTAGTGCCATCTTTTCGTTTTCGCTTTCCACAGACCGACTTTCCTTCACCAAAACAAGGGCTTTAATAGTGTCGTATGCGAATGGCTTTGGGGCGGTGACTGTAGGGTCAGGTTTCAAATGGCTCAGCACTTTGTTCTGGTCCATAGCTAAAAAGTCCTCTGTCCGCTGCTGAAGCCAGATTTTGCTCCTTGATCCCCAGTCTCTCCGGAGAAGAAAGAGAAGTGACCGTGGGGATCGGTATGGGGATGGAAATATTTCTGGATTATTGCTTGGCCGCTTTCCAGGTAACGATTGCAGCGCAGGAAGAGCAGTTGTGACGACAAGGAATGCGAACGTGCATGCAATGGCGAAGGTAACAGGTATCGCAACGGGCCAACTAAGCTCAAAAAGAAACAGAATGAGGCCAATGAGAAAAAAAGAGAGGCCAAAAATGAGAATAACCGGAAGGGAAGTAAACACGAGAGGGATATATGATTGGTGGAGACCAAGAGAGTGCATGTAACTGAGGCCGAGGGAATCGGCTCCGTCACTCAGACGGCGCAAGTGAGATCGTATCCATTGGAGGGAGACAATCCCCACAAGAGCAGTCGTGAGACTGAGCACCAAGCTGAGGAACCAGAAGACATTTACCCAGATGCTGCTGGC
>Ga0247742_10002368_pt1 | contig 12359 bp, 9 predicted proteins | sample UWRJL208509C2_FD_180944 | JGI IMG/M metagenome (GOLD analysis project Ga0247742, IMG submission 180944) | Plant litter microbial communities from Arlington Agricultural Research Station in Wisconsin, United States - UWRJ-L208-509C-2 | ecosystem: Environmental > Terrestrial > Plant litter >... | reverse complement strand
GGAGACTAACAAACAAAGCCGGTCAGTTTGCGGGCGTGGTTCTCATCGCTTTTCGGCTCGAAACAATCCGTTCTTTGTTTGCTGAATTGGATATTGGCAATAGGGGAGTGGTCACCCTTCTCAATCGCAATGGGAAGATCCTGGTGCGTGAGCCGTCATCCAACGGCAAAGGCGACGTAGGCACTGATCTCGCGGGTAGTCCCAACGTTGCGCGCATGGAGGCGGCCGGTGCCGGATCTTTCCAAGCCGTCGCCGTCCTTGACGGAGAGGAGCGTTTTTACACGTTTTCCCACTTAGCCAGCGATTCAATGCTGCTTACTGTGGGGCTATCCGTCAGCGATATTTTCGCCGGCTGGAGGCAGCGGGCTCTTATCACTATCGGTATCACCGCCCTCATATGCGCTGCCATAATCGCACTCACCTTACTTTTGCGCAAAGAGCTTAACAGGAGGACGCTTGCTGAGGCGGACCTCGCCCTCCTTGCTGTCACCGACGGGCTGACTGGCCTTGCAAACCGCCGCCACTTTGACGAAACAATCGGCCGCGAGATGCGCCGTACGCACCGGACGGGTAAAGACCTCGCTCTTTTGATGATCGATGCAGACCGTTTCAAACAGTTCAACGACACCTACGGCCACGCACGTGGAGACCAAATTTTAAAGCTACTTGCCCGCGTTCTGACACAGGCAACGCGGCGACCCAATGATCTGGTCGCTCGTTATGGCGGCGAGGAATTCGCAGTCATTCTACCCGAGACTAATCCCGCAGGCGCCATGCAGGTCGCGGAGACAATACGGAGACAGTTTGCAATCGAGGGCGCGGCCTTAATGCCGGATGGCAAGCTGCAGTGCACAGTGAGCATCGGCATTAAATGCGTAACCGCCGGCACCAATCTCTCTCCTGCTGAAATCATAGCTTCGGCCGACGCAGCCTTGTATCAGGCAAAAAATGAAGGGCGGAATCGCTTGGTTGTTGCGGCCTGACGACCTGGTGGGGGCTCGCCGTCAGGACACAGGCTATGATCGCGGCCCTTTCCCCGACAGTTGCGTGACAAGGGCACCGCCTCGTCATCGGCCCACCGCACATGCTCGGTACCATGGCACTAATGCTGCGCGGTCTTGCTGCTGCACGCGATGAAGCCCATTTGACCGCTGCTGGATTGCGCTACAGTGGCAATCGTCGTGCTGTACGGAGCCGGGCCCTGCTCAACATCCTTGCGTGCATTTCAGAAGATCACCAACCGATGATCGTTGCCTTGGCAGCGCTCACTGCGCTTGGTGGTGCGTCCGCATTTTTCTTTGTGATGGCGCATGCAAATGAATGCGTGGATAAAAGACGCTCCACCTGGCTGCTCGTTGCGGCCCTCGTCGGCGGCCTCTCGATCTGGGCAGTCCATTTCGTTGCAATGCTGGGCTATGCGAGCAGCGTAAACCTGTCATTCGACCCTGCCATCACGCTTGTGTCCGCGTTACTGGTGGCCATCGGATTTTTGCTTGCAGTCTCTGCCAAAGACGGTCGCACAGGTGGCGCATCCCTGCTGGCCGGCTGCATAGCGGCACTTTCTGTGACGCTCATGCACTTTGTCGGTATGGCGGCGATCCAACGCTCGGTGACGGTGAGGTACGACAGTCTCCCGATCGCCATAGCCATCATCTCTTAGCAGTCTCCAAATTTTCCCGTTTGATAAGATAAAAATCGATGGCAGTTTTATCCAGTCGATGGAGAAAGATGATAGCGCCAAGGCCATTGTACGGGCTGTTGTGGGCCTCGGACACAGTATGGACCTTCCCGTCGTCGCTGAGGGGGTAGAAACCGAAGCGCAATACCGGATGGTGGTCGAGGAAGGATTCTCCGAGGTGCAGGGCTACTATGTTGACGCAACGGTGGGTAGGCTCCCCAGGCTCGCTGCCACAAGTATAAAATAATGCCGAGTCATAAGTAACCGAGGACCATATGACAATAGATGGATCAGATCGGTTCAATGCTGCAAATGGTCGAACATGCTTCGACCCAATGCCAAGAAGATTATGCCTGAGGCCCGCTTACATCGAAGAAGCGAGGCTACGTTCTCGCCAGGCCGCTCCACAATGCCACAATGCCACAATTATAGAACAGTTTGAATTCCGCCCAACCTCATTCGCTGCAGATCGGAATATCTCCCAGCCACGGCTGGGCACTAGAACTAGTCTTTAAAGCGATCAGGTCTAAGCGGCGTTGTCGCCTCAATGCGTTAGCATATCGTACTTCGCGCCGTCCACTTGAACTCGAACGGCCACAGCGCGGTCGCCCAGGTCGGCGAACAGCTGCTCGCGCGCGCCGTCCGGCACCGAGGGCGTGTTACAACAGCTACTTCAACCGCTCTCAGCTCGGCTTCTCACGGCTCTGTGCCGCCTTGCTTCATGCTTACGATTTTTGACACACTGCAGCGTAACCGCTCGCGGAAACCGTCCTGCGGGTTTCGGCATCCCCTCATACCCTTCTATGTCTGAGCGGCCACCTGCTTCTTAAGCGCCTTGATCTCTTCGAAACGCTTGGACACATCCCGCAGCACCGCGACCATGCCGTTTACGCTGCCGTCGGCCTGCTTGAGAAGCGCGATGGTGAATTCAAGCGACATGCGATGCCCGTCTTTGTGCAGGCCCGGTACGGCAAGTAGGTCGCCCGCGCCGTAACGGCTTTGACCGCTCGCGACCGTCTCTTGATAGCCATCCCAATGACGCTGACGAAATGGCTCGGGAATGATGATGTCGAGCGATTTGCCGAGCGCGTCATTCTGGGTGAAGCCGAAAATGCGTTGGGCTCCGGCGTTCCACAGCACGATCAGCCCCTCCCGGTCGCTGGCGACAACCGCGTCGGCGGCGCTATCAAGCAGAACACTGCCGATGAACTCTCGGGAAAAGTCACCGATGGCCTCGGCCACGTGGGCGGGCGCCTGGATCGGTGTCGCAGCTGAATCGGCAGCGTCCGGCCCGGCCTCGTCGAACAGATCTTCTACCGTGCCAAAAAACTCATAATGGAGGCGATCTGCGCTTACGCCGGCGCCCTTTAACCCGCCCACAAAGGTGCGCAGGAAACTAACCGGCCCGCAGATGAAATACTCGGCCTGGGGGACTGAGGTCGACTTCAGCAGCCATTCCATATCCAACCGCCCGGCAACGTCAAAATCGTGCCCGGCGCGATCCGTGTCGAGCGGCTGGCTGTAAAAGACCGTAACCTCGGCATTGCCGCGCTGCGAGGCCAGTTCGCGAATGTGCTCGCCAAAGGCGTGGGTGCGGCTGTTCCGCGTGCAATGGACGATATGGATGGAAACAGTCGATGCACCCGCCGCTGCGGCCTCGAGCATCGCGATACTCGGTGTCACGCCGACCCCGCCGCTGACCATGACGATCGGCCTTGTCCCAGGCTCCGGCAGCACGAAGCTCCCGCTGGGGGGAGCGATCGTGAGCTCGGTGCCGATGACGGCCTCGTCATGGAGCCATTTCGAGACGCGTCCGGAAGGTTCGCGCTTCACCGAGATCCGGTAAGTTTCGCCATTCGGAGCCGATGAGATGGTGTAGTTGCGCTTATGCCTGCTGCCATCAGGCAGGTCGGCCCACAATGTGAGGTGTTGGCCGGCTTTATGCGGTGCAGTTGCATCATCCATAGGGCGTAGAATGAATGACGTGATCACCTCGCTTTCGCGGACCGTCTTCTCGATGGAGAAACGGCCGACATCGCTGACTTTTGGGCTCGATATAGCGTCCGTTTCCTGCAGAGATTCCGCCACGCTCTAGCTCCCCGCTTAATCATATGGCAAATATATATGTATTCCATTAGTTAGTCACCCGACCAGATTGGGCCTCGCATGCGTCTCACACGTTATTCGGATTACGCCATGCGTATCCTGCTCTATCTGGCAGCACGGCCGGAGCGCGTGTGCTCTATCTCGGAAATCGCAGGCGCTCACGGCATCTCGCAGAACCATTTGGTGAAGGTGGCCCACGATCTTGTTAAGTCGGGCTATGTTGCCACTCTGCGGGGGCGTTCTGGCGGTCTCCGCCTGGGAATGTCGGCCGAGAGTATCAGGGTTGGGGAAATCATTCGGCACACCGAGGAGGATCTCCAGCTGGTGGACTGCCCCAATTGTAATTTCTCGCGCGGATGCGGTCTGTCATCAGTGCTCGATGACGCGATGGCGGCATTTATGGCTGTTCTGGACAGTTACACACTGGCCGACCTCATCGAGCGACGACGGGACGTTCTGCGTCATTTCCTTTCGTCGCCTCGCGACGATCTCGAGCGGATTGCTTTGGTTGATCGTTCCGATGTCCCATAGCTTTGCCCTCCCACTGCTTCTGTTGGCCGCCATCGTTCTCTCATCGGCGAGCATTTCCATCCTAAGGGAGCGACATGAGCTCGATGCAGAAAGCCTGACGATGGAGGCCACAATTGGGATGGCCGTACTTTGCGCGGGCTTCGCTTTCGCGATTCAGAGGCACGGTCTGGTCTTCACACTTGCTGGCATAGCCCTGTGTGTCCCAGGCTATATTAATGTCTGGAAGAACCTAAATATCAAATCTAACAGGATAATGGTTTGGGTTTCGACCATTCCACTTCTGATATATTATGGAAGTATGAATTAAAACTGCGATAATCTGGAGTTTCTGTTGAAGCATCTGCGTGTTAAACTGTTCTCGCCCATACTCGCGGGGGCGACATTTAGTGATCGCATACTGGCAAGTGTGGCTGCCTTGATTGGCATTGCGGTGACCGGTTTTCTTTCGGGCATGTTGGCCGGCAAGGCGCCGCATCTGCTGCTGCTCGTCCCGCCCATGGGCGCCTCTGCCGTTCTGCTGTTCGCGGTGCCGTCGAGCCCAATGGCTCAGCCTTGGCCGACAATCGGCGGCAACGTGATCTCGGCCTTCGTCGGCATTTTCATTGGCCACACCATTGCCGAGCCGGTGCTCGCGGCCGGCATTGCGGTGGGCGTCGCCATTGCGCTGATGTCGCTGTTGCGGTGCCTTCATCCGCCCGGCGGCGCGGCCGCGCTCGTCGCGGTGTTCGCCGCGCCGTCGGCCAGCTATCTATTTCCGTTGGTGCCCATAGGGCTGAATGCCGTGCTGCTGGTCGCTTGCGCCTTTGCGTATCACCGGGTGTTGGGACGAGCCTACCCGCACGTTACCGCCAAGCCAGCCGCCCCTGGTGTGTCGCCGACCTTTGACGAGAAGGACATCGAGGGTGCACTGCTGGATCTCGGCGAGGCGTTCGACATTAGCAAGAGTGACCTCGAGCGCCTGTTGCGCGAGATCGAGAAGCGGGCGCTGGCGCGGTCCTACCGCGATCTCACCTGTGCCGACATTATGACCGCGAAGGTCATCACAATCGGCGACGATGCCTCGCAGCATCAGGCTCGCTCCATGCTGGCGGAATATGATTTTCGCACCCTGCCGGTCGTCGACGCCGAAGGACGTTTGATCGGGATGATCGGCCAGCGAGAACTGGAACGGCACGGCAGCACGGCTCGCGAACTGATGTCTGCGCCAGCAACGGCAATTGCGGCGACACCGGCACTGGCGCTGATCGACAAGTTCGCGCGCGATCGGGTCCATGCGGTCTATGTGCTCGATGAGGCGGGCAAGGCGATCGGCGTTGTCACCGAGGCGGATTGGCTGGCCGTGCTCACCCGGGGGCTCAATGTGGCGGGAGAGGTCATGCCGGCGGCATAGCTGCCGCCATGTCCGACGCGGCGCTCCGCCCGATCAGCTTCTTCAGTTCCGGCACGCAGGAGCCGCAGTTCGTTCCCGCTCGTAGTATCTGGCCAAGACGCGCGACGTCGGCGCCCGGCTCACGGGCAAGTGCCTGGTTTATTTGGACCGACGAGACCGCAAAACACGCGCAGACCAATGGGCCATGAGACGTGGCGCGATCCTCCCCGCGGCCGGATAGCAAGTTGCGACGCCCCGTCTTGCTCAGCGTCCTCGAGGCAAGCAGCGCTTTTAGCCCATCCCATGACACCGGTGCATTGCTCGGTGACAGGAAGACGGTGCCAATAAGCGCGCCAACGTCATCGAAGGCGGCGGCGCGATACATGCCGCCCAGCGCATCAAGATATTCGGCGTAGTCGCCGGTGCGCAGAATTTGCACTGTGTGACGCTGCCATTCCTCCGGTCCTTCGTCGGTCGCAATTAGATATCCGTTGCCACCCTCCACCGCGACCTTGGCCCACCAGGTGGCGGGGAGGTCGGTGACGGCTGTGCGGCTCAGCACGAAGCCGCGATACCGCGCAGGCAGAGCAATTGCCGCGACTGGCATCGCTTTGGATTCCGGCTGGCCTGAGATCGGATCTGTGTCTCCTGCGACCAGTTCGTTGATCCGCGCGTTTGATGATGTGACGTTGGACCAGTGAATTGGCGCAAACAACGCGCCGCGCTTCTGGCCAGCGTTTAATTGCGCTTCGAGCACGGCGCTGCCATGCGCAGATTGCAGCGATACAAGCGCCCCGTCCTCTATGCCGAGTTGCGCGGCGTCCAGCGGGTGAATCTCGACGAATGGCACGGGCAGATGCGCGCCGAGACGGGCGCTGAGCCCGGTTCGCGTCATGGTGTGCCACTGGTCGCGAATGCGGCCGGTGTTGAGAATGAACGGAAACTCGTTGCTAGCCCCGCTCGCCAATCCCGCGACCTCCGCGGTTACAAAGCGCGCCCGGCGATCCGGCGTGAAGAAATTGCCATTGGCGAAGAAGCGTTTTTCGCCCGTGTCGCCCCCCGGCCGCACCGGCCATTGCACCGGCGCCATGACGTCAAAGGCGGCGTCATCGAGCGCTTCGAGGCCACTGAGGTCGAAATCCCTGCTATCCTCATTTTCGAAGGCCGACAGAGCGGCGTGTTCGCGAAACACATCGGCGGCGCTGCGCCAGGCAAACGCCTCGTTGAAGCCGAGCGAGCGGCCGACCTGTCCCATCGCCCACCAGTCCGGCCGTGCCTCGCCGGGCGGGGAAAGGAAGGCGCGCTGCCGGGAAATCCGCCGCTCGGAATTGGTGACGGTGCCGTCCTTCTCGCCCCAGGCGAGCGCGGGAAGAACAAGATGCGGGCGGCAGGAAAGCGTGTCGTTTGTCGCGACATTCTCGGAGATGACGAGGAAATCCAGTGATTTCAGCGCGGTGCTGATATCCCTGGAGCGCGGCAGGCTCACCACCGGGTTGGTGCCCATGATCCACAGCGCCTTGATGTGGCCGGCGGCGATGGCCTCGAACATGGCGACGGCCTTCAGCCCCTCACGCTCGGCGATGCGGGGGGCGTTCCAGAACCGCCGGACCCGATCCACCTCGACCGGCGTGAAGTTCATGTGCGCAGCAAGCTGGTTGGCGAGACCGCCGACCTCCCGGCCGCCCATCGCGTTCGGCTGGCCGGTGAGGGAAAACGGCCCCATGCCGGGCCGCCCGATGCGGCCGGTGGCAAGATGTACATTGATGATCGCGTTCACCTTGTCGGTGCCCTGCGCCGACTGGTTTATGCCCTGCGAATAGCAGGTGACGGTGCGCTCATGCGCGGCGAACAGGGTGTAGAATTGCACCAGATCGGCGACGGGAACGCCGGTCTCACCCGCGATCGTTTCCACATCAGGCGCCATCTCGCGGGCGCCGGTCAGCGCCTCAACAAAGCCATTGGTGTGGACGTCGATATAGGTGTGGTCCAGCGCGCCATGATCAGCCAGCCAGGCGAGCAGGCCCGCGAACAGCACCGTGTCCTTTCCAGGGTTTACCGGCAGGAACAGGTCGGCCTCATCGCCGGTCGAGGTTCGCCTTGGGTCGATGACCACCAACTTCGTGGCGCGCTTGGTACGGGCGGCTTCCAGGCGGCGGAACAGGATGGGATGGCACCACGCCGCGTTGGAGCCGACCAGCACGACGAGATCGGCCTCGTCGAGATCGGCATAGACCCCCGGCACCGTGTCGGAGCCAAAGGCGCGGCGATGGCCGGCGACTGACGAGGCCATGCAGAGCCGCGAATTGGTGTCGACATTGGCGGTGCCGAGAAAACCCTTGGTGAGTTTGTTGGCGGCGTAATAGTCCTCGGTCAGCAATTGCCCCGAGAGATAGATGGCGACAGCATCGGGGCCGTGCTTTTCGATCGTATCTCCAAAGGCTTGGGCGACACGTCCGATCGCTGCGTCCCAGTCGATCCGGGCCATCCGGCCGTCATTGCCGCGCGCCATAGGGTGGAGAAGGCGCGTCTCCAGACCCAGCGTTTCGCCAAGTGCCGAGCCCTTTGAGCAGAGCCGGCCGAAATTGGCGGGATGGTCGGGATCGCCGGCGATCGAGGCGCCCCCCGCACCGTCCGGGCTCGCGAGCACGCCACAGCCGACACCGCAATAGGGACAGGTCGTGCGCACGCCCGGCTGCCCAGCCGGGTCGATGGGGTGCACCGGCGCGTTCATCAATATACGTCCGCCTGATAGCGGCCGGCTTTTTTCAGAGCAGCAACATAGGCTTGCGCATCCGCAGATGAGCGATTGCCGTAACTTGCCACCACGTCGACCAAGGCGTGCTCGACGTCGCGGGCCATGCGCTTGGCGTCGCCGCAGATGTAGAAATGCGCACCTTCCTCAAGCCAGCTGAACAGGTCGGCGCCAACCTCGCGCATGCGGTCCTGTACATAGATTTTCTCGGCCGCATCGCGCGACCAGGCCAGAGTCAGGCGCGAGAGATGGCCGGATGCCCGCATGCCGGCGAGTTCGTCCTCATAGAAGAAATCACAGTCGCTGCGCTGATGACCAAAGAATAACCAGTTCTTTCCCAATGACTTGCTAGCCATCCGATCCCACAGAAAGGCACGGAACGGCGCGATGCCAGTGCCGGGACCGACCATGATGACGGGCGTCGCGGGATCGCTTGGGAGGGCGAAGCCATGCGCCTTCTGGACATAGGCGCGCAGTGGCGTCGCCTGATCCAGCCTTGTCGCCAGAAAAGTCGAGGCGACGCCGAGGCGGGTGCGACCATTGATGCCGTAGCGCACCGTGTCGACCGTCAGGGAAAGCCGGCCGGGCGTTGCCCTCGGGCTCGACGAGATCGAATAAAGTCGGGGCTGCAGCGGCTCCAGTGCTTCGATCAGCACTTCCGGCGCAATGCGAGGGCGGCCGAATTTCTCAATGGCTGCAAGCACATCAAGGGTTGCCGCATCGCCATCGGGATCTTCTCCGGCAGCCAGGGCTCGCGCCTTGCGGCGCATCTCGCCACCGGTGTGGTAGGTCAGGAGCTCGAACAGGCTGTCAGGCGCGGCGCCGAGGCAGACATCGCGCGCAAGCATGTCGGAGGCGTGGCGCTCGCCGATCATGTCCTGTGGAGTGCCGCCCACGGCGCCTAGCAGGTCGGTTACAAGTCCTTGATCGTTCTCGGCAAAAATTCCGAAGCTGTCGCCAACCGCATAGTCGAGGCCGGATTGCGCGATGTCGAACTCGACATGCCAGGTCTCTTTTTCCGAGCCTTGCCTGTTCAGGCGGTGCCGGGCGGTCAGCTTCACCAAAGCCGGGTTATCGCGCGTCCACGCTGGTGCAGGGAGTGCAGTTTCGTGCACATCGCGTGCAGCATTATCTGCACTTGGGAGTGGCTGCGCGCCGAGCTCAGTGGCGAGTGACTTTAGCGTCCGAGTGGTCTCTTTGCCGCCCGGCGCGCACAGGTTGAGGCGCGCCTCCTTGCCACCGGCGATGGCTGCGGCATAGGTCTCGCAGAGATAGCCGCACTGGCCGCAATCCTGCTGCGCCATCGCCGCCATCATCCGGCGCGGCAGCGGCTTGCCCTCGGCCAGCTTCAGGCGCTCGTCGAGCGGCATGGAGGCGTCGTGCCAGGGCGCGCCATCGTCGAGCGCGGCGGGAACGAGCGCGGCGTTCCCGGTGGTGGCCAAGGCGGTCGGCGCGCCCTGCGGCGCCAGCATGCCGGCGAAGAAGCCGTTCAGCCAAGCACGCTGTTCTTCATTGAATGGCGCAGTCTCGGAAATGAACGAGATGACGGGGGGAATCGGTGTCGCGGCATTCATTGCGCGGCCTCCCTCTGCGCGTCGCACAGCATGCGCAGCGCATCCGGCTCATGGCGTCGGGTGAATTGGGCGAGCGTCTCGGTGGGGGCGGCGCGACCGGCGATCCATACCTTGAGCAGCCCTTCGACCACCATCGGCGCGTCGACCGCCTTCACGTCGCGATAGAGTTCGCGACCGATGGCGGCGTCGGCGCCGAACCCGCCGCCGACCACGAGGTGATAGCCCTCTACCGTGTCGCCATCGTCATTGACCGGGACGCGGGCGCCAACGAGCCCGATGTCGCCAATGTAATGCTGCGCGCAGGAATGGTGACAGCCGGTGACATGGATGTTCACCGGCAGGTCGATGGCGACCCTGTCCTCGCAATGGCGGGCGATGGCCTCGGCGGTTCCCTTGGTATCGGCATTGCCGAACTTGCAGCCGACCGCCCCGGTGCAGGCCACCAGACCGGCGCGGATCGCGGTGGCGCGGGAGGTCAGGCCGATCGTCTCCAGCGCGGCTTCAACCAGCGGGACATTGGCGTCGGCGACACCGGACAGGATCAGGTTCTGCCAGACGGTGAGCCGCAGATCGCCATCGCCGAGATCGCGAGCGACGCTTGCGAGGCCGTGCATCTGCTCCACGGTCATCTTGCCGACCGGCAGTACGACACCGACCCAGTTCAGCCCGGCCTGCTTCTGTGCGTGGACGCCGACATGGCCGAGCCGGTCCGGCGCCGGCCGCGGTGCGATGGCCAGCGCCGGCACGCGAGTGAGCTTTGTGCCGAGCTTCTCCTCTGTCGCTGTGAGGAACTTCTCGAAGCCCCAGGCATCGAGCAGGTATTTCAGCCGCGCCTTCTTTCGGTCGGTGCGGTCGCCATGGTCAATGAACACCCGCACGATGGCGTCGGCGAGCTTGGTCGCGTCCTGCGGGCGCACGATGACCCCGGTATCGCGGGCGAGATCGAGATGGCCGGTGATGCCGCCCAGCACGAGGCGGAGCCAGACGCCGGGCTCCACACCGAAGCCGTCCGCCACCTCCACCGCCTGGAAGCCAATATCATTGGTGTCCTCCAGCGCGCCGATCCGTCCCCCGCCGTCGAAGGCGACATTAAATTTGCGCGGCAGCCCGTACAGCGAGCGATCGGCGAGGATGTGGTGGTGCCAGTCGAGCGCGTAGGGGCGGGTGTCGAGTAGTTCCTGAGGGTCGATGCCGGCGGTCGGGCCGCCCGTCACATTGCGGATGTTGTCGGCGCCGGAGCCGCGCGAGGTGAGGCCGAGGCCGATCAGCTTCTCAAGCAGGATCGGTCCATCGGTCGCGGGAATCTCGCGGACCTGCAGATTGGCGCGGGTTGTGACGTTGCTGTAGCCGCCGGCATGGGCTGCGGCGATCTCGGCGACGCCGGCAAACTGCCAGTGTTTGAGAATGCCATTGGGGATGCGCAGCCGGCACATGAAACTGTCCTGCGTCGGCGCGACGTAGAACAGGCCGTGGAATTTCCAGCGGAAGATGTCCGGGCCCTTGGGAAACATGCCGTCCTGCGCATGCTGCTTCATGCGGGCATAGGAATCGAGGCCGAACTCCTCGCGCTTGCCCTTCTCCTCGGGAACCAGCTTGCGCCCTTCCGCCTCGGTGCGGGCCATGGCGCGATGCGCTGCCGCGTCCGGGCCGGTCGGCTCCGCCACAACGGCCGGGGAGGCGGCGTGGCCGGTAGCTGCGCTACCGACAAGTCCCCCGGCGGCGCGGGTGGCGGCGAGGCCGGAAACGAAGCCTTCAAAGTAACGCTTCTGCTCGGCAGTGAATTCGGTGCCCATCACGCGGCCTCCGTGGTGTCGAAATCGGTCATGAAACTGGGGCCGAAGGCGAGGTCGGCGCGCTGGCCGCCTATGTCCCGGCCGCTGCGAATAAGGTCGAGGTAGAACAGGCCATCTGCGGTATCGCCGAACAGCACAGCGCCGATCAGCCTCGTGCCATGGGCGTCCTGGCGCAGGATGAGGCGGCGATAGAGGCCGATGCCGGGATCGGACAGCACGATGTCCTGCGTTCCCTCGCCGCCGGTGAAATCGCCGGCCGAGAACACATGCACGCCGGACACTTTGAGGTTCGTGGCGGTGACGCTGCCTTCATAGGCGGCGCGGCGTCCGGCGAGACGGCGGGCCAATACGCGGGCATGTTCATAGGCCGGCTCGACCAGGCCATAGACCTGGCCGCGGTGCTCAGCGCACTCGCCAATGGCATGGATGGCGGGATTGCTGGTGGCAAGGCCATCATCGACGATGACGCCGCGATTGCATTCCAGCCCGGCGGCACGGGCGAGGTCCGCATTGGCGCGCACGCCGCAGGCGACGATGACGAGATCGGCCGGCAGCA
>Ga0247742_10002367_pt1 | contig 12362 bp, 18 predicted proteins | sample UWRJL208509C2_FD_180944 | JGI IMG/M metagenome (GOLD analysis project Ga0247742, IMG submission 180944) | Plant litter microbial communities from Arlington Agricultural Research Station in Wisconsin, United States - UWRJ-L208-509C-2 | ecosystem: Environmental > Terrestrial > Plant litter >... | reverse complement strand
AGAAGGAAGCGAAGTACTGGAGAGACCTCTGGGCAGCAGAGTACGGAACCGACAAGATCAACAAGCTGATCGCTGAGGAAGGCTATCTGCCCAAGTTCGATCACCAGAACTACGATCACCCCGAGCTAGGCACTGGCAAGCCGTACTGGGAGCGCTTCGACGTGACTCCGGAAGAGATCTACGCTATGGGTCACCTCCTCATGAGCACGACGAAGAAGGACCCGCTGAACCAGGTCAAGGCTGGAGCCTCCATGGGAGCTGAGGAGCGCCTTCGCCAGAACGGGCAGTGGATCAACGGGTGGTCGGCATCCGACGACCAGATGAAGGGCAGCTCGCACAACATCTACACCCGCATCCAGCCCGACCATGCAGCGTCAGAGTACTCAGGGTTCTACGACCCGAGAGCGATGCTCCGTACCCGCACCTATTCCTTCAATGGAGACCTCTATGGGGATCACGGACAGCGTGCGTCAAGCGCTCCCGCTAACCCCCTGGATGCCCTCAAGGAGCAGGTTGGAGGGACCAACGAGACTTCGCTCCCCCACCTCGCTACGGTGCTGGACACCATCGAGCTATACGCCTTCGATCACGCGGATAAGCGAGATGAGGCTATCCAGTACCTCAAGGCCAAGGGGATCTTGATGATTCGTGGCCTCCCTGTGGAGGATCGGTTCGTCATGCGTGACAACATCCAGAAGGCAATCGAAAAGGTGAAGGCAACATGGAAGAAGTAGAAGTAACTCCAGAGACCTTCGAGGCGGTCTTCAAGAAGTCCTTCCCGTGGGGTGTGCGGGCGGTAGCGAGCAAGGCCGACCTGGATCTCCTCATGGTCTTCGGGCGTTCGTGGCCGTCCCCATCGGAGGGAATGGTTCGCGCCATCTTCTTCCCCGACCCAGACAAGAGTTTCTCCTTCGACATCCAGAAGATCCAGCAGGACGGGGATCAGTGGTTGGTGACTATCCCGGGTGACGTGTGGTCATTCCGTCCCCCCATCGAGGCACAGGGCAAGATGCTGACCAAGGAGCTGAACGAATACGATGGCTGATTATCTAATCCACCAGGGGGCCAACGGGGTACCTCTGGGAGTGTTCGTGGAGAACGCTCACTATTACTTCCCGGAGAACTCTGACCATGAGGAGTACGGGGTAGCGGCTGTGGACCAGCAGGGTCCAAGCACAAGCTGGGCTGACTGGATCGACAGTATGAGCGACCGTGTACCACGTCCAGATGGTCAGTGGACCGTCTACAACCACGATCCAGCCTCTCTAGAGGACGTGCTGACAGCAGCCGTGGGAGACACTGGATACCCCGACGATTGAGCTAATTTAACGTCTGGGAACGTCAGGCCGATAGTGACCAGTATGAAACCGGGATTCGCTATCGTTCCTCCCGCTAACGGGGAGCAGTTCGTAGAGCTGTCACGCTCTGCCAAAGGTCGCATCTTTGAGAAGCACATCCTCAGCTATGGGGATCTTCTCTACCCGGGTGTGGGCAAGGTCCACATCGATGACGACTGGGCCGACAAGCTCATTGAGAACTTCAACGCCAAGGTCTGCCCTATCGTTCAGGTTCCTCTAGCGAACGAGAAGAACGAGCACTCTGAGGCCCCTGACCGGAACATCGGTGAGGTCATCGGACTGACCAAGCGCAACGGCAAGGTCTACGCGCAGATCGACGCCCGTAAGGAAGAAGCGGCCAAGGAGATCGGGAACACCCTTCTCGGAGCCTCAGCCATGCTTCACCTCAACTGGAAAGACACTTCCACTGGTGAGCGGGTAGGACCGACGCTCATTCACGTGGCCATCACCAACAACCCGTACATCAACAAGTTGGACGAGTTTGAGGAATTGAACGAACTCATCGCCGCTTCTGCCGATGGTAGTAGCGAAGCCGTGATTCTCACAGCCATTACAGAAAAGGAGATCCCGATGGATCTTGACGAACTGATCAAATCGCTCCGCGATGATCACAACATCGATGTCCCGGCCCTCCAGAAGAAGGCGGCTGACGCGGACAACGCCCTCAAGCTCTCGAACAAGATTCAGGAAGAGCTGGGCAACACCGGCCTCCTCAAGCTTTCGAATGGCTCTGAGGCTTCCGCTGACGACCTGATCTCCGCTGTGTCGGAGGCTGGCAGCCAGATCGTCGCTCTCACCGCTCAGGTGGACGGCCTGGTCAAGGACGGCGCGCAGAAGGCAGCAGTCGCTCGCGTCGATTCCCTCATCAAGGACGGCAAGATCCTTCCGAAGAACAAGGAAGCTCAGATCAAGCTGCTCCTCTCCAACGCTGAGCTGTTCGAAGAGCTGCTCCCCGAGAAGGCACTCGTGAAGCTCTCCAACGCGGGAGAAGAAGAGTTCGGCTTCGAGGCCGTGGACGACGCCCACGAAAAGACCGTGACCGACGAGATCGAGCGTCTCTCGGGCATGGCCAAGACCGCCAGCGGCAAGAAGTAACTTCAACTCAACGTCCCAGCTTCGAATAGGAGAACAAGATCATGACACCCATCTACCCGGGCAACGCCATTCCGGCACCGTCCTACGTCACGGTGGGACAGTCCGTCGATGACGAACTGCTCTACTCAGCCAACGACTACACCCAGAAGGGCGTGACCCTGGAGCCAGGGCAGGGCGTTCTCCTTCTGGGAACCATCCTCGCTCGCAAGACCAGCACCAAGCGGTACGTCAAGTACAACTCGGGTGGATCTGACGGAGCCAACGTGGCACTGGGCATCCTTCGCCAGACCACGGACACCGGCACCGACACTTCGGCTTCGGCGCAGAAGTGGCAAGCGAACATCCTGTACTCCGGAATCCTCAAGCTGGACCGCATGAGTGCGGCCAACTCGGGAGTCACCCTCGCGGGTGTCCTCGGAGCAACAACGAACGCGGTCGAGGGCTTCTTCAAGTTCTAAGCCGTCAACGGGACGTTGAAGGTGAGGTACCTCTCGTAGGTACCGATCCTTGAGTGGCTCGCAAGATCAACTCAATAAGACCAACCAAGTGTTCTCCCCCGGGAGAGGTGCAGGTCGGGCCGTCAGGTCGCTGATTCCTAAAAGTCCTTTAGGCGCAACGATAGGAGATTACCGTGCCTGAGATTTCCCTCCTCCAGCCCACCGTGCTGCGGGGCGTGGTGGAGCGCTTCACGGCTCCTGAGACGCTCACGCTTCTCAACCGCATCCCCCAGACGCCGTGGCCGTTCCCGACCGTGCAGTGGGAAGTCCTAACCGGCTCTCGCTCCATCGCCCGCCCGAACGTGCCGAACTCGGAAGCACACATCGTGCCCCGTCTCGGACGCGCCGCAGCGAGCGCAGCCTTCGTCTACATCCGTGAGAAGAAGGTCTTCGAGCCAACGACCCTTCACTGGCTCCGTCAGGCCGCGTCGAACGTTTCCGCGCTCGCCACGACCAACGCTGAGGCAGCAGTGCTCCGCGAGGTCCAGGACCTCAACCAGCGCTTCGACAACCTGGCAGAGTACATGCTCTGGCAGTCGCTCACCGGCACCCTGAACTTCGACTACTCGGATGTCCAGGCTCAGGTGGACTACAAGTTCCTCGCATCGCACAAGCCGAACGTCGGAGCGAACTGGAAGACGGCAACCCCGGCTCAGATCGTCAACGACGTCAAGGCGTTCAAGCGCCTGGTCACCCGTGACGGTCGCGTGGCTGTCTCTGAGGCGTACACCTCGGACACCGTGATGGACTACATCTTCAACGCCTACGCCCTCTCGGGTACGACGCCTGGTGCACTCCTCTCCGACCGCATGAAGGACCAGTACTACGGCACCGGAACGCTTCCCGCGTTCATGGGTCTGGACTGGCACCTCCAGGACAGCGTGTTCGACGCTTCGGGAACCGGCTACACCGCAACGCCGACCATCCCGTCCGCTCAGAACCGCTTCCTCAACGAGACCTCCATCGTTCTGGGTAACTTCACGGACAACCGTCCCATCGAGCTTTACATCGGCCCAACCGCCGATGACGAGGCTCCGGATGGCTACACCGGAAAGTTCGCCAAGACCTGGAAGGAGAAGGACCCGTCCGCTCGCCAGTACCTCCTGGAGTGGAACCTTCTTCCGGTCATCACTCGCCCGGAGCAGTTCGTCTACGTCGCTGACGTTACGGCGGGCACCGGAGTCTAACTCCATAGCTCAACCGGAAAGCCCCTCATCTACTAGGTGGGGGGCTTTTCCCTTGTAATCTGGGCGCAAGGCCGCGACATCCGGGGCCGATAGTAGGTACCAACAAGAGAGGTCATAACCCTGATGGCAGAAAACCCCACGTCGAAAGATGATTTTGACGACATCGATGATCTATTGAACTTCGATGACGACGAGCAGATTTCGAAACCTGACCTAACCCCAGCCGCTGAGGCTGAGCTACAGGCAGAAAAGGAGCTGGTGGCTGAGGTCCCCGCTCCCGTGAAGCGTACCCGCCGCACTCGCGCTCAGATCGACGCCGACAACGCGAAGCTGGACCTGAACAACGCGCAGATCGAGGTCGTCAATCCCACCGCGACGGAGAGCATCAACCCGACTCCGGACCAGATCCGAATCAAGGAGCTGGAGGCTATGCTCGCAGCTCCCGCTCCAGTGACGGTGGAGGAAGTTCAGCTCACCCCAGACCAGCTCCGCATCCGTGAGCTGGAGGATCTTCTTGCAAAGAAGAATTCGAAGGACCTAGACGTGGCCCCTGAGGTCTTCGCTCCAGAGCCGACCGGGGACAGCATCGTCCTCCACTTCGTCAACGATGGCTTCGTGGCCTGTGGACGTAGCTGGTATCGCGGGCAGGAACTGGAATTCGAGATCGGCGGCAAGGCGTACGAGCAGCAGAAGGACCGCGACGGCAACTCGTGGCTGGACATCGTGGATGACATGGATGCTCAGTACGCACGCTTCGGTCAGCAGATGTTCGCTCCAGGTCCGTGGCGTGGTCACGGCTATGAGGAAGAGCCGCTTCCGGACGACCTCCAGCCGAACGAGATCGAGAACTACAAGGCAGCTCTCAAGGCCGCAACCAACGCAGAGCGGAAGCGGGGCCGCAAGGCTCCGATTCTGTAGGAGAGGGCCTGAGTCATGGCTTACAAGATCTACACCAAGGAAGACCTAGCGAACTTCGCTGGGCGACCAGCGGTGTCCATTCCTCCCTTCTGGGAGGTAGCCGTGGCTCAGGCGACCCTTCTCTTCAAGATCGCTACCTGTCTAACCAACCCGCCGACTGATCCCACGGAGGCTCAGCTAGTAGATATGGCCATCCTCTCGATGGCAGATTCGATTCTTCTAGCTCAGCCCTATCGTGAGGCGCTGGCCTCTCCGTTCACATCGGAGTCCATCGGTTCGTACTCCTACGGGAAGACGGCCAAGGCTGTCGCCAACGGGCAGTCCACAGGCATCATGTGGTTCGACATGGCGGTGGATCGTCTAGGTCAGTGCGATCTAGAGCAGGGCATCCCCATGGGCGGGGGCATCGATGTCTTCGGACTGGGTGCCTACACCCCAGCGGGCGCTCGCAACTACACCTTCCTAGGACCTGAGGATCTCAATGAGTCTCGGGTCTGGGGATACGATCCCGCTCCTGGATACCCGGGTGTTCCTCAGTACACGGCTCCGTCACAGGGATCTTCTGGAGACACCTGGATTGAAGATCCCGACAACCCCGGCTACCTGATTGAGGGGAACTAATGCCTATCCCACCCGGATACCTACTCCCTCTCGTAGACGAGAACACCAAGCTTCTTCCAGCGCCCACCGTGGAGGCTCTGAGAGCCGCTCTCCAGGGCGCAATCGCTGGGGACGGATTCGAGTATCACCAGAGCATTCCACAAGCCACGTGGGTCATCTCTCTACCTAACGATTTGGGGCGGCTACCTGCCGTCACTCTCTACAACGATGCTGGTGAAATCGTTGAAGCTGACGTATTCGCCACCAGCACCGTAGTAACCGTCCAATGGTTCGGACCCACAACGGGTCGGGCCGTGATCAATTAGGGGAAGATGAAAAATGTCCAAGAAATTCTCTACCGGAATTGACCTCCAGAACACCGGCAAGGTCTCCAACTCCGCAGACGGTTCGGCTCCCACCGATCTAGTCACCCTCCAGCAGCTCCAGGCCGCTGTGCGGGGTCTGGACTGGAAGCCCTCTGTCCGTGTCGCTGTGGCCTCCAACATCACGCTGACGGCCCCTGGAGCCACCATCGATGGTGTCACGATGGCAGCCAACGACCGTGTTCTCCTCATGGGGCAGACGACCGCCAGCCAGAACGGTATCTACGTCTGGGCCTCAGCGTCTACGACCATGGTCCGCGCCAACGATGCAGACAGCTCCGCAGAGGTCACCTCGGGAATGGCGACCACCGCCACTGAGGGAACCACCAACGGCGACAAGACCTTCGTCCTCACGACCAACGACCCGATCACGCTGGACACCACGTCGCTGGTCTTCACCCAGCTTGGAGGTACCGGAGCTTCCTACACAGCGGGTAACGGCCTCCAGCTCTCGGGCAGCAGCTTCTCGATTCTTCTCGACTCGGGATCTGGCCTCATCTCTACCAGCACGGGCCTCAAGATCGACTCCACCTACGCGGGTCTAGCCAAGCGCTACTCCGCAGCAGTCACCGCTGGTTCCACCACAGCAGTGATGGCACACGGCCTAGGTACGGCAGACCTCGTGGTCATGGTCAAGCTGGTCTCCACAGGTGAAGTGGTTGAGTGTGACGTTGTGATCGACGCCACCAACATCACGCTGACCTTCGGAACTGCTCCGACGAGCAACCAGTACCGCGTCACCGCAGTCGGCTAATCAAAAGAAGAATTTGGAGGTGGGGATAGATGTCTAAGAAGCAAGTAGGCGCGGCCCCGTCAGGTGCGACTGACTCTGTTCCCAAGAGCTATGTCGATGCTCAGGACGTGGCATCCCCCCGTGTCTTGAGCGCTGTCAAGGCCTCTGGAACTTGGCCCGCACGCCCCACCTCCAACCCTTCTACCGTGGTCATGTGGATCGGTGCCGATCCTGACCCCGCAGTGGTGACTACAGGAACCGCTGGCATGTACGCGGGTGACATCCGGATCGTCTTCTAATGGCAGTGAAGCTAGCGCGGCCCGCAGTTCTCAACGCGGGCCTACTCAAGAGCTTCGGGAGAAATTCCCGCACCCCCCAGACATCTCTCATTGACCCCCTCACGCCAGCCGGGGTTCAGCCTGATGGTCAGAGTTCCGGATGGAACCTAGCGTTCTCTGACGAGTTCGCAGCAGGGTCTCTTGATCGCAGCAAGTGGGACCCCTGGTATCCAGACACCACTTTCTGGAACGCCACGGTCCCGGGTGGTCACCTCACCAACACGAACGAGCCACAGGCGTACGATCCCAGCGCTCTGACCTTCGACGGCAGTGCGATGTCGATGACACTGAGCAATCAATCCATTGTCTCGGGCATCGCGTACAAGTCAGGAATGGTCACCAGCTACCCGTCCTTCAACACGACCTACGGGTACTTCGAGGCCCGGATGCAGCTCCCCCGCGTGCGCGGCGCGTGGCCCGCCTTCTGGATGGACCGCACCGACCAGACTTGGCCCCCGGAGATCGACTGGATGGAGGCGTGGGGCACGGCGGGAATCGTCGGTCAGAACTACCACTCCAACGGCTCAGGGTCGTTTGGCACCGGGCAGGGCAGCGCTACCACGCTCACCGGATACAACACCTTCGGCGGTCTGTGGGAGCCGGGGCATCTTCGCTGGTTCGTCAATGGTGTTCAGGTCTATGACCTCGTGAATGCGAGTGTCAACAATCAGCCGATGTACATGATCTGCAACCTGGCTGGAGACAAGGACAACGTACCGTTCACCAGTGACTTGCCCATGACAGCCAAGGTCGATTACATCAGAGCCTGGAAGGCGGCAGCCTAATGGTCCAGTGGCTCAACCGCGTTGTAATTCTTCTTCCTCGAAACGCTACCGCGCAGCATCTAGCCAACCCGGCGTCTCTGGCAGTATCCGGAGGAACCGTCATAGCGGGGGCTTTGTTCACGCCAACGGCGGGGCGGTTCCTGGTCACCCACTTCATTGGTGCTGTTACTGCCACTGGGGTATCTGGAGGTGGAGGCTCTTCCGCGCCCTCCGGTTGGACAGCACCCACTAACGCTTCGTCCGTCAACAACATCGGTAACTACGTCTGGACCAAAACCGCCGCTGGTGGTGACACCCTCACGATGTACCACAACGGCTCTGACTATGCCGTCCTCGTGGAGATCTTCGAGTACCCAGCGGGGACCACCTTTGTGAAGGCGGCAAACCTGTCCACGGGTCTGTTCAACGCCGCCACGCCGCTGACGGCGACCATCGTTCCTCACACGTTGCTCATGACCTCACAGGGGTGGGCTGATGGAAACCCCACGGCCACAGCGACGGCTGTCATCCTCTACTCGGGTACGCCGACACCTGTTTCACTGGCCTTCTACCAGCTCAACAAAAACGTCACTGACGGTGTGGGGTATGTCTCTGCCTACGCTGACAACACCGCAGCTACGAGCTGGTCTCCGGTGGTCAACATCGAGCAGTACGACGGCTCTGCCACTAAGGAGACGGTCACCTACGCGCTGAACGTTCCAGTTCCCTCTACAGGGCCTACCACGTTCGCTGGGGTCGATCAGGTAAATATTGAACCCGGCTCAACGGTCACTCTCACCGCAGTAGACACTGCGGGCAGCAGCGCAATCACCAGCTCCTCTTGGGCATGGATCTCGGGTGGTTCAGCGCCCACCCTCTCGGGAACTAATCCAGTGACCTTCGTTGCTCCTGCAACTCTGGCGGGTGTGACGATGACATTCCGTCGAACGGTTTCCGATGGAACCCTCACGGGTACGGATGATGTGGCAATCACAATCCTCCCGGCGTCCGTGCGCGTGGTGAATGCCTCCGGGGTAGTCACCCCTGCCATCATGAAGATCATCACCTAGGAGCCGACATGGATCATCTATTTAGCAGCGTGGTTCGCGTCGAGCGCATGTCCATGTCTTCCGTAGACGGCACTGTCCAGATGACGTGGGGTCAGGCTCACGATGACGACCCTCAGCTTGACTTCCTTCTTGGGTACCTTCGATGCCGCTTGGATCTAACCTTCGTCCGTCCTGGTAAGGATGCTCTTCCCGCAGTGGAGGCCGGTCGTGCTCAGGACCGGATCGGAGTTCTTTTCACATACGCCTATGCTCCGCTCAAGGCGGGCGATAGGGTTGTGGCAATCCCGAACGCAGCAGGACTCATGCCTGTAGACGGCACCTTCGAGATCAAGACCATTCCGGACAAGGCTCTCGACTACTCCACTGCACACCACATCGAGGTCCAGATCACGGAGACCAACACGAACCTCGTGGGCGTATGGCCCGGAGACGATGAGCTGGAGGAGATCGAGCCATGATCGCCAACATCCAGATCGAGTCTGACTACGACGACTTCTACCGAGAGATCGACCGGGTAGAGTCCATGCCCACCCTGGAGATGAAGGCAGCTCTGGGGATCGTTCTGGACTTCGGATTCCAGGAGACCAACGCCGCAGTCCACGTCGAGACCGGATCTCTCAAGTCGTCGGAGACTCAAGAAGCCGAGAGCCACAAGGGGGAGTGGACTGGAACCCTTGAGTGGGGTGGTGCTTCCTCAGGAGTGAACAACCCTGTGGACTACGCCATCTACGAACTGGCACGTGGTGGCCCTCACGATTTCCGTGAGCCGACCAAGCTTCTGGACCCCCTCTTCATCACCGCTATCAAGGCAGGATTGGGGACTCATCAGCTATGACCGTTCTATCTCTAGCAGCTAGGAACTACCTAGCTCAGGACACCAAGCTCACGGCTCTCCTAGGGCGCAGCGCCACGTTCACAGAGTGGATCTTCGACACCAAGCCTTACGCCAAGATCGAGAACTCTCAGAGCGCGCTCATCGTGGTGTCTGAGTCGGGAAACTGGCAGCCCCGCAACCAGCACAACACCCAGAAGTACCCCCGTCTAATCGTGGACATCTGGGCCGACCCCACTCGCAATCCGGACCACTCCGTGAAGATCGATGACGCTGATCGAAAGATCGACAAAATCAGAGATGTTCTCAGTACTCACCTTCATCTGGTGAATCCGGATGTCAACGTGGACGACCCAGATTGGATGGGGGCCAAGCGCTACCCCCACGTCTGGGGAACCCAGTCGGAGATCTTCACCCGCTTCGGAGTGATCATCTCGGGATCTCAAGAACTCAGTGGCCCGGAACTCTCGGATGTTCGGGATTCCAACGGAGCCAGAATGGGACGCCTGACCTACGGCGTCTCAGTCGCATAACCAAAAAGAAGAAATAGAGAGGTGCATGACACCCATGAAGGTACTGATCAAAGCCCCGCTGAGTCCGTTCACGGGCTATGGCAACGATGGAATCGGAATGGCGCAAGCCTTCATCCGAGCTGGAGCTGATGTCTATGTGGAGCCGACTGTCATCCAGTCCCCTGTTCCACAGGACGTAGCCAACCTCCTCACCAAGCGGCTGGAGCAGCCGTTCGATCTCTACATCAACCATGTGGACCCGATGATCTTGGAAGGCTCCGACGACCACCGTCTAGCCAGCAGGATGATGATCGGCTGGACCATGTGGGAGTTCTCCGACTTCGGCAACATGGAGGGCACTGAGGATCTCCGGAAGCGAATCAAGAATTTCGATGCCGTGGTGGGCTACGACCAGATCACGGTAGATGGATTCGAGCCGTACTACGACGGCCCCCGTCTCGCTATCCAGGGTGGCTACGATCCAGACAACTGGCCCGAGCTAGAGCGTGACTGGGATGAGGAGAACTTCTACTTCTGCATGGTCGGCATGCTGGGTCAGCGGAAGAATCCCTTCGCAGCAGTCCGGGCCTTCTCCGAGCTGAAAGAGGAGCACGAGGACTTCAACAAGCACGCCCGACTCTCGCTCAAGACGATGCAGCCTGGTGTGCTCCACTCCAAGATGGAAGAGGTCTACCCCGGCCTTCGGATCTACTACGACGTGTGGTCGGAAGATGTCCTCCTCCAGTTCTACAAGAGCCAGCACGTCCTCCTCGCACCTTCCCGAGGGGAGGGCAAGAACATGCCAGCCCTGGAGTTCCAGAGCACTGGTGGTGTCGTTGTGGCCTCTGACTGGGGTGGCCATCAGCAGTGGCTCAACCCGGAGTACAACTACCCCGTCAAGGTGGATCTCGTTCCTCTCGATGCACAGCATCCGGACACCCTCTGGGCTGAGGTAGACATTGAGGATCTCAAGCGGATCATGCTCCACCTCTTCCGCAACCGGAATGAGGCGAAGGAGAAGGGCAAGATGGCAGCCTCTGTCATCCCAGCCATGGCCTCTTGGGACAAGGTGATTGAGCGTCTCATGGCCAACCTCCAAGAGCTTCCCGGTGGACAAGAGCTGTGGAACTCCTGGTCTATGAGAGGGATGAAAAATGCCGACAATTGAGATCCGGTGTCCGGAAGATCCCCGGCGCATCCTCTCCAAAATCTTGATTCGAGGGGAGAAACCCCGGGTCACAGAGGACAACCTCATCGAGATCGCATGTGACGCATGCAAGACCCGTCTCCGGAAACAGGGGCAGACCGTGGCCATCGTTCTGCACCGCTATGACCTGGTGGGGGAGCTGATCGAGACCCAGATCGATTAGTGGAGACCTGAGAAGAGATTCTGCCGATAGTAGGGCTTAGACGTATTTCAACCTTCACTAAGGAGATCTCCCATGGCTAACTCCACTGTCGAGGGATTTTCGCTCTCTCACGCAGCGATCCTCGATTCCACCACTGGAGTGGACTCGATCCCCTTCGGTGACATCTACGGCATCCGTTCTGGCTCTCTAGAGCTGGACCAGGACTCGTATGACAACACGGGTGATGACGCCATCCTCAGCACGTGGTACTGGGCCAACAAGGTCAACGTCACGGTGCAGTCGGGATACGTTCCCTTCGACACCATGGGCCTCATCTCGGGTTCCAAGGTCACGTCGTCCGGTTCTGGTCTGACCCAGACGTTCTCCCTCCCGCTCTGGGAGCAGTCGTCCATGAACACGGTTCCGCGCCCGATGCTGATTCGCGTTCCTTCCAAGGACAAGCTGGGTGCCACTCGCGTTCTCGACTTCATCCTCTACAAGGTGCAGTTCCAGCCCTTCTCCTTCGACGGCCCGTCGTACAAGGAAGGTCTGCTCCTCAACTACAACGGCTCCGCGCTGTTCTCTGACACCGACGAGCGTGGCAACCCGGTTCTCGACTCGCAGACCGGACAGCCGACCAAGGCAATCGGACGGCTCATCAGCCACTCGTAAGACCCTGCAAGTAACTGAACAAGGAGATCCACAAGATGGACGAAACAACTAACC
>Ga0247742_10002366_pt1 | contig 12366 bp, 8 predicted proteins | sample UWRJL208509C2_FD_180944 | JGI IMG/M metagenome (GOLD analysis project Ga0247742, IMG submission 180944) | Plant litter microbial communities from Arlington Agricultural Research Station in Wisconsin, United States - UWRJ-L208-509C-2 | ecosystem: Environmental > Terrestrial > Plant litter >... | reverse complement strand
GTAGCCGTACTCGGGCGGGAGCACGGCGTGGCCGTCGGCGATGTAGCCGAGCGCGGACTGGTCGACGGGCGCGGGGTGCGTGCCCTGGCTCACCTGCGGCAGCTGCTGCGGGTCGCCGAGCAGGAGCAGGTTGCGCGCGCTCACGCTCACGGCGGCGGTCGCGGCGAGCGAGAACTGGCCGGCTTCGTCGATGACGAGCAGGTCGAACTGGAGGCGGCCGACGCGCTTGGTGTTGGTCATGTCCCAGGCGGTGCCGCCCATGACGTAGCCGGTGTGCTTGCGCTGCGCGAACAGTTGGTGCGTGTCTTTCTGCAGTTCGAAGAAGGGCTCGTCGGCGTAGCTGCCGCCGGTCGGCGGGGCTTTGGCGACCCGCGACGGATCGAGCCCGGCCTTCACCACCGCGCGCAGCACGTTCTCGACCACCTTGTGCGACTGCGCGACGACCCCCACGCGCCAGCCGTGGTCGCGCACGAGCGCCGTGATGACCTTCGCGGCGAGCGTGGTCTTGCCGGTTCCGGGCGGGCCCTGCACGGCGAGGTACGAGTCATTGAGGTCGAGGATGCTCGTGACAATGTCATCGCTGAGCACGCCCGATTTCGTGCGCGACGGGGTGCGCCGCAGTATGTCGCCGATCGAGGACTTCGGCCACGGATCCTCGCACAGCCGCGCCCCCACGGTGTCGATCGCCTGGTCGAGGGACGCGGCGCGGGGTGGTGGTCCGGGGACTATGGCCAGTGGCATCCGGGACCAAGGCTCTTGGCCGCCGGGGCAGCGCTCGGTGACGTAGACGACGTCGGGGTCGTCATCGTCGGGGAACACGCTGGAGGCGTTGACGGGCAGGCGCAGCCCGCCGCCGATGCGCGGGTCGCGGTAGGGGCCGGGCGGGTCGTAGAGGGTGAACGCCTCGCCGGTGGAGGTGGCGCTGCCCGGGGCCCACTCGCCGCGAAGTCTGACCGTTCGGTAGCTCGCTGAGGTCTTGGTGAACCACTCGGACACGACTTCGCCGCTCGTGACTAGGAACACTCCGCGGGCATCCTGCCACTCTTCGACCGGGTATTCGAGGCGGGCGAAGTGCTCCCACCAGAAGCTCTTGTTCTCGCGGCGGTGGTAGTCGACGGCGGCGGAGGCGAGCTCGAACGCCTCTCTCCCCGCGCCCTGAGGCTCTCGAAGGGCTCTTTCGTTCAACTGGCCCGCCAGCAAGCTCGGCTCGAACGGAAGCCGCTCCTCCACAGGCTCGGCGTACATGCCGGGCTGCACGCCCTTGATCGCGGCCTGCTGCAGCAGCCACTCGTGCAGTCGCAACGTGGACACGCAGTCGTACCGGTTGTAGTCGGCGATCGTCTCGAGCAGGCGCTCCTGTTCGCCCGGCTCGCTGCGCATCGCCAGGTCGTACTGCTCGATGGATGCCGCGGCGTTCGCGACCTCGCTCTCCCGCAGCTCCTCCCCCATGTACAGCGGCTCGAGTTTCTTGATGGAGTACGAGCGGCCGCCCACCCGCACGGTCTTCTTCACCAGCGGATACAGGTCGACCAGCACGTTGTCCCGCAGCAGGTCGTCGACGATGTGCTCGCCGACGCCGTGCCGCGCGGAGATGGTGAGCAGGTGGGTGCGCTCGTAGGAGGCGTAGTGGTAGATGTGCATGTTGGGGTACTGCGCTCGCCTGTGCTGCACCCACTCGAGGAACTCTTCAAGCGCTGCTTTTTCTGCGGCCAGGTCGTGCGCCCAGAACGCGGTGAACTCCTCGTCGCGGTCGACGAGCCCCCACAGGTAGTCGAGCCCCCAGGTGTGCTCCTCGCGGTACAGCGGGTCGCCCTCGAAGTCGAAGAAGATGTCGCCCGGGTCGGGCTCGGGCAGGTGTCCGATGAGCTCGGGGGCGAACATGACGAACGGCGGTACGGGTCCGTCGGCTTGCAGTTGTAGGGCAGCTTGCTGCCTGAGGCTCTCGAAGGCGGACGTCATCCCCTCGGGTTTCGCGGCAACGGCCAGCGCGTCGATGGTGACGATGCCCGCCTCAATCAACTTCGCCCGCTGAGCCAGCCGCATCCCGGCGACAAGCAACAGGTCTCGGGATGCCTCAACCTCCGGCTCACAGAACTCACACCGCCCGTCGACGGAGTACCGGTGGTCGCCCCACCGCGCTGCCTGGGTCGCCGCCGCTCGCTCCGCCACGATCTGGTGTAGCCGCGCCCTGCGCTTCCGGTACACCGGGAGGATGTCGTTCACGTCCTGCGGCACCACCTCATCGGTCCCGAGGATGAGCTCGACGGTCTCATCCGCCGGCACATTGAGTCGCACGAGCTGGTCGTAGTACGCCGCGAGCTGCAGCAGTGCAGTCACCTTCACGGACCGCGCCAGCTTCGTATCCTGCACCCGATACCGCCCGTCGGGCTGCCGCACGATGAAGTCGGCGAACCCGATCATCGGCGCGTCTGGGTCGGACTCGTCGAAGAAGGTGGCCTGGAACACGACCTCTGCGCCGCTCTTGAACGCGGCTTCGGTTGCGACCGCGGCGGCCCTCAATGCATTGCGCTGGATGCTCGGCCGCTCAATCTCGACCACACTCTTGCTCGCCCGGTAGTACTCAAGCCACCGGTTCTCGTGCTCGTCCCCGAGCTCCGCGGCGCGCGCCTCGAGCGGGTCGCGGGGCACCCGCTCGATCTCGATGAGCCCGAGCTTCGCGTCAAGCTGCCGCGCGAACGCGAACTCGCAATGCGCGGCGGTGGTGAGGTCGCTCGGGCTCGTGACGACCGTGCCATCGAGCAGGAACATGGGCGGCGTCCAATCCGGTGAAGTGCGTGTCAGGGTAACGCGGACGTCGGACATTCATCCGACACCAACGGACCGCTCACGACCCACCAGAAGGGGTGGTGAATCGAACATCGATCGACACTTCTCATCGATCGGACCGGATACATTTCGTTCCCGACGACGACCGGGACGTCTCGGAGCTAGCGAGCTCACGACCCGGATTGCCTCACATGATCTCAGACGAGCGGCTCACTCGCCTTGCGAGGCCGCAGAGGACGACGAATCTTCTGCCGCCGCGGAGCAGCGCCCCCTGATGCAGATAGGGCCGCCCTCGTCATCAGGATCTCGGCGTTCGTCCAGTCAAGTAAATGCGCCCACTCCTCGTGTTGACTTAGATCGCTCACGTTGTTCAGGAGTTCGCAAAGCCTGATTCGATCGAGTACGACGTTGGCCCGGTATTTGAGGTCGTCGCGAATCTTTGCGTCCAGCGGTATTGCCTGCGGAACACTGAGGACAATCTCCGGCTGTCGACCGAACCTGATCCATGCAACCCATTTTTCGGGTACTACGTCAGCGGGCTTCCGTTCATATGTCGCTTGGACGGTGCATTGAACTAGCCAGACCGAGAACGACGGAGATCCGTCCATGAAGGGTTTCCAGGCGACGACGTCGATGCCCCCGTCCTTGTCCGTTGAGTCCACCTCGTCGTGCACCACCCCAACCGCGAGGCCAAGGCGGTTAGCCAACCACTCGACCGCGTCGCCCAAGTACTGGGGACGACCGTCGTCGTTCGGCCACCCGAACCGCAAGCCTTTGGCGCCGGGGCCCGCATACGCGGTCATCGCTTCGCGGGTGAGTAGCTCAAAGTCCGGGTTTATCTCGTTAAACCTGTCCTCAACTCGATACGGGGCCGAATCGATGGACATCACGAGCAGCGCGAGATAGGCACGACTGTCGATCGATCGATCGAAGAGAATCTCGTCACCCTGATCAACAAAGGGATATATCGCTGGTGCGGAGCTTGCTCGCCTCCGGACTTCAGCGAATAGCTGGTCCAACTCCGCAGAGTCCGGGCCCTGACCTGCGGGGAAAAACGAAAGGATTGAGGCACGCGAGATAAGGTCGACTTCATCGATGACCATCGTCAACTCAAGCCATTCGGTTAGATCGAAGGTGTTGAAGTCGGTCGGCGCTTCTAAGAGAGTCCCGCTCATTCCTGCGACCTGATCGCCTCGAGTGACCCAGCAATCTGGGCCAGCTTTGCATGACCTTCCGAGACGAGCTCCCCCGTCGCGACCTTGAGCGACTGCTCCAGGCCCGAGTGAGCCGAGTCCAGCCCGGAGAAGAACCGTGTTGCTTGATTGAGCATCGCGCGTTCGGCTTCCTTGAGGGATTCGCCACGTTCCAATGCCGCCTGTCCGTCCGAATTGGCCAAGACCTTGCCCAACCGCGTCAATTGCCGCGAGTCCGTTATCACTCGGCCATCGCTGGATTGCCTCCCAGACTCTTTGTCTGCGTCGGAACGCGGTTTGCCAAACAGCCAAACGACAAGCTTTGCAAGTTGGTCGGCCTTTTCGTCGGGCAGGGGGTAACTGCCTTCTTGAACGTTCCTTGGTGAAGGTGCACGAATGTAGTCGCGAATACCGGTGCTAGTCATTGCGCGAGTCCAGACACCAAACTCATCGGTAATCCGGTCTGGGTCAGGCATCTCAAATACATCGCGAGCCTGCTCGACGATCGAGAAATTCCGATAGAACGCCCGGACCTCTGAGACATCCCGGCCGATCAACTGACTAACCTGATCTGCCGATAGATCCGCCGCCTCGTCATCGATGAGGGACGCGACATACCGAGCTTGCTGGAAGGGGTCCCATGGCGTGATTCCGGTTACGTGACGATAGCCCAAGATCGGCGCCACCTCCTCGCGCGATTCCGCAACAAGGACCGGGATCTCTGTTTCGCCGTCCAGGTCGATTCCGGCCGCAACTTGCAACCCAATCCATCTCGGATCAGTCATTCGACTTCGAACGTCCTCGGACGATAAGCCCTTCAGCGCCGTGAGGCGTCTATTCCCTTCGAGAACCACGTAGTCATTGGGTCCACTCGCTATCGCGATCAAGGGTTCAGATATGAAGAAGCCATGCCGGGCAATCGACTCAGCTACTGAGACGGTATCGAATTTCTTGTCGAGATACGCATATACATCGAGGTCGTCCTCAAAAGAATCGACTGCCGATGGGGGGAACCGCGGGTTCAGCCAGTCCGGGCGGAGCCGCCCTAGCTTGACGTTTCGGAGTGCGCCACCAATCGCCATCGAACTCTCATCTCTATAGGTGCGGCGATCCTATTGGCTGCTTGCGGCGCTCACCTCGCGGCAGTCGGAATGGCGCCAAATTAATGTTGCTCGCTCACCCGGAGCCTTTTGGTTCGCTACCATGCCCCATGGCAATTATTCGCAGTATCTCCCTCGGCACACGAGACCTGAGGCCACACCAAACCGAAGTCGATAGCGAGTATCAGTCAGTCTCGCGTCCAAATGGAGATCTACTCTTTCAGCTGTCGACCTTCGGATCCGACAACCGAGTGTCCAATCCGAAGGTAAGTCAGACGATCCAACTCGACGAGGCTTCGGCGGCTGGACTCGTTGCTGCAATTCGGGCAGTCTTCCCAAACCTCTCCTAGGGGACCGTCATCATACGAGATCGGAGGTTCCTCCAGCGAGGCTGAGGAAATCGCCATCCAACACCTTCACTGTAGAAAGGTCGACGGTGAAGCGGACATGGCTAATAGGTGCGCCTTCAGGCACCACTACACGGGGAATCTCTTCTCCGTCAAAAAACTTCAGAGGCTCGCTACCGGTCGGCGAGAAACGGAAGTCGGATGATGCCTCCAAGTCTCCGGCAAGCGTAGACAGGCAGATACGACTAATGCGAGCTCCGCTCTCGGGCGCCAGCTTAGTTAGCAAAGAGACGAGCAGATCCGAAATCGATTGCCCGCTCGAGTCGGGCGTAATGGACAGAGAGGCCACAAACGTCCTCTTCGATTGAGGCAGCAACTGGGGTAGGGAGAATGAATGGCGACGCTCCGGTCCCTCCGTAGTTTTCACTTCGATGAATGCGGCATCGAGCGCGAAGTCAAATCTGTCACCAACGTCTGAATGCCAGGAGGCGGCGAGTTCTTCGCTTGCGAAAGACTCCAAGATCCACATCTCGCCCCATAAGCCAACGACGGTCTTTCGCTCTACCGTCCGTTGCTGAGCGAATAGTTCGAGGAAGTCATTGAGCAGTTGCTGAAGATCTCCCGCTACCGGGTTCGGCGGGAGGCTGTGGAGCAAGATGCCGCACATCATTCCGAACGTCGATATCAAGTGAGCAGACCCATGTGCCAGACAGGCGTACACAAACCTCGACTCCGTACTTGTTCCATCAGCGTGGTCAAGTCTGAAGTTGGAACCCGAACTCACTCGAAGCGCCTCGAGCTGGGTCTGCGTGGGCGCGACGTCGCTTCCACCAGAAATCAAGAGGTAAAAGTCGCCACACGCGGACTCCGCGAAGTAACAATCTTCGCGGCCTGGAATTCGCACGGCAGGCATCGCATCACTGTCCGCTGGCCCGCCGCTCAAAGTATCGAGAGCTTCTAGAGCCAAATCTGCGACCTCAAAAACGTCAATCAAGTTCGAGCCATGCATCGTTCGCAATCGTCTCGGGCAGATGAACGGAGACCCAAGGAACAGCGCTGTAGTCCTCTCCGCTGGGCGCCTTCGGGGAGGCGAGACTGATCATTCGCAACTGAAGGGTGAGTTGATCGTCCACCACAACTGACCGGTCTCCGGAGTATTGAATTAGCTCACCTTCAGCACCGTTGGGGCTCATTCCAACGTGAATGTTGCTTCTAAGTACGGACAGTTGCCGGCCACCCCCGCTTCTTGCTTCAAGTTCGTTCATGAAAACCACGGTGGCGAGGGCTTTCGGATGATCATGAAGCCATCTACCAAGAGCCATCTCCATGGCCGTTGATAGCAACGAATCCTCGACGGTGCCATAGCGAAGGTCGATTAGAAATTTGGAGACGGTATCAAGTGGGACGTCACGCCAAACCAAGTTTCGTGGACCCGAGCGTTTGTCCACGACGCCCGGGAGGTCGGTTGCGTCAACCAGGTAGGGACCAGCCTGCGCCTGCAGACCAACGAAGGCGGCTGCATTAATCGCGGCGGCTCTGGGATCAAGATGCATTGACTTTGGCCAAGTCCAACCATTCTTGAGCGGAAGTCGCTTGGCTCGCCGACCCATCACGTTCGTTCGGGTGGGCCGCGTTATCTGCTTGTGCAAGATGAAGTCCCTCTTCCAAGCACTCAGGGGCTGGCCCTCGTGTTCGCGGAGACTTGCGCGAAGAAATTCCTCATCGGCTACGTAGCCGGAGAAGGCATCTATCGCGTCATTGATTAGGTACACACGACAAAAATCAATATACGTTGACCGATACCCGAAGAATCTCGCTCGTTGCTGCAGAACGTCTGCGTTGTCGCTGACGGGTCTTGGCATGTAGGTAACGGTGAGACCTTCGACCGTGAATCCACGATCAAGTTTCTGCCCACCAATCAAGATCCAGTAGAACCAGTCCTTCCACTTGACTTTCTTCTCCGCGTCGCTGGTGGAGTTCACGATCACCACACGGACCTCGGCGATCTTCTCTTGGAGACGCTTAAGTAAAACCGGCAGCGGAGATACCGCGGGAACAGTCTTCTTCAGCTCGGCATATGCCCTCTTGAACTCTTCAGATAGTTCCTGGGCAGCCCCCTCGTTGCCGGCTGCGTCCGACCAGGATTCGAGGAGGCTAGTCGTCCAGGAGTAATAGAGCTTGTGTGGATCAGTGTTCTGGTGCGCCTGCACCATCATTGACCTGTTTGACTTCCCGTCTTCTGCAGCCCCCTCGCAGATTCCAAGAAGGAATACCCGTAGAGCTTCTTGAAATCCGATTGGAGGCTCCTCAAACGGCGCCTTTGGGTCAAACATCTCGTTGTCTTTCACCATCACGACGAGTTCCTTGCGGCGCTCCTGGAAGAATGTCTGTCCCCCCGTGTAGCCGGGACCACTCGATATGACCTTCGCAAATGAAGGATTAAGCGTATCCGTGGCGGCGAGAAGCAAGTTGGCTTGCGGGGTCGCCGTGTACTGAAGATAAGAATGGTGAGGAAGAACTTTTCTCAAACCTACGATCGCCTCGTAGGTGCCGCTTTCGTCCGAGGCTCCACTCAGAAGGTTCTTGCGTGCTTTTGTGTTGAGCCCTGCTTGGTCGCTCTCGTCGTCGATAACCAGCACGGGAACATCGCCGAGCTCGAGTTCCCCCAACGCAACCGCTGCACTATTCAAACGTTGGGCATGCTTCAGAATGGTAACGAGTAGCGCCGGCTTTTCTTCGGCCGCGAGCTTCTTCCTGTACCGATCCCAGTTCGCGAGGGTCTTCTTCATATCGTCGTACGACGCGGCCTTCTCCGGATTGTTGAAGTGACGCCAGTCGCGCTGGAGATTCTCGAGCCCTAAGTCCTTCTCCAAGCGTTCCTCAGATTGATCCTTCAGGTTGTTAGTAGTGCCCGCGAGCACTATGACGATTCCGAATCCGTTGTCCCGCGCAAGAGCGGAAACCGTTGTGAAAGAAAGGGTCTTGCCGGACTGCACGTAGCCGACCGCCAAAACCGAACCTGATCCGGACGCAGCCGCCGGGGGGATGCAGTGCGCAAGAATGTCCGTCGCTTCCTTCAGCACAACATCCATCGATGGCCCACTAAGAGCCCCAGCTCCAGAAGTCTTTTTCGCGACGAATGCTTGAGTTCTAGTGCCGATAACTGGTACCCAGAGAGCGCCATTATTGGCGAGAGGAGAGATCGTTAGACTCATGACTTGTCCTCTTCGGCTACTTTCTGAATCGCGAAGGTCTCACGGGTGAGTTTGTTTAAATGACTGAGAATGCTGTACGACTTGGCCCCATTCAGCTTCCCTAACGCAAGAGCCAGGCCTAGAGCGCTCGCAATGGCGATAATGAGTTCGGCATTCTCATTCGATGCGCCCAGGAACTTCCGGCTGAACGGGTGCGCAAGACTAACGCTTACGTCCACGCGGAATGCGTCCCCTTCCACAGTGCTCTCGACCGCAACTGCCCCCACCTGAACCCAATCCGTGACGCTTTCATCGAGGGTGGCCTCTATCTCCACGATCCAGGTGCGCATGTCGAGTTGTACTCGAACAGTCCGTCTGATCGACTGGGCAACCGCCGTAATGACCTCGTCTGGGACCGCGGTCTCGGCCTCCGCTTGCTCCGATATTTGATTCAGCACCGACTCAAGGTGCTCTTCCACCGCGGTGGCCACACTAGATGCCGCCGCCTCAATCGGCGCGATCAGGTTCTGCACGAGTTTCGCGCGATAGTTCGATGCTTGAGATAGAAGGTTAAGCGGCTCGCTACGAAGTTCTTCCTCTAGCCGGGCAAGAAATTCTTCCTCGAGTTCGTCCCACCGAAACCCGTCTTTGGTGTGACTCACTTCGAATCCGTCGAGATAGAACTCGCCGAAAAGGCGCTGATACGTATATGTGTTGGATCGCCCAAAAATCTCGACGGGACGATAGGGCTCGTCATGGCTGCCAGTGATCAATCGACCTCTTCTCATGAGCGCAAATCCCGCTTGAGAAGTCGAGCCGACTGCCCGCACACCAGCGAAGCCCCGGATCGTCTGTCCACCTGATAGCTCGAACTCAATGTCTTTGACCCATCGGACCGGGTCCGAGTCCGGCTCCCCTGCCCGCGGAGCGACGAGCGCCTCGACTTCGGGATACTCAAGACGCTCTCCCTTGTAGGTGAGTTGCAAGGAGCCGTCACGGAGGAACTGCCGGTAAATGCTGGCGAGATGGTTCCGAATCTTCGTCACCGTAGCCGTCTGCGGAATGTGATTGAGTTCCGTAAGTTCGATCACGGTGTAGTGGGAATCCGCACTTACAGGTTGCTCGATCACGGCCAGGCTCTCGATCCGCTCCCGCGTTATCTCCGCGAGGTCGAAGGAGATGCGTCGCTCAATGGCCTCGCCCGCGACACTCGTTCGCACCGTCCACTTTCGAGCAAACCAAGAAGCTGCGCTCTTCATCCCCATCCCGAATTCCGATAGCCCGGATCGGTCAGGAGGGACTTCGGCGGCTCGAAAGGCGCGTGGGAAATCCGCCAGAGTAATGCCCGCGGCGTTGTCTGTCACCAAGACTCGGCCTCCGTTGCTGGCATCCATGTCGATGGATACTCGAAGTGGTTGGCTCGTTCCAGAAGCTGAGGATGACAGATAGCTCCCTAGGGAGTTATCCACGAATTCGGCCAACGCAAACCACGGGCGGTAGTTCAAATGCCGCAGTACCGACAGGATATTGACCTCAGGCCGAATACTGACGTCCACTGCTCAGGCCGCTCGGGGCTTCTGGACCGAGTCGCTCGCGAGGATAGAGGCGGCAATTGTGGCGACTACCTTGGCGTTCACAGCGTTTCCAAGCGCTTTGAACGCATGCGAGGTTCGCGCCGGCAGCGCAATGTCGTCCAAGCTCTGAAGTCGTGCACATTCACGCGGGGTCATAAAACGCCTCTCCCACGCAATTATGGGTACTTGAGTTTCCGTCATGGCGATAAGACTAGGCGCCGTGGTCGGTCGTTTCACACGAACTCCGGACGCCCGGAGCTGAACCACGAACTTCCAGATCGTCTTCTCTTCTCCTTTCGCATTCCATTCAAACTTTTGGAAGCTCGACGAGAAGGACGACACCGAAGGCAACCAGGGATCGATCCACGCAGCATTGGCCCGGTAAAACTCACGATTCTGACGGAGGAAATCCTGCTTCCAGACCGGAAAGCTATCGCCGCTTCGTCTGGCATGACTCGGCAAGAGTTCCAACTGACGTTCGACGGGGAGTCCAGCCAGAGGAACCCCGAATGAGCCACGGTACTCGTCGAGCGCTTTGTCACCGTGTATCCGAATCAACTCAAGCGGTGTCGGACCCAGGTACGGATAGGTTGCGCCAAACTCCATCGACCAGATCGGGAAGGATGGGATTTGTAATTCACTCGGGCTTCTTTGCAGGAAGTCGTCCCAGACCGTCAACGCCCGTATGACGTTCGCGGGCAAGGACTTGGCGTCCGAGGGTTGAGTATCCAGTACGGTCCGAATGGACGTCTCGGCATGAGTGGCTTCGGGCCAGTGGAATTCACCCAGTCCTGATCGATTTCCAACAATGTAAAGACGTTCCCGAATTTGAGGAACTCCAAAATGGTGAGGCGAGAGTTGGTGCGTGCCCACGTCATAGCCGAGATCTTCCAGTTCGGCGACAATGAACCGGAACGTTTCACCGTTCTTATGTTTCTTGAGGTTCGGAACGTTCTCGAGAATGAAGTATTTCGGCAACTTCTCGCGAAGGATGTCCAACACATTGAAGAACAGGCGACCCTGCTCCGTGTGTTCGAACCCGAGTTGCTCGCCCGCTTTCGAAAACGGTTGGCACGGGAAACCGGCTGTCAAAAAGTCATGGTCAGGTACATCCTCCGCATGAACCTGCGTGATGTCGCCGACCGGTCGGATCGCGTAGTTCTCTTCGTACAAGTCCTGGAGGTGCGGGACCCATTCTGCAGCGAACACGCACTCGCCGCCGAGGCCTTCCAATGCATGGTGAAAACCGCCGAGACCGGCGAAAAGGTCGATGAACCGGAAGCCCTCCGACGTACCCTCAAAGTCCGCCAAAGCTAGGTCCTCTCAGCGTGGTGTTGTAGTGGAACAGTCTGAAACTTAGCCCGAATCGAGTGAGCTCAACCGGGGCTCGCCGAGTCACCATGATGATCCATGGCGGTGACATTCTGCAGGTTACTCACTGAGCCTATCGGCGTCATAGTTGAGCCCCGATCGCGTCTCTCTAGCTGGACGGAAGGATCCGCTATGACCGAGCGTCTCCTCGCCACCCCCGATCGCATCATCGAAGCCGCGCGGGTGTTCACCGCGGGCGGCTACGAAGGCAGCGTCGAGGAGCTGCTCGCGACTCAGCCCGCTTCGTGGCCCAACCGCACCGAACGCCCGATGCGCGCAATGCGCCCCGTGCTCCGCCCTGTCGAGGCCACGGCGTAGCCGCTACTTCTTGGCGCCCTGCGCCGCCACCGCCGCAGCACCCGCGGCCGCGGCCTCTGGGTCGAGGTACTTCGCCAGGCCGGCCGGCTTGAAGTCGCCATCGAGCTCGTACACGAGCGGGATACCCGTCGGGATGTTCAACTCGGCAATGTCCTCGTCTGAGATGCCGTCGAGGTGCTTCACCAGCGCGCGCAGGGAGTTGCCGTGCGCGGTCACGAGCACCGTCTTGCCTGAGGCGAGCGACGGGACGATGTCGGACTCCCAGTAGGGGAGCATCCGGTCGATCACGATCTTGAGGGACTCGGTGCGCGGGATCTCGCCGTCGATGCCGACGTAGCGCTCGTCGTGCACCTGCGAGTACTCGGCGTCGTCGTCGAGAGGGGGCGGGGGCACGTCGAAGCTGCGGCGCCACTCCATGAACTTCTCGGGGCCGTACTTCTCGAGGGTCTCGGCCTTGTCCAGGCCCTGGAGCGACCCGTAGT
>Ga0247742_10002364_pt1 | contig 12371 bp, 12 predicted proteins | sample UWRJL208509C2_FD_180944 | JGI IMG/M metagenome (GOLD analysis project Ga0247742, IMG submission 180944) | Plant litter microbial communities from Arlington Agricultural Research Station in Wisconsin, United States - UWRJ-L208-509C-2 | ecosystem: Environmental > Terrestrial > Plant litter >... | reverse complement strand
AAGCAGAAGTACCGGCTGCAACCAGCGCCACAACAAAAATTGCAAAAACAACAGCCGACATAACCTCTCCGCTGGCAGGAACATTGTATGCCCAGGCCATAGCCAACGGATACCAATTGATTGACACCACACCCAAAATAGTTTTAACCCTTCTGAAAACCTCGGCCGAAAATTATTATATAGCCAGTAACGCTACCGCAAACGGAATAGTTTTGAAAAAGAACCAGGATTGGTTTTTTGAATACTACAAGGATGGTATGCTTGTTTCTGAAAAGCTGCAGGTTAAGTTTTAAGGAGAGAGTTTGCTAAATATGGGAAGGGAGTTGGCAGAGTAAAATCATATGGCGATTTTAAAAAGCAGGCAGTATACATTTAATTATACCTGCCCGCTTTAAGACTTTCTTTTTCAATAGCTTTTCAGCTAATTATAAAATGACTTAAGTGAGTAGATGCCCAATCTTCCATTTTAATGGGTTCCCTACCTGTGAGTTCCTGTATTAATAGGGGCTACCGAAAATACATAAGCCGTTTCCATTTTCAAGTTCGTTATGGTATATTGGAGGTAGCCACACAGTTATAGGCATTGCCTGGTAAAGATTAGTTTATAGCTGAATATGTTTTTGAGCATAAACCGAAGTAACGGAAACAGAGCATAAGCCATATCGGTTACTTCGGTTCTGGTGAGGATAGTGTAATGTTGTTTATGTATTCGCTAATATTTTCTTAAATGCGCGGTACTGCCGATTCTTTGACAATCTGCCACCTTCCTGAAAGGTATTCCCAAATCAGGGTAAAGAACTTTTTATTCAATTTTCCATCAAATACCAATTCGCGGGTAATAACCACCATACCCATGTTATCTTCACATACAGCATAATGATATTCAGTTTTTGACGAAATTGGTTCAGCATTTGAATCCCTGTTTCCCTGGATAAAACTAACAAGCTGTTCCTTGTTCATGGTATCTACCATTCCATTTTCATCAACTTTAACTATCAGTAATTTATCGGCATAAGCATTTATAATATATTCTAAATCAAAATGTGTAGCACGATCAATAAGTTCTTTAGTTAATTCAATTAATTGTTCGCTGGTCATTGTTAAATTTTTAAAGATTAATTATTATGTTTTAGTTGGAGGTACTTGATAGCCTCAATCAATAACACAGGAATTGCAATGCTTGTGCCACTGAGTAAATTTCTGTTTATCAATTAATTGGGTTTTTGTTGGGGCCAGCTTGCACCTTATATCGACGTTGAGGTAGGTAATTTCACGAAATAAAGTGCCTTCAACAATTTTGACGGGTTGAAGCAATAGCAGAGTGCTTGAACGACCTTTCATTGGGAATACCTTGTTGATATAAATATGTATCCAACATTCAGCAATATGTATAAGCCGCTGATACCCAAAGCCGATAGTTTTGTGTCATAAAAACAAAGTTTATGAAACCTAAAGTAATTTTAATAACAGGAGCATCCAGAGGATTAGGTAAAATATGGGCCGAAGCATTTTTAAAACGCGGGGATAAGGTAATTGCCACCGCACGGGATATTGATTCATTAAAGGATCTGGTAGCAATGTATGGAAAGGCAATATTGCCCATCAAATTAAATGTAAATGATCGTGAACAGTGTTTTGCTGCTGTAAAAGAGGGGAGTGAATATTTTGGAGGTATTGATGTTTTGATCAATAACGCGGGCTATGGTTTGTTTGGTGCCATTGAAGAAACTACCGAGCAGGAAGCAAGAGATCAGATTGAAACAAATGTGTTTGGCTTGTTATGGATGACACAGGCAGTTATTCCCGTTATGAGAGAAAAAGGACATGGATATATCATACAGATATCAAGTATGCTGGGCATTGTAGCAAGACCGATTTTGGGTATTTATGGCGCCTCGAAATGGGCAGTGGAAGCGTTAAGTGAGAGCCTTGCTGGTGAGGTTAAAGAATTTAATATTAAAGTAAGTATTGTTGAGCCAAATGCATTTGGTACTGACTGGAGCGGCGATTCGGCTGTCAAAACGGAATCTTTGCCTGTATATAATGGCATTAAAGAAGCATTCTATAGTTATTTTAAACCTGAAATGGTAGGTTACCCTGAAGCCACGGCACCGGCCATTTTAAAATTGATTGATAGCGAAGAGCCACCTTTACGTTTGTTTTTGGGAAAGCTGGCCTTGCCGCGGGTACAACAGGTATATGCCGACCGCCTGGCTATTTGGGACTCATGGAATGAAGTTTCAGTAGCGGCACACGGTCATTGATCAGTTAAAATTAAAAATGGTGCAGCATTCCGCGTGTCGGGTGCTGTATCTTTATGAATATGAAGCATTTTAAAAGTTTAAGTGAGCTGCATAAAGCCAGGAATCTGCCAGCACCGGAAAATCCATTACTTAGCCTGATTACCTGTGTGGATACATGTGCAGGCGCATGCGGCATTGCTAAAAATGGATATACAACCGATTTTTATTCCATTGCGTTTAAAAGACTAATATCAGGCAGTTTTAATTACGGCCGTACCAGGTATGATCATAAAGTAGGTTTTATGACTTATATTAAGCCTGGGCAGATCGTAGAGCTTAAAGACATACAATTGGAGGGAAGCGGATTCACCATAATTTTTCATCGTGATTTCCTGAATGGAGAGCCGTTGTACCAAGATATCAAAAAATATAGTTTCTTTGACTACGAAACCAACGAGGCCCTACATATTTCGCCCCGCGAAGAAGAAATTATGTGGGAACTATTCCGGAAAATCGAGACGGAGTACAATAATAATCAGGATGAATTTAGTAAGGATATTATTCTTGGTCATATTCAATCTATCCTCAGGTATTCGCAACGTTTTTATAAGCGTCAGTTCCTGAACAGGAATGAGCTGACCGGAAAAGTTATCTCCAAATTTAATAAGGCGATCAGGCTTTATTTTGAGAGCGGTGCATTGCAGACTAATGGCTTACCAACTGTCGGGACTATTGCAACGCAGCTAAAAATGTCGCCCAGTTACCTCAGCGATTTGCTAAGGCAGGAAACAGGGCAATCTGCAATAGAGCATATTCACAGCTACATGATTTCGGAAGCTAAGAACTTGTTGATCGGTGCAGATTTAACTGTATCAGAAATTGCATATCAGCTCGGGTTTGAAAATCCACCATATTTTTCCAGGCTTTTCAGAAAAGAAACAGGTTTTAGCCCCGTTGCCTACCGGAATCAGCATAATTAAAAATCAATAATTAATCTGTGCTTTCTGAAGTATTAGTTTATTAGGGGGGGATTCAGGATAGCCATAAAGAGGTTAACGAAAGCGAGGAGAAAAAAGAATCTGCAAATGATGGTGAACAGGATAACGATTCACCTGAGAGTTCGGTTGATACTGATAAGTAAAACAAGAGATAAGAATAAGCTTTCCAACGGCTTCTTTAGCCTATAGTTGGTGTTATTACCGTACCATTTATCGTATAGTACCCAGCTCCGGAGTTGAGCTCTGGAAAAATAAAAAGCCCGATACGGACATGTATCGGGCTTTTGTACTCAGAGCGGGAATCGAACCCGCACTCCGTTTACGGGAACAGGATTTTAAGTCCTGCGTGTCTACCAGTTCCACCATCTGAGCAGGTGATTAACCTTTTAAAAATAAAACCCTTCTTTTGATGGAAGGGCTTTGAGCGAAAGACGAGATTCGAACTCGCGACCCCGACCTTGGCAAGGTCGTGCTCTACCAACTGAGCTACTTTCGCGTTGGGAGTGCAAATATAGACAGAAAACTAAATTCTGCAAGAGGAAAAATAAATTTAATTATATCGTGATAAAATGATGCCACCCCCGGTAAAAAAATCAGTGTTATAGCATGTTGTTTAGAATGATTTTAAATAATATTGTTTAGAAAGATTCTAAATAGTACTTTAGCGGCGAATTAACTAATCACACTATGATAAAAAAACTTACTTATTGCATCCTGCTGCTTTTTATTTTTGCCACCCCGGCACTTGCACAAACGGGCAGCATTAGCGGCTCTGTAAAAACGGCCGACGGTACACCGGTCGACTTAGTTGGCATCAGCATTAAAGGCTCAACCAAAGGAACGCTTACCAACAAAAACGGAAATTATCAGCTTAAAAACATTGCTCCCGGTATACATATTTTGGTAGCCTCATTCATAGGCCTGGGCAAGCAGGAGCAAAAGGTTGAGATTAAAGAAGGCGAAACTGCTACCGCTAACTTTATCCTTAAAGAAAATTCCGCGCAGTTGCAGGAGGTTATCGTATCAACAAAAAAATCAAAAAAAATAAATACCATTGTTGCCAAAATGCCGCTCAAAAATCTGGAGAACCCGCAGGTTTATAGTTCAGTTTCTTCAGAGATCATTAAGCAGCAGGGTATTACCAGTTACGATGATGCTTTACGCAACGTGCCAGGCATTAACCGAACCTGGGAGTCAACCGGCCGGGCGGGTGATGGAGCCTCTTACTTCGCACTACGGGGTTTTGAAGCTCAACCATCTTTAATTAATGGCTTACCTGGTTTAACCAGCGGAAACCTTGATGTGGCCGATGTTGAGGAGATACAGGTAATTAAAGGCCCGTCGGCTACTCTTTTTGGGGCAAGTTTTTACGGTTATGGTGGTATCATTAATACTGTGACTAAAAAGCCATACTTTGATTTTGGCGGCGAGGTTATCTATAATGTTGGCAGTTATGGCTTAAACCGCGTTTCGGCTGATATTAATACGCCTTTGAGTAAAACTGAAAAAATTGCCCTGCGCATAAACACAGCCTATCATACCGAAAATAGTTTTCAGGATGCCGGCTTTAAAAAATCTTTTTTTGTAGCGCCATCCCTTACTTATGAGGTAAATGATAAACTTTCCTTCAACTTTTTAACAGAGATACTGGAAGAAGAACGTGCCGTAGCGCCGGTATTTTTTCACTCAGACCGGGCAAATCCTTTACTCTTTAAAAATATCAGTGAACTTAATTTAAACAACAACCTGTCGTTCACAAGTAATGACCTGCCTATAAAAAATCCACGGTTCAATTTGCAAGGCCAGATGACTTATAAAATATCAAGTCAGTGGACTTCCCAAACCGTTATTTCAAGAGGAACAGTAAAATCAAACGGATACTACACCTATATATGGGATGATGAGTATGGCGATAATTATTTTAACCAGTACTTTCACAAAGAGCAGCAAACAACCAGCACTACTGATATTCAGCAAAACTTTAACGGCGATTTCAAGATAGGTAAACTGAGGAACCGTTTGCTGGTTGGCCTGGATTTTTTTAACCGTAACGTAATTGATAATGGCTCGGGTTGGGCATCAGTGAGGCACGTAACCCCTCAGCAGGCAGAAGTGCAATATGTTGACCGCGCAACCGGCGATACTATCCCTCCGGTGTACTTATCACAGGCTTTGGTTGATAATGAGCTGGCGGGTACCACTGGTAGCAGAAGCAATATCAGCAACAGCTCTTATAGCGTGTATGTATCTGACGTTATTAATTTTACCCCGGGCCTTATGGCAATGGTTAGCTTAAGGGGGGATTATTTTGACTCCAAAGGTGAAAAGAGCGACCCTACAGATAACTTTCATCAATTCGCTGTATCGCCAAAGTTTGGCCTCGTTTATCAGCCGGTGTTAGATAAGGTTTCTGTTTTTGCCAATTACATGAATGCCTTTGTTAATGTAGCTCCACAGCAGTCAACAGATGCAGATGGCAGCAATCCGCGTGTAAAATCATTTAAGCCAGAGCATGCCAACCAATGGGAAGTGGGGGTAAAAACCAACCTGATTTCCGACAAGCTGAACGCTACCGTATCCTATTATGATATTAAAGTAGCCGATAGGGTTTACCCAGATCCTGCTAACCCGAACAACTCCTTGCAAGGTGGTAAAGTAGGGAGTAAGGGTTTTGAGATTGATTTAAACGCTAACCCGGCGCAGGGCTTAAACCTTATTGCAGGCTACAGCCATAATAAAACAAAAATATTGGCTGGTAACACGGATGATTTTTACAACGAACCCGGCAGAAGCCCCGGCGGACAGGGTCCCCAGGATCAGGCCAACTTTTGGGCTACCTATAAATTTAGCACCGGCAGTTTAAAAAACTTCGGACTTGGATTAGGAGGAAATTATGCTGGCAAATACCGTGTAATTGACAATAGCGTAACAGGCGTGTTTGATTTGCCGAGCTATATTTTGATTAACTCAAGCGTATTTTATAATGCCGATAATTACAGAATAACATTTAACCTGAATAATATCACTAACAAACAATACTATATTGGGTATTGGTCTGTAAACCCGCAAAGGCTCCGCAATTTTGCGCTGAGTTTTGCTTACAAGTTTTAACAGCACTAATATTTTTTGTAGTATAACACCAATGGCTTCCCGGTTAACTGGGAAGCCATTGGTGTTTAAAAGAAATTACCGTGATAGTTATATCTGCGCGGTTCCGCCGTCAACAAATAGTTCAATACCGGTTATAAAACTTGAATCGGCCGAGGCAAGGAACAGCGCCACGGTGGCAATTTCCTCTGGCTGGCCAACACGGCCCAGCGGTATCTGGGCGGCAAATGAATCAATAACTTCCTGTGGTACACCATCAAAAGTATTGGTTAAAATTGTACCCGGGCTCAATACGTTCACCCTTATTTTTCGTGCTTTAAGCTCAACTGTCCAGGTTCTGGCCAGTGACCGTACGGCAGCTTTACTGGCGTTATAAACGCCCATACCTTCCAAACCCTTTACTGAGGCTATTGAACCCGTCATGATGATTGATGCGCCCTCGTTCAATATCGGCAATGCCTTTTGTATGGTGAATATGGTCCCCTTTACATTAACATCAAAGGTTTTAGCGTAAATTTCTTCGGTAACTGTACCAATAGGTACACCAAAATCACCCACTCCCGAGCTGGCGTACAGGATATCTATATTACCTTTTTCGGCCTTAACCACTTCGTATAAATGGTCAAGATCATCGAGGTTGGCCGAGTCGGCACGCACACCAGTAACATTGCGGCCTATTTCTTTAACTGCTGCATCTAATTGTTCCTGCCTGCGGCCGGTAATAAATACGTATGCACCTTCTTCAACAAATAATTTGGCGGTGGCCAGGGCCATGCCGCTGGTAGCTCCGGTTATTACAGCTACTTTATTTTCTAATTTTTTTGACATTTTCTTTTATATCTAACCGTTATCCACTCATTCGGATAACAATACAAAGTTGCACTCAAAATGCCCGAAAAAAAATGTCATTTGACACAAAGAATTCTGAATATTTTATCAATTAAATGGGAGGATAAAAGTGTACCTGTTTAATTATTAGTATTATTTGTGTGCGAAGTGCTTGCGTATACGATTAAGGGTTTCGCGGGAAATGCCCAGGTACGAGGCTATCATGTACAGTGGAACCCTGTTAAATATGGTAGGGAAAGATTGAATGAAATTCAGGTATTTCTCTTCGGGGGTATAACTGATAGTAACATGTATCCGGTTCTGCGTAGCATTAAAACTTCTGGCCAATGTACGTTCCTCAAAGGCATGAAGCTCCGGAATTTTTATTTTTAGTTCATTAAAAGTTTCCCTTGGCCAAAGCAATAGTTCACTGTCTTCCAGGCAATCAATATAACTTTTTGATGGGAGGCCGGTGGTTAAGCTTTCGCGGTCGCTGATCCACCAGTCCTCAATCGCAAAGCGCATAATATGTTCGGCCCCGTCATTCCCTGTACGGTATTGGCGCAAACATCCCTTAACTATAAAAGTGTTGTACCGCGATACCTCTCCTTCCTGCAACAGGTATTGTTTTTTCTTTAGTTTTTTGGGGATACTTGCAGTCAGGATCATTTCCAGCTCATCGGCCGTAAGGTTTGCCTTGTCGCTGATATATTTACGGAAGCTTTCAAACATTGGGTTTAACGTCATTCGTCAAAACTATTTAATTATGGCAGCATAATAAATATACTGCTTCTATTTGAAATTGAGCTGACAGATCAGCCCAAGTATTATTTTCTGATATCAACTACTACCTCTATATTTAATCGTTAATAAATAAAACTTAAATCTTATTCTACCTACTGCCTTATGAAATGTAAACTTTTAATTGTTGCGTTGCTGGCCGTTTTATTTGGCCAGTGCACGGTTGCACAAACACCACCGCCATTTAATAAAGCCAAATTAGATAGCTTGATGGATATACTGGCTGCTAACAACAAAGTTATGGTTAGTATTGCCCTTAGGCAAAATGGCCAACTCATATATAGCAGGGCTATTGGTTATAGCGTTATCAATGGCAGCCAAAAAGTAACAGCCAGTACAAATACCCATTACCGTATTGGCTCTATTACTAAAGTTTTCACCTCAGTAATGATATTTCAGCTGATTGAAGAAGGTAAACTTCAATTGAATACGCCACTGGCCCATTATTTTCCGGATATGCCCAATGCCGCTAAAATTACCATAGCCCAAATGCTTAGTCACACCAGTGGGTTGCACAACTTTACCGACGACAGTAATTTTATAGATGTGGTGAAGAAAGAATTAACACATGCCGAAATGCTGGCCATATTTAAACAAAATAAGCCCGATTTTGAACCAGGTGCTAAACAGGCTTACAGCAATACCGCATTTGTGTTGCTGGGCTACATTATTGAGGCTATAGATAAAAAGCCTTATGCCACTGCTTTAAAAGATAGAATAGTAAATAAAATAGGCTTAAAGGATACCTATTACGGTGGTAAAATTGATGCGGCTAAGCAGGAAGCACAATCTTACAACTGGCAGGATAACGGCTGGAAAAACCTGATAGAAGCCAATATGAATATACCCGGCGGGGCGGGAGCTTTGGTATCAACCCCAACAGCGCTTACGCAATTTATAGATGCCTTGTTTACCGGCAAACTAATAAGCGATAGCAGCCTTACCCATATGAAAACCATTAAAGGCGGGTTTGGCATGGATCTGATGCAGTATCCATTTTACAGTAAAAGAGGCTTTGGCCATAATGGCGGCATTGATAATTTTCAGTCGCAGGTTGTATATTTTCCGGAAGATAAACTGGCTACCTCATACACGGCTAATGGTGTAAATACTTCTTTAAATGACGTGATGATTGGGGTGCTCAGCATCGCTTTTAACAGACCTTATACTTTGCCCAATTTTACTCCTGTAGCTGGCATAAAGCTCCAAACGGCCGATCTGGACAAATATCTTGGGGTATATGGAAGTACGGCTTTACCCATTAAAATTACGGTGACTAAAAAGGATACTACTTTAATAGCGCAAGGCTCCGGCCAGGCGGCGTTTCCATTGGAGCCGGTTGCGGCGAACGAGTTTCAGTTTGCACAGGGCGGTATTGTTATCGTATTTGATACTGCTGCAGGCAAGTTTACACTGAAGCAAGGCGGCGGGACTTATGTAATGACCCGGGAGAAGTAGAATTAAAGATCAGTCAACGATATAACCCTGCCTGGCTGAGTGTTCGGGCAGGGGCTTTTCCGCCATTTCTAACAGGGTGGTTTCTATCATCACGCACATGGCATTCAGGGCCAGGTCATTCGCTTCCAGGCCAAAGGGTTCTTCTATTTCGTCGGCAATGGCTTCCAGGGCAACAAAGGTGTAAGCTATAAAAGTAACTATGAGCGGGGTAAACCAACCCAAACTATCAACAAAGCCAAAAGGCAATAAAAAGCAATAAATATAAATGGTACGATGCAGCAGCACCCGGTAAGTATAAGGTATGGGGGTAGATGCTATTCGTTCGCAACCGCCAACAATATCTGATAGTTTGCTGAAGTTGTCATCAAATGCGGTTTGTATAATGGAATCTATTTTACCCTGCTCTTTGGCGATTTGCACCCATATGGCCATTTGTTTCATCAGCATAATGGGTTTATAAATAACGGAGCTTAACTTATCTGCAAGTGCTGCAGGCAGCCTTTTCTGCATATCGGCTGTGGCGTCGGTGTGCCTGAGCTGGTGCTTGAGGGCATAAGTAAGGGCAATAAGATAGTTAATAAAATTAGCAGTTTCATTGCTTTCGGCAGGATAGCTGGTTAGGGTAAGTGCCTGTCGGGCCAATGAACGGGTATCATTAAGTAGTGCGCCCCAAAGTTTACGGGCCTCCCAAAAACGGTCATAACTCGCACTGTTCCTGAAACCTAAAAACAGGGCCAGTGCTATACCAAATAAGGTAAACGGCGCCGGGTTTAGCGGAATTTTATAATGAAATAAAGTGCCTTTAAAAAATACAATGCTTATTGACAGCACCAGCAACATGATTAAACGTGGTAAAACCTTCGGTAGCACCGAACCATTCCATATAAAAAGCATCCGGAACCAGTTTTCGTTTTTTCTGATAATCATATTGTTATGACGCTATGGACAGCAAAAATATTTCAGGTGTGAATATCCGAAATTGTATTTAAAAAGGAGGGATAAAAACAATACCGCCACGAGCATTTGGCCCGCGGCGGTATTAAGGGAATAATTTATTAGGCGTGAGCTTCTGCGTACTTTTTAAAATTGTCCAAAATAGCCTGCCAGCCTCCCTGCTGCATTTCTACTGGGTTTGTACTTTCGGGCTCAAAAGTTTCGGTAATTTGAGTAGCTCCATCTATGCTTTCAAAAGCAACGCTAACTTTCCGGCTATCGTCCATAGTGTATTCAATCAGGCTGTTATCCTGCACATTGGTGTAAGTGCCTCCAAAATCAAAGCTAAAGCTGCCATCTTTAGCTGCCATGGTTGTTTTGAATGTACCTCCTGTGCGTGGGTCGTTGTCTGCATAAGGAGCATGCCAGTCGTCAGAAGCTTGTGCCCATTTGGTAATATGTTCCGGAGCGTTCCAAAGTTCCCAAACTTTTTGAACAGGAGCATTTACAATGGCTGCTACGGTAATGGTGGTTTTATTTGCTGTTTCCATAATTTAGTTGTTTTGTTGAAATAAAGGTAGGGCAACATTTTAAAAAACAGAGGGTGTAATTACGACAAATAAAAGGTATATTAAGCATTAGTTAGAGTGTTATCCAACCAGCCATTTACTTTTAGGTAAAAAGGACAGGATCTTAATAACAATATAGGTGCTAACAAAGGTGCATAAAGCTATGAGCGGGACTTTAATTACTGCGGTGCTAAAGTGGTCATCAAGCAGGGAATGATAAACATTAAGTACCATAATATGGGCCAGGTATATGCCATAGCTTTTAGCTGCAATATCAAGTATAAGCTTATTAAACAATGATGTGGAATTTTTTACGCTGATGTTTTTAACCATCAGAAATACGCCCGCAGTCATCATGGCTACGTTAATAATTTCAAAGCTCCAGGTAAGTTCAAGTGTGCTTACATATTTTTCTGTTGGCAGGCGGTGCAGAAAACCATAAAGGGTAATGGCATAACCTATAATGATAAGGGCGGTGCCAAGAAAGTAGTTCCATGCGCGGGGCTGCATGTGAAAACGCTTAATGTAGTTAGCCAGCACCACATAGCCCAAAAAGCCCGAAAAATAGTACAACATAGGGGTATGGTTCCAAAATGCTTCGCCCCATATTTCGGGAAATATTAAATGGATATAGGGCAGGCTAAAGGCAATGGCCCAAAGTATTAGGTAAAATTCCATGCCCTTACGGCTTGCTGTTTGTATCCAGGGTGATAGTATGGGCGCAAACAAGTACAGGCCCAGTAACATATATACAAACCACAGATGCCCTATCTCCACACCATAATTTACCGGAATTTTCAAAATATTTAACAATGAAGTACTTATACTTACACTGCCCATAAAATACTGGTAAAAGGCATACAATATGCACCATAAAATGAAGGGTACAGCTACCCGGCTAAGCCGCTTTTTGAAAAACGCATTAGTGTCATTTACCGGAAAGAGGAAGAAGCCGGAGATCATGACAAACAGCGGAACGCATATACGGCATAATGAATTATACCAGTCTACCGTAATAGCATCGGGGGTGTTTAAAACCACTCCTCCATCGCCTATATAATAATATTCTCCTGAGTGTACCTGGATCACCATATAGCAGGCAATCACTCTTAATACATCCAACCCAAAGTTACGTGCAGGCTTAACGGTAGTCATGTTTTATAATTGAATGGGTAAGATATTAAATTATCAATAAATATTATTGCCCATATATCATAAAAAAGCCGCTTATACCTCTTAATGTTTAGGAATGCCATAAGCCCCAGGCAAAAATTAATTTAGCAAATAGCTAACTTTGTTGTTTATGAGGTAGATGAAGTCAGCCATTAAAACAATAAACTTTTTAGAAGACTCCAGCATAACTCCTGTTATCAGGAACTATTATGAAAATTGGTCTGTCCGGGTTTTTCACCTGGAGCATTCCGGCGCTAAAA
>Ga0247742_10002362_pt1 | contig 12380 bp, 11 predicted proteins | sample UWRJL208509C2_FD_180944 | JGI IMG/M metagenome (GOLD analysis project Ga0247742, IMG submission 180944) | Plant litter microbial communities from Arlington Agricultural Research Station in Wisconsin, United States - UWRJ-L208-509C-2 | ecosystem: Environmental > Terrestrial > Plant litter >... | reverse complement strand
GATGTCTTTCAATACCGGCTGGTTGTAATAGATATTCGCTACACATACGCCTGCCGATATGGCCATAATTGTAATCTGGGTCTTCGAAAGTCCTCTGTTTTCCATACTTGCAAATTATATTGATACTATCTATGATCCAAAAAATATCCTCCAGCTTATATAGGCAGCTGCAAGGAATGCTATAACGAACGATACAAGCAGGTAGGTTTTCATCCGTTTGGAATAAACAATTTTTTCAGATGGTTTCCTTAGATATTTATCAGTATCATTTGGATCCGGAGTAGGGGATGGCTGCATTGTAAAACATTAGAAAATTAGACAATGCAAAGTTAGATGAAATCTATTTTAAGTGCTATTCTTATTTCTGAATTTATTCTAATCTATAAGAAGTCCAGATAGGTCTTTATAGCAACCTATTTCACGACTTTTAAATTATAGATTCCAGAATCTGTAGTAACCTGCGCAATATAGATTCCGTTTGCTAATGCGCTGACATCCATTTCGTTTGAAGATAGGGCAGTTTGAATAATTCTGCCATTACTATCTATGATATTGGTGTTTCTGATAGGGTCAGATGTTTTTATGTGCATTATGTCCTGAAGGGGATTGGGGTAAATTGAAATCGTACTGGTTATTTGTCCAAATTGATTTATATTTAGATTACAATCTGCGGTAACAGTAATAGTATAGCCATATGAATTTACAAGAGATTGTATTTGGGTTAGCTGGCTGGAATCTACACACAGCTGTTGTAGGTTACTGTTGGCATTAAAATTTATATTGTTTTCATTATACCCATTATTGATGTTTAGTGAGGTCAATTGGTTATCAGAACAATCCAATTGTGTAAGATTATGATTTTCACTAAAATCCAAATTTGTAAGGCGGTTGTGGTGACAAATTAATTGGGATACAAGCGGGTTGTATTGAAAGTTTAAAGATTCAAGCAGGTTGTGATCACATACGATATTATTTAAATTCGGGTAGCCATCGAGATCTATAGTCGCTAATTGGTTATTGCTGCAGGCAATTGTAGACAATTTACCGTTTCCGGTAATTAATCCTGTAAGTTCATTATTATCACATTTGATGTCGGTTAAATTGATATTATTGTGAATATCCAGGCTTGTTAGCTTATTATTATCACATCTTAGGGAGGCAAGTTCCGTACAGCCAGAGATTTCAAGTGTTGTCAGGGTATTATTAGAACAATATAGGGTTTTAAGTGTAGTACAGTTATTACCATTCAGACTGGATAATTCATTATAATCGCATATAATAAGATATAACCAGGAAGAACCGGAAAAATCTAAACTGCTCAAATGGTTATTATTTACATCAAGAACATAGAGGCCGGAGTTAGTACTAAGATTCAATTGTGTAAGTAGATTATGATCGCAATAGAGCTGTTCCAGTGAGTTTAGTCCATCTATATTTAAACTGGTAAGATAATTAGCCGAACAGTTTACTTGTATAAGATTAGTATTGGAACTCAAATCCAGTGATGGGAGCATATTAGAACTGACATTCAATTTCGATAAATTAGAAGTTCCTGATAAAAGCAATTCTGTAATTATATTATTTGGAGCATTCAGAACAATCAGGTTAGGGCAACCATTTACATTCAGGCTACTTATATTATTGCTGTCACAATCCAGCCATTCAAGATAAGACATATTGCTCACGTTTATTGCATTCAGGTTGTTGTGTAAAACATATAGCGATCTTAGATTTGTAAAAGAAGTAATTCCTTCCAGGGAATTTATAGTTGAACTGCTAAGATCTAATGTAAAAACCGCATCAGCTTCTGTTTGTTGTATTTCACCATCATTATCAGTATCAATTTTAATGTAATCACCGTTATTGTTTCTTGCAACCTCATTATTAAGACTGGCTTGAATAATCTTGCTCTTAAAGTTAACGTCAGGAATAACAAGGTTTTGCGAACTCATAGCAGTTGTGCTGAATAGGCTAATCAGGTATATTACATGTAGTATATTTACTTTCATTTGGGGAATGATTTTGTTAAAAGTAGTAATTTGTTTTGAATTGAAATACATATAATTGATAGAATTATTTGATTAGGTACCGCGATGAACGCAGTTATTAATCATTGTTATCAACATTAATTTAATTAAAAATGTAGCCAAACTGGCATGATGTTGATTATTAGTATTTTGAAATTAAATTACAATTATGACGTAAACCGATTCCTGTTATTATTTTTGAAAACGGATTACTATTTATATAAATAGTTACCTAATTCTAAATATGTATTTTTTGACTGCCGTAATATGTTTACTGATTGCTGTGATATTCTACTTATATTACAATGTAAAGATGCTTATAATCAATAAGTTTAGTGTTATATGATTTGGGCATTATATTATAAAGTGAGTATGCTAAAATAAAAAGGGCTGCCCAAAATCACTTTTGGAGCAGCCCTATTACTAATTCATCGGATTACTTACATAATTATTGTTTTTGGCTCTACATATTCTTCCAGGCCATAAATTCCATATTCTCTTCCTATACCAGATTGTTTAAAGCCACCAAAAGGTGCCAGAGGATCGTGATTAAGACAATTAATCAAAACCCTGCCTGCTACAATCTGTGAGGCGACACGTTGGGCTCTTTCGATATCTGACGAACTCACATATGCCTGTAGCCCGTACTGAGTGTCATTCGCAATTTCGATGGCTTCCTGTTCAGTCTGATAGGTAATGATTGATAATACAGGGCCAAATATTTCTTCTCTTGCAATCCGCATCTGGTTATTCACATTATAAAATACGGTTGGTTTTACAAAATTTCCCTGCTCAAGCTCTTCTGGTTGTCCAATACCACCAGTTAAAAGTTTGGCACCTTCATCAATGCCTAACTGTATGTAACTTTGTACCCGGTCATATTGTTTACTGTTTGCTACTGGGCCAATAGCTGTTGTATTATTTGAAGGATTTCCCACTTTGAAATTTGTTATACTTTTCAATATCAGGTTTTTTACTTCCTCTAAACGAGTTTCGGGAATAAGCAGACGGGAACCCGCGATACAAGCCTGGCCATTATTCATAAAACAGGCAGCTAATGCTAAAGGAACAGCAATAGTGAAATCTGCATCATCGAGTAGGATATTTGGTGATTTACCACCCAGTTCCAGGGTTACACGTTTTAATGTGTCTGCAGCGCCTTTTGCAATCATTTTACCAACTATAGTCGAGCCCGTGAATGAGATTTTAGCGATTGTTGGGTTAGCAGTCAGTTCTGCACCAACAACATCACCGCGGCCATTAACAATATTAAATATACCGGCTGGAATTTTAGCCTCATGCAACGCTTCAAGTAATACCTGTGTTTGCAGCGCACTCATTTCGCTTGGTTTGATTACGGCAGTACAGCCGGCAGCTATAGCGGTTGCCAGTTTATTACATATAAAACTGGAGTTGGCATTCCAGGGAGTAATTATACCTACGACACCCAGCGGTTCTAATCTAACCTGAGAGATACCTATGGTTCTCTCAAACTCAAATTCCTGTAGTACCTGTTTCATTTGAAGGAAGCTTTTTGCAGCCATCAGGTTTGAATCTTTAGCCCTGGCAACCGGCGCACCATATTCCAGTACGGTAGCCTCAGTAAGTTGGTCTATCCTTGACATTACAGCATCATGCAGTCGTTGGAGATATTCCATCCGTTCTTCCTTAGTTGTCCTCGAAAAGGTATGGAAGGCAGTTGCGGCACTTGCAATAGCAAGACGGGTATCTTCCTCGTCTCCGAGTCTTACCTGTCCAATTATCGTATTGGTCGACGGGTTGATCAGATTAAAAAATGATGTTCCGTGGGGAGTTACGAATGCCCCATTAATGTAAATTGTGTCTATTGTTTTCATTTAATGTATAATTTATAAGACAAAATTACAACGTATCAGGAGGCCTAACTTTGTTTATAAGCTCAATATACTTTGTTGAAAAGAACAACAAAAATCCCCCTAGGGCATCAAACTTAGGGGGATTAATAAATAATAAAAATAAAGAATGGTTATTATCGAATTTGATTAGTCAGCTACCAGTTCGTTCATCAAAACACCAACCTTTTGCATACATTCCTTCATCATACGGTAAGTCCTGTTGATGTCATTGTCAAGACCTATAGAAAAGCGAATCAGGCCATCTGTAAGTCCCATCTGTATACGCTCTTCCAAAGGTATTTCGCTTGAAGTAGAAGTACCGGGAGCGCTGAACAACGTTTTATAAAAACCTAAGCTCACTGCCAGGTAGCCAAGATTCTCTGCCTGCATAAGTTCCATCAGTTCGTTTGCCTTTTCGGGCGAACCTACATCCAACGTCATCATTCCGCCAAAGCCATATTCAGGATTGATCATGGTTTTATAAAGTTGGTGACCGGGATGGCTTTCGAGGCCAGGATATACAGTCTTGATTCCATCATTTTCAAAACGCTGTGCAAGATACATTGCGTTATAACTATGTTGTTTCATACGGATATGTAATGTTCGCAGGTTTTTCATTACGCTTGCTGAACGCAGGCTGTCCATTGTAGGGCCTAATAACATGCTTGCACCATCGTTTACATTTTTCAGGCTGCTGATGAATTCCTGAGAAGCACAGCACACACCACCTACAGTATCACTACTTCCGTTGATATATTTGGTTAGACTGTGGATTACTATGTCGGCACCCAGTCTTGCCGGAGCAACAGAAAGAGGAGAAAAAGTATTATCTACAATGAGTTTGAGGTTATGTCTTTTTGCAATTTTAGAAAGCCCGGCTATATCTGCAATTTCCAATAAGGGATTACTTACGGTTTCGCAATACAATACTTTAGTATCTTTTGTAATAGCAGCCTCTACCAGATCAAGTTTTGTAATATCTACAAAACTTGTGCTTATCCCGAATTTTGGTGTAAAGTTTTTAAGGAAAGCATAGGTTCCGCCATAGATCGTACGGCTTGCTACAATATGGTCACCGTTCCCACATAACTGTAAAAGTGCGGGTGTTATAGCACCCATTCCAGATGCAGCTACATTAGCGCTTTCTGTTCCTTCCATAGCTGCAAGAGCTTTATCAAGATAGAGGTTACTTGGTGAAGAGTGACGGGAGTAGAGGTAACAACCTTCCGCATTGCCTTCGAATGTATCGAACATTGTCTTGGCGGAAAGGAAAGTATAAGTAGATGAATCGGATATGGATGGATTGACACCTCCGAATTCACCGAAGTATTGTAAATCCTGAATATTGTCTGCAGGGTTAAATTCCATTATTAGGTAGTTTTGATTAATAGTCAAAATTGAGTAATCTTAGTTTATTAATCAATAGATGTAACTATATTTAGTTTTAAAAATACTTTAGCTGTATTTTTATAGATTATTTATCTATTTTTGGTTTTATAAATAACAAATTATAGATTTTAAATCAGATGTTATGCTCGATAGTATAGATAAAAAACTCCTTCATTTGCTACAGGCAGACAGTAAGCGTACTACAAAAGAACTCTCACTAAAATTGAACCTTTCTGTAACAGCAGTGTACGAACGCATTAAAAAATTAGAGCGGGAGGGTATAATAGATAAATATGTAGTATTGCTGAATAAAAGCAAGATTGAAAAAGGGTTTGTAGTATTCTGTCATATTAAATTAATACAGCATACGAAGGAGTTTCTGACTAAGTTTGAAAGTGAAGTGATTATGCTAAGTGAGGTTCAGGAGTGTCATCACGTAAGTGGGGATTATGATTATATATTAAAAATTGCAGTAAAGGATATGGAAGCATATCGGGAATTTCTGGTAACGAAGCTTACGACACTTCAGCATATTGGGAGTACACACAGTACGTTTATGATTAGTGAGGTTAAAAATACTACGGGATTTGAGTTTTGAGGTGAAGCAAGAATCAAGAGTCAAGATGAGGAGAAATGGGAGCCGAAATTCGGAACTTAGAATAGAAATTAAAGTTGTAAGTGCAAATAAAAGAGGATGGTTTTATATGTGTTATTTTTGGTAATTTACCAACTTGATTTCAACTTAATCATCTGTCTTTTAGAATAAAATAAGTAAATTTACTTTATATACTAAAATTCAATCTTATGGAAACAAAAGAGTTAAGAACTAAAATTATTACTGATTTCGGGAAATTAATCCAGGATGATAACAATATTGTATTACTTGAAGGGGTATTCGATGCAATAAATAAACGGGAAAGGAATTATACAATTCCAGAGACACATTACCAGAAGGTAGAAGAAGGACAAACGGCATATCGTTCAGGAACTGATGAAGGTTTATCATGGGAAGAAATGGAAAAAAGTCTTAGAGGTAAATATGGGATTTAAGGTTACCGTTTTAAAGTTAGCAATGCAGGAAATTGATAGTGCCTTCGAGTATTATGAAGGCAAAAAAGTTGGACTTGGAGAGGAGTTTCTAATATATTTGAAAGGATATATCAATGTAATAAAAACTTTTCCGGAATTTTCCCGGATACAGCAGCATGGTTTTAGAGAGTTACATTTAAAGAAATTTCCATTTACGATTATCTATGAAGTAACATTATCGGGAGTAATTATACATTCGATTTTTAATACCAATAGTAATCCTTCAAAAAAAGTATACTAATAAACTTATTAAATTAAAATCGAATTAATCAATTCATTTTAATTTGCCTAATTTTGTACTACGAAAAAAATCAAACACATAAAATATATACCATGAGTTCATTTGACGTAGTAGTTATTGGTTCAGGCCCGGGTGGATATGTTGCAGCCATCCGTTGTGCGCAATTAGGATTTAATACAGCAATTATTGAAAAATACAGCACTTTAGGAGGTACCTGTCTAAATGTAGGTTGTATCCCTTCCAAAGCTTTACTTGATTCATCACACCATTATCATGATGCTATTACGCATTTTAAGGAGCACGGAATTGAGATTAGCGGAGAGATAAAATTTAGTATCGAGCAGATGATTGCCCGTAAAGGTTCGGTAGTAGACCAGAATACTGCCGGTATTACTTATTTGATGAACAAAAATAAGATCACTGTTTTTGAAGGAGTAGGTTCATTTGAAGATGCTACCCATGTTAAAGTGACTAAAAGTGATGGTACAAATGAAACACTTGAAGCTAAATATACCATCATTGCTACAGGTTCAAAACCATCAAGCCTTCCATTTATCAAAATAGACAAAGAAAGAATCATTACTTCTACAGAAGCATTAAATCTGAAAGAAGTTCCCAAGCACCTTATTGTTATTGGTGGTGGTGTCATCGGACTGGAACTAGGACAGGTGTATCTTCGTCTTGGCGCGCAGGTTTCTGTAGTAGAATACCTTGACAGGATTATACCGGGTATGGATGCAGGCCTTTCTAAAGAACTTACAAAAGTACTTAAGAAACAAGGAATGAAATTCTATACTTCACACAAAGTAAAATCTGTAGAAAGAAACGGGGATGCAGTCCAGGTACAGGCAGAAAATGCTAAAGGAGAAACAATTACTCTTGAAGGGGATTATTCTCTGGTAGCTGTTGGACGTCGTCCTTACACAGATGGATTAAATGCAGAAAACGCGGGCGTTAAAATTACAGAAAGAGGGCAGGTTGAGGTAAATGATCATTTACAGACAACTGCTTCTAATATTTACGCTATAGGTGATGTTATCAAAGGAGCTATGCTTGCCCATAAGGCAGAAGAAGAAGGTACTTTTGTGGCTGAAATTCTGGCTGGACAAAAACCGCATATTGATTATAACCTGATTCCTGGTGTAGTATATACATGGCCAGAGGTCGCTGCTGTAGGAAAAACAGAAGAGCAGCTTAAAGAAGCAGGAGTGGCATATAAAACAGGAAGTTTTCCGTTCAAAGCATTAGGGCGTTCCCGTGCAAGTGGGGATACCGATGGTTTTGTTAAGATTCTTGCAGATGAAAAAACAGATGAGGTTTTAGGAATCCATATGATTGGAGCCAGAACAGCTGACTTAATTGCAGAGGCAGTTACCGCAATGGAATTTAAGGCATCTGCTGAAGATATTGCAAGAATGTCACATGCACACCCTACTTATGCAGAAGCTGTTAAAGAAGCAGCTATGGCAGCTACTGATAACAGATCAATACATATTTAAATGGTTGTTCTCTTCGATTAATGAATAAAAAAAACGTCCCGATTTAATCGGGACGTTTTTTTTATTTAGCAGCAAATACACCCCAGTAATTACTCCAGTATCTGTAGATAAGGAATAAGTTAAAGATAAATAAAGGTAGTGCCATTGGCAGTCCTTCAGGAGCCATAAATATATTAATCAGGAGAATATTGACAGTTATGGGTAGAATAACAATATTGGCCAATGCAACAAATCTTCCCGTAATAAAAGCTAATCCACAGATTAATTCCAGAGATTTAACCAGCGGCATCATATAAACTGAAGCGCCAATTCCTTCATTAAAAGTTTTTATGCTACCTGTCATTTCGGGCTGTGGCGGCATGAGATTAAAAAAATAGGTTATCGATGCAAACAAAAGTAAAAGCCCTACAAGTACCCTTACGATAATAGTCAGAATTTTCATAATATTTATAAATTGGTTAATTGGTTAATATATTGTCTGGGAGTGATTTTATGGGATTAGAAAAGTGATACATCACTATGGATGTGCGGTTTCCAGGATTTGTTTAAGATTAGATAATCCTTTTGCAAAGTCATTGCCTATCATTTTCTCTACATTCATAAATAACAGCATAATATTCATAGGATATTTCATGCTGCTTTCCAATTTCCAGATTACCTTAGTTTGTTTTTCAGAAATCGGAATAGTGGTAAGTGATGCGGAAGATGTGCTTTGGATTGGTTTTATAAAGCGCAATTGTGTTTGAATACTTTCACCTTCTGTTACACTCATTATTTCCTGTTCGCCTTTACCCACACTCTTATTTGAACTGTCCCAGGCATTTATAAAACCAGGTGTTCCGTCTATGCCTGTATAGGTCTTAGTCATGTTGGGATCCATTTTTGACCAGACACTATAATCATCCTGATTTTTAAGATATTTAATATAACCAAAGACAGTGCCTACATGGCGGTTGATTATAATTTCTCTTTTTACAGAATATTCTTTTTTAATAAAAATCGCTAGGATTAATACCAAAGCTATAAAGCTTATAATACTATATAAGATGATCATGATAGTTTGTTTTTTGTTGTTGGTTTATCAAATATATGAAAAATCATTCGAAAGGCAATAAAGGGGCGATAAGAAGCAAGTGTTCAGTATTCAGTGTTCAGTTACTAAGTTTGGAGATAAGGTTTGGATATATTGTTGAATACACTGAATAACAAAGGTTGCACTAATGCAACCTTTATTATTTTAAATGTGGATTGTAGATAGCTACACTTCCAGTTTACTCCTAAAATAGCGCTTATACAAAATAATGCCACCAACTCCCATCAATATCAAAAACCATAATTGCACAATAAATGCTACTACGCCTTCTAGCATGAACCAGCCTGTTTTCAGGCTTTCTACAAGCTGAAAACCGATATTTGGGTGATAGGAATTACTGCCAATTGGGCTGGCTATGAGTTCGCTTTTAACCGTTTCTCGTTGGTATAGTTCCAGTGTAAGGGTACTGAATCTTACTTTATCCTGCATGGACAGATTATCAATAATAGTGTTATCGCTCTGCTCTTTCTTATTAAGTAATTCATCTTCGGCAGTCACAACATCTGTAAGTTTCCTGCCTTTAGTATCAATACCTTTTTCCAGTCGCTTCTGATAGTTCCCGGTTCTGTTTTGCACCATTTCATTGGCAAGCATCTTAAGTGCTATATCATCAGCTTTAATAACACGGGAGTCCAGGAAATCGATCTGTTTGGCAATGATTTTGATTACAGTATCCAGTTTGGTGTTAGGGACCCGTATTGTTATATTGTTTTCTACAGTATACTTAGTGATTTCCAGGGTGCTGTCCTGACTGATCTGAGTTTCTTTTTTATCTAAAACAGTACTTTGCAGATTAGTATAACTTACGGAACCGCCAAAGTAATTTACCGCATTCTCAATAGCGTAAGTGGATTTGGATACATCTTTAGCCCTGAATTTTATAGCTGCGGTACGGATTACTTTTTTGCCACCATCATTTTTTATCGAGGCAGCCGAAGAAGAAATAGCATTTTCTTTTTGGGATACCTTAGTATCTGTGTTTTGGGGATCAGGAACCGGCGGAGCTTCAGGGGCTATAACCTCTGTTTCAGTAGTAGTTGTTTCAGTTTCTGCAGCCTTGTCTTTGCAGGATACAGCCATAATTACAAGTAACGAGGCTAAAACAATTGGAGTCGTTTTCATAAAATTCATGTTTAAAATTACTAATGGTTGGATAATGTTTAAGTAATTTTTCTATCAATAGACATGAATTTTTTAAGTTTATATTAACATTTATAAGCTTACTAAAAACTGTGCCAAAAAAATAAGAACGGAATTATTATTTAAAAAGTAAAATTGGATTACATGACTTTACATATAATCCAATTTACTTTATTTTGTTTAGCTGTTTACTAATGGAGCTACACGGGTTCCTAAAAGTTCAATAGCTTTCATCAACTGTTCGTGTGTGAGTTTTGCGTTATCCATTTGGAAAGTAATCCTTGAAATACCTCCAAGGGCTTCACTATGTCTTATTATTTTCTCGGCAACCTCTTCAGGACTGCCAACGAGATAGGCACCTCTGGGACCATTTTGAGAATCAAAATGCGGCCTGGTTACAGGTGGCCAACCACGTTCCCGTCCGATTTTTGTAAATATTTCGGCATAACCAGGGTAAAAATCGGTAACCGCTGCTTCGGTACTGTTAGCTACATAACCAAGCGAATGTAAACTCACCTTCAATTGCTCCTGGGTATGTCCTGCTTTGTCACCGGCTTCCCTGTATAAATCTATAAGCGGACGAAAACGATGGGTTTCACCTCCAATTACGGCAACAGCCAGTGGTAATCCAAGCTTACCGGCACGTACAAAAGATTCTGGTGTACCGCCAACTCCCAACCATATAGGTAGCGGGTCCTGTAATGGTCTTGGATAAATCGCCTGGTTTTTAAGAGCAGGACGAAATTGCCCGGACCAGTTGACTACTTCATTATTTCTTATATTAAGTAATAAATCGAGTTTTTCAATAAATAATGCATCATAATCCTGAAGGTTATAACCAAACAATGGAAACGATTCTATGAAAGAACCACGTCCTACAACCATTTCTGCGCGCCCCTGAGAAATCAGGTCTAAGGTTGCAAAGCTCTGGAATACTCTAACAGGATCTGCAGCACTTAATACTGTAACCGCACTTGTGAGGCGAATACGCTTAGTACGGGCTGCTGCAGCGGCAAGTATAATGGCAGGAGCAGAGTCCAGGAATTCTTTGCGATGGTGTTCTCCAATCCCGAATACATCCAGACCTGATTTGTCGGCATGCTCTATTCTTTCCAACAATTGGTTTAAGGCCTTCATGCTATCAATGGGTGCTCCGGTATTATCTGCGGCAGCAAAACTATCTATTCCAATTTCCATGGGATTCTCTTATTTTATTTTTAAATTTTTGTTAAACTTCTAACTTTCGAATTTTTCGAGAATCATCGTTATTCCCTGGCCACCGGCTGCACATACAGAAATAAAGCCACGGCCTGATCCTTTCTGATGCAAGAGTTTGGACATAACTCCTATAATTCTTCCGCCGGTAGCAGCAAAAGGGTGTGCAGCAGCGAGGCTGCTTCCTTTCACATTCAATTTATTTCTGTCAATTGCACCTAATGCTTGTTTTAATCCAAATTGCTTGCTCAGCTCAGGACTTTCCCAGATTTTTAATGTTGTCAGTACCTGTGCTGCAAATGCTTCATGGATTTCGTAATAGTCAAAATCCTGTAACGTAAGTCCGGCTCTTTTAAGCATACGGTCGGCAGCGTTAACTGGAGCCAGTAACAGATTTTGCTGGTCCTTTACATATTCAATTGCAGCCACTTCGGCAAAAGTGATATAGGCCAGTATTGGAAGTCCTTTTTCTTTTGCCCATTCTTCACTTGCAAGAAGGATACAGGAAGCACCATCTGTAAGCGGAGTCGAGTTGCCTGCTGTAAGTGTGCCATTTACTTTATCAAATGCCGGCTTTAACGCAGCCAGTTTCTCCATATTGCTGTCCCGTCTAAGGTTATTATCCTTTTCGAGTCCGAGATAAGGCGTAATCATATCGTCAAAGAAACCTTCATCATAAGCTTTTGCCATATTCTGGTGGCTCTTTAATGTAAGCTGGTCCTGTTCTTCGCGTGTGATGCCATAATATTTAGCCGTGATTTCAGTATGTCCGCCCATTGACAACCCTGTGTAACGTTCCGCATTAACAGGAGC
>Ga0247742_10002361_pt1 | contig 12380 bp, 12 predicted proteins | sample UWRJL208509C2_FD_180944 | JGI IMG/M metagenome (GOLD analysis project Ga0247742, IMG submission 180944) | Plant litter microbial communities from Arlington Agricultural Research Station in Wisconsin, United States - UWRJ-L208-509C-2 | ecosystem: Environmental > Terrestrial > Plant litter >... | reverse complement strand
CAAAAGGAACCAAAATCGTAGAAACTTTACTTATGACCGCTAGGTCGACCAACATCGAAGTTGCAGGTGATACACGTACGCCTTGGAGTGACACAGATCTTGAGGTCGACATTGTACTTGAGGGAAGCTCATGGTGGAAAGACTCAGAGCAAGACAGGTGGCTCTACGCCAAGTCGAATACGAACCACTTGTACGGTCTCGACCCACTTGCAGAAGGTTCAAGTAATTCTAAATTTAAGCGTCCAACTTCGTCTCCGTGCGGAAAAATCGAAGCACAGGATACGAGTATAGCAATAGCTGTACTTAGAATTGCGCCTGCCCTGGGCCACGTTTACTACAGTTATCCGGGTTCCCGGTCATGTTGGGAGAAGAAGCTGAATAATACCTGCGGAGCAGGTAAAAACTAAACTTCCCAGTACATGTACGCGTTTTACGAGGTACTGAAGTGCAAACAGTGTCGGCGAATGCCGAAATCTATCTGGCCTGTGCGCTTTCCTCTTTCCCCATTGCCGTGCCTGCAATAAAACATGAGTATGCGTATATAGTACAGATATGTGTTTGGCGCTTATTTGGGGTATACATATACCTCAAGGCGATGAAGGGATTCTCGACATGTCCGAAACGTGCAGAGTATTGCTCATCCGCCGTTGACAGTGCACACCACTACATGTTATCTACTAGAACCGAGCTATTGAATTTGGCATGAGAAGGACGTGGGGTACGCTTTATCTACGATCACCATAAAATCTGTACTGATTTCAATTTGCCCGTGGATACGTATAAAAAGCCTAACGCCTGGATGTAACGATAACGGCCAGCAATCAAGCAATCAAAGCCTGACTCTCTGCTGTTTCAAGGGCCTATCAACCTAGACTCGCTCATAATCCATCGCAAAGTCATGGCCCACAGTACGAAAATTGATTCTGGATCGTCTACCAAGGACTCACCAGGTAGGGAATCCGGTACGTCGAGTCTCCAAATTTCTTCCCTAGTTTAACACTGATATTGAGTTCCTCAGATATTATTACCCAACCAATACCAGGGGACGCATCCCGTATGAAGACAATCGAATCCTTTGGAACTCATGATGAGGACGGATCCATTTCTATCGAAATCGATGCTAGTCGAGATGGTACAACGGGTACGCACAATGGGTGGGGTTGACACGAATACTTATCTTGTCCTAATCTACAATCATTTAGAATTGGCGCCTAAGTGCATTGCGTCTATCAAGGATGCTATCGTTGCGAGCATGACGTCAGACGAAGACCTTTCCAAGAACCAGGCGGAAGGGCTAGGTGGTGAAGTTCTCTATCGGAATCCACATCTCACGTTCTATATAACGGGTAAGCTAACTCATCGGCCAATTGAAGTGTCATAACTTAAAAATCGTTATCGTCAGATCTCCAATTTCAATGTGGGATGGAAATATCTAAATTTCCATTTCTTAACTCAGTAAAACTCGTTATGTTTGGATCTGCAACCGAGAAGGGGAAGGTTTTGTCATTGGAAAAGGAGTCGTCAGAGATGTGGAAACAATCATCATTGGCCGAACTGTGAGAATTTGAAGGCACACGAACTATCTACAGGATTTGATGGAAATCACATTTCAGAGATACAGATGTAGACTGCCTCACGATTGTGGCTACATCGGAAGAATACACGGACTTCGCGTTCGTGACATTAACGAGAGATGAGTTAGCTTCAGGGTTGGAGGGCCGTAAGTGTCGTCGTGGTAAACAGTAATCGGGGATTTCCCGAATGATCGCTCACTCGAATTGCATTCGGCAAATTTTCAGGAATCACGAAGGGCTTGACATCTGCTGTGGGTGTGCCAGCAGTCGAGATGACATTCAGCGTCACGGGAATTCCTCGAGAGGAACAGGTACAAGACAGTGATGAATTATCATCAGCAGGTAAGGTCAAGCCGTCATAAAAAAACATGAATACTGAACATATGCAGCTGCGGAATTGGGGAACTGCGGAGTTCACCTGATGAGATGCTTCGAGCGCACAGGCAACCTGTCGGAACTCTCGGAAGCTGTTGAAGTCATGCAGCAAGCAGTTCAGCTCACCCCCAAAGGCCACGCTGACATGCCAGGCTGGTTGAGTAACCTCGGAAATTCATTTCGGCATCGCTTCGAACGCACTGGCGATGTTTCTAATCTCTCAGAGGCCATCTCAGTCCAGCAGCGAGCAGTTCAACTCACCCCCAATGGCCACGCTGACATGCCAGGATGGCTGAATAACCTTGCAAATTCATTTCTGTGTCGCTTCGAACGCACTGGCGATGTTTCTGATGTCTCAGAGGCCATTTCAGTCCAGCAGCGGGCAGTTCAACTCACCCCCAATGGCCACGCTTACATGCCATTATTCCTGAATAACCTTGGAAATTCATTTCTGGGTCGCTTCCAACGCACTGGCGATGTTTCTGACGTCTCAGAGGCCATTTCAGTCCAGCAGCGGGCAGTTCAACTCACCCCCAATGGCCACGCTGACATGCCAGGATGGCTGAATAACCTTGCAAATTCATTTCTGGGTCGCTTCAAACACACTGGCGATGTTTCTGACGTCTCAGAGGCCATTTCAGTCCAGCAGCGGGCAGTTCATCTCACCCCCAATGGCCACGCTAACATGCCAGGATTCCTGAATAACCTTGGAAATTCATTTCTGGGTCGCTTCCGATGCACTGGCGATGCTTCTGATGTCTCAGAGGCCATTTCAGTCCAGCAGCGGGCAGTTCAACTCAACCCCAATGACCACACTAACATGCGAGGATTCCTGAATAACCTTGGAACTTCATTTCTGGGTCGCTTCGAACGCACTGGTGATGTTTCTGACGTCTCAGAGGCCATCTCAGTCCAGCAGCGAGCAGTTCAACTCACCCCCAATGGCCACACTGACATGCCAGGAATGCTGAATAACCTTGCAAATTCATTTCTGGGTCGCTTCAAACTCACTGGCGATGTTTCTGACGTGCATACCGCGATATCAACATTTCGAAAGTCGGCAACAACATTTGGGTCTCCGTTTACTCGCCTCTATGCTGCAAATAAATGGGCACAGCTATCCAAGATTCTCGGTCTCCCGCAAACGCTGGGGGCATACGGTGTTGCACTTGATCTTGTAGCGCAGATCGCGGGTTTGGACCGTACAATCCAACAGCGTCACACAGATCTAATTGACATCTCGAGTTTAACCACATTCGCTGCTTCAGCCGCATTTTCTCTGAGGGATGTCAAGAAGGCCCTGAAATGGCTTGAACAAGGACGTTGCCTTGTCTGGAGCCAACTCAACCAACTTCGCACACCCCTCGACGACCTGCGTGCTCATGATGAAAACTTGGCCCAACGATTCTCAGATATCTCAAGCGCGCTGGAGGTGTCTGGATCCCGTGGTGGATCGGAAGGCCTGAGTGGAGATACTTCGCTGTCGCAAAAGATAAGCTTACAAGATGAAGCCCACCTTCACATCAAGCTTTCTCGTCAATGGAGCGAACTGCTTGATGAAATTCGCCACATTCCCATGTTCCATGATTTTCTTCGACCATCTCGGGCGTCAGACCTCCTCACACGCCTCCCACCGAATGCCATCGTAATCCTTGTCAATGTTCACGAAGACCGCTGTGACGCCCTGGCTCTCATCTCCGGTGTCGGAGCCCCTATGCACATACCTCTTGATTTTACCCACAAGGAGGCGTCTGAGCTGAGAGAGCGTCTGCGTCTTTTCCTTTCGTCCCATGGGGTTCGCACGCGGGAAGCTGATCGTGCCACACGCCCAGCGCCGCGTCCCGATGCCGAAAAGCAGAGTGATATGTCTTTTGTTCTCAAAGCACTCTGGATGCGTGTAGTGAGGCCAATCCTGGATGCTCTTGCATACCCTGTGAGTGTTCCACAACTCGTATCATTTCATTTCATTGATAAATATCAAAGTCTACGGCCCCATTAAATCCAGCTCGAATCTGGTGGTGTCCAACAGGTCCCCTCGCGTTTCTTCCACTTCACGCCGCAGGAATATATAGCCCGACTGGACTATCTCCTCCAGGCTCATGCCTTTCTGACTTTGCGATCTCCTCATATATACCCACTGTCAGCTCGCTTATTGAGAAGCTGAAGGAACCTGCCAGCGTACAACAACCCGCTTCGTCAAAGCTCCTTATCATTAGCCAACCGAAGACCCCAGGCTGCTCTGCAATCCCAGAAACCACGAATGAAATGAATTGCATATGGAGAACGATTGGAGCATCTAACGACAGGTCTCTTTGTCTAGAGGGGGAAACCGCCTCGCTCAGCCAAGTCAAACTCGAGATGGAATCACATGGGTCGATTCACCTCGCATGCCACGCGATCCAGGATCTTAAGGACCCTCTCAAAAGCGGCTTCTACTTGCACGACGGACGTCTCGAGCTTTTGGAAATCATGAAGCAGAAATTTGCCGTTCGCGAGTTGGCATTTTTGTCGGCGTGTCAGACGAGTACTGGCGCCGAAAAACTGTCAGAAGAGGCAGTCCACCTGGCGGCTGGGATGCTGGCGGCTGGATATCGAAGCGTGGTGGCGACTATGTGGTCCATCAAGGATAAGTACGGCCCCATGATGGCGGAGAGTTTCTACAGAGATCTTATGGAGAGTGGCAAGGCTTCGGGAAAGCAGCGACTAGACAGCAGCGGTGCTGCACACGCCCTCCATCGCGCAATTCAGGACGTTCGAGAGACACTTGGTGATACAGAGCAAGGTCTTTTGACATGGGTTCCGTACGTTCATTTTGGCTATTGATTTGTTTCGTTCTATCTTCGTTTCCTAGTGTACTATGCGCCCTACTCGTACATTATCGATCAAAGTGCGTTCATCTATCCAGAGTCTGATGCACCGCCGTCTTTTCGTTGACTTCCTGGTAGATCTGACCCAAACAATCATATTTATCAACCACCATCGCGGAGCAGTTGCGATCAAGTTAAGAAGTTTCGGCCTCCTGTCGTGGAACATCAGGTGATCCATACTGTGAGATATAAATCGACCGTAACAAGTCTGAAAGCTTGAAATAATTGCGTATGGACGTCCTTCAGTCAAGCTCTCCAACCCATTCGCTTAGACACCAAGACATCCACAATACAACAACCCATAGCCAGCTAGGTGAAATAGCGCCCGGATTGAGAATTTGACGTAGATATGTATGTGTGGCTCAAGCCCATCAGAGTTAGGTGGTAGAATCGTTTTAGCCTATAATAAGGTCGAGCGGTGATTAGAATGGAATCGAGATTGAGTAAAGTGAAGACGTACCAGGGAGTTTGATCCATTACACTGGCTCGATAACCCCCAATCCACCAACGATATCGTCGGTCAAACTCAGCGCATATATCACGCTGACACCTCACCAAAAAAACCCAAGAACCACTCATTTGTATGCGCTGCGTTTGAAGCGATCCATTAATCTCAACTCTGTCAAGCTATTCCTGACAACATCGATTCTCGAGACGCTTCGGCTGCCAGAGCCATTTGTCGGTTATCAAAAGATAGCATTTCCCAGTGTAATCTACGTCAAATACGAGAGACAAGTCGAACATGCGTCCCGATTACGATAAGAATGAACCTAAGGGAAAGGTTGGTCAGATACGTGTTACATCGTTGAGGAGTGTAGAGGCGGTTGAGAAGGGTATAACTTCATAAAAGGAAGTGTACATGGATTTAGACTCACGTCGAGTGTCGTTGGCATATGCCCATCCATAGCTCGAGAGTTGAGAGCAGTGTGCTCGATCTTTCAACATTCACATCATGACTTTGTGTCCCTAAGAAACGACCAGACGCGGAGTGTACACCACATACACATGGAGGCAGATGCAGTCCAAGAACGTCAAGCAGTTCGGCATGTATACTGTGACGGGGATACGGTGAGTCTATAGCCCAACGGAAGAAACAGGTACGCACTGGATGTTCATATCCAACCATAATCAAACTCGAAGTCTCCTGCTTCACATCGTACTTTATGCTACAACTCGAAGAAAGATGACATCTCCAACGATAAGCGATGCATAAAACGAAACGCCCAAACCTCGGGCGCGAAGTCCACCGGGTGCAAAGTCCCTACTTGTGAACAAGAGTTCTAGTAATTACCGATAGCCACAATTCGGGTTGGGTGTCGGTTATCGAGCGTCTCGTTTTTTTTCATATTCGGTGTTTAGTTTTTGTTGATTGGGCTCGAGATGGGGAGCGTTGCGTATAGAAGATTTCGGTCACCTGGTGGCGAAAAGGGGGAACAGGCTGCAGCTGGGCCATTCTAAAGCTTACAGCGCCGATCGGCATGAATGAGTGTTGAATATAGGGCTAGGTCATCCAGACAGACCTGCCTTGGTGCGTGCTCTAAGATAGCTATGATCGGTAATGGTGAAGAAGGATGCCGTAGCAGCTGGATTGGGTTCGTGGGACCTATGATTGATGAATGAGCATTAGTGAGGGTGAGTAGCGTCAAATATTGCCTGGACATACTTGTTCTGTTCATAATTTGAGGTGCGGATATCATTGAGCGAGCGATACCCAAGATGTACGCTGAGACAACAGAGAACAAGTACCTGTGCATGTACCAAAGTCAGATTCTAAGGTGGTACATACAATCATTATAGACGCACTTTGGCTCGTGTTCACCCCAGTTTCGGGTAAATGGCGATGAACCATGACCTCCACCGTGCTCTCAGGCGTTCCCGCAGCCTTCAATGGTGCTGTTGCCGCAGGAGCGACCACGTTAATGGCCCAGTGCTAGCTCGGCTGACTCGCGATAAAGAGCGTTCGTTTTCATCGAGCATCCGAGGTGAGGAAGCGAGAAAGGATTGATGATAGAAGACGTCCCGAGCGTTGGACGACGGTATCGACACTGCGGTATACGAACGAGCAGCGTGGACGAGTGTGCACCAGGGCAAGGCACGTTCTTGCCCCTTGGAACGGGCTTTAAAAGGCCACGGCAAACGATGTCATGGTGTGCCTGGATTCGAAATGGCAGTGCGGTGGCTATGCCGGCCCGCTTTGATCCAATTCCTAAAAGGACACGAGTGCGATTTGAAGACAAAGTTTCTTCCAGTCTCTATGACTACACTTGGGACCAACATTACGGTCACTCTTGCCATCCTATCTTACTCATCTCTTCAATGCAACACTTCCTGCTCCCTAACGATTGACGAAACAAGTCGTCTCGCCACTGCTGGTCTGGTGACCTGGTGTCATACACGTGTATTTTGGCTACAAATGTACGTCCTCTCTTTCCTCCGTTCGTTTCTGCAATTTGAGCTAACAAATTGTTTAGTTATCTCGTTCTACCTCCTCAGCACGTTGTTCGCATAACGTCTCCACTCAACTCTACATTCCCACGCGAAGCCCTGACGGACCAACCGATGCTCCTCGACCACCCACGCCCCGATATCCGCACAGGCGGCGTTGGTCGAGCGGCCAGCCTTGTCTTCGTCTATTCTGGTACTGGAAAAACGAACGCGTAGAGGATGTTGAGGTTGGTACCACACGGAGGACCAGCGCTGTTTTCGACCGGGTCGTCTTTGAGGTTGAGGATCACTTAACCTCTACCACCTCTTCGTCCCGAATATCCGTCCCAATATCCATCGGCACCCCTCTGCTTCTTCCCAGACTTCCACTGCTGCTGCCCTCTCAGGCACCCTTTCCAAATTCAAATCATCAAAGTCCTCCAAAACGCTCTCAATAACACTCAGCATCCTCGGTCCCGTTTTAGCCCTCTTAGCCGCCTTCCTGATATCCGGAAGAGAAGGCAGCTAAGGCAAAAGACCTGGTACGGCGTGACCTCCAGGAGTGGGGGTGGATATCCTAGTAATGTATATGCCAGTGGAGGAAGAGGAGGGGGGCACGAAGACGAGAAAGCGGCATTCGCGCCGTCGAGTCTTACTACGGGGAGGTTTGACGAGGCTGGGTCAACGACCCCGAGGCCGGGTACACCCACCGGAAAGGGGAAAACGTCGATCGAACTGCTCAAATCGAGCATCTCGAAGCCAATCCCTCAAACCCTCAACGACCCATACACCGCGACCGAGGCCAACCATATCACATACGCGGACCCAGACAACTCATTCGCCCGCGATTCAAACGCACACGATCCGTTCAGCTCTCCATCAAGAGGCCCAGGTTCTTTATTCAACGCGCATCCCAAGTCAACTGGCGGACAAACGCACGTGAAAGCAACTTCCATCCCTCCACGGCTCATCATACCGTCCCCAACTCCTACGTTTACGTTGGCTGGGATGGAGCTATTTGTGTCTGGGGTGAAAGGGAGAGGGTCTCCGCTCCCTTGGTCTACAGGCAACGGAGGAAAATTGGATTCAAAGCACCAGCATCTCCACTCGACATCCTCATTCGGAGATGCCTCGACCGATTATCACGACTACGCCTTCACATACGGCGTCGGCGGTCCCTCCTCATCGCCTACAACCCGCTCGCAGTTCTCCCCACATCCATATTCAAGCGGGTACAAACCAGGTCCTCTAGCAGGCGGCAGCCGCTCGTACGGCCACGGATACATGGGCAGCGTCGGGAGCTTCGCAGGCAGTGCCAGTCTCGCCGGGAGCGTCGACTATCACAACAATCTCGACCATGCCAGTTTCACGAGCACACGTGTGCCGACGCCGGTGCCGATGATGTCTGTTGCGCAGGCTGCTGCGATGTCGGTGAGGGGGCCGGCGCTTGTGTGGGAGCCGTATGTGTCGAGGAGTGCGAGTGCGAGTACGAGCCCGACGCCTACTACACCTGGGGGTATGCAGGGGATGAGTGGGATGGGGATGGCTCGGTGAGGCGCCAACATGTGCTTATTGGGCCCACCTGAAACCCTGCGGACTGTGAACAACTTGAACGCAAACTCAACTCTACCAGCAACGCCATCAACGCCGACACCGACACCAACGCTTTCACTACTCAACCAAAGACTGCGGAAAGTTTCTGCCTGCTTGCTTTTGCTTCCCAAATCATGATCACGAACTCGAACTTGAACGCTCCCAAACGCTATTTCAACATACATACCTTTCTATGATACCTTTATTCTTCCTATTCAACCTTTTTGCATTGGCATTTTCATTCCCATTTCACCAACATCTTTTGGCCTTTAGCTTCACACCACGATTCGCGCACATCTAGACGATCTACTCGGCCTCTTGGGCTTTTTTGGCTTTGCATATATTCTTCACGTCCACCCTTTCTTACAGTTCTCCGTTCTCTTCTCCACATGCTCTCGAAGACATCTTGCGTTTCCTGCTTTCCTACGTCGCTGACTTTCACATTGCTTCCCTGCTTTGATACCATATTGCACTCTTGCTTTCGCTTTGTCACTTTCTAATGCTCTCCAAGACCTCGCATCGTCGTTACCTCTCTCCTCTCTCTAGCGGCCGAATAGCCTAGTTGCTTTTCATATGTGCTTCGACCTTCCTGAAGAAAACCTTATCTATGTAATGAATATTGTATGTCAGCTAAACCTTCACTTTGCTTCGGCTCCGACTGTGCGCACATCAAGTACTTTATGTATCGAAATCCGAATCCAATTATGCCGCCCATGCCTCCTTTCCTGAGCTCCATGCTCTGCCCAGACTCGAACTCGCTTCTCGTGACGAAATCCAACCATTCACAACAATCGAATTGTACAAGTATTTATATTGATATCCATCTAGTGACCATGATAACCACCTCAATAGCTAGTCACATAGTCAGCCGCGATATTCTGCTGGTTATCCACTCTCTTCGAGCGTCCCCCCGAGGCATTGTGAACCAGTAGATGATATGGTAGTTCCATTCGAGCACATCACTCCTGTCTATTAATGGGGGTGCAGGATATCTTCCAATGTAGGTCCGGCGCAGTGATTGTCGTCTCCGCATGTTCGAGTGTTCATACCCCTGTACGGTAGCAGGTGTGCAGGAGGTGAAGTAGAGCGACGACTGGTAATATAGTAGACGTCGATATGCAATTTGCGAGAGTTCAGAGTATGAGGTATCAGACTTGGTCGATGGATGTAAAGTGGGTTTCGTATACTCCACTCCGAGGCTAATAGAGGAAACAATAAAACCGTTAGTCCGGGTTTGATTCCTCATAAAAATTAAACTTACATGAATCCATCGACGGTTGTAAGACGATGATCAAGGGAACAGAACATGAACGCCCTGTATCGTAAAATCGCGACGCTCACATCTCTGCCATACGACATGCCACCAGGTATCACGGCTGGAATCTGCCCGCGTCAGGCTATACATCCCGCTGTGAAGAAACGACAGAACTGTTTTCGAATCGTCTGTCCTATCCAAAACAATTCGCCTCCTCGATAACCAACGGCATCTTGCTCTCATTCCCCTATCCCATGTACACAGCCTCGGTCGGTGGGGATAGGGCTTCAGCTTGAAAGGTGGAGTGTAGAGGAGCCAGCGACAGACGGAGTCACCGAGACCCGATGCTGAAGGGCAACGGTGCTGGTCCGCGACGGTATGTCTTCTATGATGAACGCTGGGGTCACGATCCAGAGAGACAAAGATCCACTATGACCGCTCATCGCGTCGTCCATAGAAATCTCGTCCCGATCGTGATATGGTTGCTTTGTATGGTCATAACGTAGCAGGAAACGACTAGAATGCATATGTATTAGTTAAAAGTAGGTGACAGAAAGGAGGATCACATACTAATATCAGGTGTAGGCGATTAGAGCGCATCCATCCATGGACATGCCCACTACAGACCACCGACGTCTGCATCCCCGGTTGAAAAGTCTTCAGTAGCGTTCGAGTCCGGGGTGGGTGGACTGCTCCTGATGTTGGTAGTTGTAGCCGTCATTGTGATCCGGATTGACTTTCCGTGGAAAATGCAAGGGGACGTGACGCTTCTGTCGTCGGACGAAACGTGGCAGTGTCGTGAAGAACCAACGATCGCTTTGTTCATCGAACTTCAACGAGCTGGCGGGTTGCACCCCGCACGGTAGATGTGAGAGAGTCGTTGGCAATCCTGAGGCCTAACGCCAGAAGTGAACGGACAAGCGGTCGAGTGATCTCTGGATTGTGAATGAGGATGTCGAATATGTTGGAGCTTTGGAGTCCATTTGCTACCAGTACCGGCGTTCTTCGTAGACCAAGGGAACGGCGACCCTCTTTCCTTCAAAAGCGAGCTCCACACCAACCAACGCAAATGTAGGAGTCGGCGGCGCGCCGTGGAGGGATGGAAGCTGCCTTAGCGTATGTCTAGTGCCAAAGCTGAACCTGCGCCAGTGGTTCGAGATGTTCGATTTGAGAGGCATGATCTCTTCCAACATCCTTTTGACGCAACCAGAGGGTGTATCCGGCCTCAGAGTGGTCGACCTAGCCTCCCTGAAGTTTCCAATGCAAGACCTCGATGCGAACGCAGCCCTCTCGTCTTCATACGCCCATCCGTCCCCTCCAATGCCAGGATACGTTCCATTAACAGCATCCCATGTCGTATGAGCGGTGTTTCTCCTATGCCTCACCTGAGTGTAGCAGGAGCCACGGGCGAGGAACGCTGCTACGAGGGCAAGATAGGCCAAGTACGTGAGGCGTTATTGAGAACGTTTTGGGTGCGCAAGAGGCGTCCGTGTGCTTGTAGAGCCCGAGCCCGAGCCAGAAAGGAGGGCCTAGGATTGGAGGTACGTGAAAGGGTTCGATTACGTTTGGGACCAGGAGGGGAAGAGCACGCGATGGTTGAGTTTCTTCTACCTTGAATCTAGAGTTGAAACACCGACCGGCGACCTACGATACGTCAGATACGAAGTTCAAAGACGGCAGATAAGAAACGTACATGTTTAGCCCGTCGGAGGTGCGTCTTGGGTGATAGCCAAAGTTGATACGGTGGGTTGCAGCGTAGAGAAGTTATAAGATCATCACGCAGAGTGGATGTAGAATGATAAAACTGCAATGAACGGGCATCAGACCAGTAGCCTCTCCAGTGAGAATAAAGAAAATGAGGGACATACATTTGACCCCGCATCGAGGCTGGCGATACGTGTCCGGCTGGTGGAGGGGTTGTAAGCAATACGAGGGCAGGTTTGCTCGACCATTATGTTCGTCAATGGGTGGACGGTGCCGAGCGGAAGTCACCACAAGCATCGGGGTCGATACTCTGGTGATGCTGGAACTATGATGGTCGGCACTTATAGGAAAACCTGCGAAGCCGCCGATGCTCTCTATGCATCTATGCTGTACGAATTTCCACCCGCCAGCTTGTATCCGTTTGAACGGGTCGTAGACGATAAAGATGGCGCGAATCCACCAACACGTAGTCGTGATACCCGGTAGGAGCATTTCAGAATGAGGATGTCGATTGTCATTCTATTAGTGTTTTGTATTCGGTTTTCCACAAGTACCAGTGTGCTTCGTGAATCCAAGGACCAACGAGTT